>Ga0209511_1000087_pt1 | contig 127891 bp, 100 predicted proteins | sample SSSSmetaG_FD_184141 | JGI IMG/M metagenome (GOLD analysis project Ga0209511, IMG submission 184141) | Glacier valley bacterial and archeal communities from Borup Fiord, Nunavut, Canada, to study Microbial Dark Matter (Phase II) - ​SSSS... | ecosystem: Environmental > Aquatic > Freshwater > Ice... | reverse complement strand
ATACGTTTTCAGTTAAAAGGAGAAAGTCTAAGGAAAAAGTATTAATTTTACATCTGCCTAATCGTTTTTGAACAAACAGTGAACGGACATCACCGGAAAACGTGAACGGGTATCACCGGAATATGTAGACAGACAAAACGAGTGATAAGAAGTATTTATCTGAATTTATAGACAAGTCAGTCAAGGATGGAAAGATTACGAATAAACCATTACTTGTAATTGACGGATATGCGTTTAAGTATGAGGACTTAAGTAAGAATAAGATTCAAATAGCGAAAGCTGACATTAAAGATATGGTTTGTTTGTCAAAAGACAGTAGGGGTGCCGAGATTTATGGTAATAGTGGAAAAGATGGAGTTGTTCTGATAATTACAAATGAAATTCAGGAAAAATCAGCAGTAACTAGTTCTGAAAATAAAATATTATTTATAGTTGATGGTAAACAAATCTCACAATCGGAATCTGACATGTTGGTACCTGAGAATATTGAATCTTTGGAAGTAATTAAAGAAAAGAAGGGAATAAAAAAGTATACCAAAAAAAATTATGATGGTGTTGTCATTATCAAGTTAAAAAAATAGAGATAAAAAAATTCAAACGGTCCTACAAGGAGCGTTGAATAAATAAATTGTGTTCATTTAAGACAATGAACAGACAAGATTAAACCACCGGCTCTTTGGATATAAACAATAGTAATCCGATGAACAAATGATTCAAACTGGTGGGTGGAAAATATTATCACTGACTCGCTCAAGCTTGCCGGCAAACCGGAACAAGTGAACTGTTCAATGTGTGGTACTTATTAAAATTAAGCAAAAAGGGAGTGTCGGGGGATTGCGGGTCAAGCCCGCAATGACGAAAAGGAATAAGCCCGAATGATGGAATGGATGAGGACAGCAATGAGGGAAAGGTGCAATCGCAATCCTGTGACGAAAAGAATGAAGTATTTAATGGCGAATAGGGTGGAGCCAGTTTATTACTTATCACACAACCAAATCCCTAACGCGTCATTGCGGGCTTGACCCGCAATCCCCACAAAAAAGTAAACAACTAATTTAATATGAAACGAAGCATTTTAATTTTTATAGTGTTATATTTCCCCGTCCCAGCGGATATTACTTCACTTAATTAAATGTACCAATAATGCTAATTTAGCGAAGCGTAATCCGCCAGTAGTCGGACAGGCATTGGACTGAAAACAAGAACTTTCAAGTTGAATTTAAACAAATAAAAATACATCAACCATTAAAATTTACATCTTATGAAATTAAAACAACTATTTGTACTTATGCTCTTTTTTGTCCCTTCCGTCATGTTCTCGCAGAACGACAGTATCACCAAATTACCATCCAATAGAAGCCAGTTTCCTGAAAAGAAAACAATTATGCTCGAACTGAACTTTAATCCGTTTAGTCCGGCTGGTGTGATAAGTTTTGAGAATCTTCAAACTAAATACTGGTTAGACAACAAAACCGTATTGCGTTTAGGTTTACAGATGAAGAACAAAGGTACTAAAGTGACCAATGATGATTATGATTCATCCGAGCAATATAAAAGTACTGTGAATGAAAATTCATTTTTATTCGGAATTAAACCGGGTATAGAATTTAGACTTCTACAGAATTCCAAAATTTCTCCTTTTGTTGGATTTGAATTGCAATATAAAAACAAGTCAACAAGTTCTGATTACAAAGAATACAAACAGACATACGACTACAGCAGCGGACAGTCAGTGCTTAAAAATGAATTTGTAGAAACTAAGATTGATGGAGGTTTACGGAGCATAACAAGTGGATCTTATAGTAATTCAAATGGATATTATACTTACACCTCTACAAGTTATGCGGACGAAAGAGCTTTTTCTTCCATAGGAGGGAATCTATTGGTTGGTTCAGATTTCTATTTCATTAAAAACATGTATTTTGGTTTCGAAGTTGGTTTAGGTTATGAATCGATAAAATATAAACAAGTTATTGTAGATGTTTCGACAAATGTTGAGAAAATAACTATGCCTTCATATTCTACTAAGAATTTCGGGTTTTATTACAATAGTGCCATCCGACTTGGTGTATGGTTTTAAGCCCTTCAAAAAAAAACCGAAAGGTTGAAATCAACGATCGGCCTTACATTCAATTTCAAATTCATTCTAAAGATTATGAATAAACTTCTATTGTTTTCTATATTGTTTTCATTCTTCCTCCTGGTTGGTTGTAAAGACGAAGATCAAACGGTTCAATCTTTAACCTCAATTCAAGAGGGGAATGAGATTATATTAAAATGGTCACCCACAAACGTTTCGGGCTTTAAATATTACAGAATAATGCGTGCCACTAATGGTCAACATTTCAGTACCATAAATAATGTTGACAGTATAGGTACGGATGCATTCAATAAGGATGTTACCACTTATACCGACTCAAATTTTCCTTATGTCGATTCAATTTATTACAAGGTAATGGCTTTTGGAGACGAGATTGTATCGAGCTCTACTGTTTGCATCCATATTAAAAAACCGATACTAATAAGTCAATATATTTCAAACGCCTATGTGTTACCCGAAGAGAAAAAAATATTAGTATTTGCTGAAGACTGGTCGGATTCATATATGTATTTGTTCGATTACACTACAAATCAACTTCTAAAGAAGGAAAAAATCAATATACACTCATCTGGTTCTGCCATCTTTTTTGGCAAATACAATGGCAAATATGAGTTTTACTTTTTTGATAGCTCGAATAGTACTATTTGTATATACGATGCTTTAACATTAGTTCAAATTGCAAGTGTAAATTTCTGGGGTAGTTATAGCATGTTTTCAACAAACAATAACGGAACTATCTATTCAAATAATGGATACAGTTACACAAACATAATTGATAGAAAAAAACTCACAACTACGTCCTATCAAGGTAACAATTATATAGACAAATTATATTATATGAATTTCAACAACAAATTGTTAGGTTTGTATTATAATAAAATTGTATTATACTCATTGGATGATAACGGTAATATCACGGCAGAGAATTCTAAAAGTTTGAACTATTCATCTAATCCAATTTACATTGAAAATTCAAACTTAGTTTATTGGGGTGATAATGGCTTCAAAAAAATTATTAATACGGATAATTGGCAAGAAAATACATTGAAATTCTCAAATAACGTATATAAAGAATTTTCGGTTTTATATTCAACAAAAAATATTTTATATGCTTGTGCAAATTATGAAAACAAACTTTATTGTTTTTCAATGACCGATTTTAAACTGATAAAAACAGTTGATATCAGATTTACCCCTAATAAGTTTCTATCTGATTCAAACTATTTGTTTTTTTATGGTAACTCTACCGTAGACAAGATAAAATTAGTTCAATAAGCGGATTGCATAAGCATTAAAAATTGGGCTGTAAATTATGTGGATAATCATAAAACCAACAACCTGCCGCCTGATACACGCCTATGGTCACGGACTGGCAGACCCCGCTGCATTCCGGCAGTTTTGCTCCCGCATCCCCGAATCCTATCGGGACGCAGGATCGCATACGCTCAGTCGTTAGGCTGCAAGCAAAAAAAACAAAAAAACGACTGATTAAAACTATGACTGACAATAACAGTTCAAATAAAAAAACAAAATTAAAAGAATGACAAAAATTAAAAACTCAATTTTGGCTGGAATAGTATTCGGACTCTTAATCGGAACTTTTCAAGCATTTATGTATGGAATTAATGCAGCTATTATTTCGGGACCGATTTCAGGTCTTTTATTTGGAATTATCATTCATTTGTTTGTTAATTCAAAAGCGGTTCAACGTCAGACACAAATTGAAACAAAAGACGGAGAAAGTATAATTCACTCAGGAGGGGCAAATCACTTAAAGAACAGAGAAGGTGTTGGTGGAAAACTTTACTTGTTGACTGATAAACTTCAATTCAAATCTCACAGTTTTAACTTGCAGAATCACGAACTTGTGATTTATATAGACCAAATCAAAGACATAACTTTTTATAATAACCTTTGTGTTGTTCCAAATGGACTTGTGATTTCTTTGAAAGACGGTAGACAAGAGAAATTTGTTGTTAGTGGAAGAAGGCTATGGAAAACTGAAATTGAGAAGCTAAAAGCAATTACGAACAATTGAAAACAAAACCTAAGGCAGAATTGCCAGCAGCTCATACTTAGGCTCCCTGCGGTAGGTAAAGTTTGCCCCACAAGGAAGCCTCGGTAGAACTGAATTCCAGGCTTTAGGGACCCTGTTCAATATGAATTGATATGATTAATTTGTTGCTATGGAGAAAGCGGCAAGTTTATAACAATACCTCGGGCGTTAGGGGCAAGTGTAAAAAATGAAAACAACAAGAATAGTTATAACAAAAATGGAAATATGAACAGAATTATTCCACTAAAAAAAATATTTTTCCTCGTTTTATTATTTTTGATTACTCAACTGAATGCTCAAAAAACTGAGAAGTTCTTTGACTTCAAAAGGAAAGAATGTAAACCGAATGTTGCCAGGTTTTATAGTCTTGTAGTTAAAACGGATTCCGGATATTGTCGGAAAGATTTTTATGTAAGAGAACGTAAATTACAGATGTACGGCAATTACAAAGATTCATTACTTCAATTCCCTACTGGAAAATTTTATTATTTTCATACCAATGGTTCTCCAGAAGCAGGTGGAAAATATGTGAATGGTGAAAAAGAAGGACCCTGGTTGAGTTTTTATATCAATAAAATGTTGAGTGATTCAACAGTTTATATTCATGGTAAACAGACTGGTACGAGTTTATCGTGGCATCCAAATGGTTACTTATCTGATTCAATTTATTCGAATGAAGATGGTAGTGGCTTCTCTGTGTCGTGGTTTGATAATGGTTCTATTTCGGCAAGAGGGAAATATTCAGCAGGACATAAACAAGATGGTTTATGGAAATACTATCATATTAATGGAAAAAACAGCTCTTTAGAAACCTATTCTGATTCAAAATTGATTGACAAGAAGTACTTTGACGAAGATGGCATTCAGATGAATGATACAACCAATCATGACAGACCGGCCAAGTATTCGAACAACCATGATGATTGGTTAAAATATATCGATAAAAAAATTTATTACCCGTTTAATGCGAATATCATTAATGGTGATACGGCAGTAGTTATTGTAAATTATACTATTAATGAAGACGGAATGGTAGAAAATGTATTTACAAGTACCACTTTTAGCGAAAGATTCGACAGGGAAGTAGAAAATGCGATTAAAGAATCGCCTCAATGGTACGCTGCTATTGAGCATAACAGAAAAGTAAAATGCAAATTTAAACAAGTAGTGATATTTACGGATTCAAAGAGACGGTAATAGAACTATAGATTGTTCACTATCATCGTATATAGCTTCACTTAATTTAATGTACAAAAAGTGCGGATTGTCGGGTGTGTCCCGATAGCCCTGATAGCTATCGGGGGAAGACCTAACAACAAACAGGACCATTCGTACATCTAATCACGTTTTATATATCCGCAGGAACGGGGGATTCCATTTATACTTATTTTGTTGTTAATAGCATTGCAACAGTTGGTTTATTTTTGAACTTATATTACAAAAAGAAGTTCCCCCCCCCGTTGTTGAAGTTCCAAAAAAGGAGAGTATAGATTTGCCCTTTTGAAAAGTAAAATCCGTACCTTTGCGCCATGTTATATTACAGAAGAAAAATATTATTAGCTTTACTCGAAGTGTTTGACGGGCAATTAACTGCAAAAAGTTTGCAGAAATACCTGTTCCTGTTTACGCGTGCGCAATCGGTTAAAGCTTTTGATTTTATACCTTACCGTTACGGCTGTTTTTCGTTTCAGGCTAATCAGGATTTGTCCACTATGGAGAAATACGGTTATCTGGAAATAGCAGTAGAACAAAACGGCAGATTTATAAAACTGAAACAAAGTGGAAACTATCTGATATTACTGGATATGTTCGACCGTCAAGCGTTACTCGATGTAAAAGCTGAATTTGGCTCATTAAGTCAAACAGATTTGATCCGTCACACCTATCAGAAATATCCTTATTTTGCTATTAATAGTACTATAGCGCATGAACTTCTCACCAACGATGAGTTGGCATTGGTAGACAAACAAAAACGTACGTTTACCGAACCACAATTATTTAGTATCGGTTACGAAGGCATCACACTTGAAACGTATATAAATAAGTTGATAATTAACGATGTGCATGTGTTGTGTGATGTGCGAAAAAATGCATATAGTCAGAAATATGGATTTTCGAAAAGCCAATTGCAAAAAGCATGTATAGGTGTTGGTATTCAATATGTGCATGTGCCGGAATTAGGAATTGAATCGGAACAGCGTCTCGATTTGCGTTCGCAAGCCGATTATGATATTTTGTTCGAGCGTTACGATAAAACAACTTTGATAAACAATCACAGCGCATTATTAAAAGTTAAAGCATTAATCGATAGCGATAAACGAGTGGCGCTTACCTGTTTCGAAAAAAACCCGCTGCAATGCCATCGCTCACGCGTTGCCAAAGCATTGATGCAGTTACCCAATATTGACTATACGTTTAAACCTCTATAAAAATGGCGTTAACCAAAGTCCTTATTACTGTGAAAACTTATCCCACCTTGTCGGAAAAATACGATGAGTTGGTTTGTACTGCTGGTTTTAGGGAAGATGGTTCATGGGTTCGCATTTTTCCTGTTCCCTTTCGTAAACTCGATTATCAGAATCAGTATAAAAAATGGCAATGGATCGAAATCGATTTGGTAAAAAACACTTCCGATTTTCGTCCGGAGAGTTATCGGCCTACTGATTTGGATAAAGAAATCTATATGCTCGATGAAATTGATACAAAAGGCGACTGGGGCAAAAGAAAACTGCTTATAGGAAGTAAAATTTGGAGCAATATGACTGAGCTGATAGCAGCTGCAAAAGATTCAAAAGTTGGAATCTCATTAGCCATTGTAAAACCAAAAGAGATAATTGATTTTGTTTGGAAAGCTTGCGACAGGGAATGGGATAAAAAGAAAATGGATACGGTTATAGCCAACAAAGCACAAGGGAGCTTATTCGATGAAGCCGAAACAAGACTTGTTTTTAATGTGGTGAAAAAGTTACCTTATGATTTTTCCTACATTTTTATTACTGAAGATGGTAAAACAAGAAAAATAATGATTGAAGATTGGGAATTGGGAGCATTGTATTGGAAATGTCTTGATAGAGCAAAAGGCAACGAAGAAGATGCTTGTAAAAAAGTAAAAGAGAAATATTTCGATTATATGTGGAAACAACGCGATTTGCACTTCTTTATGGGAACTACCAAGCAGTTTCATAATGTAGGGCCTAATCCGTTTATTATCATTGGTACATTTTATCCTCCTAAAATCGATACGCAACAATTGTCATTATTTTAAATCAAAACCCCGTCCCATCTCCCATCGGATATAGCTTCACTTAATTTAATGTACAAAAAGTGCGGATTGTCGGATGGGTCACTATATATTACAAATATTATATTTACAAAGCTTCTCTATCCGGCAGCACAACCTTCCATCAAAACCTCTACCCTCAACGGCAGAGGTTTTTTTGTGGCTTATTGTTCGGTATGTATAGAAGCCCGGCTCTGTGCACGGTTATTCTATTCTGTTTAGTATTTATGAATAACAGATTAGTATGCATCTTTTGTTGCCATGAATTATGTCGGATCGGGTTTATGCGTGCTCAGACAATAAAGTCGTATACTAACCCGGATATAAACTGACTAGTTTCATGAATTTTCAGGTGTTGCCGTTTGTGTAAAAAAGATGACCTCCAATAGATTGAGTAGTAATTGTTGAATTATTTATTTGAAATTCAACTGATTAAAAACAGAGATAGCCGAACTTTTAATCAAAGAATGTTGTTTAGTAATGTTATAATAAATTAATTCGGAAACATCTGTTTTGACGCATATCCGGACAACCCATTAGATAGGGTTTCTTAGGACAAAATGATAGTTTTGCTGTACTTACCTGAACGCATCAAACCTCTGCGAAACAGTTGTTCCCCGAAATGCGCAGTAGCCGAAATGCGGGAATGGAGGCAACCAATAAAACATAGAGTATGAAAACAAAAAAAATACATCTTCTTGTGGCATTCCTTTTCTTGTGGTTTTTGCCGGCCACGATAGTTTCCTTAAATTACAGCATTCGGTTTAGCGCAACAGGTGCCAGCACTACGGTAGAAAGCGTAGTAGTTCAGAATCTAACCCAAAGTACTTCGGTAATCGTACCAGCCGGAAATATATTGAACCTGACAAATTTGCCAACAGCTGTTTCTGCTGTGAGTTCCGGCAATGAAACGATGCGTGTTTATCCTTCTTCGGCGGCAGGAAAGTACATTCTATCTTTCTTCTCCAGGCAAGCGGGTGTCACGCAAATCAATGTGTTGGGCTTGGATGGGCGAAAGGTAGCAATGCTAAGCACCGATTTGCAGGCAGGCAATAACCGGTTTGAGTTATCCCTGCCGGCAGGAGTTTTTGTAATACAGGTTGCAGGGAATGAGTATGCCTACACGGCCAAGCTATTAAATAAAACCGCTAACCAAAGTACCCCGGGTATAGTTTATACGGGGACAGACAAAGTAACATCATCGGGCCTTCAAAAGACCAAAAGTTCCCTGCCCGGAGTTAGCACGATGAATTATGCATCGGGCGATCAATTGCTGTACAAAGCGGTTTCAGGTAATTACAGTACCATTGTGACCGATGTGCCAATAGGTGATAAGACTACAAATTTTAATTTCGTGGCCTGTACGGATGCCGAAGGGAATAACTACACGGTAGTAACTATAGGTGCTCAGACCTGGATGGCAGAAAACCTGAAATCCACCCAATACAAGGATGGCAGCTATATACCTTTAGTAACCGATAATACCGCCTGGGGAAACCTGAGTTCTTCCGGTTATTGCTGGATTGACAATGATGCCGATACCTATAAAAATACTTATGGGGCTTTATACAACTGGCATACGGTAAATACCGATATATTAGCTCCTACAGGCTGGCATGTTCCTACAGATAACGAGTGGACGACCTTGGGGAATTATCTGATAGAGAATGGATATAACCAGGAGGGTTTCACGCTGGGGGAGTTTTATCCTAAATCCTTAGCTGCGAACACCAATTGGGTTGTACAAACAAACGCACTTGGTATTGGCAATGATTTATCAAAAAATAACAGTACCGGTTTTTCTGCTTTACCAGGGGGACTTCGTTCCAACAATGGGTTCTACTACGAAGGTTATCAGGGTATCTGGTGGACTTCTTCCGGGTCCGACATCTCCAGTGGCTGGAGCAAGTTCCTTGGTTTCAATAGCATTAGTGTGGGTCGGTACTCTCTGGGCAAGAACTACGGGTTGAGCGTTCGCTGCCTCAGCGATATTCCGTCAACTCTTCCAACTCTTACTACCACCGGAACATCTTCCGTTGCATCTACCAGCGCTACAAGTGGAGGAAACATTAGCTATGATGGGGGAGCAGCAATAACAGCAAGAGGGGTTTGTTGGAGTACTGCTGCAAATCCTACCACAGCGGATTCAAAAACCTCGGATGGCACGGGAACTGGCGTCTTTACCAGTTCCCTCACCGGATTAACAGCAAATGCCACGTATAATTTACGTGCTTATGCTACCAACTCAGGAGGTACTGCGTACGGAGCCCTCGAAAGTTTTACAACTACTATTGGAAACACGATTACCGATGTGGATGGTAATGTGTATCATACTGTAACTCTTGGCTCTCAGACCTGGCTGATAGAAAACCTGAAAACTACCCAATACCGGGATGGCACCGCAATTCCATTGGTAACAGATAATACGGCTTGGGGAAACCTGACCACCCCCGGTTATTGCTGGTATAACAACGATGCCGGCACGTACAAAAACTCCAATGGGGCATTGTACAACTGGTACACAGTAAATACCGGCAAGTTAGCTCCCACAGGCTGGCATGTATCCACCGATGCTGAGTGGACGACCCTGGCGAATTACCTGACAGCGAATGGCTATAACTACGATGGCTCTACTTCGGGTGATTATTACGCCAAATCATTAGCTGCTGCAACCAATTGGACTACCAGTACAATTACAGGCACAGCAGGTAACGACTTATTAACAAACAACAGTACCGGCTTTTCGGCTTTACCGGGTGGTTTTCGAAGCCCCGGTGGGTTCTCCAAAACTGGTGATTACGCTTTTTGGTGGACTACGGTTGAATCAGATACCTTTAGTGCCTGGTACAGATTTCTGGGCTACGAAGGCACTGGTGTGTACCAGTTCGACAACAGCAAGAGCTATGGTTTCAGCATTCGCTGTGTCAAGGATGTACTATCAACTCTTACTACCACCCGAATATCTTCTGTTACAGTAACTAAAGCTACAAGTGGAGGAGATATAACGGATGATGGGGGTACAACTATCACAGCAAGAGGAATTTGTTGGAGTACTTCCACGAATCCAACCATAGAGGACTCAAAAACCACAGATGGTGCGGGAGCAGGTTCCTTTACCAGTTTTCTAACCGGATTAACAGCTAATACCACCTATAATATACGTGCTTTTGCTACCAACAGTGCAGGTACTGCCTATGGTAACCAGGTAACATTTACAACTGATAATGGAAAAACGGTCATCGACCTGGATGGTAACGTGTATCGCACGGTAACTATTGGTACCCAGACCTGGATGGCCGAAAACCTGAAAACCACCCAATACAATGATGGCAGCCCTATTCCCTTGGTAACAGATAAAACTGCCTGGAGAAATCTGACCTCACCGGCTTATTGTTGGTATAACAATGATGCCGATACGTATAAAAATACTTATGGGGCATTATACAATGGGTACACATTAAGTACCGGTAAATTGGCTCCCACAGGATGGCATGTACCCACCGATGATGAATGGACAATTCTGGAGGATTATTTGGTTCAGAATGGTTATAATTATGATGGCTCCACGTCGGGGTATTATGATGCTAAATCATTGGCTGCTAATACAAATTGGTTGACCTCGACGGGTGCAGGTGCTATCGGTAATGATTTATCAAAAAACAATAGTAGCGGTTTTTCTGCTCTGCCAAGTGGTTATCGTGACTTTTCCGGGTCGTACGTCAACGAAGGTTCCTACGGTCATTGGTGGTCTTCTTCTGAGAACGGAGCCAACTACGTTTGGAATAGGTACTTGTATTACAACCTGAATTCTCTGGGCCGAGATGCCGATAGCAAGCACTACGGATTCAGCATTCGTTGTATCAGGGATAATTAAACGAGGTTGATTATTATTATTATTATTATTATTATTCAATTTTGCTGCTAACAGCTTGTACATAGTTACTAAGTTCAAGGGGATGACTGTAAAAAAGATCTGACCCATAGAAAAAGATTTGGTGAGGCATATATCGTGTATAGAACCAATGGAGATGGGCTCTGTAATTAAACCGGAAAGCGGTTAGAGTTTTAAATGCGCAGTAGCCGAAATGCGGGAATGGAGGCAACCAATAAAACATAGAGTATGAAAACAAAAAAAATACATCTTCTTGTGGCATTCCTTTTCTTGTGGTTTTTGCCGGCCACGTTAGTTTCCTTAAATTACAGCATCCGGTTTAGCGCAACAGGTGCCAGCACTACGGTAGAAAGCGTAGTAGTTCAGAATCTAACCCAAAGTACTTCGGTAACCGTACCAGCCGGAAATATATTGAACCTGACAAATTTGCCAACAGCTGTTGCTGCTGTGGGTTCCGGCAATGAAACGATGCGTGTTTATCCTTCTTCTTCGGCAGGAAAGTACATTCTATCTTTCTTCTCCAGGCAAGCGGGTGTCACGCAAATCAATCTGTTGGGCTTGGATGGCAGAAAGGTAGCAATGCTAAGCACCGATTTGCAGGCAGGCAATAACCGGTTTGAGTTATCCCTGCCGGCAGGAGTTTTTGTAATTCAGGTTGCAGGGAATGAGTATGCCTACACGGCCAAGCTATTAAATAAAACCGCTAACCAAAGTACCCCGGGGATAGTTTATACGGGTACAGTCAAAGTATCGTCCCCGGGCCTTCAAAAGACCAATAGTTCCATGCCCGGAGTTAGTACGATGAATTATGCATCGGGCGATCAATTGCTGTACAAAGCGGTTTCAGGTAATTACAGTACCATTGTGACCGATGTGCCAACAGGTGATAAGACTACAAATTTTAATTTCGTGGCCTGTACGGATGCCGAAGGGAATAACTACACGGTGGTAACTATAGGTGCTCAGACCTGGATGGCAGAAAACCTGAAATCCACCCAATACAATGATGGTACCGATATACCTTTAGTTACGGATAATAAAAAGTGGCAGTACTCGTTTAACCATCAGGGTTATTGCTGGTATAACAATGATGCCGGCACCTATAAAAATACCTATGGGGCTTTGTACAATTGGTACACGGTAAATACTGGCAAATTAGCTCCCACAGGCTGGCATGTTCCTACAGATGCCGAATGGACTGCCTTGGGGAATTACCTCTCAACAAATGGTTATAATTACGATAACTCCATTTCGGGTAATTATTATGCCAAATCTTTATCTTCAAGTACCTATTGGGCCAATTTCTATGCAGGTATCGGCGATATTGCAAATGATTTGACAAGAAATAACCGTTCCGGTTTTTCCGCCTTACCGGCCGGTTTTCGTCTTGAAGGATTCTCCGACCAAGGTGGTTTTGGTGCCTCCTTGTTGAATGGAAGTGCTGCCTTCTGGAGTTCCAGCGAGTACCAAACGGATGAAGCCTGGTACAGGTACATGAACTTCGATGGCAACTATCTGGGCCGGGACATCGACGTCGAGATTGCCGGGTTCAGTATTCGCTGTGTGAAGGATACATTTCCAATTACTACTACAGCGGCATTCTCCATTACAAATACCACCGCTATGAGTGGCGGAAATATAATGGATGATGGACTTACAACGATACTGGCAAGAGGAGTCTGTTGGAGCACTTTTGCAAATCCTACCATAGCCGACTCAAAAACCATGGATGGTACCGGAGCGGGCATCTTTACAAGCTCCCTCACCGGTTTAATCCCAAACACTACGTATTACATAAGTGTTTATGCCACCAACAGCGTAAGCACTGTGTATGGAAAACAACGAAGCTTTACGACTAATAATGAAAGTTCCATCACTGACCTGAACGGAAACGTATATCACTCTGTAAACATAGGTAGCCAGACCTGGATGGTAGAAAATCTGAAAACAACCAAATATAACGATGGCACCGATATTCCTTTGGTAACGGATCATACAGCATGGACTAAACTTAGTACCGGCGCTTATTGCTGGTATAACAATGATGCCGAAACGCATAAAAACACGTATGGGGCATTATATAACGCGTACGCAGTAAATACCGGCAAGTTAGCACCCACGGGATGGCATGTGGCTACCGATGCCGAGTGGACAACCCTGGAAAATTACCTCACAGCGAATGGCTATAACTACGATAGTTCCACTTCGGGGAAGAAGTTTGCTAAATCCTTAGCTGCTATTACCAATTGGACAACCTCCACAGTCATAGGCGCAATAGGCAATGATTTGACAAAAAACAACAGCACCGGTTTTTCTGCTTTCCCTGGCGGTTGGCGCAACGAATATGGTTTCGCCCTTGCAGGTGGAATTGGCTGGTGGTGGACTTCTACCAATGAATCTTTAGGCAACGCCTTTATAAGGGGCATTTTCTTCGACCAAAGTAATATACTCCGGTTAGTCGACATCAAGTGGAATGGGTTAAGCGTTCGCTGTGTCAAGGATAAATAACTGAGCTTATCTCTGGAGAACCGTGCAATCGACCTCGATTTTGTAAATTAGCGGGACTATTAGGAGCCTTAAACTATTATAAAAAAGCAATTGTCATTCAGAATGACAGTTGCTTTTTCTTTTATATGCATCGAAACCGCTAAATACAAAGCTGTCCCGACGGGGGGAGCGGTTTATCAGCAGAAATACAGAGTTTGTGTGGCTGCTTATTTTTTTTATGTTCCATACCGTGAAAATAGTTTAAATGTAAAAGAGAGATGTGGCGTTAACAGAATAAATATTATTTATCTTTGGGGCAGAATTATACAAAGGGAAATATCTTTAATATCACGATTATTTTTTTGTTTTGAATGGCAACCAATACAAACGAAAAACACAAGCGAGAAGGCGGATATATAAGCAACTGATTGCTCTGATAGGAAATGGAGTTTCATTATATATTGGATGTTGGCTGCTGCCTAAAAAAATAAAGATATAGCAGCTAATTAGTTACTTAATAACATAAAAGGAAGAACGAAATAAAGAATAATCTATTCACAAAATAACTTGTCCCGATTTTCATCGGTTTTGCAAGCCCTGAAACTCAATCCGAGGCTTCGGCTTACAAAAGAGTTGTATTCTTGCCTACACACCCAAGGTTACCCTACCACACCCTTGTATACTCTTTGACAGAAAATGGATAAAACAGAAAGTAAACAAATTGAAAATCTTATCTTTGTAACTAGTATATGAATTTTGAGAATTATAATATAAATGGCTAAAAGCAACTATCAAAGTAGTTCTGAAATGGATAATTTTGAAGAATACATACGACGAGGTGAACCAAATAAAGCCGAGAAGGCAAAAGTTTGGAAAACAGCTATTGGCTTACAATAAGTTGATGGTCTAAAACCTTCTGATTATTTGATAACAACTGCCAGGCAGCATATTGAAGGCGACATTTCTATAGCTGAGGTAAAACAGCGTATAGACAGTTATTATAAGCAACACCCTGTCAAAAATACTGAAAGCCGCACTGAAGAAGCCGACAAAGTTTAAGTACATATTGCCGAAATGTTGAGCGAACAAACTTTTACGTTTTCGCCGGCCGAATACCTTAGCATTCATAGAAGATTGTTTCAAGGCATTTACAGCCATGCGGGTAATATACGTGATTATATAATATAACAAAGCAGGAATTGGTTTTAAATGGCGAAAAGGTTTTGTATGCAAGTGCCGTAAGTTTAAAAGAGACCTTGGAATATGATTTTGAACAAGAAAAAAAATTTAGTTTCAAAGGTTTAAGCCAACAAGAAATTATTGAACATATTACACATTTTATTAGCTATTTGTGGCAAATTCATATTTATGGTGAGGGTAACACTCGGACAGTTGCAATTTTTCTAAAAAAATATCTTCGTAAGTTAGGTTTCAAAGAAGTAAACAATAACATGTTTGCAGAACATTCCTGGTATTTTCGTAATTTTTTAGTGCGAGCCAACTATGAAGATTTATCCAAAGAAATTCATAAAACAGAGAAATATCTTGTTCGCTTTCTTTCCAATTTATTGCTTGGAAAAAACCAGTTACTGAAAAATCGAGAAATGCATGTTCAATACATTGAAACTGTAAAAACCGAAGTTGACACTGTAAATGACACTGTATTTAATTTAATAAAGCAAAATACGATGATTACTGCAAGTGAAATTAGCCAACAATTGAAGATAAATTTAAGTACGGCAAAACGGAAACTAAAAGAACTTAAAGAAAGTGGTGAAATTGAACGTATCGGTAGCGACTAAACAGGTTCATGGAAAATAAAGGAAAACGAACACCCTTTTTCGTCCATGCTTGCAGGCAATGAATAAACTTACGCGAAGAACAGATTGACCGGGGATTGCGGGTCAAGCCTGCATTGACGGAAAGGAACAAATCCTCCCTGACGATGATTAAGATTGAATCAGGTTGGATATACAAACAGTTCCATTAGAATCAAGTTTACTTTATCCGGTGTGACAGAGGATAGATAAATGCTTGATTATCCTTTATTTCCCAATTGGTTGTATCAAACGTCGCACTTTTTTAGAAATTTCGAGGAACATATACTTTGCCGGATCGGCATTAATGCTTTTTTCATACTGTTTGTATCTTTTGGTTGCATATTCTTTCGATTTTTCAAATGTAAAGCGGGACATCTGATTTTGAGATTTACCCACCATAGTGGAATCCAACTTTTCATCCGGGAAGAAGTCGTCCAGATCAACATCGCCTATCATTGTGGTTTCAAGAAAGTTCATGTCCTTGTGTTTTGAATCAGTATAATAGCCCACAAACATATGTCCGGGTGTGCGGATCAATATCGGATCAATATTGATAGCACGAAGCAAAGAGGCAAACAACACACTTCCATCCACGCAATTGATTTGCGAAGAATTCAACGCATCCTCGAATGTGCGAACACGTTGGGAAAACACAACATTGCTGGATAAACTCGTGTTGGACACCGAACTATACCGGAATTTCCGTTTCTGCAGTACGTTCCACAAAGCATATACCTGCTTATCTACATCTACAGCCGAACCAACCTGATAACCAAAAAAACGATTAACAATATGGGTATTCAGTGCTTCATGAAGCAATTGGTCAATCTTGGGATGATCTTCATTCACGTAAGCAGCAAAGAAAATACCGGTACCATGAAAATTTTTGCCGTTAGTTAAGTAACCCAACAGACATTCATTGACACTTCGCACAGAGAAAGTTCGTACGCGTTGTCCCAGTTCCTTCCCGTTGATTTCTACTACCACAACTACACTGATAGGTCCGGCCTGAATATTATTCTTCAACGCTTCATAATCCCAGATTATATCCGGATAGATAACATATTCTGTATGCGCTTTTTCCAAAACAAATTCCGACACGGAGCGTGAAAAAAACCTGGTCTCGGCAACCTCTACTCTCACCCGGCTATATGCTTTTCCCGAATGAATACGGATGGCTATCACTGATTTTGGATTCCCCACATAGAGTTTCTCGTCCGGTATTATGATCTGTGCATCCGTAGTAGCGACGGCCAATATACTGGAAGGGAAAATATTACCACCTAATTCATCCGTAATCTTGAAATCGGAACGAAAAGGAGTTGTATTCACTAAATAAAACCCCACGACTAACAAAATTAATACAACGAGCAGGGCAATACACCATATAGATTTTTTTCTATCAATGTTTATAAGTATTTTCATAGATACATTTTGTTTCTTCAGGCAAAGATAATATTTTAGATCGGGAAAAGCTAGCATTCGTTTTCATCAAATGGCGTTCGGTGATCCCGTTTTTGCTGATTTAGTAATACTTGATTAGTGTATAAAAAGTGATGTTTAGGGGGGGGGAGATACTATAGTTTTCGGAATAGTATCCCCTTCTTTGTATTCTTAGGAATTGTAATCCTTTTTTAAAATATAAAAAATAGTTGTTACTCCGGTAACACAAAATTCCCTTATAGACTCTTCACTTACCGGGCAGAGGTTTTTTTGTGCGTAGGCTGCTGTTTCTTTTTGCCTGAGCCTGCAAAAAATTAAATTTAGGATAATAAAAAGGCTTTAACACAATAAATATTATTTACCTTTGGTGCGGAACTCAGAATGAGATAAATAGTGGACGAGTGCGAGGATGGATTCCATCAAACTTATTAAAAAAGAATAAGGTATATCGTCTTTGCCCCAATACAGAAATTATGAATAATACAACTAAAATACAATCAACCAAACTGAGCGTTCAGGACAAATTGCCACTCACCTGTTCCCGAAGAGGGACTTGCTGCCACGGGAACCTGGTGATGCTTAACCCCTGGGAGTTGGCTTGCCTGGCCAGGGAGAAAAAAGTGACTCCAAAGGATTTTTGCGATCTTTATTGTGAGTTTGGAGGCATACGGTTGCGGTTTGACGGGGAAACGGGCTGGAGGGGGAAAAGGGCTTGCAGTCAGTATATAACTGATTTTGGATGTAGCGTACATACGGGGCGCCCTTTGGCCTGCCGGTTATTTCCGCTTGGCCGCCAAATACAAAGTGATGCGGTAAACTATATGTACCAGGGGGATACTTTCCCTTGTCTGGACGGATGCGCCGAAGTCACCGGATTGCCTTATCTGACCGTGGGCGAATACCTGAAAGGCCAGATGACAGAAAACTTTGAGAAGGCTCAGGATGAATATTTGGAACTGATGCAAAATTTAGCCGATATCGCATTTGAGCTTCTGCTGGATACCGGTCTGGCTGAATCGGGTGACAGGGAAACATTGCCACTGTGGAGAAAAATGGCAAACGAGCTGCCGGAGATTTTAGCCGAGAGAATCGGGCAGGAATGGATGGATAGTTTGATGATACCGGATAGTATGGATGATGACAACGATCCGGTTTTATTTGCCAGCAAGCACAATGATTTACTCCAGAACAAAGCGCAGGAAAGCTTTGGAGGCTTGCAAACAAATCAGGAATTCCAGGATGCTTCCGTTTTAATAATGGGCGTAGCCTTGCATCTGGCCCGTGGCTTGGGGGCTAAACCTGAAATACTGGTTGAACATTGGATAGATACAGCAAAGAATAACGGGGCTAAGGAATAAAAGCCGGGGTTTTGGCAAGGAAACGAACAAAATTAAGCTTAGGATATTACAAAAACCTAATTAAGATAATAATAGAACGCGGATTTACGCAGATCGAGCGGATAAAAAGCGGATAAATTCCGATAAATCGGAATGATTATAGAAGAGAATCAATTAGAGTTTACCATATTGCAAGATAAAGAATGATAAAAACGTAACTGAAACATTTCAAAGTTTTGTAAACAAAATCTGTTGTTTCGGAAATCATCCCGATGCAATCGGGATGAAGATCCGTTTTTATACGCTATTCCGATAGCTATCGGAACCGTGAAATCCGCGTTCTATTTTTTTTTTCATGTATTATAAATTAAATCAACTTCTATGAAAAATCTATTTTTGTATCTCTTATTACTTACCGTACAGCTCCCGCTGCAGGCTCAAAATAAGCCGGACTCTGTGAAAGTCACGAAACAGTACACGATTGAAAATTGTGTTACGGAATTTTCGATGGATAAAGCAAAGAAAACTGCTGTTGGATACCAGTTTTGGTTTGCCGATCCAGACTTTATTGATGGACGTACTTTGAAAATGAGCGTAGTAGCTCCACATTTAGCAACCCATCCTCCACATAAACATATGCAAGACGAATTCTTTTATATATTGGAAGGTACAGCTGAATTTTATCTCGATGGCAAAACGAAAGTAGCCGGTCCGAATACCAGTTTCTATTGTCCCTCGAATGTGGAACATGGAATCCGGAACGCGAGTGATACCGAATTAAAATACCTGGTGATTAAAAAATATCAAAAAGAGTAATCTTCCTGTTGATCTTGAAAGTCATAAAAATGTAAGTCCACTAACCGCCGGATTTGCGTAGAATAATAAACTAATACAAAACAAAATACAGATATGAAAAAACAAACTATTCTTGCATTACTTTTAGTATTTTCGGTAGCTTCGTTTGCACAGCAGGCCATTTGGGGTGTACAAAACACCAGTTCTCCACAGATAAATGCCAACAACACCGTTACGTTTCGGCTGAATGCTCCCAAAGCTTCGGTGGTGCAAGTTACCGGCGATTTTCTGGCTACACACAAAGTCAACGGGCAGTATGGAGTACAGGATGTACCCGGCACGGTGGATTTAACCAAAGGTAGCGATGGTATGTGGGAATTTACAACTCCCGAAGCACTGAAGCCTGAATTGTACAGCTATTCATTTATTGTGGACGGATTCAGAACCACCGACCCAAGCAACGTGTATCTGATACGCGATGTGGCGTCTTTGACCAATGTGTTTCTGATTGGCGGTGGGCGTGCCGATTTATATAAAGTTAGCAACGTAGCTCACGGAACGGTAGCCCGCAGATGGTACCAAAGTCCGACGCTGAACATGACGCGCCGCATAAGCATTTATACTCCTGCCGGTTACGAAACGGGCAAGAAACAATATCCTGTTCTGTACCTGCTTCATGGAATGGGCGGCGATGAAGAAGCCTGGTTGGCACTGGGACGCACAGCGCAGATCCTCGACAACCTGATAGCACAGGGCAAAGCCAAACCGATGTTAGTGGTAATGACCAACGGAAACGCATCGCAGGAAGCAGCTCCGGGCGAATCGGCATTGGGTCTGTATAAACCTACTTTTCAACTTCCCCAAACTATGGAAGGTACGATGGAAACAAGTTTTCCAGATGTGATTAAATTTATTGATACTAATTATCGCACCGTGAAGGCCAAGTCCGGTAGGGCTATTGCCGGGCTGTCGATGGGTGGCTTTCACTCGTTACATATTTCCAAACAATATCCCGACATGTTCAACTATGTGGGTCTGTTCTCGGCAGCCATCACCCCCGATAAAACGGTGAAATCGCCGGTCTACAACGACAGGGATGCCAAACTCAAGTTGCAGTTTAGCAAAAACCCTAAGCTCTATTGGATAGCAATAGGCAAAGCGGACTTTTTGTACAAAGAGAATGAAGCTTACCGCAAGTTGCTCGACGAGAGCGGATACAAATACACTTACTATGAATCAGAAGAAGGCCATATCTGGAAAAACTGGCGCATCTACCTGACGGAGTTCGTGCCGATGTTGTTTAAATAATTTTTGATAAAACGGAAAATATACCCGTTGCTCCGGACTTTGGATTGTTTAACCGCATACCTTTTGTAGTAAGCAATTGAAAGTAATTAATGTCGTAACATTTTTCAATTGTTAATCCTTTGATTTTCATTGCCGTCCCGATGCATCGGGACGGCAATGAATAATGTATTATATCAAGGCTTTAGCCAAATTATTCAATGCCATTAGGCTAAAGCCAATAATGATTTTGATTTTCATTGCCGTCCCATAAATGGGACGGCAATGAAAATCAAAAAACATGACAATATGTTTGCTTATTACTAAAATCACATTTATAACTTGAGTTTATATGAAACGAATAGCATTCTCCCTCTGTATCTTCCTTTCAGGCTTCTGTATGCAGGCTCAAACAACGAACTTCCCTACGGCAGCCGTTGATTCGATACTGAAACAGATCAAATTGCCGGTGATACCCGGGTTTACGGTAAACGTGACTACGTTCGGCGCCAAAGGTGATTCGGTGACCAACTGCAAGCCTGCATTTGATAAAGCGATGGCGAATTGCAAAAAGCATAAGGGAGGTACTATCATCGTTCCACCGGGCAACTACACACTCAACGGCCCTATACACTTTGTGAGTAATGTGAAACTGGAACTGCAGGCCGGAGCAAAAATTCGTTTCAGCGATAATCCCGAACATTATTTGCCCATGGTACTCACCAGCTGGGAAGGTACGATGCTTTACAACTACAGTCCGCTGATTTATGCCTATGAATGCCACGATATAGCCATTACCGGCGAAGGAACTATAGATGGCGTTGGTAACAAGATCTGGGATAGTTTCAAAGACAAAGAAGAAGCCGACAAAATGTTGAGCCGCGAGATGAATCATACCCAAGTGCCCATAAACAAAAGGCTCTTTGGGAAAAACCATTTTCTTCGTCCTCAGTTCATTCAGTTTTTCAATTGCAAAAACATTTTGGTGGAGAATATCCGCATTGAAAATTCACCTTTCTGGTGCCTGCATCTGTTGAAATCGGAAAGTGCCACCGTAAGAGGCGTGAAATACCTGGCACTCAACCACAACAATGATGGAATTGACCCGGAATATGCAAAAAATGTACTCATAGAAAATATTAGTTTCAACAACGGGGATGATAATATAGCCATAAAAGCAGGCAGAGATCACGAAGGAAGAGCTAACAGCAGTACACCCAGCGAGAACATCATCATTCGCAATTGCCGTTTCAAGGGTTTGCATGGCGTTGTACTGGGAAGCGAAATGTCGGCTGGCGTCAAAAACGTGTATATAGACAACTGCAAAACAAGTAGTTATCTAAAAAGAGGAATCTACTTAAAATCCAATGCCGACAGAGGTGGCTTTATCCGAAACATCTATGTGCGGAATCTTCATCTCGACGAGGTGGAGGACTGCATTTATGTAACTGCCAATTATCATGGTGAAGGCAATGACTTCCCCACTGAAATAACGGACCTCTTCTTTTCGGATATCGCCTGTAACAAAGTAACTGAAACGGCCATCGTACTGCAAGGCTTTGCCGAAAAAAAAATACGGAATGTTCACTTTGAAAACATTAATATTCTATCGGCTAAAAACGGGTTGACCATTACCAATTCCGAAAAAGTAGAATTTAGCGAAGTGGTTATTGGTAAAAAAGCAACCATACCCACTTCGGTGAAATGATGCTTGCACCCCATGACTTTAGTATGGGAAAGGGCGAGAGAACTCAGTGGAGAGCTTGAGCAATAAATAGGTATCAATAGATCAGTAAGTAACAGTTACAAACCGACAACAGAAGTACCAGCTTCTAAATTTCGAGTTGAGTTCCCGCTTCGCTCAGACTATTGAACACCGGGTAAGTGCAAACCCGGAACAAAAAGGGAGTGATTAAAAAAACAATCAAATGACAGAAAATACTGAAGCCGTAGAGATTCATTACATTCACAAAAGTAATTGGTTAAGAGCAGCCGTTCTGGGCGCAAACGACGGGATATTATCAACATCCAGTCTGGCTATCGGAATTGCGGCAGCAAGTAATATCAGGGAACCGGTGGTGTTGGCAACCTTAGCCGGATTGGTAGCCGGAGCTTTATCCATGTCAGCCGGCGAATACGTGTCTGTAAGTTCTCAGACAGATATGGAAAAAGCGGATATCAAAAGGGAAAGTCAGGAACTAAGTGATATGCCCAAAATTGAGTTACAACGCTTAACGGAAATCTACATAAAAAGAGGTCTTAAAAAAGAGACTGCCTTACAAGTTGCAAAGGAATTATCGGAAAACGATGTATTGGGCACGCACGTCAGAGATGAACTGGGGATAAATGAAATAACGAAAGCAAAGCCCATACAGGCGGCCCTTGCCTCGGGTACTTCATTCACCGTAGGGGGAATACTTCCACTGATCGTCACCCTCTTTCTTCCTATAAAAAGCATGGAATATTCGCTCTATGGCTTTGCTATCCTTTTCCTGATCCTTTTAGGCGCATTGTCGGCTAAAACCGGTGGTTCAAGTATAGGCAAAGCAATGATGAGAATTAGCTTTTGGGGTACCGTAGCCATGGGATTATCGGCACTAGTTGGATATTTATTTAATGTGAATGTTGGATGAAATTAAAAAAAAGATAAAATGGAGAAAATGAAAATATTTATTGTAGGTTCGGGGAAGTTAGCCAAGGCTATATTAGCTGCTGATTTATCATTTCCATCCTGTGACGTTTTACCCTGGGAAAACCATCCTTTCAATGAAAAGGCCATACTCGTGCATGCCGGTTCGGGACGACAACTCAAGGGCTGTTTCGAATTTTGTGAAAGAACCGGGTCGGTATTGATAGAACTTTCTACCGGATTGGAAACAGAAAGCATGAACCCTGATTTCCCGCTTATTATTTGTCCCAATACATCCATCCTGGTGTTGAAAACATTGAATATGCTAAAAGCAAATGGCCGGTATTTTGAAAATTACGAAATCTCCATCACCGAATCGCACCAGTCAACCAAAATAACTGAACCCGGCACAGCCTATGCTTTTGTTAATTCATTCCGGTTTCCAACCAACCACATCGTATCCATCAGAGATCCTGAGATTCAACAACATGAAATTGGGATACCACCAGCGTACTTAGGCAAGCATGCCTATCATAAAATTGTAATTAAAGATGGAAACGATGAAGTCACCATAGAGACCAAAGTGTTGGGGCATGATTCTTATGCCAAAGGCGTTAAAGCAATAATTGAAATGGTACTAAAATACAAGCTGGAAAATAAGAAATATACAGTTTTCGACTTTATTGATAAGAACATGTTGTGAAATAGCAAAATACATGGGGTTGTCTGAGCACAGGAAGGTGAATGCTTATAACCTCTGATTTTTTGCCTGTAAGAAGCAATAATCACGCAGATAAAAAAGACTAAAATGATACAGATGAACTTCCGACTACAATATGACACTAAAAATATTGACTGGGACCTGGTAGTTGATACTCTTCAAAAAGTGGGGATGGCATCATATAGCACTGAGACTCACAAACGTGCATTTGAGAATAGCTACACGGTTGTATTTGTATTTGATGAAGACCTGATGGTTGGTTTTGGAAGAGCTATTTCGGATGGAGAATATCAGGCAGCCATCTATGACATTGCCGTTTTACCCGGCTATCAGGGAAAGGGAATTGGTAAAATAATCGTTCAAGCCATCGTGGCAAACACTCCTTCATGTAATTTTATTTTATACGCTTCGCCGGGTAAGGAAAAGTTCTATGAAAAGGAAGGTTTTAAGCGCATGAAGACAGGAATGGCTCTTTTTCTGAATGCCAGACAAATGCAGGAAAAAGGATTTACGGAATAATCTTTCGGGATAGTTCGTGTTTCATAAATAGTTGTAAATTTGTAGGCTAAAGAATTTGTTATTCCGAAATGAAAAATACTGATTAAATCATAAAAAAGTTAGAATGAAAAAACACCTTATCGCATGCCTCATTTTAGGAAGTGCCGTTTTTAGTAGCATAGCTGCCGAGAGCATCAACACAGGCAACCCTGTAAAACAAAAAAGATCCATAGAAGTTGATTTCCAAAAAGTAAAAGGGACTTTCAATGCCATGTCAAAAGAATGCATAGGTGCCGGACGGGCCAACGAAGGGCTGCGGGCAGACTGGCAGCAACAACTGGCCATAACCAAAAAAGAATGCGATTTCAAATATATCCGCATGCATGGATTGCTCAACGACGATATGGGCGTTTACAGTGAAGATAAAAACGGAAATTCCCAATACAACTACCAATACATCGATGTGTTATATGACAATATTCTGAGCATAGGTATGAAGCCCTTTGTGGAATTTGGATTTATGCCCAACGCCCTGGCCAGTGGAAAAGAAACTATTTTCTGGTGGAAAGGAAACATTACACCACCCAGGGATTATGCGAAATGGGAAAACCTGATCAGGAACCTGACCCTTCATTTTACGGAGCGTTATGGACAAGACGAAGTAAAGACCTGGTATTTTGAAGTCTGGAATGAACCTAATTTATCCGGTTTTTGGGCGGGAACGCAGCAGGAATATTTTAAATTATACACCTACAGTGCCCGGGCCATTAAAGGAGTGAACAAAGAATACCGCGTAGGTGGTCCTGCTACCGCCGGTGCTGCCTGGGTACCCGAAATGATAGACTTCTGCACGAAGAATGCTGTACCCCTGGATTTTATCAGCACACATACCTATGGCGTTAATCAAGGCTTCCTGGATGAGTTTGGAACCACAGGTACCGTTTTGGCTAAAAATAAATGGAGTGTGAGTGGCGATGTACTGAATTCGAAGAAACAAATTAAAAACTCATCCATGCCCAACCTGGAACTTCATTATACCGAATGGAGTTCATCCTACACACCTGCCGACCCTTTGCACGACAGCTATCACGAGGCAGCCTATATACTCGAAAAATTAAAACAGTCGGGAAGTGCAGCAAACTCTATGTCGTACTGGGTATTTACGGATATTTTTGAAGAAGCCGGTCCCAGGTTTACCCCTTTTCACGGAGGATTTGGACTCATGAATACGCAGGGAATTAAAAAGCCTGCTTACTACTCTTATTCTTTGCTGAATAAACTCGGAGAAACTGAACTACAAAATACGGATAGTTCCTCGTGGGCTTGTAAAAACGCAAAAGGAGATGTACAGCTGTTGCTATGGGATTATACCTATACGCTTCCGGATTCTGTTAATAACCAGCAGTATTACGTTCGCGATTTACCGGCCGTCGAAAAAGGCAGATTGAACATCAATATTTCAGGCATCCCAAAAGGCAACTATCAGCTGGAGATTTATCAGGTCGGTTATAAAGTAAATGATGCATACAGCACTTACCTTGAATTGAATAAACCGAATCAACTCACCAGGCAACAGGTTGATACTATCAAAAGCCGGAATGATGGGTCACCCGTATTGAACGAGAATATAAAAATTAGTGCTTCGGGAGTATTTAAAAAAGAACTGGAGATAAGAGAGAATGATGTATTTCTGGTGAATCTGATCAAACTATAAACGCTAAAGCAAAAAAAATATCAACGCTTACTTATTGGTTATGAATATATCAACTGGGGGTAAAAAAAAGAATAGGCAAATGCTTATTCTTTTTTTTTGCTCCCTTCTTTGTTTCTAATTTTCACCCTTTGCCTGTACTACCTTCATCTCCAAATCCTGTTCGTTTGCCCTTTTTAGTCCCGGCGAATCTTTCATTGTATCATTATTTCTTTGTTTCTGGAGAACTTTATTCCCACCATCAACCTTTTCTATCCTGCAATTTTAGCCCTCTTGCTACTCCATAAAACAATAATCATCCCAATCAAATGCTTCAACGTTTTTTACAGATTTTCTGACAATATAGCTATTCTATTCTTTCGTATTGTAATTCGATTCACTTGCAAGCTCTATTATTTAGCAATAAATGAGTACAATATTTTAGAAAAAAATGATAGGTATTGTTTTCTTTTCAAAATAATAAATAGTTTAGGTGGATGTGTATTCTTGAAACAAGCGAAGGCTGTTTAGAATTAAAGTAAACGAATATGTTGCGGTTTGTTGTCTCTAAATGTCACATATTCAGTAGGTACGTTCGGGTCGTGATAATCCTTGCGACTCCTGAAAAACATTCCCGTCAACAGCATAAATGATGTCATTCTTGTAATTAATACCATAAATGAGGTATTATAAATACCTTGTTTGAGCGATTGCATGAAATGTTTAAAGCTCTTAATTTTGAGCTTTCAATGTGATGAATAATACACGTAATTAAAAGAATGTATTATCATTTAGTTTATAATGTATTATATTAAGTGATAATTGACTAAATGTATTAAGATATGAGCATTTCTTATACCCTTCGCCGTTGCTGCTGTAATGTGATGTAAATGAATTAGTAAGGTTTTTTAGTCTCTAATCCCAGTTTTATTCTATATCTTTCATTCAGGTATCATAATAATATAATTTAAAGACAGTGTAAAGAAGGGATGAATGTATACCTGTATAGATACCAAAAAGGAGTAAATTACGAAGTCGACACAGAAACACTTTAACCTCGAATTTGATCCTTTTCAGTAAGAATGTTTTTGTAAAACACATATAATAAAGCTTATAGACTTGTTTATTTATCTCAATATTTTTTCGGCGGGCAATTTTTGAGGGTAGGTTTAATGTAAATATATGTTTTATTATACACCCAGTTTATTGTGATATATTTATTCTTCCCAAAAAACGTAAAGTTAATAAACAGTAAATATTAATATATATTCAACATATTTACATTTTTCATTCTTATATTTGTGCTGTCATAAAGATAGATAACGTGACAAAAAAACATTAAAAAAACAGTCAAAAAGCCATTGAACTGACATAAAAATATTTATTGTTTGTTTTTTCTGAAATGCTTTTTATTTTGTTTATATTGATAAAAAAAACATGAAAATACTTTCATTAGGTGAATGTTTTAAATTGAAATAACTACTACTTATTTTTGCATTCCGATAGGTGAAGTTCAACTATTATGCTTTCTCTCTTTTTCTTTATCAACCTTTATTAATCTAATATTTTTTACTTTAACGGATTTTTTACAAATGACTAAAAATCCTGCTTTTACGCCCTTTTACAAGGGTGCTTTTTGTTTTTTATTCTCAAATGGAGTGTTTAACTTATAATTAGATAATATATAGATGAATTTTACATTAAAGAAACGATTTTTACAATTCTTCGCATGCTCCATTCTAAGTATGGGAATTGCTGTTGCTCAAACAACGAGAGTGTCGGGGACAGTTGCTGATGAAACTGGAGAGCCGGTAATCGGTGCTTCCATCGTAACCAAGGGAAATGGACAGTTGGGTACTGTAACAGATGTTACTGGTAAGTTTACGTTAAATGTGCCTTCACAGTACAAAACTATCATTGTATCCTACATTGGTATGATCAAGCAGGAGGCTCAGGTAAAGCCAGTCATGAAGATTACTATGCAGGCAGATGCAAACCAATTGGAAGAAGTAGTGGTTACAGGTATGCAAAAAATGGACAAACGTTTATTTACCGGTGCTACCACCAGAATAGATGCAGATAAAGCCCGCTTGTCAGGCATGGCCGATATTAGCCGTTCGTTAGAAGGAAAAGCTGCGGGAGTATCGGTACAAAATGTTTCCGGTACATTTGGTACGGCTCCTAAAATACGTGTACGTGGAGCAACCTCCATTTACGGGAATTCAAAACCGCTTTGGGTTGTAGATGGGGTAGTTATGGAAGATGCGGTAGAAGTTTCTGCCGATCAGCTTTCATCCGGCGATGCGGTAACGTTAATCTCTTCGGCAATTGCCGGGTTGAATGCAGATGATATAGAGAGTTTCCAGATATTAAAAGATGGGTCAGCCACCTCTATTTATGGGGCAAGGGCTATGGCAGGTGTAATTGTAGTTACAACCAAAAAAGGGATACCGGGTGTTAGCAAAATAAGTTATACGGCCGAATTTACTACCCGTTTGAAACCAAACTACAATAATTACAACATTTCTAATTCTCAGGAGCAAATGGGAATTTATAAAGAAATGGAAGGAAAGGGTTGGTTGGAATTTGCAAATATAGCAAAAGCATCCAATTCGGGAGTGTATGGAAAAATGTATCAGGAAATTCGGGCATATAATGAGTCAAACGGCACTTATGGTTTAGCTCAGACCGATGCAGCCATGAATACCTATTTGCAGCAGGCTGAAATGCGTAATACGGACTGGTTTGACTTATTATTTAATCCAAACATGGTTCAGAATCACGCTATCAGTATTTCATCGGGAACAGAAAAGGCCCGTTTTTACGCTTCCTTGTCGGTGATGGATGATCCGGGATGGACCTTAGCCAGTTCTGTTAAACGCTACACGGCCAATGCCAATGCGTCATTCAGTCTGTCGAAGAAATTGACTTTAAATATGTTGACTAACGGTTCGTACAGAAAGCAAAATGCCCCAGGAACCTTAAGCCAGGAAGTGGATGTGGTGAGTGGACAAGTGAAACGTAATTTCGATATCAATCCGTTCAGTTATGCACTGAATACCTCGCGCACGCTTGATCCAAACGCTTACTATACCCGTAATTATGCTCCACTCAATATTTTTAGTGAATTGGAAAACAATTATTTAGATTTGAATGTGTCGGACATGAAATTTCAAAGTGAACTTAATTGGAAAGCAATTGAAGGACTGGAATTGAGCGGACTCGCATCGATACGTTATCAATCGACTAAGCAAGAACATTTTGTAAAAGATAATTCAAATCAGGCTTTAGCCTATAGAGCCGGTATCTATCCTGAAGATGCTACCATACGCGAAGATAATCCGTTTCTGTACACCAATCCGGATGATGAGAACGCGCTGCCTGAAACCGTATTACCCAAGGGTGGAATTTATTATTTGAATGATTACAGCATTTTACAAGTGGATTTCAGAGGAACTGCTTCGTACAACAAAGCATTCGGGCTGAATCAACAACATTTACTGAACTTATTTACAGGGGTTGAATCGAATACCACCGATAGGAATTCGATAGGATTTCAGGGTTGGGGCTTTCTGTACGAAAATGGAGGGATACCCTTCGTGGATTATAAATTATTTAAACAACAAAAAGAAGAGGGTATAGATTATTACAGTAACGAATGGACTTACTCCAGAAGTTTAGCTGGTTTTGCTACTGGTACATTTTCGTACGACAGCAAATACATTTTGAATCTGACGGGACGTTACGAAGGCACAAACAAACTGGGAAAATCAACTCAATCGCGTTGGTTGCCTACCTGGAATGTTGCTACAGCCTGGAATGTACATGAAGAAAAGTTTTTCGAAAAATTAAAACCTGCTTTGTCACATTTTACCATCAAAGCATCCTATAGCTTAACTGCCGACCGGGGACCTGCCAATGTATCGAATGCTCAGGCCATTTATCGCTCAGATACTCCCTGGCGACCCTTGTCGAGTGTTTCTGAAACTGGTTTGTCGTTAGAAGCCCTGGAAAACAGTGAACTTACCTACGAGAAGAAACATGAACTGAATGTGGGTACTGATCTTGGATTCCTGAATAACCGGATAAACCTGGCCGTGGATGTTTATTCACGTAATAACTTTGATTTGATCGGACTGATTTATACTCAAGGTGTAGGCGGTGTGATTGCTAAATATGCGAATGTAGCCAGCATGAAATCGAATGGTGTAGAGGCAACTCTATCTACTAAGAATATTGCGACTAAAGAATTTTCCTGGTCAACTGATTTTACGTTCTCCAAAACTAAAAGTACAATTACCGAATTGGATGCCCGTTCGAATGTTATTCAGTTGGTATCCGGAACAGGGTATGCCCTTAAAGGTTATCCTGTAAGGTCCTTGTTCTCTATCCCTTTTGTCGGACTTAACACCGAGGGATTGCCTACGTTTATCAATCAGGATGGAAAGGAAACTGTTACCGATATAAATTTCCAGGAATTCGAGAAAATTGGGTTTTTGAAATATGAAGGTCCTACTGACCCAACCATAACGGGTGGATTTGGTAATTTATTTACCTATAAAAATTTGAGGTTGAATGCCTTTATCACCTATTCCCTTGGAAATGTGGTACGTCTTGATCCTGTATTTAGTGACGAATATTCCGATTTGTCATCCTTACCCAAAGAATTTAAAAATCGTTGGACAAAAGCGGGTGACGAGGCCTACACTACGATTCCCGTTATAGCCAGTAAGCGCCAATCCCAAACCTATGGGAATGAGTTGTCGTATGCCTATAATGCTTATAATTATTCATCCGAACGTATTGCCGATGGTAGTTTTGTTCGTCTAAAGGAAATTTCGTTGGCTTATAATTTCCCCCAAAAATGGTTGCAAGGCTTGAAAGTGAGTAACCTGGAGTTGAAATTGCAAGCTACTAATCTGTGCCTGCTTTATGCCGATAAGAAATTGAACGGACAAGATCCCGAATTTATGAATAGCGGTGGTGTGGCAACTCCAACGCCGAAACAGTATACATTGACTTTGCGTTTAGGACTTTAATTATTTAAGAACATGAAAAAGATTAATAAATATATTTTCTCCCTTGTCTGCTTGCTCTTTATAGTAACGTGCTCATCGTGTAGCGATTTTTTAGACAAAATGCCCGATAACAGAGCAGAGTTAAGTACTCCCAAGCAAATTACCGAGTTATTGGTAAGCGCTTATTCATCGGGTAACTACGGAGTGCTCGGTGAATTAAGCAGCGATAACTTCATTGACAATAATTCGCCGGATGATAACGGTAGATATTATAATTTGTCGCCGTTTGAACGCATGCACGATGAGATTTACGCCTGGGAAGCTGCTGTTTCGTCCGATGAGCAAGATTCGCCATCGGAAGTATGGTCCGGATGTTATCATGCCATTGCCGTAGCCAACCACGCATTACAGGCCATCGAAAAGTTGGAAGCCGCCGGCCGTGCTAATGAAGTGAAAGCCCAAAAGGGTGAGGCTTTGTTAATACGTGCTTATCATCATTTTATTTTGGTCAATATGTTTTCTCAGACCTATAAAAACGAATCATTGAGCAAACAGGATGCAGGAATACCTTATATTACTATCCCCGAAACAAAGGTGATGGTTGATTATGACCGCTCTACAGTAACTGCTGTATATGACAGTATAGAATCCGATCTGACCGTCGGTCTCGATTTAATTGATGATTCGAATTATGAAGTGCTAAAATATCATTTCAATAAAAGAGCAGCGAATGCTTTTGCAGCACGCTTCTATTTATTTAAACGCGACTACGAAAAAGTAGTTAAATATGCTACGGTTGCAATTAGTAATGATCCAACCCCCTATTTACGCAACTGGAATGAAGATTATGCTACTTCTTTGTCATTTGCTTACGGTTATATAAATGCTTCTTCGAGTAATAATTTTTTGCTTATTCCCACTAAGTCGTGGACGAATCGGATTTTTGGAACCCGATACGGTTGTAATCGAGAAGCCTCAAAAGCTACCATCTATGGCACAGGTCCAACCTGGTCGGGTTATTCCTATGCCCCCTGTTACAATGGCAGACTCTATATACGCGATAGTCAGGAGTATGGATTGCTTTTCCCTAAATGCGGAGAAATATTTGAATATACCGATAAAGTTGCCGGTATTGGCTTTGGTCACATAGTCAGGGCGGAATTTACCGGAGAAGAGACTTTGCTCTGCAGAGCCGAAGCCTATGTGTATTTAAACCAGTTTAGCAGTGCTGTCGCCGATTTAAAGGCTTTCGACGATTCGCGAAAAATGGTCGGATTCAATTATTCAACCTTAACCGAAAGTTTGATACGTAGTTTTTACACCAGTTCCAGACCACTTTTTGTAAACACATTTAATACCGACAAGTTGTCGCCCGATTTTGTTGTTTCGGCTAGTCAAAAACCACTGATAGATTGTGTACTCCATTTCCGTCGGTTAGAAACTATTTTTGATGGTATGCGTTGGCTCGATATTAAACGCTATGGTATTGAAATTACTCATAAAATTGGTCCAAATACGGTTAAAACGCTTACCTGGGATGATTCCCGACGGGCTTTGCAAATTCCCCAAGAAGTAATAGCTGCCGGATTGGATGGGAATACCCGTTTGGTAACAGGTGGCACCCTGGAGGATACCAGTTTTAATCCATCTATTATCCGTGAAATTAAAAATCAAGAATAAAAATATACCTATGAAAGCAACATTTTATAAATTAATGATAGCACTTATTCTTGTAGCCACTTTCTCCGGCTGTAGCAAAGAAGAGGAATTGAGTGACTCTATTTTCGATACCACGGATGTGGAACTCGACCCGAAATCCTACACTTATAAGTTTGATCTTTTTTTAAGGAATAATTATTTAAAACCTTACAATTTGAAGTTTAAGTATCAGATGGAAGACTCAGGCACAGATATGGATTATAACCTGGTGCCGGCAAGTTACGATAATTCAAAGAAACTGGCTGTATTGGTTAAATATCTTTGGTTCGATGTGTATGCCAAAGTAGTTAATCCGGCTTTCCTTAAAAAATACGGACCCCGAATCATTCATTTAATTGGATCGCCGGCCTATAACCCGGCCAACGGAACGATGATACTTGGTTTAGCAGAAGGCGGTATTAAAGTGAGTCTGTTTAGAGTTAATAGCATAGAGGTTAATAATGTAGATATGCTTAATGAGTTTTATTTCAAAACCATGCATCATGAGTTTGCTCATATCCTGCATCAAAACAAATCCTATCCGAGTGAATTTAATCTGATTTCGTATAAACATTATTCGCCTTTCGACTGGCAGGACCGGGATGATAAAGTGGCTGCATCGCTTGGGTTTGCAAGTCCCTACGGAGGTTCTCAAACCCGGGAAGATTTTGTTGAAATCATTGCCAATTATATTGTTAAGACCGATGCTCAATGGAACACTTTACTGCTCAATGCATCCAAAGACTGGAAGGTAGACGAATCAACTGGTGTTGTCACCGAAGATACAGATACAGATGCTGATGGGGTGGATGGGCAGAAAGTTATTTTAAATAAACTGTCGATTTGTAGAACCTGGTTGGCCGATTCGTATGGAATTAACCTGGATGCTTTACGAGCTGAAGTGCAACTTCGCCAAAAGAATATTGATATGGATTCTCTTCTGTCTGAAATAGAATAAGCAGACAATGTACAAACGATATAAAATTAAGTTTATGAATAACTATTTTAAACAGATAATAATTCTTTCGGTGGCTCTGCTCGTCGCATCTTGCTCTTTTGAAGAGGCAGATATATTTCCCGAATCATCGGCCGTGCGTTTAGAAAAAGCACAAAAAGAATACAGAGAAATACTTTGCAGTGCCCCCAATGGTTGGGCTATGGAATATTTTCCTACGGCAAGCACCGAGGGCTATACTTTGTTAATGAAATTTAATACTTCCGGGAAGGCTGAGATGGCTGCTAAAAATAAGTATGTGGCCGACAAATACACCACAGACTCTTGTGCTTTTCAGCTAATAGCCGATAACGGTCCTGTTTTGTCATTTCCTATGGCCGGTAATTACGAAGTGAATGGTACTCAGATTGGTATTTTCCATCTTTTTTCGAACCCGGAGGATCCCCAAGGCAGCACCGGTTTAAACGGATACGGTTTGTCGGGTGATTATGAATTCGTGGTTTTAAAAGCGGATTCTAATTTAGTGGTTTTACAAGGTAAAAAGCGCAGTACTACTATCTACCTTCGCAGGTTGGCTGCTGATCAGTCGTGGCAAGGGTATTTTGAAAAACTGGATGCCATGAATACTTTTTTGTTCGGTAGTACGGTTCATGACCTCAGCCTTGTTTTAGGAACCGACACATTAAATGCCTTAAACGGCTCATCGCATATTTTCTCCCTATATCCTAAAGGTGGTGACCCTGTTTCGGATGTAGTTTATTATCCTTTTATTATTACGCCAACAGGTATACGTTTGCACACGGCATACGCCTTAAACAGTAAAAGCGTGCAAACTTTTAATCTCAGTGCGGATAAAAAGTTACTTGTAGGCACTGAGGATGGTACAGCCTTTTTTACCGGACCTGTTTTAAATAAATTCCTTTATTCGGATCTTTCACTTTGGAAAGCAGACCTTACCCAAATGAGTGACAACTTCAAATCTATAATTAACGACCTGAGTGTGGCATTGACTGTAAAATATAACGGTAAGCGCAATTTTGAATATATTGGTATTACAAAAAAAGCTGTTTATGCAAATTCTATCATGATTCGGGTAACGGGAGTAGATGCCACCTATCGTATCATTTTTACGCCGGTTGCCGGTAGCGCCGACAGGGTAAATATTTCTTTACCTGTTGATGTTCTTAACCTTTATGATACAAACGGAAAGAAATTTTACAACGAAGTGCCGGCTATAAAAACAACGCTTGAAGCTTTTTGCGGGGAATATGTGGTTTCAACGGAGTTCCCGTTGAATGTGAAAAGCGTGAAATATACCCGTGTTGATAATGTTTCGCACTATTTCCTGGTAAACAGATAAATATCTAAATACAAATCAATTTATTATTAATTAAAAAAAAACGTCATGAAAAGAAACTTACTTCCTTTGGCATTTATTGTAATATGCCTGTCCGTTCAAGCTCAACACTTGCGGAAATCTATAAATTCGAATTCCTCTTTAAAAATGGGAGTTCAGGTAGAAAAAGTTGGCGTAGATATCCAACCTCAAATAATGACTAAATCCAGGGTATTAGTTCCTGCCAAAGCTCCTGCTGTCGTTGGCGGTCCAGGTGTTAGTTATACGGTTCCTCAAGGTACACTTTTTATAGGATTATCAAATGACTATTACGGGTTGGGAAACTCTTTTGCCATTGCATCTCCTTATTCCAACTGGACTTTTACGAATAAAACGGCTACAATTCCTTCATTCGTTTGGACGATACCTGCTTATATTGGAACAATTGATACGACTGCCACTTCAGAAAATTTTAATGTGAAAGTAACGACAGGTTCGTATACTATGCCTTCTTTAAAGGGAAGTGCTAACGGACTCGATTCGACTTTTATTTTTGGCAAAAATTTCAATAAAAAAGCTGCTAACAGTTACATTGACGCCAGTGGTTCTTCGTATACGGCTCCTGCGACAGATACAGCTCCCAGTAGAACATACAATTTGTCTAACTGGCTAATTGATTTTGGTCAGGTAACATGGACCTTTGCTACAGGTGATTATGCCTTTGGTACCGGTACAAGTGAGATTGATGCGTTGGTAAGTTATTATGAAAAACCTCAGTCTACGCTCTATTTTGAAGGTGCTAACTTCTTTTTGGGTGCCCTTTCGGCTCCCGCTGGAACTACTTTCACACTCAGGGTGATAACTGTAGATATAGATGCTAATGGTAAATTTGCGCTAAAAGATACTGTGGCAACTTCTTACTGTACCATCGAAGAGGCTGTTGTTGCAGCTGCAACGGCACAAGTTCTTCCTTTTTCCAAATTAGTAGCCATTGATAATGATGGATTTGAAACAGAAGTTCCTTATCTTGAGTTGGACGAACCTTTCTTTTTGGAATTAAGTGGCTTTAATACTGCCGGTATCACTTTAGGAGCGCGTTCTTCACGCTATGATGGTGGTGATACAAAACTTCCTTATACGAATAATCATGCATTTATTTATGCACCGAATGCTAACGGAGTTCGCGCTTTGCAGTCATATAGTTTTTCGGCTACCTTGGAAGCTACCTTGACAAATGCAGCCTATGCTTATCTGCTTTCAGATACCAAATCGGTAGTAGCCGATATTAACGGGGGTACAGCCAATATCGTACTTACTCCCATGTTCAATGGTGCCTGGGTTGAAGGAGAGCTTCCATCCTGGATTGTTTCTGCTGAAACCGAGCATTATGAATCAGGTAATTGGGGAACTGATTATAAATTGACATACGAAGCTCTTCCAGTAGGAGTTGCGGGCAGGTCGGCCGATATTATATTTAAAACATGGGGAGCAAAAACTATGGTGCATGTTTCGCAAGGAACTATTACCGGCATTAGTTCTGTAAAAGATACAAAATCGAAAGTATACACCACGGCCAGCACTTTTGAGCTGACTTATCCGAATGAATTCAACAAAGCTACTTTGCTAAGTCTTTCCGGTCAGGTGATTGCCAGCTATGATTTACCAACAAGTGGAAAATTCTCTATTCCTACTTCCGGTATTTCCAAAGGTATTTATTTTGTGAAAATGGTGGGTAGCGGTACCGAAACCGTAAAGGTTATCAGATAAATATACTGTTGTTTTTGCTATTAAGATGTGCAGGTTTTATGCGCATAAGTCATTGCTCAGTAAATGATCTTCAGTAAATCAATTTTCAAGATCTTTTCTTCTCCTTTTCGGGGAAGGGAAGGTCTTGATTTTTACATATATCAACTCCTCGTTTTACTCCAGCGGGTATACCAAACTGAATTCTTCGGATAAAAAACGGAGAAACGAATATAATTCGAACAGTTTTCGCTGCCATAGTTGCAATGCTGGTATATATTCTCTTCCTGAGATTAAAAAAGAATAAAGTCAGCTTAACCACAAAAAAATTCAATCTGTTAGATTCCATGCTGGCAACAACATTAAGAAATGCTGATGTTTCTGATATTTAGAAATCCCCAGGCTGTCACTTACAATAGCTGAGGTCTATTTTAATCTAAGTTAAAAATGCACCCCACGCTGGAGCTCCCTTTGTCGTTCCTGTTTGTATATCAAATGCCTGATAGAATTTAATTCCCTTCGATTCAAAGTAACATCCAAGGTAAACTTATTTATATCTGTTTTGTGAAAGATATCCACTGAAATATCAGTCAACTATTTAATAGGGATAAAATAGTAATTCTTATTGTCTTATGAAACAAAACAGACGATTTCTTTTTATTTTACAAATCATGATATGATTATACCTCTCCTCCTCCGAAAGCCATCGTTCGTTTTAAAATCGTTTGTTTTGATTTTGTTCATTTTGCACGGGCAATATGCTCTCGGTGCGATCACGAACGATTCTCTTGTGAAATTCGTATCCAATACTTTCTTGAAGTCTATAAGTACAAACCGGAATAAAGTTGACTGTCAGAAGTTTTATCAGGAGCAAAAGAAAAAGATTTCAAAAGATGGCTCTAAGGCAAAGGCAACTGAATTTGCAATTTCTTTAGGGCAAAATCTTGTGGAAATGGGAAACTATAAAGATGCTATTCGCATTTTTACCTTTACTGTTTCCGTTTTACAAACGGACACAACTTCAGTGGATAGCAATGAAAAATTGTTTATTCTGAATAACTCTATTGGTATTATTTATAAAAATCTGGGCGACAATAAACAGGCTATGGAAAAGTATCTTCAAGCTTTTCGTATAGCCAGATCGATGAAGTGGCAATCGGGAATTGCCAAATCCTATAACAACCTGGCTGAACTTTATTATGAACAAGGTAATTTGGATAAAACCAAGATGATGCTTAAAGAAGCATCGCAGATTAATTTCAAAATCGGAAATAAGAGTGATTTAGAAATAAATTACAATAATCTGGGCATAATTTGTTACGAACAAAAGCGCTACAATGAAAGCATGAACTATTATAACAAAGCATTCGCACTTTTAGATCCAAAAGATGTTTTTTCAAGAGCAGCGCTTTTTACAAATATAAGCCTGATTTATAAAAGCAGGAAACAATATAAGCAAGCATCCGGGTATTTAAAAAAAGCGGTTGCTTTACATTATATAACTCACAACGACCAGAATATACTGCTTGCAACCAGGGATTTGGCCGAGATACAAGCGCTGGCAGGAGAAACTGAAGAAGCATTAAGACTATCCGATAAGGCTATTGCTCTGAGTAAAAAGCTGAATATACCGATTGAGACTGCCGAAACTTACCGGACGCTCACTGATGTACTGCTCATTGTGGGTGATACGGTCAAAGCCATGCGCTACATATTGAATTTTGAAACCATCAACGACTCTATCAGGCAAGTCAGGGATAAGGAATCTTTAAACAAATTGCTTTCGGTGTATGAAGTTGAAATGTTGAAATATAAAAACAAGGAGTTGGAGCAATTGCATAAAATTAAAGAACTGACTATAGGGCGGCAACGACTGATTTTAGCCGGGGCAGGAGTTATTCTTGTTTTACTGATTTTGTTGTTGTTCTTTTTATCAAAGAAAATAAAGTCCGATCAGGTAAAAAATCGCTTAATGGCCTTGCACAAAGAACTTTTACTCGAAAACGAGAGACAACTGTTTGAAAAAAACCTGAAAGAAAAGGAACTTGAGATAGACTTTAAAAACAGGACATTAACATCATACACTTTAAATCAGGTCTCGGGAAACGAATTTAATCAACGTATTCTGCATAAGCTCGAATCGTTACAAAATAGTGTTTCCGATAAGTCTGCGAATCAAAATAAAAAAGATATCAGTGAGATCATCCGAGATATTTATCATTATAGCAACAATCATGTCAGCGAAGAATTCAAAGCCTACTTTGACAGCGTACATCCTACTTTTTTTGAAAATATTTTGAAAGCAAATCCCGGGTTGACGGCAACTGAATTACGACTTTGTGGATTTCTGCGTTTAGGATTAACTACGAAAGAAATAGCAGCACTTACTTTTCGGGAAATCAGGAGTGTGGAATCGGCCCGTAACCGTTTACGCAAAAAACTGGAATTGGATTTAGACGAAAATCTGAATAATTATTTTGTACGCTTGTAATTCATACTGATTGTTATACAAAAAGGTTTGCCTGTTTATCTATATAAAACCTTTTGATTAAATTCTTCCTGTATTTGCCGCGATGCAGTAGTATTGCAGTAGCAATTTGCTTTCAAATTGATCCGGTATTTGCTACTTTTACAACGTTTTGAAAAATCAGTAGTAATATTAAATTATAGTTTATGAATAAAAGAATTTTACACTTCTTCAATTTGCTTTTCTGCATTGCATTACTTTATCCTGGTTTCGTCGCTGGACAAAAGAAAATGAAGAGAGAAAAAAACAGTTTTCTTTCAGGCTTGGCTGTTACTAAACAATTACCAAAGCAGGCGTTCAATGCAAAAAGAAAAATTCCGCTGTCCACTGATCTGCCAATTAAGCTGTATGGCTCGGTATTAAACTCCAACGACTGGTTTTGGGAAACCAAGTATGGTGTTTATTCAATAGAAACGAGTAACCCCGCAGTTTTAAATCAGGTGTTTGACAATCCTGACAGGCAAACATATGGCGCAGTATACGTGGATGGTAAATATTACTCTATAGCTGAAAATACCTCTACAAATACCTTGAACTACGATATTTATGATGTAAGCTCGTGGATCAGACTATCCAACAAAGAACTTCCTTCCGCATCGTTGGTGGCCGATATGACTTTCGACCCTTTGAGCGGAAAAACATTTGCCATCACTCTTCGAACTGATGGTACAGGACTGCAGCTTTCCTCTTTTAATCTTGAGACTGCTGCAATGACTACAATTGGCAATATACCTCAATTGGTAGCACTGACCACCGGAAAAGATGCTGTTTTATATGGTATTGGTTTGGACGGGAATTTTTATTCGATAAATAAAATCACTGCTGCTGCCACCTTGATTGGTGCCACCGGATTAATTCCTGCAAATTCCATTCAGTCGTCAACCTATGATTCGGGTACCGGAAATATCTATTGGTCGGCTGTTTTGTCCGATAATACTTCGGGTCTATATTCGATTAATGCAACTACGGGCCAGGCAGCATTGGTGTCGGAATATCCGGATACACAACAAATAAGCGGATTGTATTCTACAACTCCTTTCGTTTTCTCAGCCGCCCCCGATACGGTACGTAGTCTGAAGGTGACATTTACCAATCAGGGAAGTCAGAATGGAACGATAAATTTTACGCTACCTGTAACTACTCACGATGGGGCTGTATTGTCAGGCGCCATTTATGCCGACCTGTATGTCAATAAAGCTTTGATCAAAACTTTTACACAGGATGCGGGTTCAGTTTGTGCATTCGCAGTGAACTTTGGCTTAGGAATTCAGTTGATAGAAGTGAAAGTCAGAAATTTAACCGGATCAGGTCCTGCTTCGTCAGTTTCAGTTTGGAGTGGTCTTGATACACCGGGTGAAGTAAGCGGGCTGTTGGTAACAAAAAACACGAATCGTTCGGTAACCATCGACTGGGAAGCTCCGATAAAAACTCAACACGGAGGATATGCCGACTTTGCAACCATTACGTTTGATGTTGTAAGATTGCCGGATAATGTAATTGTTGCCACCGGACTCACCAAAACTACATTTGCTGACGCTTCGATGAGCGAGGACCTGAAATTATATCATTATACTGTTACGCCAATTACTGCAGGAGGAGCAGGTGGGGTCTCAATTTCCAATGAAGTTATATTAGGAGAATATTGTTCAATACCTTATGCCGAAAACTTTGAGAGTGAGAGTTCGCTTAAATTATGGACCATTATTGATAATAACGGTGGCGTTACATGGCGTCCTTTTCAAGGAACAGCAGCATACCTGCTTGATTATCTTGGCGAAACACCCGGAGATGACTGGCTTATTTCGCCGTCAGTAAAAATGGAAGCCTCCAAGGTTTATAAGTTATCGTTTATAGCCACTATTCCAAATTCAAGTAAAGTTTCCGAAAATTTTAAAGTTACCATAGGCACATCTGCTTCCATTGCAGGACAAACTACCGTGTTGGCAGATTATTCCAACTATATGTCTTCATCCTCAGACCCTAAAGAATTGAAGTTGACTGTACCAAGTGATGGAGTTTATAATTTCGGCTTTTACGAATATAGCGAGCCGAACCGTTTCAGGTTGATGCTCGATAACGTAAAACTGATTGAAGCAGGATCGGCTTTTGCTCCAAATGCAGTAACCGATGCCACCCTGGTTCCGGAAGCAAACGGAGCTTTGAGTGCACAGTTCACGTTTAATGCCCCAACTGTAAGTTATGGTGGAAAAGCATTAACCGAAATTACTAAAATTGAAATATATAGAGATGGTACTGATGGCGTTCTTGGAACTTTAAATAATCCTACACCAGGAGCAGTTCTTAATTACACCGATATTACTCCCCTAACAGGAGCTAATACATATCGTATTGTAGCGTTGAATAGTTTTGGTGCCGGACCGGAAACTGTTTTGAAAACGTATACAGGCGTTGACACTCCGGTAGCCATAGACACTCCTGAACTAAAATCGGATGAAGGCAAAGCGAAAATAAGTTGGATAGCACCCACTAAGGGAACGAATGGCGGCTATATCAATGCAGCTGCGTTAACTTACAGAATAGTAAGAAATGATGACGTTGTGGTTGCTGAGAATTTAGTGGCAACAAATTTCGTTGATGAATTGGTAAGCTCAACCGGAGCACAGAAATTCATATCTTATACTATTTATCCCCGTTCGGTAACTGCAGAGGGTGCAGGTAGTAAAACCAATAAATTGAGTTTTGGAACGCCACTTACATTGCCTTATGTGGAGTCTTTCAAAGAGGCCGATTATACTGCAGGTCCTTGGGATATTAACTGGCTGTCGGGTAGTTCTACGAGTACATGGGCCGTTACGGAAAGCGGAGAATACCCTTCTGCGACAGCTATAGACGATGATGGTGGATTGATAGGGTTTAATTCTATTGAGACTTCAGTGGGAAGTATGAGCCGATTGGTATCTCCTTCCATAAATATTAGCACTTCTGCCAATCCAAAATTAAGTTTTTGGGTTTATAATAATATGGACGAATATGCTGATCCCGATCTTGAAGACCGGTTGCAAGTAGAAGTGTCGGCTGACAATGCAACATTTGAATCTTTGGGTGATGCAATTTATTTGAACAAAAATACTACTGGTTGGCATCGCTATGAAATGTCACTGTACCCATACCGTAATTCAAAATCAATAAACATTGCTTTTAAAGGTATCTCGGGAAATGGATTCAATATTTATATGGATAGTATTGCAGTTAGGAATTATAAAGATAACGACCTTTCGATTACTTCGTTCACAGGAAGCAAAAGGGTTAGTGTTGGCGTGGATGAAGAATATGCAGTTCATGTAAAAAATTCCGGTTCTACTACCACAGGTAATTATACCGTTAGTCTTTACAAAGACGGATATGTTCTGGCAACACAGCAAGGTGAATCAATAGTTCCAGAAACAGAGCATACATTTGTTTTTAATGTTTCTGCCACTTTAGATGATATTACTATTGAAGACAATAAATATGCATACGTTGCTAAAATAGATTTTAATACCGATGAAGTATTGAGCAACAACGTTTCAGATGCTATACAAGTGAGCGTTCGTAAGCCTTCATATCCGTCTGCAACTAATCTTGCTGCAACTGCTACCAACAAGGATGTAAACTTAACATGGACAGCAGCCGCTACCCGGGCAACAGCAGTCAGCGAAAATACAGTTGAAGACTTTGAAACTTATCCTCTTTATAGCATTGCTGATTTTGGCGACTGGACATTGGTAGATGGAGACAAACTCCCAACACTTAATAGTCCAAGAGCAGGAGAAAACCTTCATAAAGGTGAACCAATGGCCTTTCAGGTAATGTCAACTAATCCTGAAGATGATATTTTTACAGCACAATCAGGGAGTCAATATTTAGTTAGTTTGTCTGCCGAAGGAGGGAAAAATAACGATTGGTTAATTTCACCTATTCTAACTGCGCAAGAACAGGAAATTTCATTCTGGGCAAAAAGCGCAACAGACTTATATGGTTCGGAAAGACTGGTTGTGTGGTATTCAACAACAGATAATCATCCGGATAGTTTCAAAAAACTTTCATTTGGTGATTACCTTGACGTTCCTACATATTGGTACAACTATAATTATACATTGCCAGCAGGAGCGCGTTATTTCGCAATACAATGTGTATCGGATCAGGCTATTATGCTTTTCGTAGATAATATTTCATATACAAAATCAATAGGAGACCCTGAAACGATCAATTTTTTAGGATACAATGTTTATTGCGGAGATATCCTGTTGAATTCAACTCCAATAACCGCCACTGAATACTCCGACATCAATAAAGAAAACGGAACTTACGCATATAAAGTCACGGCAGTGTACGATAAAGGAGAATCTGTTTATTCAAATGAAGCAACAATAGGGCTCGCTACAGGTTTTGAATCTAATTATGCTGATAATATTAAGATCTATGGAGGTGAGAATGTTATCCACATTTCCCATGCCAAAGGAAACAATGTGAAAATATTCACTATGGATGGTAAATTGATCTATCAGACATTAGGCAAACAACAAACTGATATTCCAGCACAAAGTGGATTATATATGGTTCGGGTTGGAACTCAAACAGGAAAAGTGATTGTACAATAATCCCTAATGAACTATAGAAATCATAAATAATAATTTTCAAATAAAAACAATAAGTGCGGACAGTCAATGCCCGCATTTGTTGTCTTATTAAGTTTTTGTCATCATTTATTCCAATATTAATTCCTACTAATGAAAAATAAAATTGTTCTAACTTATGTATTGAGTGCTTGTCTGGCAATTATTACTGGCCTTTCGGCTCAAACAACGATAAGTGTTTTTAATAATGTGTTGTTTTATGATGGATACAACTCGAATGTTTTCGATGCTTCGCTAAAAGACAGTGTTATAAGATTCAGAAATGATTTATATTCCAAAAAACTTACCGATGAACAATTAACGGATTTTGGTAGCGAAATCACTATGAATGTAACAGTTAAAGCCTCCTGCGATAACTATGACCGAATTGGGAATGTCAATCTGGCGTTAGTCCCAAAAGGAGCAATAAGCTACAATATTAATGAGGTAAAACGTATTGAGATAGGACGATTTATCACGCCATTTATGAATAAAAATAAAACTCCGAATACTGTTCCTTACTCCTATAAAGTAGACTATCTCAGGCATATTTTTAAAGACAAAAGCCTGCAAAGTCAGTATGACTTTTGGATAGAGCTTGAGCTATTTGGTGTTCCTTATGCTGCTAACACTGAGGTGTCGGGATGTAGTGGTAGAAATGATGTTTTCTACGGCTCTGTAAATTTTGTCAGTTCCGGATCTGCCGTGGCCGAAGAAGATAACACGGTACTTATACCGCTGTCTATCAAACACGACTTTAATAATTATACAGCCAATGCAACAGATGAAATAGGCAAAACTATTAAAAGCACCGATTTCTGGGTAAGTTCCGATTTATCCGATGCACAATTGGTATTGATTACTTCCAACCACGGTGCCAATTCGGGAGGAGAAGAATATATCAGGAGGATGCATTATGCGTATTTTGATGGAGAAAATGTACTTAGTTATAAACCCGGGCGCGAAAGTTGTGAGCCTTTTAGGAAATACAACACTCAGGGTAATGGCATTTACGGCAATTATAGCAGATCAAATGCCCAATGGCAGTCTTTCAGCAACTGGTGTCCGGGAGATGTCATTGATAACAGAATCATATCCCTTGGATCCGTTCCGGTTGGAAATCATACCTTCAAAATTGAAGTCCCGGATGCCACTTTTGCTTCGGGCCAGGGTAATTTCCCTTTATCGTTGTATCTGATAGGAAAGACCAGGGGGTCGTTGTCGGCCTTAGGCGAAAATCCTTATGAAGATTTATCAGTTTATCCCAACCCGGTTCAATCGGAGCTCACAATAAACAGCTATGAACCAATAGAATCCATCTGCATATATACAATCACTGGACAAAAAGTTTATCAGGGAAACAATCACAGAATCGACATGACGAATCTGGCAACCGGAATCTATTCAGTTTCAGTAAAATTTATTAATGGGAAAAGGAATGCCTATAAAATCAGTAAGAAATAAACAGGCAACATCGCATTAATAGATTGACGAACACCCCGGATTGAAACAGGTGATAAAGCGATCCGTTAAACCTTTTCGCCTCCATTTTTCATCCTCACCGGTTGTCCGGTAGTTTCCAGCACGTTCCACCAAAGTTCGCCTTCCATATCAATTTTCTTTTGTTCGGTCACGGCTATGGTGAGTGGGAGCAAGGTGAACAGGTTGTTCCAGTGCCCAATCACGAAGTCAGTTTTCCCGGCCATGGCAGCATGCACGGCATTCTGTGCCAGCAGGCTGCAAAATTTGCTGTCGTTGGCATTGGCGGGTGCGCTGCGAATAATATAACTGGGGTCTATATACTTGAGGGTAAACGGAAAGTCGGTGGAATGAAATTCCTCGTTTATTTTCTCTTTTATATACAAGCCAATGTCTTTGTTCTTCAGGTTCCCCGAAGCGTCCATTTCCAGTTTATCACTTTCGAAAAAATGTTGTCCGGCTCCTTCAGCAACTACCACCAGGGCGTGATGGCGGTTTTCGAGGCGCTTGCGCAGTGCATTCAGAAAGCCTTTCGGGCCTTCCAGGTCAAAGTCCATCTCGGGCACGATCACAAAATTCACTTCCTGTATGGAAAGGGCAGCATAGGCGGCAATAAATCCTGAATTGCGCCCCATTAGTTTTAAAAGTGCTATCCCGTTGTAAGCACCGTACGCCTCGTTGTGCGCAAAGCGGATGATATCGTTGGCAATGGAGAATGCCGTTTCGAAACCAAAGGATTTATCTATCAGGTTGATGTCATTGTCTATAGTCTTCGGAATTCCGGAAACAGAAATATTCAGTTTGCGGCGCGTTACTTCTTCGTAAATGGCGTGAGCACCGCGCAAGGTACCATCGCCACCTATGCAAAACAAGATGTCAACGTTCAGTTCCACCAGCCTGTCCACTATTTCACCCATATCCTGTTCCCCTCGGGATGTCCCAAGAATGGTTCCGCCAAAAAGGTGAATGTTCTCCACGCTCTGCGGCGTAAGTTGCATTATCGGATGGTTGTATTTGGAAATAAATCCCTCGTAACCGTATTTGATGCCGATAATGTCGTTGACTTTATAGCGGTAATGTAACTGATTCACCACGCTGCGGATAACGTTGTTCAGCCCGGGGCATAAACCGCCGCAGGTTACAATGGCCACTTTGGTACGGGCGGCTTCAAAATAAAGTTCTTTATGCGGTCCGGCTTTTTCGAAGGAAAGGGGAGTTTCGCCGGATGCCTGGCAGCGCTTGAAATTCTCCATGGTGGCATCATACAATACCCGGTCTTCTTCGTCCATAAATCCATAGGTCAAACCGTCCGGTTGAAACGATGGTTTTAATGGAGTTTTTATAGTGCCGGGACCCAGTTCTTTTACAATTAAATCTTCGTGTGTCATACAATTTGTGTCATTGCGGGTTGTCAGTCCATTCAGTGCTGAAAGGTAACCATTTTATTGTGACCAGGCAAATGAGACAAAAGAGCCAAGAGCCAAGAGCCAAGAGCCAAGAACCAAGAACCAAGAACCAAGACATAAGACAAAAGAGCAAAGAACAAAGACATAAGAGGCTAAGGCAAAGGCTAAGGCAAGAACAAAGAGCAAAGAACAAAGACATAAGAGGCTAAGGCAAAGGCTAAGGCAAGAACAAAGAACAAAGAACAAAGAACAAAGAACAAAGACAAAAGAGGCAAAGGCATAGGCAAGAACAAAGATTCAAGAACCAAGAGCCAAGACAAAAGAACAAAGAACAAAAGAACAAAGAACAAAGAACAAAGACAAAAGATTAAAGAGCCAAGAATTAAAAAAAAAGAATCAGGATTGAAGATAAGGTGCAAGAAAATAGGGTTTGTGGTTTAACAGCTGAACTGAGAGGCAGGTTTGGATTTATCGGCAGGGACGGGGCGCGAAATGTTTCTTTGATGATGGAAAGTAGAAGATACACTCCATGTTGCGATGAAACTTTTAGTCTTCGTGCACGAGACACGATAACGTTTCTTTGTTTAGCTTTTATTAAAAGAAACGCTCAAAGGTACTGCGTACGCTTTGAGGTTTTCCATCACACTTGTATATGACCGCATGGACTGATAACAAGTACGTAATCCACCATAAGCGAATTTTCAGACTTGGACGAAAAAAGTTTTTTAGTTGAAATTACAAGAAGGACAATATCCAGTCTTAATATTCTGAGATCAATGAATCATAAGGAATATTCATTTTATTGTGCAGATTGCGAATCATAGTGAGCGATAGCTTCCTTTTTTTGCTAAAAACTTCCGAAACTCTGCTTTTGTAACCAATTATTTTCGCCAAATCATTATTATCCATATTAAGTTGTTCCATTCTAAACTTGATGGCTTCAATAGGATCCGGTGCTCCGATCGCATAATGTTGATCTTCATATTTTTCAATCAATATGCTTAGCAGTTCTGCTCTATCCCCTTCAGGTGAATCTGCGGGAGCGTCAAATAATAATTCGAGGGAGTGTAATGCTTCCCGATAGTCTGCTTCTGTTTTGATAACTTTAATTTCCATATCTTTAAATTGTATCAGCATCAATATTGTCATAATCGCTGTGAGAACCGATAAACCGGATAAATATCCATTGTCTTAAATAATTGATTTTTACAACTAATCTATACTTATTTCCACAGATATTAAAAACCACCCTGCTGCCCTTTAATATACTTGCCTTGGGATATTCTGATTTTATATCAACAGGAGATGTCCAGCTTGCTTTTATGGATTCATTATGCCAGGTTTCTAATTGTCCTTTAGAATCTGATTGCTTTTCCCAAAATTCCCTTAGTACTCTTTTAGCAATGACTCTCATTGTTGAATCTTATTTGGTTACAAAGATAATATACTTTTACCGAAATGGTAACATCTGTTCTGACTCTTCATTAGCATAGTGTAAAACAACAGCTTCAGGGACGGGGCGCGAAATGTTTCTTTGATGATGGAAAGTAGAAGAAACACTCCAAGTTGCGATGAAACTTTTAGTCGTCGTGCACGAGACACGATAACGTTTCTTTGTTTAGCTTTTATCAAAAGAAACGCTCAAAGGTACTGCGTACGCTTTGAGGTTTTCCATCAGACTTATATATCTCCGCAGGGACGGGAGCTCGTTAGCAAATACCTGAACGTAATTTTATATCTTATTCCGTTGCCTAAAGGCAACAGTAATATGTTTTTTCATATAAAAGAAATCAGCAGTAGCGCATATCGTACGCCTTTGCTGATTTCTAATTAATGATATATATTCTTGTGTCATGCGCAATCGTGTTGTTGCGTCATGCGCAATCGTGCTGTTGCGTCACCCACAACAGGGAGGTTGCGTCACCCACAATTAGCCTTGCACGGTAAGCACTTTGTCGAACTCGCTTGTGCGTGGTTCTTTTAGCAGTATTGCTCCGCTAAACTGGCTTGCTACTTCCAGCGTATAGACTCCGGGCAGGAGGTCGGGGGTTACAATGATCAGTTCCGATGGGTTGTTGGTCACTATGTCCGTAGCGTCAACTTTGGTTCGTTCACCGGTAGTTTGGTTCACGAAGTAAACACCCACGGCTGGACTTTCGCCTGCCAGTTTCAGTTTATACCCTTTGATTTTCAGGTTACGTCCCGGGGTGAGCTTGTCGTTGATGGAACCTGTTTTTACATCCGTAACCTGTACCACGGTGATGTTGCTGTCGGCCACACCCAGTATGTCCACCTGTATGCCCGGGAGTTCCTTGCGCAAGGTTTCGCCCTGGTTAAACTGAAAGATGATGGCGTGTTTGTTGGGGTTGAATGTTTCTGTAGGACTGTTGAATACTCCCTTGATAAGAGTGGTGGCCGTGAAATATCCGGTATTGACCGAATATCCATCGGAAAGCTGATAGCCCATTTCTTTCAGGAACAGGTTTACGTTGTGTTCCATGGTTTCGGGCGAGGAGGCGGCACCACCGCGCGTGGCAGCCGATTTACAAACGTCCGATACGTTGAGCGTGCGCTCGGAACTTACTCTTGCAGTGAAATCGTTCTGATCTTCGGTCAAAAGATTGTCGTACAAATTTGCTTTAATGCGATGCAATGTGTTAGCCATTTTGGTTTGTTTTTAAAATTAAACATGTTGATTTATTCAGAAATAAAAACAGGAAGGTTTGATAAAGCAAAGCCTTTGAAAGGAAAGTAAGTCCCTTCCAAAGCTAATATATTGATTTCTGCAGATGGAAACGAATCCCTGGCGGACGATTTCTTGGCATGCTGAAAAGGAAAGGTAGGTACGCTCCCGGGCAAAAGCGGGCTTTTCATAACGGTCTGGCCGTTAAGTAAACCACATAGATCTATAGTTTGCAGGAGTGCGGAGTTCATCTCTTTTAAATTGAATAAGGTTTATGACTCGTAAAATTGATCTGCGTCGTATTCGTCAGTTAATAAATAGGTATATTTCTGTTGTAGGTGACAAATATATATAATATAATTTACTAAAACAAAATAAATGAAAATATATTTCGATATTTATGCATATAATTAATTGCCCTTTTAAACGTGAATAGCATGGCTGGCTGTTTTGAGTTTGTGTAACTTAACGAAAGAACAAAAGCCAGGAAAGATATATGCATCTTTTCTGGCTTCTGTGTTTAATGATAGAGCCGTTTATATAAACTGATAGAAGTTAATCTCCCGATAGCCCCGATAGCTATCGGGAGGACCTAAGAATATAAAAGGGTGTGATTAAATCCCGATAGTCCCGATAGCTATCGGGAGGACCCACCCGACAATTAGCACTATTTGTACATCTATTCACGCTTGGATATATCCGCAGGGACGGAAACGGATATCCGTAAGGACAGGGTTTTACTATACCCACTTGATAACGCCAAATCTGATACATTATACTAATTTATTAACTTAATGAAACCGTCTTTATCAATTTGATACTGTGAGTAAAATATAAACTCAGTACATTCAAAGTTAATTTTTAAATCCGCAAATAAATCTTCTGGAAAATAATTACCAGTAGGCATAAACTGTATTTGAGTAAACATACTTTGTTTATAATATGAATTCATAACAGCCCCATCATCTATGCCATGAAGAAAATCAGAAAGTTCAACTATTGAGCAAAGTATATTCTTCTTTGTATTGAATAGAATTATTGATTTATTTATTCTATTACCATCAATTTTATCAGTTTTTAAAACTAAATAACTATCTACTCCAGAATTAAATCTTTGCTTACCTATTGCAAACAGAGTGATTTTATTTGATGTTGAATCATTTTTAATTTCAATGTACTCACTTTTTAATAATTTTTTGAAGTGCTCATTGTATGTATTGTAATACTTATTTATTAGAAAGTTGAACACATCACCTGTAAGCTTCCTGTTCGACCTTATAGAGTTTGAATTAAATCTCGACAAATTTACATTGCTGAAAAAGCTTGAGAAATTAAATGCTATGCTATCATTTTCAAGATAATTATTGTAAACAATATAATTATTATCTTTCATTAGAACATAATTTTTTTTTGTCTGATTACAACTAATGAGACCGAAAATAAATAGACAAATATAATATTTTTTTACCATGGTTTTATAATTTTTATAGGTGCTAAAATCGTATTCCTAAATGAAACCCGTCCCTGCGGATATAGATGGCTTGATTAGATGTACAAATAGTCCTGTTTGCCGTTGGGATTTATAATCCCAACTCTTTGTATTATAAGGATTTGTAATCCGATTAAACATTCAAATGTTATTCGATACTTGAAATCTATTTGAGTTTCAATTTCGCTATGTAAAAGTAACATTTATTTTTATATTTTAAAGAACGGATTGAAAATACTAAGAATAAAAAAGGGTGGGATTAAAGAAATCCCACCCGACAATTAGCACTATTTGTTCATCTAATCAAGTTTGGATATATCCGCAGGGACTGGGACCTAATTTGATGTAAAACAAAAGAAGTGAAATTGCTTTGAGCAATTTCACCTCCATTTAAAACATTAAATCTTCAACGTCTGATGTCAGTTGAAAAACTGACTTATTTCCAGTCCAAGTTACGCTTCGCTAAACTTGAACTAGAGTTAGTTTCGTCTCCTATACTTGGACTAGGTAGGAATCTGATTATCAGTCCAAGTCACCGCTTCGCTCAGACTTGAACTATCCAGTGTGTGCAAACTAGGACGAAAAGGGGGGCTGTGTAAATGAGGTTTCCGTTGGCATCATAACTGTAATTTTGCGAATTAGAGTTTAATAATCAAAACAAAATCTTCCAATAAATACCTGATGACACATCCCACCCGACAATCAGTTTTTTTGTTTATCTAATCATGTTTGTCTATATCCTCTCGGACAGGGGAATCATTCTCACTTATTAACTTCAAACTATCTGGAGATATTATCTGAAACTTCGTAGGATATACTTCAAATTGCATATCACACCTTGATATATCTAAATAGTGAGGTATCGAATCTTTGAATATGGTCAATTTTTGTTTATTCAAAACACCCGATATTTTGAGTTTTTCTACATTGTAAAACATGATAAGTTCTTTGTTTCTGAAGCAATAACCATCCACACGTTCTTTTTCGTAGTAATACGTTTTACAAAGTGTCACATACTGGATATCCTTATATGTAGAAAATAGAACAACAAATAATTTATGACTTACTTGAGAATCATCCTCACTAATTAATTTATCTATGACTCTTATTAAAGCCCTACTTGTTATAACACTATCATTAATAGTGAGGTCAGGTTCAACTACTTTCTCTTTTGGAACAGAGCAACTGTTTAAAATAAAAAGCACTATACAAATATTAATTAATGTTTTCATATTTATCTTTTATAAAAGTCCACAGAACTTCTGATTTTTCTTCTTGAAACTGAAGGATTATTTGGGGTATATTGATAAAGACCTTTAGAATTAATGTGATAAACAAAATATTTCGGATATGCGTCAGGATATTTTTTATTTGCAGATTTAAATTTATTATACGTTTTATTTATTGACAAATAATCCCCTTCTGCAAAATCCACCCGTCCCTGCGGATATAGCTTAACTTGATTAGATGTACAAATAGTCCTGTTTGCCGTTGGGATTTGTAATCCCAACTCTTTGTACTATAAGGATTTGTAATCCGATTAAATATTCAAATGTTATTCGATACTTGAAATATAGTTGAGTTTCAATTTCGCTATGTAAAAGTAACATTTATTTTTATATTTTAAAGAACGGATTTAAAATCTAAGACTAAATAGGGTGGGATTAAAAAAAAATCCCACCCGACAGTTAGCATTATTTGTACATTTAATTGCGCTTGGATATATCCGGAAGGACTCACGGGGAAATTCCCTGACTCCCATACACTATTTAAATATGCCTGCTGAAAGCCGACTTTTAGCCCGACGTAGTTTGGAAACTACGCCGAACTCAATGCCAACAGCCTGCGCTCAACAAAGAACTCTATTTATTCTTGATTCTTTTCAAAATTTCTAAAGCTTGTACATTTCCTAATGATGCGGATTTTTTCAAATGATACAATGCAAAAGATTTTGTTTTTGAATCAAAGCTCGATATGTCCCATAACTCTTTCTTTTGATTGTAATTAAATACATCCCATATATATATATATATATATGAGTCTAAATATGCAGGGGCATAATGGTATTTATTTGACATAATTATTGAAAATAATAAAATCTCAAAATTAGAATTATTATTTTTTACCATTTTCTTTAACTCGGTATATGCCTCTATATTTCCCGCTTCAATTTTAGCTATACTTTTTTTAGGGAAGATTGACTCAAACTTTTCAATTTCGACTCCACTAATTCTGTTACTTTTTCCCTCGTGAACAACTAATTGATTGTTAGTAGTTCTTAATCCATTTTTTTTTAGCTTTAGTTCACTCAAAGTATTTTTTTTTAAGAGTGTTTCCATATACTTTTTAAACCAATAGTGAGCTAGACCCCTGTCTACTTTTACTCCATATCCAGCAAAATATATATAATACATATCAATTATTTCATTAATATCTACTCGCATTTCTGCGGATTTCCTTAGATTGTCAAATGCTAAATTGAAAGAAATAGAATCTGGTATGTAATATTGTTTTTTGCTAAAATAATTAGATAGACTTAATTTATTTAGGAACTCCATTTCATAGGACTTACAACATTGAAATCTATTTTTACCTCGTGGACATTTAATCGTGTCGATACTAATGTTCGAAATATAGTTAATAATTGAATCATCTACTATTTGTTTATAAATAGTAGGATAATTATATCCACTATAAATTTGCTCATAAATATAAGTCATTGCTTCTGGTTGATTATATTTATTAGCTAAGAGTAATGCATATGGGAATCGTTCGGGTAAATCACACTCGAACCAATAATTAATGTTTAAAACTCCATGTGAAAGAATTTCATTTTCTGTATTACATGTATCAATATCTCTTCCAAAGAAGTCATGTCTTTGTATCCTTACTGTATTTGCACTTTCATTTTTAAATGACTTGCCATTACAACTGAATAGGAATAATCCGAATAAAAATATAAAAATATTTCTAATCATAAACTTAAATTATTTTTCATTATTAATTGGATGCTGGAGTATAATACACGTCCCTGCGGATATATCTAAACTTGATTAGATGTACAAATGGTCCTGTTTGCCGTTGGGACTTCCCGATAGAATTCGGGTCTATCGGGGTGTAATCCAATTAAATATTCAAATGTTATTCGATACTTGAACTCTTTTAGGTTTCATTTTCGCTATGTAAAAGTAACATTTATTTTTGTATTTTAATGAACGGATTGAATCCCGATAGTCCCGATAGCTATCGGGAGGACCTAAGACTAAAAAGGGTGGGATTAAAGAAATCCCACCCGGCAATTAGCACTTTTTGTACATCTAATCAAGTTCTGATATATCCGCAGGGACGGGTAATTATATCCGGTACGAAAGGCATTAGCCTATCTACTTACAGTTACATTTTATATCTCCATTGTCAAAATAGGATAATGGCTTATTGATTGAAGGGTAAACTTTGTAGAAAACTACACAAACAGTATCACCTATATGTAATTTTCCAGCCCCATTTTCTTGAGCTAATCCTGTATATTCCTTCGTTTGATATGTGAAAGAATATGGATAAACAGGATAAGATGTTTTGCCAGTTAATCTATCAAAAATAACCGCTTTTATGCATGTTGGATTTTTCTTTAATAAATAATTCGAAATTACAGTTTTATAACTACCGTATATAATTATTCCTAAAAATAGAGATACAACCAATATTGACTTTATTACTTTCATGGCTTTTTCTTTTTGTTATTTTCATATACACCAGATGCAACAACCCCTCCCTGCGGATATATCTAAACTAGATTAAATGTACAAATGGTCCTGTCTGTGGTTGGGGCAGATGGTGAGCTTTTTACATGAACATTAAAACGTTCCCGTTCGCTTTTGGAAGTATAAAACAAATTACCCAAAAAGAACATAAATGCCAACGGATTATTTCAGGCGCCATACGAATATCCGCCGCCATAGCTACCTCCACCACTGGAATAACCTCCAGATCCTCCACCATAACCGCCGTTATAGTAAATCCTCCACCCATATATAAACCAACTGCTTATCTTTTTCCATTGTAATTAATCCTCCACCCAATTTTGTCTAATTCTTCTTTGGATAGAATATATTGCTGATTATAAATTGTATTTTCAAATATTGACTTTAAGCCATATTTTTTTACTGAATCTTCGGCAACAATAAATATCCTAAGCTTATTGTTGTTTGAAAATTGATCCCATCTGTCAGGTCTAGATAAAAGAATATTCGAGTCTTTCGCTGAAATTGAATATTCTACAAATGCAGAATCATAAGTAGCTCTGGAGTCATTCTGATTTTCAGTAATAAATGGGTAGGAGTTATCCGAAGAAGAAAATACATATATTTTAGAATTTGAATTATTCACAATAATTAAATTTTGAGAATCTGGCTTTTTATCTAAAACACATCCATATACCAACATAGCTGCGATTAAAGTAACTGTAATTTTATTTAATTTCATGTTTTAAGAGTTGTTGTTTAATTTCAGGAGATATATAATCAGAATTTATCGGATATGATTTTGAATCCCAATTTTTTGGGCATCTAAAATAGTAGTACGATAATGTATTTGCTTGTACTTCAGTCCAACTATTGTTATATGCTGCATATGTGTTAGTGAACATATTAAATGGACTTGCAATCTTTACATATGTGTAGTACCATAGCTTTCCTCCTATCTTTTCTTGTAAATAATGCCCAAATTCATGTTTTAAATGAGAATAATACTGACTTTTCGCCCCATTTTCTTTAAAGTCATTATAAATATTTCGATCGGTATTTATAGCTCCAAATGCATAAGAAGACCATGGAATAGATTCTGGTAAAAGTCTTATTGGAGCAGATTCAAACAGTTGAATTGGGCTTCCATTACTCCCTCCCTGCCTTTTCCCTCCACCCGCATACACCGTAGAAGTACCGCTATCGGATACATTTTTAAGCCGAACTGTAGACTTAAAGGTGTCAGCCGAAGGTGAACTTTTAACATGAACATTAAAACGCTCCCGTTCACTTTTGGAAGTATAAAACAAATTTCTTAAAAAGAACATAAAAGCCAACGGAGGAAGCACCACTGCCTACCAGATTTTATTTTTTATCTTCCACATAAGTTTTTGAAACAATGTCATGCCACATTCTCTTGTCTTCATAAAAGAATATCGAAATTTGGTCAAAAGGTACCCAACGTATAAGATTTCTTGAAAGTATTTGCAAAAGAAATAACTTCTTATTTTTCTTGTTATAACCCCTGATTGACAACCGAAGAATCATTTTACCCAATGTTCGACCAAAAATAAAATCGAAAATAACAAAATAAATAAACCCAATAAATATAAATAACGGTAATAAAGTTGAAAAGTGATCTGTGTTTATGTTTAGCAATTGAACAAAAAAGAGTAAAACCACAAAAATTAATATCTCATCTAAATAAAATGCGATAAAACGCTTAAAAAGATATTTTGTATTCATAATTATTTATTTATAATAACCCATTCTAAATTTTATATGTATTCCAAGTAATAGTGATAAATCGAGTTGAAAGTCTATTGTATGTTGCGTTTCAACCCACTTGCCAGCATAGTCATAATTCTTAGTCAAATTATAAAGCCCCCAACTACCATATTCCGATTTCCAATATTCAAAACCCAATAATGAATTATTCGGATAATAATCTGCACCAGTTCCTAAACCAAATCCAAAATTCCATTTATCTCTGATAGGATCAGTAATGCCATTATAACCATATTTGTCTTCATGCAAGACTGGGTCATACCAATTCAAATATGCATTTCCTTTATATCCGAATTCAAATTGTGCAATTGGTTTAGTTCTTTTATTGTATCCTCCAAGGATGTCTATACCTCCAACTTTGCCATGTAAATCAAATTGCAACCCCCTATCAAATCTTATCTCTGCTTCGTATAATAGATGATTCTTCATCCAATATGAAGCCAACTCCCATGTACTTTTGTTATTTCCTCCCTGCCTTTTTCCACCCCCGGCATACACCGTAGAAGTACCGCTGCCAGACACATTTTTAAGGCGAACAGTCGATTTGAAGGTATATGCAGATGGTGAGCTTTTTACATGAACATTAAAGCGCTCCCGTTCACTTTTGGAAGTATAAAACAAATTACCCAAGAAGAACATAAAAGCCAACGGATTATTTGAGGCGCCATACGAATATCCGCCGCCATAGCTACCTCCACCACTGGAATAACCTCCAGATCCTCCACCATAACCGCCGTTATAGTTAAATCCTCCACCCATATTTAACCCACCAGTTGAATTACTTCCTGGAAGATTGGTGTTCGGATATCCTCCGCCATTTCCACCACCATTATTCCGTCCACCATCGGGATTCAACCAACTACCACCATTATCCCGAGACTGTTCACCATCAATATCCACATACAATAACGGATTGTTAGATGCATACATATACCGGTTGTAACCGTTACTCTCATCGGGCGAAGCTACCAAGGGGTCGGGAGCCAGGAAACGTCCCAACACAGGGTCGTACAAGCGGGCATTCATATTAATCAGCCCTAACTTGTTTAAGTGCTCATGTCCTGTATATCCACGTCCAAACCGTATTTCAGGTTCCGTTCCGGCTGCATACACCTGCCAGTTAGTTGCGTTCCGCATGCGTCCCCACGCATCGTAGCTGTATTCGGCGGCTAAATTACCAAATTTATCCGAAACTTGTGTAATGCTGCCTAAATAATCGCGATGCAGGTAATAAGGTTGTGCCGCTGCACTACCCATTTTCTCTACAATAACCGATGCCGAATAAGGCGAACCATCCAGATACAAGCGTTGCGTTTCTACACCTGCTTTTGTTTCCACTTCATATTGACCACCGGCCATAAAGTGTTTTGTACCTAATACGTTAGTCCCTTGTTTAAACTCTTCGTAAACACGGTCATACGCATCGTTGTAATCAATATAGGCTGTGTAAGTGCCGTTACTTATTGTTGTGGGGCGCGACATGACCGTATATTCTATATCCAACTGTGTTTTTTGACCAGAATTGTCAGGTGTACTTATTTTGGACAGTGTATAGGGCTTCCCGTTTAAGTCGTAAGTATAGCCACCTGCATCTGTTTTATTTTCGATATTACCATTTGTTTTATACCCAACGCTCTGGCGGTTAGCCGTAGCTCCGTATCCTTCCAAGCGATACAAAGCTCCGTAATTAAAGCTCTCAGACAAGCTACTATTTTTAATATCGGTTCGTGAGTTCAACGTTCCATTTATAGGATTAAAGTCATACCCCATATTTTGAATAGTGTACGAAGTCCCAATATTGGACGTTTTAAGGTTTGTAAGCACTCCATTAGGCGTATAAACAGTTTGTGTTGTAAGACCGTTACCAAAACCAACCGAGGTTTCCTGCCCGAAAGCGTTGACGCTATTAATTTCACAGAGCAGGTTTTCGTTTTCATCTTCGAGCCTATTCAAAAAACCGTTTGTATTATATTTATAAACTACCGGATAAGTTATTGAATTAGACCCAGTATTAGCCATGTAAGTTACCGAATTCAACTTGCCCAGGTTGTATAGGTACACTTGTTCAAGTGTTTTTCCATCAACCATCTCGTTTTCTTTCCAAATTCTACCGTACTCATCATAAGTGTTCGATTTACTCATTGGTCTTGAATTACCCGAATAGGTTACATTTTTAAATTTCCCCTTTTCGTAACCATATACCGCTGTAAAATCAGGCGTATAGTTCGCATATACTTGTCCGTATTGGTCAAACTCAGTGGTAATCGATTTTCCGCTGTTCCAAATCTGTTTTACTTTTCGTCTTGCATCATCGTATTGGGTTTCAATTGTACCTGCACTTGGGTCGATAAGTTTAGTCTGGCGGTTAAACGGGTCATTGTATTCAAAACTTGTTACTACACCCGAAGCATTTATATTATCCGGTTGACCATCGGCACGGTAAGTGTAGGTAACTTCACCACCTGCATCGGTAGAACTTATTAGTTTTCCTGTGGCATCTGTTGTTTTTGAGGTCTCAACACCATCAATTTTTGTCTTTACAGTATTTCCAGAGTACATGTAATTAGTTAAACCTCCATTAAAAGCTACGATTTTTTCTATTCTGTCGTATTTATCGTAACTGTATGTGTTAAGCAATCGGGATTCATTAGTTTTATATGGAGCAGTGCTTGTATGTAATCGTCCAAAACTATCGTATTCTTTGTCCGACAGAACTTCCATACCGGCCTCAAACCCTGCCACAGAACTTCTCGTTACCCTGCCAAAAGCATCGGTGAGTTTGTATGTGGTTGGTTGCCCTGTTGTAACAGTAGTTTCTTTCATCAAATATTTTGGGTCATCACTGCTATTCCAATTTAATGTTATATTTGTAACTGTTCCATCCGGAAGGGTTATTTTATTTAACCTTCGCCAGTCATCGTAACCGTATAAAGTGGTTTTGCCGTAATCGTCTTTCGATTCTGTTAACAATCTTTTCGTGAAATCATACGAATACTCCGTTACCCGATTAAGCGGGTCGGTAATTTTATGTACTGAACATTTATCGTCATCCCAATAGGTGTACGAAGTAGTTAACTGATCTCCTGTAAGGTAATTAGCCACAATCTCGGAAGTAAGAGTCCCAAAAACATCATCAAAGATATACTCCGTTCGTGTGGTATTATCTGCAACCAAATAATCCCATTTATAATGCGTCTTACCATTTGTATAATATTGGTATTCTTCACCAAATTCAAAATTCTGTCCGTTACGTTCAACTGTTACCAACTTTCCTATTAATAAGCCAATAAAACATTTTATTCCTATACGATTATCAATCGATTTCTCAATAGTTGTCATTAATCCATTACCATAATCAATAATTTCTTTTTTTGAATTTCCATAGCTGTCATAATCTGCCAATGGATAGGTTACAGTTACTTTATTTCCTTTCAGTTTATCAGTCACGATTTTTTTGAGGGGCAGCAAGTTAGTTTTTTTATTGGCAGCTACTGTATAACTATACTCCACATTTATCTCCTCGGTGTCAGAATTATATTTTGTAATTGCCCCTTGTTTGTAGGGGTCAAATTCAGTAGAATTTACTTTATTGGTCATTAAGTTAGTTGAAGTCAACGAACTAAAGCCTAAAAAGTCAAGTCCCATATTGTGAAATATACCTCCTGCATAATTGTAATTAACACTCGAAGTAACTTTTTTATCAGCCAGTTGACTATTCTTGCATACAACCCACATAGGTCCCGAAAAATCAAAATAAGGGAATTGAGCTTGTGTGCCCTGCATATAATGTGCTTTATCTGTTAGTTGCGTATACTCGGTTTTATCAACTACTCCCAAACTGTTAACCATTAACGACACCATATTATCCCGTGTGTGATTATAAGGGAATTTAATAGTGATTATCTTATTTGACCCTAATGCCAACAGGTTTGAATTTTTATAATCATCGTCCATATTAACATCAAACAATTCGAAACTAAGGGGTATGCTATCTGTAGTTTGATTGCCCATGACAAAACTACGTGTTATTATATTAAACGGACAGACAACTACTTTTCCAGCATCATTTTGATATATCAGGTCAGGTATACCATCGCCGTTTATTTCATGAATGGAAAATTTATAATCGTTTAATCTCAATATCCCTTTTATTGTCTCACTTTGAATTATAGTTTTACCGTTTGTGTATTGATAAATCCAATTATCATACATTACTGGAGTTTCACTAACAGGGACTACGTTCTTCCAGTGACTATTATCTATACTTTTACCATGCGTCAAATTTGAACAACATTGAGAACCAAAAAATAAAAATTGATTATGTGTTTTGCTATTACAAAGCCAACAGTGATGATGATCACATTCTATTAAATCATAATCAACCTGAGCATTACATCCCGGACAAAATGAAAGAACTTTGGTGTTATTTGTTGTTACTTTCGGATAAATCCATGGTCCCATTACTGGATTCACATATCCAGTTAAAAAACCGTCCCGGTCGGTTGATATAACTTGTGGTTGCCTATTATCACTTTTTAAAATTCTTATATTTGGCGTACAATCTATTTTCCACGAATTTGTGTTTGAGTCGAACCATTTAAACGCTTTTTTCTGAACATAATTACAAATTGTACATGCGGTATATGCCCCAATTACAGGAATATCACTAAACCATGCCGGAGCCTTTCGTGTTTCAAATTCTACATTTACTGTGTTTTGTATAGGTGACCGTATAATATCGATATTCCCATCTTCGTTTAAATCGGCAAACATAATTTGTCGATCACTAAACTCTTTTGATGTTAAAGCCCAATCAGCTATATCTTCAAACTTAACTCCGGTGTATTTATACACATCGGTTTTGGAGCTTCCAATATGTAATACTTCTGTTTGTCCATCGCCATCAATATCCATAGTGTAAATTAAATCACTAGATACCTTACGGAAGACTACCCCTAAGTTTATATTGCTATTTTTCTCTAAATTAACTAGATAAAGTGATGTGTAATCAGAAGCAATAGTTATTGGTATGCATAGAATTTCTATGATGCCTTTACCTGTAAAATTGCCGGTATAGAATTCTTTCTTGTAAATGGATTCAGTAATCTCGTAAGTTTGAGGGTCATAATTGCTGTAGTTATCAAAATTAAAAGTTTTTTCACTTAATACTTGTGGCAGGTCTGTTGAATATACACTGAACTTAACTGTTTCTCCACCTGCACCTAAACCTAAAGAATTTATTTTGATTATTTCATCTTTGGCAGAGTCATCAATATTGGCAAGTAAAACGCCTAAGAATCCTTCATCTGCAATTAGCGGGTAAGATGTATTTGTTTGTTGAATATTTGGAAATACTTTTAGAATGTTTTGAGAAGGATATACAGTTGTATAATTACCATCTTTAATATCATAAATATTACCTTTTGGATACACAATCAATCCATCATTTTGGATATTGGATTCAAATTTACCTCTAACCACATTCACTTTTGTCAAATCAAAACTTTGATCCGCAAATGTTTTTACGTTTTTAGTTATATCTAAACTTACATTCTCACCACAAATAAATTTTAGTGAGTTCAATTCTTTACCATTTGCACTACAAAATATTTCAGTTAGTTGTGAAATGCCCGTGTATGGTGAGTTTTGTATTCTGTTGTCAGTGTTTGAGTAATTTATTTCATAGATGTTTTCGGGGTAATTTTCCGAATTTGCATAGCAAACAATTTTTTTTAAAAGCTTTGACATTTTTACAGTTTTATCAACTATATACTGACTTAATACATCTATGCGATTATTGTAATAGATAAAATCAATCTTTGCAAAATCTGGCATAAATCCAGTTGAACCTAACTCTCCACGCCCGCCATACTGTATTACATCAATGTAATAAGTATTTGCATCTTCAATGTATGTGAAATTGATAGTATTGCCGGTCGCATCTGTGAGTTTCGTAGCAGGATAAACAATTTTGGATTCATTATTTGTAGTAAATCCAAATATCCCAACAATTCCGTTCGGATAACGCACGTTGAAGTATTTCACTGTTTCGCCCGAAATATATGCTGTAACAAAAGTATTTCCGGTGGATGTTTCATAATCAATTTGCGTACTGGTTTTACTTAACTGAATTAGTCTTTCTCCGTTCAAAACAAACTTATCGTTCGTTGTAAAGTCTATTATACCACATTTGTTATCGTAGTATGAGTTTTGATCTACCCTGTCGATACTTGAAAGTCCTGCTATATTCCAACCTACCCCTACAATGCCATTTCCATCCTGACTATTGTACGATAATGAAATTTCGGGTTGAAAACCCGCTCTTCCCTGAACAATATCAATGGGGACATTATAGTTTTTTGCTCCTGTTGGGCTTACCGAAGAAGTGATTGGAATTACGCCTACATCTATACCTTTGTCAATCATTGTAAGATTTTCCCAATCGGCATTTATATAAGTTTTAGACAAAAAAGTACCTGCTACTTCTGTCGTTAAACCACTCTGAACTTTTGCATTCATTTGATTGCCAGTGGCAGCTTTAAATGAATATCCAGGCAATAGCCGTACATAATCTCGTCCAATATAGGTATTGGCAGCATCGTTAGGTGTCTGCAGGTCATAGTTTTGATATTGGGCATTTGCTATACCCATGCTTGCCAAAAGGCAAACTATTATGTATTTTATTTTCATAATATAAGCCTTTATTGTTTGATTATTTTCCATCGAGACACTTTATCGCCCAAGAATATATCCAGCAGATAAGTACCTACCGGATAGTTGGAAATATCTATTTCCGTATACTCGCCGGATATGTTCTTTCCTAATAATTTTACTCCGGAGAGGGCATATAAATTATAATAGTTTTTTTTCTTGCTATCAAGCACAGTAACTGCTATCTGAAACAGTCCCCTTGTAGGATTGGGATAGAGAATTACTTTTTGCAGACCAACTTCCTCGGAAACTGCAACGGTGTCTTTTGGCGATGCTTTTACTCCAACCGGGCCTACTATTAGCACCTTCCGTAGGTTCATATTACCATCGCTATCGTAACTGAAATTTACTGTCTGCGCTTTGGTCTGTACTGCAAGGCACATCATGGCGATAAATAAGAGATTTATTGTTGTTTTCATGAGTTTGTTGTGTATTGATGACCGAACCCCTACCCTTTCACTTCGAGGAGAGCAGAGAAGAATATTGCGGTAGCGATATTGGTTTAGTTATGTTTAATTATTTCTGCGCCTTTTCCAGTCGATCAATCTTTTTGTCTTGTTCTATCACATACAGCGTTAATTCTTCAATTTTTTGGAGAAGTTTCACCTGCATTTCTACTAAATTCAATCCGTAAGTTTTTACTTCAGAGGCTGAAGGTATATTGGATAAATGACCATTTGCCTGAATGAATTTATCTACTTCCATCAAAGTTGGTAGCTGATAATCGGAGTTAAATACAAAATCTGCAAATTTATCAACAGACTCCACCAGCACTTCGGCGGCACGTATGGTACCTTTTACATCCAGTAAATATTTGGGTGTTGTAGTTCCTATACCTACATTACCGCTACCATTAATTGTCATTTTTGTTCCATTTACACCACCAAAAGTATATCCATTATATCCACTTTGGTCACCATAGAATGTCAGAAAACCTGTTGCTATATTTCTACCAATATTATAACCTTGACCTGCAGTATTACCAAGTCTTAATTGATAATCAGCATTTTTTTCTACATCTAATGGTTGTGTTGGAGTTGTTGTTCCTATTCCAACTCTACTTGCTGATATAGTCATTGCAGGGGCGCCTGAAGTATTTCCAAATTGAAGTTTACCATTCATATTCCTATAGCATAAATCTCCGGTTGCCGAACCGGTGAACCATTGATTGGTATTTCCGGCGTACGCAATCCATGAATTTACACCAATGCCACCTGAGCCTATACCACTGGGGGTACCGGATGCTACCGGAATATCTATCCATGCACCGGATCCTGAGGTCCAATTTGATATTTTTACCTTTGAAGTTGATCCTACTGAAAGAGCGCCATTTACAATAGAATTACCGGAAACCGTTGATGAACCGGATATCATGGCATTGCCCAACACATTTAAGTCTTTTAGATTCCCTTGTGAATAATCAGTTGCATATTGAAAGATAATTGTCTTGTAACCACTTGTATTCGCCGCAAAACTGACTATTGGGCTCATGTTGTCAATGACTATGCTTCCACTTTGATAACCACTAATCATTACTGTAGGGGAGTTACCCTTTTGTCTCACTATATAAAAATAATCTGAGTTTAAAGTAATATCGATAGTATAAGTAATTCTTACATTTGCATCTTCTGTATTATTTATTGGCCAACTATATACTTCCCCGGCGTTACAATATTGGCTAAAAGTTATAGTTCCGCTTTGTCCGAAAATTGGAAATGAAAAGAAGAAAATAATTACTGTTATTAGTAATTTATAAATATTCCAATTCATATTATTAAAGTTATTATTGTTTGTTGTCATTATATCGTCTTCTTTAATATTAAATCGATTCTCTCCTTATTCTTTTTTTCTATTTGATTTTTTTGGTCTGGAGTTAGTATGCTGTCAATAGCAGCCAGATATGTATCAGTTACTGTTTTCATGAAAACAAACGATGCTTCTTTATCACTCATCGTTCTGGCTTCTATCAGTTTATCAGCATATTCTTTTGCGTTCAATTTAAGTGTTCCTCTTTGATTCGCTGAAAGATTCACATCGTTGTTGGTGTTCTCTACCATTTTATTAGAAATATCTTCTGAAGACTCGGTAATTGGACTACCTGCAAACATGAAATTTGAGAATAAAAGAATGACAATTAATGCCGTAATTAATTTGGATGTTTTCATAAAAGTTGATTATTTAGCCACTAATCCCCTGAATGGGAAATTTTGGAAGCATAAGTTTGAATTAAATATATATTTTTTAGTCTTAAATCATAAATGAAATTTTACCCTTTCTGAGAACTTACACTCAGCAATAGAAAGAGAAATAGATGTCTATTGTTTTATTATTTTAAACTCCGTCATTTTATTCGCTGCCTTTACCCTAAGGATATAATACGCCACCGGATAGGATGACATATTGATAAGCGTAGTGCCCGGTTCAGCTTTCTTATTCAGCATTTGCCTGCCATCGGCATTGTAGAGAATAATGCGTAGTTCGTCTTTATTATTACCTCCGGTAATTCCTACTCTCAAAACAGATGTCCATGAGCTAAGTGCAAAGTGCAATGAATTTTACACATAAAAAAACCAGCAGAAACACAAAATCGTGCGTTTCTGCTGATTTTCTTTCTTTTAGTTGATGTGCATTTTTTTTTCGTCACACCTCGTCGCTCATCGTAGACACTCTACGACGCTCGTCGTAGGGTGTCTTCGTCGCTCGTCGTAGAGTGTCTACGATGGGAGTGATACGGTGAGCGTTTTGTCGAAGGTGCAGGTCCGTGGTTCGTTCAGTAATGTTGTGCCGCCAAACTGGCTTGTGACTTCCACCGAATAGGTTCCCGGCGCCAGGTCGGGGGTTACGATGATCAGTTCCGAGGGGTTGTTGGTCACGATGTCCGAACTATCTACCTTGATGCGATCGCCGGTGGTTTGGTTTACGAAGTAAACGCCCACGGCTGGATTTTCGCCTGCTAGTTTCAGTTTATACCCTTTAATTTTCAGGTTACGCCCCGGGGTGAGCTTGTCGTTTACGGATCCGGTTTTTACATCGGTTACCTGCGCCACGGTGATGTTGCTGTCGGCCACACCCAGTATATCTACCTGTATGCCCGGGAGTTCCTTGCGCAAGGTATCGCCCTGGTTGAACTGAAAGATAATGGAATGTTTGTCGGGGTTGAATGTCTCCGACGGGCTGTTGAATACTCCCTTTATCAGGGTGGTTGCCGTGAAATACCCGGTGTTGACCGAATATCCATCGGATAGCTGATAGCCCATTTCTTTGAGGAACAGGTTTACGTTGTGTTCCATGGTTTCGGGCGAGGAGGAAGCTCCACCCCGGGTAGCAGCCGATTTACAAACGTCCGATACATTGAGCGTGCGCTCGGAACTTACTCTTGCCGTGAAATCGTTCTGATCTTCGGTCAGAAGATTGTCGTACAAATTTGCTTTAATGCGATGCAATGTGTTAGCCATTCTTTTTAGTTTTTAAAATTAAACAAGTTGATTCATTCAGAAATAAAAACAGGAAGGGTATAAAAAGACAAAGCCTCTGGGAAGAACGTACGCTCCTCTCAAAGGCCAAAAAAATAGTGTATAAAAATGGAAAAGAATCCTTGCGGTTCGATTTCTTTAAGCACGGGATGTGTAAACTTAGAGCTCTCTGTCTGTCTCTCTCCCTCAAAAGTAGTCTTCCTGTTAACGATAGGTCGCTAACTAAGGAGGAGGGATGTGTGGCGTGTGTGAGCGTTGAGGTCATTTTTTCTATCGGAAATAAGGGTTTTTGATCAAACGAAAGGTGTATTGGCAAAACAATTAAAGAACAAATACATCTGTTAGAGTTATCGGGCGTAAATATATATAAAATAATTAATTAATACAAAGTTAATAAGGATAAATATACGATTCAATTGAAATATTTTCAGCTCGCTTAAAATATAATTAGTTTAGATGCTCATTCGTAGTATTATACACAGGTACAAATAAAAAAGCCAACAAAGATATTTTTCATCTTTGTTGGCTTTAATTTGATAAGTTAATATTAAAAGGTACTTATTTGCAATTAGAAAGAGTTTTATTGAAATGCAAGATGAATACTCTACGCAGAGCTGTTTTACCTCAACCTTTCCAACCTCGAAGCGTCCAACCGTAGCAGGATAAACAGCAAAATGGTAAAACCCCAGAGCGAAGAGCCTCCGTAGCTGAAGAAGGGCAGGGGTATGCCGATAACGGGCATAATGCCGAGCACCATACCTATATTGATCATCAGGTGAAAGAAGAATATACTGGCTACACAATAACCGTAAACGCGGTTGAAATCTTCGCGTTGGCGTTCGGCAATTTTGAGCAGGCGCATCAGGAATAACCAATAAATAAACAATACCAGGGTGGAGCCCCAGAAACCGTGTTCTTCGCCTACGGTACAAAAGATAAAGTCGGTGTCCTGCTCGGGTACGTATTTCAGTTTGGTTTGTGTGCCGTTCAGGAAGCCCTTCCCCCATAAACCACCCGAACCGATGGCAATTTTGGATTGATTTACGTTGTATCCGGCTCCGGTGAGGTCATCCTCCATGCTCAACAGCACTTCTATGCGGATGCGTTGGTGAGGCTCGAGTACGCTGTCGAAAATATAATCGGACGAATAGCAAAAGAGTACGGATCCGATGGAGAAAAAGAACAGAAACCAATAGCGTTTGAAGCGGTGAGTCATTTCCACAACCAACCAATAGGCACAGGAAGCCAGGACGGTAAACAGGGCCACGTAATTGTAGTTGAGCCGAAACCAGGTATTAGAGAGGTAAGCCAATGCTCCGATTACCACGGTAGCCAGCAGCATGATCAGCGCTTCGCGCTGGTCGCGGCAAAAGAAAAAGGCATACACAAACTGAACCAGCAGGATGATGCCCATGGAGAGTACCAGGCCAACATCACCTCTGTCGACTTGAATGGGGTCAATGCCAAAGCGAATGACAACGACGAACAGCAGCACGGCAAAAGCTCCGATAAGCAGCACGATGCCATTCATGCCTTCGCGGTAGAACATCAGCAAGAAGGCTGCAAATACCAATGCCGATCCGGTTTCGTTTTGCAAAATGATGAGCGCAAAGGGGAGGAAGATAAACATTCCCAGGGGAACCAGGTCTTTCCAGTTTCTGATTTTGTAATTATAGGCACTCATAAACTTGGAAAGCGCCAGTGCTGTGGCCACTTTGGCTAATTCGGCGGGTTGAAAACTGATGGGACCTATTACCAGCCAGGACCGGGAACCTTTGATGTCCGGTGCTACGAAGATGGTGAGAATAAGCAGAAATATGGATCCGGCAAAAATGAAATAAGCAAAAACACTATACACCTTGTAATCGATGAGCAGGAGCATTCCGCCGATACCTATAGCCGTCAGTATCCACATAAACTGTTTCCCGGCACGTTGCTCAAAATCGAAAATACTGGCCTGATCGAATTCATAGCTGGCGCCATAGATGCTAATCCATCCTATAGTGACCAGTACAAGGTACATGAGTATCGTAGTCCAGTCTAAAGCATATTTTATACTAACGTTTTTTAACACTGGAGTTGGTTGTAAGATTGATGGTTTTATTTAATAATTCTAACTGGGCTACTTTCCCGTTCAGGTATTGCTCTATCATTAAACTGGATATTGGAGCCGCAAAGGTAGAGCCGAATCCGGCATTTTCAACGACAACAGCAATGGCAATTTTCGGGTTATCGCGTGGTGCAAAACCCACAAAAATGGCGTGGTCTTTACCGTGGTTATTTTGTACGGTTCCGGTTTTTCCACACATGCTTACGTTCGGTACTTTGTAATAGCGTCCGGTACCGAATTCGCATACCCGCCACATGCCCTGAATGACAACGGGGAAATAGCGTTTGTCCACGGTGGTTCTGTGCACTTTTCGGAGCATGGAATCAGACTTGTTGACATGAGGTGTAATGTAATAACCGCGGTTGGCAATGGCTGCCATGGAATTGGCCAGCTGCAGCGGTGTAACCAGGATTTCGCCCTGTCCGATAGATAACGACCGTATAGTTAAAGCCCGCCATCCGGTTATTCCGAAGTAATGGTTATAATATTTTTCCTTGGGAATGTTCCCGCGCGATTGTTCGTAAATATCACTATCCTCGAATTTACTTCCAAACCCAAAGCTTCGTACTCCCTCCGACCATTTATTGAAATTACGTTTAAAGTTAGCGTTTTTTGATCCATAACCTTCTTTTTCAAGGGTGTTCTTAAATGTATTCCAAAAATATGGATTACAACTTTGCTCTATAGCACTTTCCAGACTAACCGGAGAGCCATGCGAGTGAGTACATTTGATAGGATATGATCCATGACCGCTACAGGCAAACCTGGAGTTTTCAGTAATTCCACCCATCTGTTGACATACCAGGGCCTGGATGGTTTTGAAGGTTGATCCGGGGGAATATTGCGCCTGGGTAGCCCTGTTCATTAATGGTTTAGTAGGGTCAAGCACCAGCAAGCCATAATTTTTTGACCGTTGTCGGCCAACCAGTGTAGATGGATCGAAAGTAGGGCTGGAAACCATGGCCAGTATTTCACCCGTGGAGGGTTCGATGGCTACTATGCTGCCGATTTTACCTGCCATCAATTTTTCGCCCAATATCTGAAGTTGAATATCGAGGGTTAATGTGAGATTTTTCCCGGCTTTAGGAGCTATATCTTCTTTTCCGTTATCGTATTTCCCCTTGATTCTACCCTTGGCATCGCGCAGCAGAATTTCCACGCCTTTTTCGCCGCGTAAATCTTTTTCGTAGGTATATTCAATGCCATCGCGTCCGGCGTAATCGCCCGGTTTGTAATAATCGTCCGATTCCAGTTTTCGGCGGGAAACCTCGCCGATGCCTCCCAGCACGTGTGCCGCATTGGGATAACCATATTCACGCAAAGTACGGTTTTGAATGTAGAAGCCGGGGTATTTATACATCGATTGCTGTATGGTCGCAATTTCTTCTATGCCCAGTTGGGTCATAAAAAGTTGTGGCGTATACGATGAGTAGCCCTGGTTTTTCTTCCGGTCTTTAATCTCGGCAATACGGGTGATGAAGAATTGTTTGTCAATGTTCAGTGCGCTGCAGAATGCGAGGGTGTCCAGGTCGCGGATTTCGCGCATGATGAGGGCAATATCGTAAGCCGATTTGTTGTAAACGAGCAGGGTGTGCTTGCGGTCGTAAATCAAACCACGTGGAGGATACTGTGTTTTTTTCAGAAAAGCATTACTTTCGGCTCCTTCTTTATACTTTGTCTCAATAATCTGTATCGTAAATAATTGTAGTATGTATATTACAATGGTAACCGACATAATAATGGCAATGACGTATCTTCTGCTCTGAAGTGTATCGTTTATCATTCAGTTATTTAGTTTTTAGCGATTGTATGCCCATGATCAGCATAAAAGTGACCAATGAGCTCAGCAGCGCTTTGGTTGAGACAATCCAAATATTATATAAGGAAAAAGATTCCAGCGAGAATAAAACTGCATGGTAGATCAGTACCATGAGAATTGTATATTTGATATAAGCACTTACTCCAAAGGTATGAAACGAAGGGGTTGGATTGTTTCCTTCTTCCAGGGAGGTAAATAGGTTGATAATACCATTCCGCAAGAAAGCAATGAAAACCGCCGAAAAAGCATGCATCCCCATGGTGTTCGAGAACATATCGACGGATAATCCCGCCGCAAAAGCCAATATCAGCGTAAACCAGCGGGGTGTGCGTACAGGTAAAGAAATAATAAATAAAATGTACAGGTACGGATTGATATACCCCAGAAACTGGATGTTGTTCAGCACCAGTACTTGAAAAAGTACCAGAAGAATGAAATTTAATATGTTTTGAAGTACTGTTGGCATCTGATTTATTTACTATTTTACCATTTACTATTTACTGTTTACCATATTGTAAATGGATAAATAGTAAATAGTAAATGTTTTTATTCTTCAGCTACTTTTTCCAGAACACTTTGTTCTTTGTAGTTCAGGTAGTTGATTATTTTTACGTGTGATAATTTCCGAAAGTTCACGGCTAATTTCACTTTGATGTTGTAGTAAGCATCGCTTTCTTTAATATTAAAGTCTTCGATAATTCCCACCGGTATTCCTTCGGGGAATGTTTTTGTGAGCCCGCTGGTGATCAGGGTATCTCCCAGAGTCAGTTCAACGTGTCGGGCTATGTCCGTTAAGTTTGCATACCGGTAGTCGTCACCATTCCAGTGCAGGGGACCGCTGTAGTTGTTGCGGGTGAATTTACAATTAATCTGGATTTTAGGATTCAGGATAGGAATTACCACCGAAAATTTATTGGAAACTGTTTTTACGATTCCTACCACGCCTTCATCGCTGATAACGCCCATATCGCTTTTGATGCCATCCAAGGCACCCTTATTGATGGTGATATAGTTTTGCAGTTTGTTGGTGGAATTGTTGATAACTTTAGCCGATATAAATACATTTTCCATTTCGGGGGGAATACGGAAATGAACGGAATCGGTTGTTTCGGGTTGGAGAGTCGAAAGTTTGTTTTTTAAACCGGTAATTTCGTTTTTCAGCGCGGTATTCTCTTCGGCCAGGTTGTCGTTGGCAGCACGAAGTTTGAAGAATTCTACTACCGAATTGCTTATCTCATACATACTTGATACCATCGTGTTACTCGAAGATAAAAACACACTTTTTTGATACTCCTGATTTTTTACGATCATAGAAAATGAGATTATTTCCAGTAGAAGAAATAAAAACACGACGCTGTATTGTATCAAAAAATTGATAAGATTCTTCATGTTGGATGAAATCTGTGCGGAAGAAAGGATAAATGATTAATACTAATTACGAACATTTATCACAGTACAAATCAATAAAATACTACCGGATTTGAAAAAGAGTAAATTTGAATATCGGGCAAACGTACCGCGTATGTTTGCCCGATAATCAAGAATTCTTTAGCGGATCAAGAAAGAAAATCTATCTACATTTTTCAAAGCGATACCTGTTCCGCGGGCTACTGCACGCAAAGGATCTTCGGCAATGTGGAATTGAATATTCAATTTATCGGTCAACCTTTTGTCTAATCCACGGAGCAATGCACCACCACCGGCTAAATAAATACCGCGTTGTACAATGTCGGCGTATAATTCGGGAGGAGTAAGTTCCAGTGCGCTCAGGATAGCAGCTTCCATTTTCGAAATTGATTTTTCCAGACAATGGGCAATTTCCTGATACGAAACCGGTACCTGCATAGGCAAAGCCGTCATGCGGTTTGGTCCGTGAACGATATAGTCTTCGGGTGCGTCTTCCAGATCGGTCAGGGCAGCACCTACATTGATTTTAATTAATTCAGCCGTACGTTCACCCACCTTGATGTTGTGCATACGTCCCATATATTCCACGATGTCCAGAGTCAGGTCATCGCCGGCAATACGGATGGATTTATTTAATACGATACCTCCGAGAGAAATAACGGCAATTTCGGTAGTACCACCGCCGATATCAACAATCATACATCCGTTGGGAGCTTCCACATCGATACCGATGCCGATAGCAGCTGCCATTGGTTCGTAAATCATGTACACTTCGCGGCCACCGGCATGTTCCGAAGAGTCACGTACGGCACGTATTTCAACTTCGGTACTTCCCGAAGGAATACAAACCACCATTTTAAGTGATGGGGAGAAGAGATGGTTCTTTGTAGGAATCATCTTAATCATGCCGCGAATCATTAATTCGGCAGCGTAGAAATCAGCAATAACGCCGTCGCGCAAAGGGCGGACGGTGCGAATGCCTTCGTTTTCCTTTCCCTGCATTTGACGGGCTTTTTCCCCGATGGCAATCAGCTTATCGGTTCTTTTGTCCAGGGCAACTACGGATGGCTCGTCTACTACAATTTTATCGTTGTATATGATAATGGTATTGGCGGTTCCTAAGTCGATGGCTAATTCTTGAGTGAATGAAAATAGTCCCATTTCTAAATTTATTTCAGGTTTATTATCTCAGTTTTTATATATAAAGTCGAATGTCAATAGAAAGCTTTGGTTTGTAAAACCCTGATTTTGAAAACCAGGAAGATTCCTTTTCTTTCTTCTTTGAAATCCGAAGCTACTTATTAATGTTTAAAATGACGGAAGCCGGTTGTTACCATAGTTACTCCGTTTGTGTTACATGATTCAACCGAAAGTTTATCGTTAATGGATCCACCGGGTTGAATAACAGCCGTAATTCCTGCTTCAAATGCAATTTGCACGCAATCGGGGAAAGGGAAGAAGGCATCGGAAGCCATAACAGCTCCTTTCAGATCGGCTTTGAACGATTCAGCTTTCTCAATAGCGTGTACCAGGGCATCTACACGTGAAGTCTGACCAACTCCACTGGCGCACAATTGTTTGTTTTTAGCCAGTACGATAGCATTCGATTTGGAATGTTTCACAATTTTATTGGCAAAAATCATGTCTTCAATCTCATCGGCGTTTGGTGCCCTTTCGGTAACCACTTTCAAATCATCAGCCGTTTCGGTATGTGAATCTTTGTCCTGCATCAAAACTCCGTTAAGCAATGAACGGAATTGTTTGGTTTTCGATTTTCCTTCTTTCAATATCAGGATAATACGATTTTTCTTTTGTCCGAGGATTTCCAGCGCGTCCAAATCGTAATCGGGAGCAATAATAACTTCAAAGAAGATTTTATGAATTTCCAGTGCTGTTTCTTTGTCAATCACGGCGTTGGTAACCAGTACACCGCCAAAGGCAGAAACGGGATCACCATCTAAAGCGGCTTGCCAGGCATCAACCAAAACGGGTCTGGAAGCAATTCCGCAGGCATTATTATGTTTTAATACGGCGAATGTGATATCGTCGAAGTCATTAATCAGATTAACGGCAGCATCAATATCGAGCAGGTTGTTATGTGAAATTTCTTTTCCCTGTAATTGTTCGAACATTTCATCGAAATTGCCGAAGAACACGCCGCGTTGGTGAGGGTTTTCGCCGTAACGTAGAACCTTAGCATCGTTTTCGCTGTAACGGAAAGCGCTTTGTTCTTCGCCATCGAAATAGTTGAAGATGGCCGAATCGTAATGTGAAGAAACTGCAAAAGCTTCTTTGGCAAACCAGCGACGTTCTTTAATGGTCGTTTTAGGTCCGTATTCTGAAATTAAATCCAGGAATGGTTCGTATTGAGTTTGTGAAGCTATGATAACCACGTCTTTGTAGTTTTTAGCTGCGGCGCGTATCAGTGAAATTCCACCGATATCAATTTTTTCTATCGTGGTGGGTTCATCGGCTCCGGCAGCCACAGTGGCTTCGAAAGGATATAAATCGACTATAACTAAGTCTATTTCAGGTATTTCGTATTCGGCCGACTGAGCCACATCTAACTCTGAATCGCGGCGGGAAAGGATACCACCAAATACTTTAGGATGTAAGGTTTTTACTCGTCCCCCTAAGATGGATGGATAGCCGGTCAAATCTTCAACGGCCTGGCATGGTATATCAAGGGATTCAATAAAAGACTGGGTTCCTCCGGTAGAAATAAATTCAACGCCTTCGGCATGAAGTTTTTTGATGATGATATCCAGTTTATCTTTATGATAAACAGACACTAAGGCTCTTTTGATTTGCTTTTTATCCATATTCTTTTTTACATTTATTTATGGCTTGCAAAATTACATAAAAATAGTTGTTTTATCAACATAAATAGTAGATTGATTTTGAGCCGGTAAGGATTTTTAATATTGGGAAACAATTATTCTATCACATCTTTCACCAGGCGAAAAGCCCGCTCCAGTTTTATCATCTCTGAGGACATAAACCGGTAGAATTCCATCCATTGAATGCGCCGGTGGAAGTCGATGCCCGATTTTCGGGTGTAAATGCGGCATACTTCGGTTCCACATTCGCGTATATAGGCAAAATCCCAGATTAATCCATCCGGGAAATTTTTCTCCATCACGGCCTTGTATCGCTCAAATTGTTCGTATTTCTCCAGGCGTTGAACAGCATCCGGCAGATTGATTTCCAGGATCACGTAAGCACTGTCGCGCGTGGCATCAAACTTGAGTTCCACGCCTTTCATCTTGGTATTGTACAGCATAAATTTGCTTTTCCGACGTCGTAATGCCGGTACCTGACTGCAATAGGTGTCGAATCCTTCCCAGAATTCCTTTTTTAAATATTTAGTTTCTTCTTTACTGTACATAATTTTTTTTTAGAACAAAGAACAAAGAGCAAAGAGCCAAGAGCCAAGAGCCAAGAACCAAGAACCAAGACAAAGAGGCAAAGGCAAAGGCAAAGGCAGAGGCAAGAGCCAAGAACCAAGACAAAAGACAAAAGAGCAATGAACGATCCACGAACGCTAAACTATAAACTCTCTAAACTCTCTAAACTCTAAACTTTCTAAACCCTAAACCCTAAACTCTCTCAACTCTTTCTTCACTTCACAATTTTGTAAACACTACCCGGCAAACATTTCACCAATCCTTTAAATTCCATTTCGAGGAGCATGGATGAGATGCGACTGATGGGTTTTGCCAGTGTGATGGCTAATTCATTTACGTGGATACCCTCGGAATATTGCCGTAGGGTAGAAATTATTTCCTTTTCTTCATCGGAAAGATCCAAAAACAGCGTGGTCTGTATCGTTTGATCCGAAGCTGCATTTTGTTTTTCCCAACTCATAAACTGTAACAAATCATCTGCCGATGTGATGAGCGAAGCTTTGTTGTTTTTTATCAAGGCATTGCAGCCTGCCGACCATTCGTCGGTTACCCGCCCGGGAAAAGCAAACACATCCCGGTTGTAATCATTGGCTATCTCGGCCGTGATAAGCGCTCCGCCTTTGACCGCAGATTCCACCACCACAAGAGCATCGCAAAGACCGGCAATGATTCGGTTTCGTTGTACAAAATTCGGCCTGTCGGGATTGGTCTGACTTAGATACTCGGTAAGTAAGGCACCATCCTCCAGCATTCTTACTGCCGTAGGGCGGTGTGATGGCGGATAAATCCGGTCCAAACCATGTCCAAGAACTCCGATGGTTGGAAGTCCTGCATCGAGTGCTGCTTTGTGTGCGCAAATATCAACCCCATAGGCCAATCCGCTGACGATAGTGGAATTGGGTTGCATGCCTGCCAGGTCATTCACCAGTTTTTTGCAATTATCTTTACCCGTTTCCGTTGCATTACGTGTACCCACTATGCCAATAAATTTACCATCGTTCAGGTTGCAATTTCCCCGGGTATAAATCAGAATGGGAGAATCGGCACACTCTTTCAGACGGAAAGGATAATTACGATCGGTAAAATAATGTGTATCAATTTTATTTTTCAGTATAAATTCAATCTCTTCTGCTGCACGCTTTAATACGTTTTGTGAAACAATTTCCTTCGAAAGTGCTTCTCCTATCCCCGGAATTTTAGCCAGATTTTGCTGTCTTTCTTTAAATACTCCTTCAACACTGCCTACGTACGCAATAAGATTTTTGGCCAGGTTATTGCCTATGCCTTTAATCAGTGTTATGCCGATTTTATATTTCAGAGTTTCGTCGGACATGTTCGGGTTTTTTTTAGACATTAGAACAAAGAACAAAGAGCCAAGACAAAAGATCAAAGATCAAAGAACAAAGAACAAAGAGCCAAGACAAAAGATCAAAGATCAAAGAACAAAGACATTAGAGCCAAGAGCTAAGAAACAAGACAAAAGATCAAAGACAGAAGCAAAATAGATAGCGATGAGATCCTAATCAACCAATTAACTAATTAACCAATCAACTAATGGAGCTTGCGGGATTAACGAATCAACTTTAAATAGAACCGCATTACCAGCCATCCCGTAAAAGTACCAGCTATGTTGCTAAACCAATCGCCCCATTCGGCGGAACGGGGAGGGAAAAAGTACAGTTGAAATATTTCTATCATTCCACCAAAAACTGCCGGAAAAATAAGGCAAAAAGCTACAAAAGAAAAACTGTGTATATTCACACTCTTTTTGTGATGAAAATCGGAAATTAAAGCCATGGTTAAAGTCATATACATTAGGAAATGAATGACTTTATCTATGTGATTAAAAGTTGGTACACCCTGAAAGGTTGACGGTGTGGCAAAGGATAAATATGTAATAATAGCTACAACGGAAATTGATTTCCAATAATTAGTGAAAATATTTTTTATCATCGGTTATTTTTAATAAAAGAGTAAAAAAATTGATTTTGATTCCAGGGGAATAGGAGAGATATGAAAATGATTTTTAAACAATTGGGAAAGCCGAATTGTTTTTGAAACAAAAAGAAGCTAACACATCAAGCTCAACTGAATTTAATCGGATATTTTTTCTTACTATTTTGGATTTATTTATGAATAAATTGGAATGTATATTTATCTTTGCAAAGATAATTTTTTGGCGCTTATAATTTTAATTTTCACCTATTTAATTTTTATATTTATGAAAAAAATAGTATTTTTCGTGCTATTCTCCCTCTTTTTAGTTTCCTGTTCAAGCGTTATGCTAACCGGTCGCAAGCAGTTATTATTAGTGCCGGATTCTGAAGTATTGGCAATGAGCCTTAAAAGTTATAAAGAGTTTATCGATTCCGTACCGCCTTCTACCGACAGGGTTAACACAGCTTTAGTGAAAAAAGTGGGAAATAAAATTTCCGCTGTGGTAGAAAGCTACATGAGAAGCAATGGATTGGAAGCTGAAATCCCCAACTTTGCCTGGGAATTTAACCTGGTAAAGGATAAGCAAGTGAACGCTTTTTGTATGCCGGGAGGAAAAGTGGTAGTATTCGATGGTATCTTACCCATCTCCCAAAACGAAACCGGGTTAGCCGTGGTTATGGGTCACGAAATAGCACATGCAGTGGCAAAACATAGCAGCGAACGTATGTCTCAACAATTAATCGTGCAATACGGCGCTTCTCTTACCGATGCTCTTCTGTCGAATAAATCAGAAGTGACACGCGGTGGAATTAATGCATTATATGGCATTGGTACGCAGGTAGCTGTCGCTTTGCCTTATTCGCGCAAACACGAATATGAAGCCGACCAAATGGGCTTGATTTTTCTGGCTATGGCTGGTTACGATCCTAACCAGGCTATTGCTTTCTGGCAACGGATGGCAGCTAACGGTTCCAACTCTACCCTTGAGTTTATGAGTACGCACCCTACGGATGCTAACCGTATTGCCAAGCTGAAAGAAATGATTCCGGAGGCGATGAAATATTATAAAAAATAAGAATGCAGTAATTAATTTGCAAAAAAAACCTTCGGACGAAATTGTCCGAAGGTTTTTTTTATTTGAATGTACAGACGCAATGCAATATCTCTCTACTAGTAACGTACCTTCAGGGCTATGTCACCCAGTGATTTAAGCTCTTCCTGGGTAGTGAATATAGCCCTACCTTTTTTGGAAATAACATCCCAGGCTATTTCGCTCGAAATATCCTCTATTACGCCAGTCAAAGTGGTATCGGTCACTAAGATCAGTGAAAAGTCCCCCGTGACCCTGACTGCCTGCTGAAAATGGTCATTTACTATCAGTAATTCGCCACGGCCTTCTTTAGCAGCACGGTATATTTCTGATAATTCGGTAATTACATTTCCTTTACCCACCGCTTCCTGCATTTCTTGTATGTCTTTAGCTCTTCCCTTTTTCTGAAGCTCTTTTACTACCTGCCAGGCATCGTTTGCAAAGGAGTTATTTCCGGTATTTTTATAATTAATATTTGACCATCCCAGATAAGCGGCAGGTTTGTCCGCCACTTTCATTAAGCGGTTGTAGTTGTCGTTAGTGCTGATAACCACACATTTCATATCGGTTTTATTATTCACGCGCACGAGTGCTTTGTCGATTTGATTAAAAAACTCGCGAACGGAATTATCTGACTGCTTGCTGTCATTCATTTCTTCACTGTCGGTCAATTCCTGTGATTCCCTGGCGAAAGGGAAATCATCATTCTTTATTTCACCCACAATACCATCGTTAATGGCAAGTAGCAAGCGGACTTCGGATTGAGTTAGTTTCAGTACAAGATATTCTACCGTTCTGTTAAACACTTTGATTAAAGGTTTTACCGCAAAATTTCCGGCAATATGAACTCCGCCGGTCAATGTAGGCCAGGTTGATTTTACTATTTCTTTCGTAGAATTGGAAAGGAAAATATGTATGCTATCTAAATTATAGTTAACGTCGATTTCGGTTCCTATCTGATCAATATTTTTTATTAAATCGGTAACCGCAAGGCTGCCAAATTCTTTAATAACACGCTCCCTGGCTTCCACTAAAAGTGTTTTTAAGGTTACAATGTCTTTCAGATTTTCGGGAGCATTCCGGTGTGTATTCATGGATATGGTAACACAAGGGGAGTTCTTTTCAGATGCCAGTTTTTCTAATTTTTCTCTTTTCATTTTATAGGTTTTATAGTTTATAATTTCTCAAATCAGGTATGGTTCCGCGAGCAACCAAGAGACTAACACTGAATAAGTTCCTATCAAATAGATATAGACAGATATCATTTTCGTTTTATTGCTTTATGGTTTTACAAATATACAGAACAATCTGCTAAAAGGACTTACACTATTCCCTGATAAAGTTACATAATTCACGTGTTTTCAACTGATTTTACCTGTAACGAGGAACTATAATTAAATAATGCCTGTATACCGGAGTTGAAATAATATTTTCCTTTTTATGAGAAAGCAATTATATGAAACAGACATACATTTGGTCAAAGAATGCAATCCCGGTAGCCAAGATAGTTATCTGGTTGACTTAAGAATTAAAATAGGCAGCATAAAATTCCGAAAAGCTATCGAAAATTTTATACTGCCAATTTTTAAGCCATTTTTGTTCATCTAATTTTGTTTATCAGCCGAGATGGGCAAAACAATCAATTTTTAGATTAATAACAAGAGCAAGGTAAGTACCACTCCAGCACCTGCGATATAGATGCCCCTACGGAATAAGTTGGAACTTTTTTTATACATCCAGAAAGAAGATATGACCATAAAGAGGAGGAACCCACCGAAAATAACAGAAAAATAATGAGTTATTCCTTTACCGGTTGATTTATGAAGCTCAATAAACCGGTTTAGAGGAAAGATAATTTCCTGTTTGGTATATTTAGCGACTCCTGTCGTTTTATTGTAAGTACCCTCCTGAAAATAGATTATTTCATCATCTTCTTTTGTTAGCTTGAATTCTTTCAGTTGAAGCGCCTTGCCAATTTCAGATGATTCTATATTGGGTGACAGTATTTTATCAATCTGAACACCGTGCTTTAAAAAGCTTGTATCCCTAAAAACGAGTACTATCCCGCTTAACGCATAAATAATTACAAGGCCTACAGCGAAAAAGCCGATATCCCGGTGCAAAGCACGCATTCTGAAATTAATAGATTTTTTTTCTTTTTGAATCATTTTTATTTTATTTAAATTTAGTTATAGTGAAGGTGAACGACTATGAACAAGACCTGATCTAAGTTGTTATTTTACTGAAATATGCAGTTTTTGAATATGTTTTTAAATTGATTTAATTTCAAAAAATCCTGCCTGCTGTTGGAAGTAATAACGCCAATAATTGTTATAATAATGTTTCCCTGAATTATATCGGGGTCTACCCGATAATTAGCACTAATTGTACATCAAATCATGTTTGATATATCCGCTGGATTAGAGTTACTTCCCGAAAATACATTAATAACCTAAAAAATTTAGTGGGCTTATTCAAGTATTGAGCATAGTACCGATTCGTAGAACTGACTTCGCAAATGGTAAAGTAGGCTCCCCACAAATTATCCTGATTATTATAATGAGAATTTAGGCGCCTTTATTGTTTCTTCCTGAATTCCCCCGGCGTTTTCCCGGTCAGTTTCTTGAATATTCTCGAGAAATAGGCAGAATCGCTGTAACCGACCTTATATGAAATTTCGGAGAAAGTCAAATCACTTGTCTGCATCATTTCCTTGGCTTTATTAATTCTTACCGTATTAATAAATTCGGTGGTACTCATTTTCATCACCAACTTTATTTTGTTATGAAGCCCCGAACGGCTAATGTTTAGTTTATCTGCCAGAAATTGGACATCCATAGCACTTTCTTCTATGTTTTCATGAATCTGAGCAAATACTCTTTCCACAAATGCCTGTTCATGATTCGTTGAAGGTATTTCAAAACCTTCTATCTTTGCCAGTTCAACCAATTTGGTTTTCAGCAATACCCGTGTTTTGATTATATTAGCCAAAATAACTTCCAATTCTTCCATCGAGAAGGGTTTGGGTATATACATATCGGCCCCAACGTGCAGGCCTTCCATTTTTGCTTCGTTGGTAGTTTTGGCCGTCAGCATAATGACCGGAATATGGCATAGGTTGATATCGGTTTTTATTTTCTCACAGAGTTCTATGCCTCCCATGATGGGCATCATAACATCAGTTATCAATACATCAGGAGTTTTTTCCTGAATATATTTCCATGCAATCAGACCGTTCTCAAAGCCCTTTACAACATATTTTTCCCGGAGTTTTTTACTTATTAATTTCAACAGGTCTTTGTTGTCTTCTGCTATTACGATGGAGAATTCTTTGTCTTGTACCTTTTCAACAGCGTTAATATCGGAATCATCCACATTAATGACTTCCAGTAAATCGGAAGTGGTAACCTGCCTTTCATAGGTCGTTGCGCCTTCTGTTTCTTTCATATAGGGAAGATTAACCATGAATTTACAGCCCTTTCCAGGTTCACTTTCGACAGAAATTTCGCCTTTCAATAGTTTAACCAGGCTCGAAGTCAGGGCGAGTCCAACTCCGCTGCTCTCAACCAGTTCTTTAGATTCGTTTTCGCTGTAGAAAACCTCAAAAATACGTTCTATCTGTAAGGTATTCAAACCCTTCCCACTATCTTTGACCGAGAAATCAAATTCATCGGCACGGACATGAAGTTGAAGGATGATTTCACCATTTTGTGGCGTGAATTTTACTGCATTAGTTAACAGATTGGTGAAGATTTTTTCCAGCTTATCGAAATCGAAATATACTTCGGTGATATCATAATGAACCTGAATTTTAAGTACGATTCCTTTTTTCTCTAAAAGTGGACGGTAAATGGTCATTATCTGATTAAAAAAGTCAACTATATCGCCTTTTTGAATATGAATTACCGCATGGTCCGTTTCAATTTTTCGGAATTCCATCAATTGATTTACCAGGGTGAGCAGGCGCATGGCACTTCGCTTGATGGTATGATGAATTTCTTCGCGGTCTTTGGGTTGTGAGTCACTTCCCTGAAATAAAAGTTCCACCGAAGCAATAATAATGCTCAAGGGAGTTTTGAATTCATGAGAAATGTAGGTGAAAAAATTCATCTTGTGTTGGTGCAACAAGCGCAGATTTTCTTTCTCAATTTTCTCAATTGTTAATGCAACTTTTTCTTTTTGACGGGTTATATAATTCCTGTAAAAAGCAGAAATGATAAACATAAAAGTGACAAAATAGATAAGATAGGCTAACCAGGTAGCCCAAAACGGTGGTGAAACAATGAAAGTCAATGTCCTGGTTTTCCCCGTTTGATTACTGATTTTATTGGTTGCCCGTATATGGAAGATGTATTCACCGGGAGACAAATTCGTGTAGTTTGCCTGCATTCTTTGTGTTAAAGGCGACCAGCTGTTTTCCAAACCTTCCAGATAATACTGATAAGAAACATCTCCATCGAAATAATTGACGCTGGTAAATTCGAGAGAGAATGAGTTTTGATCATATTTCAATTTAATTTCATCAGTAAAATCAATGTTGTTTTTCAATACCTGTTTTTTATCAGGGAGAACTGTTTCGTTGAAAATTTTGAAATTAGTAAAATGAACCGTAGGTAATTCCTTGGGGGTCTGAATCAGATCGGGATGAAACCATGTTAATCCGGAAACACTTCCAAAGAACATATAGCCCTCTTTATTCTTAAAGTAGGATTTGTAATTATACTGATTCCCGGCAATTCCGTGACGGTGATTAAAATGTATGGAAGTATTATTCTGAATGTTGATGCGGCTGATTCCCTTATTGGAGCTTATCCACAGGTTTTGATTTGAGTCTTCGAGAATTCCGTAAACTACATTGTTGATGAGTAAATTTTTATCATTGAAAGTCTTAAAAGTTTTGTTAACTGGATTAAATAAACAGAGTCCATTTCCACGTGTGCCTATCCATATACGATTTTGGCTGTCAATGCAGTAGCTAATAATAGAATTTCCTGGTAACCCTGATTTATCACCTGCCTGAAAGTGGGTCATAAGTCCTCTTTTTTCCTTATCAAGAATAAAAACACCCTTATTATAAGTGCAAATCCATATTCTCCCATCGGGAGCATTAAATATTTCATAAACAAAGCAATCGTTTAATTCTTCCGGTCTGAAACGGCTGAACTTTTCTGTCCTTTTATCGAAAATATCTATGCCGGAAATCATTCCCACCAGAATGGAATCGCGGGACATAAAGCTAAGGGCGAAAACAAAGTTGTTTGATAAGGATGTGGGATCACCATTACTGCTCATATATCGTTTTAACTTGCCTGATTTGGTGTTAATCTTTGATAAACCAGCCATAAAGTGACCTGCCCAACAGATATCTTTTCCATCCATTAGCAGCGCATGCACATTGTTGGTAGAAAGGTTGTTTGTTGTTTTTTCATTCACCAATAAATGAGAAAAGGATTTATTTTTCTCGTCATAGATGGCAATTCCTGCATCTTCGGTAGCAATCCAAAGCTTTCCTGATGTTGATTGAACTATGCAGCTAAGAGCTTTTCCGTGCAAAGATCCGGGATTATCATTGGGGAAAATAGCATTAAAACCGACCTGTTGAGTTTTAGCTATATTCACACCCCCGAAATAGGTACCTACAAAGAACACGTCCTGCCTGTTTTTATATACTTTATATACCGCATTGTCATTGATGGTTTTTTGAGCCCAATCAAATGATTGTGTATAATGTTCGAAATGACCGTTTTGGATATTGAGTATATACAGGCCTTTTTCCGTCCCTACCCAATATTCGTTTGGATTCTGACCTTCTTCGATCGTTCGTATAAAGTTCATTTCAACCTTATTCGATGAACCAAAAGAAGAAAATATTTTTGTTTTGAAGTTGAATGTAAATAATCCTGACTGATAAGTGCCTATCCATAAAACTCCTTTCTGATCACATTTTATATAAGATATAGCTGATTTGAACAAATCAGGAGAAACTGTATATCTTTTAATTACCTGAAGTTTTTTGTTAAAACGGATTAGACTAAATCTTGAAAATGCCCAATAGAAACCTTCTTTGTCTTTGGTCATCCCAAAGATTCTATCTTTCAAAAAATCCAGATGAATGAATTTATTGGTTTTAAAATTATAAAAAAAAGAGCCTATGTTTTCCGTTGAAATCAATAATTCGCTATCACCCCCTTCTTGTATTGCAATTATTTCTTTGACAGCCTTGTTTTTATATAGTATTTGTGTGAAATTATCATAACGTGGATTATACAGAGCCAGACCGTTTGAAGTGCCAATAAATAATTTATTATTTGAAGTGTTAACCAAACAAGTAATATTATTTGAGGGTAAATAATTCTTACTATTTCCGGTAAAATATTGTTTTATGTTTTTTCCATCATAACGGTTTAATCCTTCCTCCGTAGCAAACCACATAAAACCCTGGTTGTCCTGACAAATGTCATACACGGTATTATGTGACAGACCTTTATCGTTAGTTATAGCTTCGAAAGATAAATTGTATTGTTCGCTTTTTCCAGGATGAATCAAAAAAAACAGAAAAAAAATGACCAGAAAAGGATGCTTCCACGCTATCTCGTTTGCTTTGTTTTTGATGTTTTTTCTCCAAATGATATTCTCTTTTGATAATAGGTTAATTGTTTGATACATGGCGGAGTCTATTTTATACAAAGTTAGTAGATTTTAATTGAAATGTATCAAAAGGTGCCGGCAAAATACAGTTACAATTTTGTGTTTTTTTGTCAAAGGTTTGTACATATGTTTACTTGCCATTATTCTGACGAATAAAACATAGTTTTTGAACGATAATCCAAAAAATGCCTTTTTATTTACTAACAAATACCAATTGCTATTCTATATCTTTGAACCAAATAAGATAAATGTTTTTCAATTCCTCAGAAAAGAGTGTTTAATTTTAAATTTAATTTTTTTTATCAATACTATGACACAAAACACAAAGTACCTTATGAAATCCTTGTTGACAATAAAGTATCTGTCAATAAGTTTAGTTCTGGTCTTTCTCACGCAGACGAATGCAATGAATGCACAAGTAAATTCAACGAAGCTATCTTATAAGGTAGCTGGTAAAGTTGTCAGCGAATCCGGTGAATCGCTGATTGGTGTAAATGTTTTGCTGAAAGGTTCGACAGCAGGAACGATTACCGATATAGAAGGTCAGTTTTCGATTGATGCAGGTTCCGCCGATGCTACATTGACTTTTTCTTATTTGGGCTATATCTTTCAATCAGTTCCGGTAGCCGGAAGAACCACATTAAGAGTGGTTATGAAAGAAGATTCCAAACAATTGGATGAAGTGGTGGTAGTAGGTTATGGCACACAACGCAAGAAGGACCTTACTGGTGCTGTTTCTGCAGTAGATGTAAAGGAAATGAAAAAAATGCAATCGCCGAACATAGGTCAGGCTTTGCAGGGTCAGGTACCCGGCGTTTCTGTTTCCACTTCGGGTGCACCCGGTTCTACTGCCGATATCCGTATCCGTGGTATAGGTAGTTTTTCGAATGTCGGACCATTGTATGTGGTTGACGGTATGATTCTAACCGGATCGCAACGGGAATTTAATGTGAACGATATTGAGTCGATGCAAGTGCTGAAAGATGCTTCCGCTACTGCTTTGTACGGCGCCAGGGGTGCCAACGGAGTTATCATTATCACCACCAAAAAGGGAACAGATGGCCCGCCACGCATAGAAGTCTCGGCAAATTATGGTGTGCAAAATATTGCCAACCGCATAGAAATGATGAATAGCGTAGAATTCCTTCGGGTAAACAGGCAGGCCTATGAAAATGCCGGAATGGAATGGCCGGGAGAACCAGCACAAGGTCAGGTGTTGACCAATACCGATTGGCAAAAGGAATTTTTCAAACAAGGTCAAACACAGGATTATAATGTGACGCTTTCTGGTGGCAGTCAGAATAGTAATTATTTGGTGTCGGGCAATCTTTTTAAACAAGATGGAGTTGTACAGGGTCCTACTCATGACCGCTATGCTTTGCGGGTAAATACGGGTATGAAAAAAGGAATCCTCAATTTTGGAGAGAACTTGCTTTTCTCACGTACAGAAACTAAACCGATGATAGGTTCACCCTTCATCGACCTGTGTCGCATGCCTCCGGTTATTCCGGTTGTGGATTCAATAGGTAAATACGGAGTGGGAAGTTCTATGTACCAGACTTACGGAACCAATCCAATTGGACAACAAATAACCAGAGATTATCTGCAAACTTCCAACAGGTTGTTAGGTAATATTTTTGCTGAACTGGACATCCTCAAAGGATTAAAATTCAAAACCAATCTCGGAATAGAATATCATACCTGGAATGACAGAGAAAAGACAACTTTCGACCAAATCCGTTACCTGGAAGTATCCAATTACACCAATCAACTTACCGAAAGAAGAGGCGATTTTACGACATGGATATTTGAAAATACATTGACCTACAATAAAAAAATAAAAAAACACGCTTTTGATGTTTTATTGGGATACACAGCCCAGGATACTAAGTGGAAACAAATGACTTCCACCACGCATAATCTTGTACCCGGTTTTTGGGTATTGAGTTCCGGAAATAAGGACAATATAATGAGCGGTACCGATTCAGAATATGCCATGCTTTCCATGTTGGGTAGAGTAAACTATGCTTATGATGATAAATATTTGTTTCAGGCCAATGTCCGCCGTGATGGCTCATCGCGTTTCGGTGAAAATTACCAGTATGGGACTTTCCCTTCCACTTCTTTGGGATGGCGTATCAGCCAGGAAAGTTTTATGGAAGGAACACGTACTTGGCTGAATGACTTAAAGCTGCGAGCCAGTTATGGTACTATTGGTGATCAGCAAGCTATTGGCGATTACGACTATGCAACCTATATTACAGTTGGTGAAGGTGCCATTTTAGGATCGGATCAGGTGTTGAATGTGGGAGCCATACAAAAAGGACGTGCAAACCCGAACCTGCGATGGGAATCGAAAACTACACTTAATCTTGGACTCGATTTTACGTTATTTGATAACCGGGTATATGGTTCTGTGGAATATTTCACTTCCGAATCGAAAGACATTTTAGTGAAATTACCAACTTCGTGGACCGATGGTACCGATATAACACCATGGACTAACTTTGGTAGAGTAAACAATAAAGGTTACGAAGTGACACTTGGTTATCGCGAGCAAAAGAACGAATTTAAGTATAATGTGGCTATGAACCTGACATCGGTAAAAAATAACGTTCTCGATCTGGGTCAAAGCTACCGTGAAGGTGGAACCAACGGGGTGAATCGTTCAGAAGAAGGTCGTTCGGTAGGCGATTTCTATGTAGTTCGTACCAATGGTATTTTTCAAAACTGGGATGAGGTTTATGCCAATACGATTACTGTTACAGATCCCGTAAGTGGTCTACCAGTATCAAAAATGATACAACCCAATGCAAAGCCGGGTGATATACGTTACAAAGATGCTAATAACGATGGGAAAATTGATAAAGGTGATCGTGAATTCGTTGGAAGCCCTTTTCCCTCTTTTGAATTGGGATTGAATTTGTCCTGCGAGTATCGTAATTTTGATTTATCGGTATTTATAACCGGTGTGTTTGGCAACAAAATATTCAACAATACTAAATACTGGCTCGAAAGGATGGACGAAACCACCAATTTGCCAAAGAATTTAGTGCCATGGACACCTCAAAACCTTTCAACTACCACACCCAGGGCATTAATTGGACCCAATGATAATACCCTGTCGTATTCCGACCGTTGGGTAGAAAAGGGCGATTATGTCCGTTTAAAGAATCTTCAATTCGGCTATAATTTTCCAAAAGCAATAGTGAAACAAACTAAGTTAATTGAAAGTTGCCGACTTTATGCCGGTGTACAAAATTTATTTACGATTACCGGATATTCCGGTTTTGACCCAGAAATTTCCGGTGGCGATATTTTTGGAAAAGGAAATGATGATGGTCATTTTCCGCCCGTACGAAGCATGAATATTGGCCTTCAAATATCGTTTTAAGAAAAGAAAGTAAAACCGAATAAAAAAATACAGCATGAAAAATATATATATAATTGCCATTTTGAGCGTAATACTGAGCTTGACGTCTTGTTCCGATGATTTTCTCGACAAAACCAATCCGAACGAAATGACTACCACCAATTTCTGGAAAACGGGTGCTGATCTTCAACAGGGTATAGATGCCGCTTATCGCCCCTTGCGATTTAACGGTGTATATTCCCGCTGGATTCATATTCTCTACGTTTCCCGTTCGGACGAAGGATACAGTGAATCGCCAAATCCATACTTTCAATCGTGGTCAAATTTTTTGACCAAAAACTACAACGATGATTCAGCCGAAGCTTTACTTTTTACCTGGCTCGATTTGTATAAAGGAGTTTTTTGGGCCAATCAGGTAATTGATAACGGTGCAACCATCACCATGGATGAAGACTTGAAGAAAAGAATTGTAGGAGAAGCTTATTTCTTACGTGGCTTGCATTTCTTTAATCTTGCTGCGGTTTATGGCCGTGGACCTTTAACTCTGACGGCATTTGCAGGTGGGGACGCTCCGGTCATTGCCGAACAAGACGGTCTTTACCAGCAGGCTAAGCTGGACTTCGAAGAAGCTTCCAAACGTTTACCTGCATATTATGTAGAATCCAAAAACCTGGGCAGAGCCACAGAAGGATCAGCCAGGGGTATGTTGATAAAAACTTTGATGCAGCAACGGAACTGGGCGGATGCCGAAACAGAATGCCGCACCCTGTTTGCACTGAAAAGTTCCGGTGGACAACCTTTGTATTCTTTGGTTACCAACTATAAAGATAACTTTTCGCAAGGAAACGAAAATAATTCTGAATCTGTTTTTGAAGTTCAATTTGCACCGGGTTTGCAGTCGGGTATTGAAGTGGGTTGGAGCCGTGCCAAATTTATGGGTATACCCGCCGATGGACTCTCCTGGGCCGATGCCTTTCCACGCAAATCCTTATATAATGAGTTCTTGTTGGAAAAGACTACAGCAAATCAAACTGATCCACGACTTAAATCCACGTTGGCTTATTACGATCCTGCTCTGCCAACCGAAAAATTCTATGGTAAAACCTGGGACAATATGGGATTAAATCAAAACATGGTTTACTGGAAGAAATACACCAATTACGAAACAGCCACGGTAGAAGATTATAATTCGGGTATTAATTTCAGGCTTGTTCGCTTATCCGATATTTACCTCCTTTATGCCGAAGCGTTGAATGAGCTGGGAAGAACTTCCGAAGCGTATGAATATATTAACAAAGTACGCCGACGTGTGAATATGCCCGATTTGGAAAACTCAACTGTTTTTACCGGAATAGGAAACGACAAAGAAAAAATGAAAGTGCAGATTCGTCACGAACGAAGTTGTGAATTAGGTGGTGAATCAACCCGATGGTTTGATCTGGAACGTTGGGGAATGTTTGAAACTTCTGCCAATATATCCTGGCTCAAAAACAGGGATGAAGATTTCAATAACTTCGTGATCGGCGTAAACAATCGTTTCCCGATTCCTTATCGCGAAATATCATTGGTTCCCATCACTCAAAATCCGGGATATTAATTCATAATCTACGTAAAAGAATATCAAAGTATTATCTAAAAACAACAACAAATGAAAAAGTCATTAGTAAATATCACATTTATACTACTTGTGCTATCCACAGCCTGGTCGTGCAAGACTGAAGAAGCGGGAATCCTTATCTGGAACGATCCTCCTACTGCGGCTGATACATTGTATCAAAACCCGATTTTTGAACCCGATATGGCCGATCCTTCTGTGGTTCGTGGTGCCGATGGGTGGTTCTATGCTTATGGCACAGAGAATAGCTGGAGTGCCGGTATCCATCGTATCGTTCCGATTATTAAATCGAAAAGTCTCAAAAAATGGGAATATGTAGCGGATGCTTTTACTGTAAAACCTTCCTGGAAAAAGGAAGGTGGCGTTTGGGCCCCCGATGTTACGTTCGTGAACAGCAAATATTACATGTATTACAGTGTATCTACCTGGGGCGACAGTAATCCGGGTATAGGATTGGCTATTTCAGACCTTCCATACGGACCCTTTGTAGACCAGGGTAAAGTACTCGATTCGCAATCAACTGGTGTATCCAATAGTATAGATCCATTTTTCATACAAACAGGATTAGGAAGAAACAAAAAATCGTATCTTTTCTGGGGCAGTTTTCAGGGAATATACGGAACCGAACTAAGCGCTGATTTCAAAACCCCCGTTGGAGCTAAATTCAAAATTGCAGGCAATTCCTTTGAAGCAACCTTTATCATGGAGAAAAATGGGAAATTCTTCTTTTTCGGTTCTTCCGGATCCTGTTGCGAAGGTGCAGACAGTCAGTATCATGTAGGAGTTGCTTCAGCCACCGACATTAAAGGTCCTTATCTCGATCAGGCCGGAAATGCCATACTGGCTAACGGACAGGAAGGAACATTATTAATCAGTGGTAACCGTGAATGGGGATGGGTAGGCCCGGGTCATAATGCCGAAGTTATGACCGATGACAGAGGAAATGATTTCTTTATTTATCACGCCATTGAAGTAAAAAATCCTTTGTTAGTTGGAGGTGCAACCCGTCGTCCATTGATGATGGACCAGTTGAAATGGGTGAACGAATGGCCGGTTATTGAAGGTGGAAAACCCAGCAAAACGCAACAAATTGCGCCTTATTTCGAAAATAAATAAAAAAAAATATGTTCAAAAAAACATTGATACTGCTGATCTGCTTAGGCTTTTTTCCCTTTCATCCAGCTCTGTTTCATCCGGTTTATGGGATTAAACCTGCAGAAATTGAAGGAGATATGGCTGCTTTTGCAAGTGGAAAGGTCGCTGAAAATGAAATTACCGTTTCTAAAAGTGCGATATTTTTAAACAAAAATGGCGTTTTTGAACTTCAGGATACGACAACAAAACCTGCTACCTACAAAAATCCGGTTTTTGAACCCGATCTGGCCGATCCTACGGTTATCCGTGCTTCCGATGGATGGTTTTATGCTTACGGAACAGAGAATACCTGGAATGATGGTGTTCATCATATAGTACCGATTATTAAATCTCAGAATCTCGTTCAGTGGCAATTTGTGGCCGATGCATTTGCAACACGCCCCCACTGGAAAAGTGAAGGTGGAATTTGGGCCCCCGATGTGACCTACGTAAATGGTAAATATTATATGTATTACAGCATATCTACCTGGGGCGATAATAATCCCGGAATAGGTCTGGCCATATCGGAACAACCTAACGGTCCGTTCACTGATCAGGGTAAGGTTTTCGATTCACAGACTATCGGGGTTCAGAATAGCATCGATCCTTTTTTTATCCGAATAGGCTCGGGAAGAAATTTGAAAAATTACCTTTTTTGGGGAAGTTTCCATGGTATTTATGGCATTGAGTTGGCAGCCAATTTAAAAAGTACGTTGGGTAATAAGTTTAAGATTGCAGGTAATGCTTTTGAAGCTGCTTATATTTTTGAAAAAGAAGGGAAATTCTATTTTTTCGGATCAACTGGTAGTTGCTGCGAAGGAGCCGATAGCAAATATAAAGTGGGCATAGCCGTAGCTACGGATATAAAGGGACCATATCTGGATAAAAATGCGGTTTCAATTATCAATGATGGTCAAACTGGTTCAGCTTTTCTCGATGGAGATAGTTCAACCGGTTGGGTAGGACCCGGTCATAATTCCAAAATCGTAACGGATGATGCGGGTAATGATTATTTTTTATATCATGCTATAGATGTATCCAATCCATATCTCCCGGGAGGTGCCACCCGACGTCCGCTGTTGATAGACAAAATTAATTGGGTAAACGGTTGGCCGGAAATAACCGACGGACTACCGGGTAATAGTGTACAAATTTCACCAAAAATAAATCTTTGAATCTTGAATATTAATCCTAATTATTAATCTTTAATTTAATCACAATGAAAAAATGTATTCTCTTTACAGCTGCTTGTTTCGCTACAACGATGGCAAGCGCACAATTCGCTCAGTTTGATGCAACTTTTGAAACCCAGCATGCGGACATTGTAACCGCAGACATTGACAACGATGGGGATTTTGACATCGTAGTCAGTGGCGAGATTGGTGGACCTACGGTTAAAAGTGCAATCTTCCTGAATAATGCTGGTACTTACACCCTCCAGGGCGCTGAAAATGTGATTGTTCCCGGTCATTTCGCCGACATCAAATTTGGCGATATTGACGGTGACGGTGATTTGGACGTTATTTTCAACGGAAACAGTAGCGGTGCTATGGGAAAAGGTATTGCAATGAATGATGGTGCCGGAGTATTTACGCGCACTACCATGGATGTTACGAATGCTACCATTTCATGCGGATTTGCGGATTTCGACAACAATGGTTTATTAGATTATTATGTTATTGGAAACGGAACGTCCAATATGGGGACTGTTTTTTTCCAACAGGCAGATGGAACTTTTACTAAAGATCAATCTTCCTTTACCGGTTTGAACCTGGTAGACCCAGAAGTGACCATACTTGATTTTAACAACGACGGGTTTATTGATATGTTTATTAATGCCTGGGACGATAATGCGAAGACCCGTTTTTCGGCTATCCTTATCAACGATGGATTTGGAAAATTTGAAGTCTTGGCTCAACCTAATCTCATTCGCAAAGGATTTGGTTCCGCTACCTGGGGTGATGTGGATGGTGATGGATGGTTGGATTTGTTGCTCAACGGTGATGGTGGAACCGATGGTGAAGGAAGTTCCGACATCTATCGTTTGTATAAAAACAATGGAGGATCATTAGTAGCTAAAGCAACTTTTAACGACTATCGTCAGATTAGTGCCGGAGATGGAGCACGTATGGTTGACTGGGATAACGATGGTGATTTGGACATTTTCCTCACAGGATGGAGCGTAACCAAGAGCCGGCAAGTAACGATGCTATTTAATTGTACCAGTGCGGCTAACTTTACTTATGTTGAAAATGCACTTAGCAATACCGATTTCCCGGGTGTATCTGAAAGTAGTATAGAAGCTGCCGATTTAAATGCCGATGGTAAAATTGATTTGTTGATTACCGGATACAATGGAAATCAGGCTGATCAGGTTGGTAAATTCGACCGAAATATTTGTGGATATTACCTGAATCAATCACCGACAGCAAATGCAAAACCATCCGTTGTTGGTAACTTAGCCCATTTGATTACGAAATCAGGAGCCGAAACCATGGTTACTTTTTCGTGGAATGCTGCAACCGATGATAAAACGCCACAGAATTCGCTCACATACAATTTAGCTTTGAAGAATACTACTACCGGTAAATGGTTGTACAATCCAATGGCTGTAATGGGAGGAGCAACCGATGGTTGGAGAAAAGTTGCTACACTTGGTAACGTGTACACCAACAAACGTTGGGAACTCTATAATTTGCCTAATGGTGTGTACGAATGGAATGTTCAGGCTATTGATGCCAACTTTGTGGGTGGACCATTTGCTGCTGTGAAGACCTTTACTATCTCCACTACTGGGATCAATGAGATTATTGCAGGCTTAGATATTAATGCAACCAACGGAAAACTGATTATCGACAATAAGACGGGAAATGCCCTGAATATTTCAGTTTACACTACTACAGGAAGCATCGTAAAACAATTTCATACTGCCGATTCTTTTACCTTGTCGTTGGAACAAGGAATCTATATAGTAAAAGCTAACGACGGAATCAAAACAATGGTTCAGAAAGTAGTTTTATAGCATTTTTTTTCGGGAGGATTATATTCTGTAAACCTCCCGATTTTGTTTTTTCTAATATTCATTTATTTGTTGATAATGAAATATATAAGCAAACGTTTGATATATGGGATGATACTCACTTTTGTCGGTATTACTACCATTTTGGGAGTTTGTACAAGGAAAAGCTTATTATCCGGCAAGGATAAGGCCCTTACTTATTCCAATCCACTTGCTGTCTCATTGGGTGATCCCTATGTGTTTCTGGCTTCCGATGGAAGATATTACATGTATGGTACTGATGAAACCGGAAAGTTGGAAGGATTTGGCGCATATTCGTCTGATAATCTGAGAGACTGGAAATATGAAGGGTCTGTTTACAAAGGAAATTCAACTAATTCATGGACTTTAAGAAATTTTTGGGCACCCGAGGTGTATGAACGAAGAGGAAAATTTTACATGTTTTTCAGTGCCGACTGGAAATATAATCCCACTCACGAAGACGAGAATTTTAGAATTGGAATAGCAGTAGCCGATAAACCTACCGGACCTTTTACGGACCTATCCGATAAACCCTTGTTTGATCCCGGTTATCCGGTTATTGATGCAAATATCTTGTCTTTTAAAGGTCGTAGTTATCTGTACTATTCCCGATGTTGCTATAAAAATCCTGTTGAAAGTGAAGTGTCAGCATGGGCCAAAAAACTAAATTTATTCCAAACCATAGAAGAAAGCTGGGTTTATGGGGTTGAAATAGCATCCGATTTTAAATCAATAATTGGAGAACCTGTTTTGTTGTTGCAACCACCCAAAACAATGAACAATAAACAATCGGAATGGGAAAGCCGCTCTGTTACCAGTGGTGAAGTGAATCGCCGTTGGACCGAAGGATCATTTGCTATTGAACATAAAAATAAGATTTACCTGATGTATTCGGCCAATTATTTTGGGGGTAAAAATTACGCGGTAGGATATGCTACTTCCAATAATCCACTTGGTCCGTTTGTAAAAGCACCCAATAATCCGGTACTCCAAAAAAATGTTGATGAAGGTGGAATCGTTACCGGAACCGGACATAATAGCGTTACCTGGTCAAAAGATGGTAAAATAATGTACTGTGTTTATCACGGCCGTACTTCACAAACCGGTGATAAACGCGTTGTGTTTATCGATAAAATGACAATAAATAAGAATGGGTTGTTGACGGTGGAAGGACCTTCTAGAGCCAAAAAAACTATATAAATATCGAATAACTTATTTCAATGTTGATAAAGAAAAACATAATTGAACTTCCTCTTTTGGTATTTTATGACTTATTAGTTTTAAGAAAACTATAGAAATAGATTTATTTCTATAGCAGTTTCTGCTTAAAGCCAGATAATAATACATTGATTATAACCGAATTTTATATTGAAAACCCTTAAACTCAAAATAATACTAATCTTTAATTTAATAACATGAAAATCAATTACTTTAAAAGAATTTTAATGACAGTTATTGCTGTCGTGTTTTTTTCTTCACTATTTGCTCTGCCCGAGCATGTTTATTTAATTGGTGGTCCATTAAACAAAAACGATCCCAATTGGCAACTTAGCCAGAAAGTTGAATTAACAAAAGATGCAGTCAATACATCCCTTTTTTATTACAAAGGATATTTAGCTTACAATGCACGCGGTGAAGAAAGAGGTAATCTTAAATTTCTGATAGCAGACGATTGGGCCGGCGCATTTCATCCGAATGCTAATGAAAATCAACTCTTGTCGGGTACAACCCCAATGCGTCAGGATGGCAGTGATACCAAATGGTTTATTCCCTCAGACAGGAGCGGTGACGGATACTACGAATTGACAATAAATACTGAAGCTATGACTTTAACAGTTGATTTGTTTCGTCACGACCTGAATCCGGAAAAAATTTATGCTGTTGGTGCAAGTTTGCCCTGTGGCTGGAATAATAACATTCCCGAGGTGCTGACAAGAACGAATCCGGAGGTGGCAGTTTATACCTGGACTGGAATGATGAGTTCGGGTGATTTCAAATTTCTACATCCATTAAGTATTGGTAACTGGGACTTTGGCTACGGTGCTACAACTCCAAACGAAGCAGTAAAATATGGCGTAGCTCAAAATTTGGTTTTCGAGGTCCGTAATTCTACAGAAACTTCTTTTAATGACTTTAAATATATAATGAATGAAACTGCTGAATGTACCATAACCGTTGATCTTGTAAATAAGACAATGATAATAACAAAAAACGGAGAGCTTTATGCTCAGGATATTTGGATTACCGGTTCGGCTATTCCGGGTGGAAAAGCAAAGCTTAAAAGTGATAATATCGATCCAACTATCAATTATCATTATTACGGTGAACTGTTGGTCGGTGAATTTAAATTTATTACAACAGAAAATGTTGATGTAACATCTAAATACTACGTTCCTGCATCAGCATCGGATGCTGTTACCAATGATGTTAGTGTTAGTTTGTCCCCGGACGAAACTGTTTTAGGTTGGACCGTTACCCAGGCTAACCAATTGTATAAAATAAAACTCAATACGCTTGCCAACAAATTTAAAGGTTGGATTTTTGGAGTTGAACACATCTACCTGGTAGGAGGTGCTACTGCTGCAAAATGGGATGCGGGTAATCCCGTAGAACTCACAAGGGGTACAGGTGATCAGGTAAATATATTTACATTTGATGGAAATTTAACAATAAATTCAGCAGTTTCTGACCCTAATAAATTTAAATTTCTTTTGCAAAAAGACTGGAATCCATTAAGTTTCAACCCTCAATTTGAAAATGAATCGATAACCGGTGCAAAGTATTTTACTGATCATCATTCAGACGATTACAAGTGGACTGTGGACGAAGACAAGCAGGGACATTATATTATGAAACTGGATGCATTGGAGGAAACTATTGATGCTACATATTATCCCGAAACGAATACAAGCTTCACCAACGTCAATTTGAATATCAACCTTTTTGCCACTAACGGAAAAATTGTCGTTAAGAGCGATACGGAATCATCAAAATCAATGGATGTTTTTGTGATGGATGGCAGGAAAGTTGCCAATGTACCTTTTAATCATAATGCTGAAATAGAATTACCGACTGGTATTTATATTGTAAAAGTAAAGGATGGCAATTCAACTATCATCACAAGAAAAGTAAGTGTTCTAAAATAAGTCAAAGAATAAATCCAATTGAGGTCCGATAAATTATGCTGAGAATGTAGTTTTTCGGACCCCAATTATATCATCTAAAAAAAATGAAGAAATCATTCACGTTATTTATTTTCCTGATAGCAAGTGCGCTATCTCTTATGGCGCTATCTCACAATCCTGTTGCTAACCCGTCGGCAATAGTCAAGTCAGGGTATATGCGTTTTACTGTGCTAACTCCGGAAATAATCCGAATTGAGCGAAGTACCCTGAATAAATTTGAAGACAGAGCATCCTTTGTTGTCATCAACCGTAACTTGTCTGTTCCACAGTTTAAAACCAGTGAAGTAGACGGATACTTACTAATTAGCACTGAAAAACTAGAATTAAAATACAAAATAGGAAGCGACCCGGTAATTAACGATCCTTGTAATCCTAACCTACAGATAACAATGACACTCAACGGAGAGCAAGTTCTTTGGTATCCCAATAAAAAAGATATTTATAATCTTAAAGGGACATCCCGCACGCTGGATAATGCCGAGGGAGATGTTCGTTCATGGCTCGAAGATGGATTAATTTCACGTTCAGGTTGGGCCGTTATTGACGAACAAAAACCACGTAACGATGGTAGCTCCAGCCTTATGTTCGATGGTAGTGACGGCATTGATTGGGTGGCTCAACGTGTGGATCCTGCGTCTACCGATATATATTTCATGGGTTACGGACATGATTACAAAAAAGCACTCTATGACTTTACACGCATTGCCGGTAAAATCCCAATGCCACCACTTTATGTTTTTGGTTATTGGTATTCAAAATATCAACGTTATACCGAACAGGATATGCTGGATATAGTAACCGAAATTAAAACGAACGAAATACCAATTGATGTTTTGGTTATAGATATGGACTGGCATAAAGATGGCTATAACAATCGAACAGACCGTACCGAATGGACTGGCTGGAGTTGGAATAAGGCGTTATTCCCTAAGCCTAAAGAGTTTATCAGCTGGCTCCACGAGCAAAATCTGAAAACAACGCTTAACCTTCATCCTGCCGATGGTATTGGACAATATGAAGATAATTATGCCGCACTTGGTACTGAACTTGGCTTACCCACAAATAAAACAATTCCCTGGAATATAGAAAAAAAAGATTTTTATAAAGCTTTTTTCAAGAACATCCTACTTCCGCATGAAGAGATAGGAATAGACTTTTGGTGGCTCGACTGGCAACAATGGATGATAGCCAAAAATGAACCTAAACTGGGTAATACATTTTGGCTTAACCATGTTTTTTTCAACGACAAAAAACTTAAGGGAAAAGATCGTCCGTTCATTTTTCACCGTTGGGGTGGATTAGGTAACCATCGTTATCAGATAGGATTCTCGGGTGACACATATGCCACATTCCCATCACTTGCATTTCAACCTTATTTCACCGCTACAGCTTCGAATGTAGGTTACGGATATTGGAGCCATGATATTGGCGGACACCAACAACCCGGAGCCAACAACCCTGAACTATATTTGCGGTGGATTCAGTATGGTGTTTTCTCTCCTATTCTGAGAACTCATGCAACCAACGCTTCTAATATAGAAAGACGAATCTGGAAATTTGATAATTTTCAGACTATGCGCAAGGCAATTGAACTGCGTTATGCCTTGGTTCCTTATATTTATACTTTTGCCCGATATACCTATGATACAGGGTTATCCATATGTCGTCCAATGTATTACGATTATCCGGAAGTAGAAGAAGCTTACAACTTCGATGGTGAGTATATGTTTGGAAACGATATACTTGTCTCTCCGGTTTGTAAATCGGATAACGGAAGTGGAACTGTAGACCAAACCATTTGGTTGCCCGAAGGTAAATGGTATGAAGTAGCCACAGGCACATTGCTCGAAGGTAATCAGGTTGTTACAAGGCCGTTTACACGCGAACAGATTCCTTACTATTATCGTCAAGGTGCTGTGATTCCTCTTTTTACTCCAATTAAGCATCTTAATAATCGTCCGGATACGCTTGTTTTTCAATTTTCTCCGGGTGAAAAAGGTGAATTTTCTCTTTACGAAGACGAAAATAACAATAATAATTACGAGGAAGGAAATTTTACTTTTACCAAAGTGACTCAATCCACAGTGAATAATGTAAGTACCTACATCGTTCATCCACGTACCGGATCGTTTAACAATATGCCTGCTACCCGCTCTTTTCGGTTTGAAATTTTGGACAAAAATAATCCGAAGAGTGTGAAAGTAAACGATACAGATGTTGCTTTTACATACGATACGGATAATCGTAAGATAATTGTTGAGGTTATCAATAAGTCATACAATGATATGCCTGTTAATTTAGTAGTTATAAATAATTGAAGCCAAATTAAATGAGAAAAATAATATTTATTTTGATTGTGGCATGTTCTGTATTTACGTTGAACGCTAAAACCTGGAGTATAATTGGAAAGGCCTTAGAAAACGACACTACATTACTTGAACAGGATGCTACAAACCCAAATTTGTACAAATATGTTGGTAAACTCATAAATATGAGTTTTAAACTATTCGACGGAGTCGATTATTATATACCTACGTGTGGGATGAACGACCCCTTTGATCAACAAGTGAGCTTGGAAAAGCAAGCCGATGAATCTCAAACCGGATTTCGTGTTAGTTATGTAAGTTCAAATAAACTATATCGTATTTCCCTGACCGATGGAGCTACTCCGAAACTTATTGTAGAAAAAATCAAAAGTTACGAACATATTTATTTAATTGGAGGTCCTGTAAACACCCACGACCCCAATTGGTTACTGGGCGATGCCCGTGAACTCGAAAAAGACTCTGAAAACCCTTTTATATTCTACTATCGTGGTTTTCTTAAATACAATACATTCGGAGAAGAGCGGGGAGCTATAAAGTTTTTAACTTCAAACTTAGCCTGGGATCCCTCGTTTCACCCGAAAGGAAGCAGCAATGTACCTTTGGCGCAGGCTTCCAAAATGAGTCTTGGAGGTGCTGATACAAAATGGGAAATACCGGCTGACGGAAGTGGTAATGGGTATTATGTAATTAAGCTCAATACACTAGACGAAACAATAAGTGTTGAAAAATTTCAACCTGCTAATGTAGATTATCCGGCAAATATATTTATTACCGGTAATGCCATGCCTTGCGGATGGGATAATGTTACTCCGGAAACAATGACACCAACCAATATATTCGATGGGAAATATTCCTGGACAGGAAATGTATTGCCAGGGCAATTTAAATTTCTAAAGAATAAAGGGTCCTGGGGTAGTTGCTATGTATCCACCATTAACGATCAACCGGCTGTGTATGACCAGGCATTTCCGCTAGTTTCCGAATTTGAATACTACAACAATGGTGGTAAAGATTACAAATTTCTTATTACCGAATCGGGCAGGTGCGTTATCAATGTGGATTTGGCTGCTATGCAAATATTAGTGAGAAAAGAAACTCAAAACTCAAACAATAATTTAGAAATGAGCGATGAGGTAATTATTAAAACCAGCGATGGTAAAATTGTAGTTAAATGTTCTTCAGCCTATGAGAAAAACCTTGCCGTTTTTGCTATTGATGGTAGAAAAATTCACAGTAATTCATTTGTTTACGATTCAGAAGTATCGCTTTCTAAGGGTTACTATATCGTAAAAGTAACCGATAGCAAGGGTTTAGCCAATGTGGAAAGAACTTGTATCTTAAATTAAACTGTATTCACCAGTAATGCGCAAATATTTTCGATACGAAGAATTTTGATTGATCGCCAAATTTTTCGTATCGATTATTTTGTATTTTACATATTCTTTGCCTATACTCTGGATTGAAATTTAACAGTTAAACCGCTTAGTATTTGTTGCTAAAATGAAAAGAAATAATATTGGGTTGTTTATTGAAGTTGGACATTCTACTACTCCTAAGTCACATTGAAAATTATAATATAACTTTTTTGAAAATGAAAAAAAAATCTATCTATTTGCTGCTATTTACAGTGCTTTTTAGTATGCAAAACCTGAATGCCTCTACCAAAAAATCTGTAGTTCAGAATGAACGCTGGACAACAGAAAAAGCTACTGCGTGGTATGCCTCTCAACCCTGGCTCAGTGGATGTAATTTCCAGCCAAGTTCGGCCATCAACCAAATAGAAATGTGGCAGTCAGAATCTTTCGATGCTCCGACTATTGACAAGGAATTGGGTTGGGCCGAAGAGTTGGGGTTCAACACCATGCGTGTTTATTTGAGCTCTGTGGTCTGGAAGAGTGACCCTGCAGGCCTGAAAAAACGGATGGATCAATTTCTGACTATTTCATCCAAACACGGTATTCGTCCCGTTTTTGTTTTCTTCGACGATTGCTGGAACGAAGAATCAGCCATTGGCAAGCAGCCCGATCCGAAACCGGGTGTACACAATTCCGGTTGGGTACAGGATCCAAGTGTTTCATTACGTAATGATACAGTCAATTTGTTTCCGGTTCTGAAGAAATATGTCAAGGATATTCTTCTCACTTTCAAAAATGATAAGCGCATTTTGTTGTGGGACTTGTACAACGAACCGGGCAACAGCAAACATGACTGCAGTTCGCTGCCATTGCTCAAAAATGTCTTCAAATGGGCCCGCGAGATAAATCCGTCTCAACCCATAAGTGCCGGAATATGGTATTTTGGTTGCAACGAGTTGAATGTTTTTCAGATCGAAAATTCCGATGTAATTACCTATCATAATTATTCCGATGTAAAAGATCATCAAATGTGGATTAATTTCTTGAAAATACAAAACCGACCCATGATTTGTACCGAGTATATGGCTCGCCGAAACGACAGTAAGTTTCAAAATATCATGCCTTTGCTTAAAAAGAATAAGATTGGAGCCATCAACTGGGGATTTGTATCGGGGAAAACCAACACCATTTTTGCCTGGGATGAACCATCGCCCGAATTGAAAGAGCCAAAACTCTGGTTTCATGATATTTATCGTCAGGATAAAACTCCATTCGATCCGAAAGAAGTGAATTTTATCAAAACTATGAACGGCAAAAAATAGGGACTAAATTAAACAAATGAAAAGAAACCTTCGGACAGATTTTGTCCGAAGGTTTCTTTATGAAAGCGTATAATTTCCATATATCCGTAGGGACTGAAGGGACAGGGTGTTTAAACCATCAAATCGTTTTTTGATTTTTTTCTGATTGCAACGTCAGCTTGGGTTGTAACTCTGTGGTGTCATTCATTATCAGAAGTATATCCAATTTTTCTTCGGAGTGTTTGTGTCCGTGATTTTTCCGATTGCAGCTCTGCCAGCGATTGGTTTATAAGTTCAATTTGCACTCGGGTATCTTCATTAATGTCATTTTGGTCAACAAATATATCTTCGAGATATTCTTTTAGCTCTTTCATTTCTTGCTGTAATACAGATATCCGATCAGATGGTTTAATAGCAATAGCTTGACGAATGGTAACAAATGCACGGATAATGGCGATATTTATTTGAATTGCCACTTCGCTTCGCAAAAACACTCGAGAGCATAGCAACATCATGTTCCGTAAAAACGGTTGGCAAATAACGTGAACCTCCCCAATTTGAGGTCACAAATTGTGACCTCAAGTTCTGAGTTTCTTCTTTTGTGAGTTGGAACATAAAATCGCTGGGGAATCTGCTAATGTTTCTTTTAACAGCCTGGTTTAGAACTTTGGTGGGCACTCTGTACATGTCTGACAAATCATTATCTAACATTACTTTGTGTCCACGAATTTCATATATTTTACTCTGAATTTGTTGTATCTCCATAAAAAACAATATTTTAGAGTTAAAGACGATAAAATGAAAGTGAAACCAAACTTACTATAGCCAGATACTGCCGATAGCTATCGGCATTGCAAAATAAAATAATTTTCAGAATAAAACAAATAAATTTTAAAAAAAATAAAGCGTTAAGTGGTTTAGGCTTTCTATTTAATTCATATTATCAATGCCAATACCAATTCTGATGCATTACGGCAATTTTTAATTCCATATTTACCAAATTTATACTTCTGCAAGTACTCTTGCCAATTGTTTGGATACCTGTCTTTAGCCTTTTTTAGTATATATTCTGGAACAGAAAGGGTTGGATTAAATCCCGATAGTTATCTCGGAGGGCGAGGACCCACCCGACAAATAGCACTATTTTGTACATCTTATCATGTCTGAATATATCCGCTCGGAAGGATCAGCGTTCCGGGTTGTTGAGTCGTCATTGCTATTTGTAAATTCACTCTTCCGGATTGTTTCGTAGCTTTCCGGAAAGTTTAGCGGGCATCTCCAGCTTTTGAGATCCGTTCCGGTTTGTTTTGCAGGCTCCGCTATTTGCAAATTTGCCTTCCGGATTATTTAGTGGCTTTCCGGAAAGTTTAGCGGGCATCACCAGCTTTTGAGATCCGTTCCGGTTTGTTGAGCAGGCTTCGCCATTTGTAAATTCGCCTTCTGGATTATTTGGCGGCGTTCCGGAAAGTTTAGCCGTCATTTTCAACCTTCGATCGTTGTACCGGATATCCTGCCTTTGCTTAAAGAGAATAAGATAGGTGCCATCAACTGGGGATTTGTTTACGGGAAAACCAACACCATTTTTGCCTGGGATGAACCATCGCCCGAGTTGAAAGAACCAAAACTTTGGTTTCACGACATTTATCGTCAGGATAAAACTCCATTCGACCCGAAAGAGGTGAATTTTATCAAAACCATGAACGGAAAAAAATAAGACTGAATTAAAAAATTGATTCCAAATGCATAAAAAAACCTCCGAACATCATTTGTTCGGAGGTTTTTTTATGGAATAATTGAGACATAATGTATCTTTACTTATAATTTCACCCCATATGCCAGATCTCCTGCGTCGCCCAATCCGGGGATGATATAGGACTGTGCATTTAATTCCGGGTCGATGGCGGCTGTCCAAACGGTGGTATTCTCTACCGGAAAGTTAGCGGCTATATAATCGATGGCCACCTGGCTGGCGATGACTGTGACTATATGTATCTTCGACGGTTTACCTTTGGTGAGTAAGGCCCCGTATGCCAATTCCATAGAACCGCCGGTGGCGAGCATGGGATCGGTAATGATCAGGGTTTTACCATCCAGGTTTGGAGAGGCAATGTATTCGATAAAGATGTCGAATTTCAGGGCATCTTTGTATTTCCGGTAGGCCGACACAAAGGCATTTTCGGCACCATCGAAATAATTCAAAAAACCGGTGTGAAAAGGTAATCCCGCACGCAGAATGGTGGAGATCACTATTTTCTCGTCGATTACTTCGGTGGGAGACATGCCCAGCGAAGTTTGAACTTCTTCGGCTTTGTAGGCCATGGTTTTACTGATTTCGTAGGCCATGATTTCACCTATGCGTTCCAGGTTGCGTCGGAAACGCATAGAATCCTTCTGAATGTCCACCGATCGGATTTCCTTCATGTAATGGTTCAAAACGGAATTGTTATCCGATAAATTGATAATGTTCATATTTTTATTTTAAAACTTGTTTTTTGAGTAGTAAACGATTCCGACGCGATTGATGTGCTCAATTAAATCTGAGTTAGTTATTTGTTTGAAAATTGAAATGTCGAAAGTATAAGGCAAAAGCAAATCATCTAATTGATTTTCAAGTTGATTTAAAATATCGAGGTTTAGAGACTCACCAATCAGTGTTAAATCTATATCCGAAACCGGTTTGTAATTCCCTTTTGCTCTTGAACCGTATAAAATGGCTTTTTCTATTTCAGTAAAGGAACTCAAAACGGCTTGGATTCTATCAATATCATCTTGTTCAAGACCAAACATCATAATAGTGTCTCCATTTTTAATTTAAATGCCATAAACAGTTCGAAGTAGTACTCTTGAATTTTAAAAACGATCTCATTCGCAGTTTCTTCGTTATAAGTATGTGATGATTTAATCCTGCTACTTATCATATCCATCCAATTTTTGCCATCAGTTATCAGCCCTGTTTTAAAAGCTATGCGAATGGCATCCCTGCTGCCGGTAATATTCTCGGTGGCTTGTTCGTAGGTAAAATAATCTTTCATAACATTCCATGCCAGTTCATAGGTATATTCAAATGCCTGAACAATACCTTGTTCTTCCAGTTCGTTTAAATCACCTTTTTGAATAAATTTTTCCAGTTGACTTAAAGCTTTTTTATAATTAATAAAGCGTTGTTTCCACCTGATATCTTCTTGATCCATAATTTTCAAATTTAATCGTCAATTATTTCCTGTCTTTATCCCGTATCTCTACGCGGCGTATTTTACCACTGATGGTTTTTGGTAATTCGTCCACAAATTCAATAATCCTTGGATATTTATAGGGAGCGGTAACCATTTTCACGTGGTCCTGAATTTCTTTTACCAATGCATCACCGGCTTTGTCTTTGTATTCTAAAGCCAGAATAATGGTAGCTTTTACCACTTGTCCGCGGATTTCGTCGGGAACGCCGGTAATGGCACATTCAATAACAGCAGGATGCGTCATCAGCGCGCTTTCCACTTCGAATGGCCCGATGCGGTAACCTGAACTTTTAATCACATCGTCGGCCCGACCCACAAACCAGAAATAACCGTCTTCGTCGCGCCAGGCTACGTCGCCGGTATAGTATACATTATCGTGCCACGATTCGTATGTTAGCTCGGCGTTGCGGTAATAACCTTTGAAAAGACCAACGGGATAACTTTTATCGGTACGAATCACAATTTGTCCCTGTTCGCCTACTTCAGCCGAGCGTCCTTCGGGTGTGAGCAAGTCAATATCGTAGTGCGGATTCGGCAATCCCATAGAACCGGGTTTGGGTTCTACCCAGGGCGAAGTGAAGAGCGAAAGGGTAGTTTCGCTTTGTCCGTAACCTTCGCGGAGTTTAATGCCTGTGAGTTGATGAAATTTTTCGTATACCGCAGGATTCAGTGCTTCCCCGGCGATGGTACAATATTCGAGTGACGATAAATCATATTTAGACAGATCTTCGCGAATCAGAAAGCGGAAAATAGTAGGAGGCGCACACAGCGAAGTAATGTGGTACTTTTCTATCATGGCCAGCATATCGGCCGGTGTGAATTTTTCGTGATCATATACGAACACACAGGCACCCACTAACCATTGACCATAGAGTTTTCCCCAGACAGCCTTGAGCCAGCCGGTGTCGGCAATGGTGAGATGCAGACTTTTTTCGTGTAAGTTGTGCCAGTATTTTGCTGTAACTATATGTGCCAATGGATATACGCAGTCAAGCAATACCATTTTGGCATTGCCGGTAGTACCCGATGTAAAACTGATGATGAGCGGGTCTTCGTTTTTGGTCGGGTTGGTTAGTGGCACGAATGGAGCTGCATTTTCGATGCCTTTGTGAAAGTCGAGCCAACCTTCGGGTACAATTTCGCCAACCGAGATCAACATCTTCACGCTCGGAGATTCGGGCATGGCATCGTTGATGTGAGTGATAATGGGTTCTTCTCCAACGGCAATAATGGCTTTGATCTCAGCTGCATTGTTGCGGTAGATCATGTCTTTTTTTGTGAGCAGGTGCGTGGCTGGAATAATGATAGCGCCGATTTTATGCAAAGCCACTATGGTAAACCAAAATTCGTATCGGCGTTTAAGTATTGCCATCACTATATCGCCTTTTTTGATGCCCAGACTCTGGAAGTACGAGGCCGTTTGGTCGGTGCGTTCTTTCATTTCGGCAAAGGTGAATTCATGGCAATCGCCCTTGTCATTGGTCCAGAGCAAGGCCTTTTTATTGGGTTCTTTTTTCGCCCAGACGTCAACGACATCGTAACCAAAATTGAAATGTTCGGGAACGATGAGTTTGTAATTTGCTTTGAAATCTTCAAAGTCTTTGAATTCCGTTTGCTGAAGATATTTTTCTATCATAAATAATATTTTGTATAAAGCATTCTTATTTGCTTTTGCAAAGTAACAACAGATGCTTTAATTAGACAAAAAACTGGGATAAAACGCGTCTATTTGGGACGAAATTTCAAATAAAGGGGTAAAAGGTATTCACCATTCCCCATTCAACTACACTATCACCGCCAGAAACTTCACTCTTTTACCGTTCAGTGCTTTCATCCCATGAGGTTTGGAAGCATCGAAATAGATACTGTCACCTTCGCGAAGGGTTATATCATTCCCGGCAATCTGAAGTTGCATGGTCCCTTCGAGCACCAGGTTGAATTCTTGTCCTGTATGAGAATTCAGATGAAAAGGATGATTCCCGGGTTCAACGGTTACCTCGAAGGGTTCGGCTATTGCATTCCTGAAACCGTGTGCCAGGGATTGATATTTGTAGGCTTTGGAACGTTCGACGGTGGCACCGGTTCCTTTCCGGGTTACTGAAAAGAACAGGGAATGCGGATCGTTTCCCGAAATCAATGCCGTGGTCTCTATCTCGAAAGTCTGAGCTATCTCGCAGATAAAACTCATAGGGATGTCAGAATTTCCCGATTCGTATTTTTCGTATTCAGCCTGACTGATTCCACATTTCGAAGCTACTTGTTCGGTCGATAAATCGAGTGAATCGCGTAATCCGCGAAGCCGTTCGGCAATTTGTTTGATTTGTGCGTTCATAATATTATATGTTTTATTGTTTGAATGTTGAACTTTATTAGTAATGAAACAAATAGTATGTACAACGTCAACTTTGTATTTTAACTTTTAATTAATGAAGCTTTTAATCCTTTTATCACAGCATTGCTAAATCCGTTGGCTTCCATTTCGTTCAGTCCTTTGATGGTGATACCGCCCGGAGTGGTTACTTTGTCAATTTCCACTTCGGGATGCGAGTCGTTGGCTTCGAGTAATTCGATGGCCCCGCGTAAAGTTTGTATTACCACTTCTTTGGCTACGTTTGCGTAAATACCCATTTCCACACCGCCTTCGGTAGCTGCACGAATATAACGAAAAGCGTACGCAATGCCGCAGGAAGAAAGAGACATAAAAGCATTTAGATTCGATTCGGGTACCAGGTAGGATTTGCCCAGATCGCTGAAAAGTGACACAATGAGTTCTTCTTCTTCTTTGTCGGCATGAAAAGAAGCAATGGTGGAGACGCTTTGTAATACGTCGATAGCCGTGTTGGGAATAACGCGGAACAGCGTGGCATCGGTATCGAAAAAATCGGTTAATTGCTCGAAGTTTACTCCCGCAGCAATGGACACGACGATTTGTTTTTTGTAGTCGATTTTGTGTTGTATTTCATCGGCTACTATTTTAACCAACCAGGGTTTCACGGCAAGTATGATAATGTCAGCCTCTTTAATGACTTCCACATTGGAATTACTAACAGTAATTTCAGGCGAATGAGCTTTTAGAGCATTTAAATTGGCTTGCGAAACATCGCTAACCCGAATGTTTTTGGTATTGATACGGTCACCTTTCGATAAACCACGTGCAATAGCACCACCCATATTTCCTGCTCCGATAATCGCAATCTGTAAATTTGTTGTTTCCATAATGCTTATATTTTGATGTTATTTTTAAAGTTTAGAAGTTTAGAGTTTAGAAAGTTTAGGGTTTAGAGAGTTTAAAAGTTTAGAGTTTAAAAAGTTTAGGGTATAGAAAGTTACTGACTATACTTGAAAATTGCTAATTTCGACCCGGACTTTTATTCCGTATATAAAAGCATAACAAACAGCTATTTACTATAAACTGCTTCCTATAAACTGCTTCCTATAAACTATATACTATAAACTATATACTATAAACTACATACTATAAACTACATACTATAAACTACATACTATAAACTATAAACTTAGTGATAAGAATACAAAGATAAGCTAATTTGCGCTTCTACGATTTAAAATATCCAGATTTGTATAAGCTGATTTAAAAACTAAAACCTATACTGGTAAGAATTTCCCATCGCTCTACGTCGGGCTTATCGTTATCGGTCAGTCGCCAAACCGATTGTATAGATAAAATATGAAGAATATTAGTCAGTCCTACACCTACTTCCATATAGGGTTTTTTCATAGCTTGCATAAATTCGGGATAATCGAGTAGTTGTCGATGGGAATCGCTGAGCGTTCCATAGGCCATGTTGAACGACACGAACTCACGTAAATTGAGGTTTTTAATCAGCGGGATCTGATTAAAAAGGATGCCGTTCAGCGTGAAATCGGTGTGAAAATGAATAAACTTATCCGTTGCATATTCCATGTGATTCATCAGGTTGAACTTATAAAGACTATACGACGCAATCTGGCTTCCCTCAGGGAAATTAAGCAAAGGATAAGGAACAGTTCCCAGGAGACTCCCGGCTTCTATCAGATAGTTCCATTGCCCCATATCGACTCGGACACGCTGTTTCAGGGTTCCCAGTATTCTTCCGTACTTTCCCGTTTTGTCACCCAGGCGGTATTTCCCTATTTCCAGTGTAGCATAAATAACGGGTTTGTTGTTGGTTATGTAAATTCGTTGCAGGTGATCTTCGTAAGATCTTTCATCGAAGGAAAAACGGGTGGAAAGTGTAACCGATTGCTGTTGCAATGACGTCAGGCTCAGGTCCCCTATTTTCATAGGTAATGCGTAATTAGCCAGCAACTCATTGGAGCGAAGATACAGATTACTTTCTATATCCGGATTCCATTCATTGGCAAAGGACAAAGACATTTCTTTACGTTCGCTTAATCTGTTGGCGGATGTAAAAAAGGCAACGAGCGTACTGGTTATATCCTCATCGGCTGTCATTAGAGGGTTTTCGAGGTACAAAAAATTGTTGTAATTATAACTGATTCGCCTGTAATCGTTGGTATAATTTGCACCGAGGATACGCCTTGTTTTGCCTGGTAGCCTGTATTGAGCCATTCCCGAATATTTGACTTCTTTATTCCTAAAGCCATAGCCTACATATCCTCCTATGGTAATATTTTTCCAGAGTCTTTCGTTCGTCCTTAAGGGCATATTAACCCGTAATCCTTCAATGTCTGTTAGTCGGGCAAATTGTTGAATTTTTCCTACATCAATTTTTCCCACGGGAATATATCCCGTAAAAGCAATGTCGGCAATATATTTTGCCGTTCGCATGAGTGGCGTATTATTTAATGTTTTCAGCTTCTCATCCAACATTTCCTGGTTATATTCACTTTTTGCAAATTTTCCTGGCTTTTTAAATTTCGATGCTGTAGAATTATAGGTTGAACTTCGTTTCACCAGTATTTCAGGTCTCGGATTCAGACTGTCCATAATCAGTGCATAACTCATGTTTAAGGCCAGTTCTTCCGATTCACGGCTCCAACGTTTATTTGGAAGCCGTTCGAAACGTTGTTCTATGTGCAGATTATTAATAAAGTTGATATTCGCTTCCGAGGGTAATTCTACTTCAATGCGCGTGAGTGCCAGGGTGGTGGAATCGATCCAGAGTTGTCCGTCGAAGGCCAGGTTTTTTGGATTTTTGGTCTGGAAGTGAATTTCATATTGTTTACCGGTCTCTGTCTGGAGGCTATCCGACAGATAATAAGTGTAATATGCAGTTCCCACGTTCGAAAGTGGACTTATCAGGCTTTTACCTAAAACAACAACGCTGTTGTTGTAAAAATTAAGATCGGTATCGATTTCCCCTATCAGTTTTGCAAGGATTTTTTCTCCGTTTTCGGGGGAAGAAAAAACATTACTGGAAAGCAGAGTTTTTTTGGTTGAAGTAAGTTGGTATTTACTCTCAGTCATATACAAGGGTAGTACCAGCGAAGAATCGGCAGCAGACAGATCACCCGTTTTCAGTTGATCGAAAAGTCTTTTATTAACTGATCTCTGTTTTATTTTACTCAGCAATACCAGATTTTGTTCGGTGCTTTGTGCCTTATATCCGCTTTGTCGGCTCACATCGTTTACTTTTTTCATCATCCGGACTTTTTTTATCATATTCAAGGCTGCATTGGTGCCCGGTATTACAAAAACTTCCTGCAAAAAATTGTTTGATTCACTTAATTCCACCTCCATACCCATACTCTGACCTCGTTTGAGTTTGATCTCTCGTGTATTATAGCCTATTGACGAAAAAACGAGCGTAGTTTCATTGCCCGAAGTGCGGATCATAAAATAACCATCTTCGTTACTCTGAACCAGTATGGATGTGTTTTTAAAAATTACATTGACCGAAGAAACCGGACTTTTATCTGCCTTGTTCAATACACGTCCCACAGCCACTGTTTCCTGCGCCGTTGAAATAGAGGTTGAAAATAAACCTATTGCAAGCATCAAGAAGAATAGGTGTTTATGAAATATGTGTCTTTTGTTTTTCAAAGGATGATGTTTCAATCGTTGATATTTATTTTTTTTCCTTCCTCTTCCTCTTCCTGTGACTGATCCTCCGCCTTTGCCTGATTTTCCGCCTGAATATTCATTGGATGGCATTCCAAAATTGTTTTTCGCAAGTAGTGCACATCAATGTGTGTATATAATTCGGTGGTGGTGATGGATTCATGACCGAGCAATTGTTGAATGGCGCGCAGGTTGGCACCGTTTTCGAGTAAATGTGTCGCAAACGAATGCCTGAATGTATGCGGGCTCACATTCTTTCGTATTCCAGCCAACGTTGCCAGGTCTTTCACTATCGTAAATATCATGGCGCGGGTTAGCTTGGAACCTCTTCTGTTTAAGAATAACTGATCTTCCTGTCCCTTTTTTATACTAAGGCCATTGCGGTCTATTCGCCAAAGGGCTATTTGTTTGATGGATTCCGGTGAAAGTGGCACCAACCGTTGCTTGCTTCCTTTACCCTCAACCAACATATATCCATCTTCTATATACAGTTTAGAGAGTTGTAAGCCTATCAGTTCCGATACGCGTAATCCCGAACCATAAAGCACTTCGATAATGGCTTTATTCCGTTGACCCTCGGGTTTGGAAAGGTCAATGGCGCCAACTATGTTATTTATTTCTTTCAATGAAAGAACTTCCGGAAGTCGCAGCCCAATTTTAGGGCTTTCCAGCAATTCGGTCGGGTCTTCGGAAAGGATGTTCCGGTAAATCAGAAAGAAATAAAACGATTTTATGCTCGACAAAATCCGTGCTTGCGAGCGGGGATGAATACCTAAGCTGCTGATTTCAATAATAAAATCGCGCAATAATTCGGTAGTGGCCTCTTCCAGCTTTACGTGTGCATCCGATAAATACACCGATAGTTTACGCAGATCACGTTCGTAAGCCTCTATCGTGTTGTTCGATAAGGCTTTCTCCAGTTTCAAATACAAATGATAATCATCCGGGATTGGAAGCATAGGAATTTAATAATTTACTATTTAATGATTTACTATTTACTTCCGAAAATCAATATTGAGCAATTGAACTATATGAACAATGTGTAAATATAAGTATTTAATTTAGTGTGTGTCAGAAGATATGATTTGCAAAGATATTAAAAAGATTTTATCTTTAACAATGAAAATGGCCACATTGCATTTGCAACAAGGCCATTTTTATTCATTTCGAAATTGAACATTCCTTTTTGTTTTTCAAAATATCTTATTTGCTCAATTTAAATTCACGGGTTGAACCATCTACAGTGGTCGTGGCTAAGTTGTCACAATCGCCGTTGCCGTAGTCAACCACCACCGTTTTTGATTCCGATGTTATTGTAGCTTTCCCTTGTCTTATAAAAGCACAGCCTCCACCCACTATCAGCGGGTTATTGGCATCGATGGTCATTGTATAGGTTTTCCCTTTTGCATTGATGCCACTTGAACTGCCTTTTATTGAGTATAAATCATCCCAAAATTGAAGAGGAGTTCCGTTCATGTCGATATGCTCGCGTGTGCGTTCCGAATTCCAGACCACGACGGTGCCATCAGCCTTGGTAATGGCGTCATTAACCTGTATAGTCCAGTTAGGATGAAATCCAGCATTAAGACCATTGTAAGTGGTTGATTTGGTTCCGGATATACTGTTCCCGTTTATGGAAAAATTGTCGAACGAAATCGTACGGGAAGAATTGGCAATAAACATTCTATTTGTAATGGTAACTATCAGTTTGCCTTTGAGCGTATTCCCGCGACTACCAATGAAACCTTCCGTTCCAAAATCGATGGTTACTATTTTAGGAAAGTTTACTGAATCCGGTTTGTCAACGCTTATGATAACTGAACCTTTAGTTCCCTGTGCGCCGGAAGCAGATTGTTCAACCACATAGCCATTAAGTTCGATAGCTGAAACATATTCGTCTGTTTCATTTGTAATATCATCGTTAATACTTGATGCCAGCGCTTCATCGTCGGCAGTAGCATTGATTTCTGCAGCATCGGCTACATTTCCTTCACGCGTACAAGAAGTTAATAAACCGGCTAAAACCAATCCAATTACCAACACTGCAAAAAAATATTTTTTATTCATCACATTGATTTTTAAATTGTGAATATTATTTTTTAGTTATTTGCTTCTTATTCATGCAAAATAACCACAAAGAATTTAAGAATTACTGAAAATAAAGGAAAAATATAGATATAATTGAATAATTAAACAAGAAAAGTTAAGTTGTGAATAATAAGGTAAAGAGCTGCTATGACGGCGTTTATAAAATAATAGCCTTGGGCAACAGAGAACTCTACCGGCTACCCTGCTTTACGGCTTAATTGCAAAGTTGCATTTTGATCAAATTTCGTGCCGTTTGCTTTCGGAATAAATATTCTATCTTTGTGCTATTATTTTTCAAAAGGAACAAAAACATTATCGCCGAAGGTTCGATTCGACTTCAAATAACCAAAGGCAAATATAAAAAAAACATGAAAATAAACAAACACATTCTCACCCTTTCACTTCTGTGGTTAACTATTTCGCTTTCGGCTTATGATGCTGTGGGACATAGAATGGTTGCAGACATTGCCTATCAAAACCTAAGCTGTAAAGCCCGTTCTAAAGTGGACAAAGTACTTGGTAAACACGGTATTATTTATGCAGCTACCTGGGCCGATGAAGTTCGCAGCGATAAAAAATATGCTTACAGTTACCAGTGGCATTATCAAAACCTGGCAGATAATCTCACTACTTCAGATTTTCAAAATTTACTTGCCCATCCCAAAGCTGAAGGAGAGCATTTATTTTTTGCACTCGATTCGCTTACTACTCGGTTGAAAAAAGATAAAAAAGATGCCGAAGCACTCAAATTTTTGGTACATTTTGTGGCTGACTTGCATCAACCCATGCATTTGGGTCGCCTGACCGACCTGGGAGGAAATAAAGTGGACATAAAATGGTTTGGTAAAACTACCAACATTCATTCTTTGTGGGATAGTTCACTGATTGAAAACCGCAAAATGTCATACTCGGAGTTCAGTAAGTATCTGCAGGATAAGTTTGCTCCACGTAAATCAGAGTTCAAAAAATATACTTTGTTGCAGTCGGTCGAAGCCGGGTATGCAGTTCGTACACAAATATATGCCTACGATACAACCGATACCAACAGCTATCATTATATGTACTTTTTTGCTGAACAGCAGGATGAAATGCTTTACCGTGGTGGAATACAACTGGCTAATATATTGAATGCAATTTATAAGTAATTTTTTGTTTAGAACCAAGAGCCAAGACGAAAGAACCAAGACAAAGGATTTAAGAACAAGGAATAATGATTTTTGATTTAAGAACCAAGATAAAAGATTCAGAATTCTGGTTTTAGGATGAGTCATGATAAATAAAAAGTACTGGATGTCTTTTTGTACTTGATAAATATTTTAGTTGCGAATGCAAAAAAACGCTTACCAATAATCTGGTAAGCGTTTTATATTTAATTTTTTACATAATTGGATGCGAATGTATCTATGTTTTTTGATTCTTTAAAATATTTTTTTTTGTAAAGTATAATCCAGATAGCTATCTCGGGAGTAAATTGTAAATAGTTAAATAGTAAATTTATTTTGCCCTCAGATATTGTTTTGGCCAACTGACTTCATCTCCTGTTTCCAAAGACGATAGTAAAGGGAAATATGGATTTCTCAACAATTGCCTGCCCAAAAATACCATATCGGCTTTTTCTTCTTCCAATATAGCATTTATTTGTTCCCCGGTTGTGATCAAACCAACGGCTGCGGTTCGTATGCCTGTTTTGTGTATGGCCTGGGAAAAAGGAACCTGGTAGCCTGGTGCAACGGGAATTGATGCGGACGGAACATTCCCACCCGAAGAACAATCGATAAGGTCTACACCTTGCTGATGCAGTATTTCGCTGAGTTTTACCGTTTCTTCCGGATTCCAGCCTCCATCCGTCCAGTCGGTAGCAGAAAGTCTGACGAAAAGTGGATAGTTTTTCGGCCAGACCGCTTGAACAGCCAGCGTAACTTCAAGCAGTAAACGAATCCGATTTTCGAAACTTCCTCCATAAGCATCGGTTCTTTTGTTACTCAGAGGAGATAGGAACTGATGAAGTAAATAACCATGTGCCCCGTGAATTTCCAATACCCTGAAACCAGCTTTTTCTGCCCGAACTGCAGCGGCTTTAAATTGGGCAATAAGGGTATCTAATTCAGATAGATTGAGTTCTTTGGGCCCTTTTTCGCTCCCTACAAAGGGTAGGGGCGAAGGAGCAACTGTTTGCCAGCCGCCATCCTTTTCGGCGAGTTGTTTCCCTCCGTTTACGGGTGAAGCATGCGATGCTTTCCGGCCGGCATGTCCCAGTTGGATACCAGCTATAGCTCCCTGTTCGTGGATAAAGTGGGTGATTCTTTTTAATCCGGCTATTTGATCATCGTTCCAGATACCTAAATCCTGCGGTGTAATGCGCCCTTCGGGAGTTATGGCTGTTGCTTCCACCAGTATTAATCCTGCTCCACCAACGGCCCGGCTTCCATAATGCACAAAATGCCAGTCGGTGGCAAATCCTTCGATGGCAGAATATTGACACATAGGCGATAGCCCAATTCGGTTGCGAAAAGTTATTCCTTTTATTGTTATGGGTTGATATGTTTTTGTCATATGTTTTCTTTTTATTTCCTGCAAATTTAGTTTTTTCTATCGATTGTTGATTCAAATTCGGAATAAATCTGTATTTTTTGCTTTTTGAAGGATTCGATTGCAAACAAGAATAATAAGGAGTGGTGTCTTTTAATTTTGTTTTAGATGTCTCATAAATTAGTTACGATCTAAACGAAAATATCTGCCCTAAAAATTATTAATCATAGCTTATCGTTCTGGTTTTTTTTCAAAATAAAAATTATCTTTGCATGAAAGCATCTGATCATAAAATTTGAATGTTCTGACCTATTTAAGATATACAATATGAAAAAAGTAAAAATGGTAATTATAGGTGCTACCGGCACCGCTAGCAAAAGAACTATCCCTGCGTTGGTTCATTCGGATGTGTGTGAAGTGGTAGCCATCCAGGGACGAAACCTGGAAAAATTACAGAAAATACAGCATGATTTTCAACTGAAAGATATTTATACCGACGAAAATGAAATGCTTGCAAAAGCCACTTACGACTGTATCTTTATTGCTACTCCGCCATTTCTTCATTTTGAAAACATAAAAGCAGCTACTTCAACCTCCAAGCCGATTATTTGCGAAAAACCGCTGGCAATAAATTATACCGAAGGGGAAAAAATAAGCCGGCTTTTAAATGCTTACGATGATAAAACATTTATGATTGCTCATCACCTGAGACATCAACAGCCGGTTCGGGACATTAAAGAATTTATTCAAAACGGTACTATAGGAGAATTGCTTGATGTTTCTATTCAATGGGGCTATGAAATGAACCTGGATGCTCCGAGTGCCGTTTGGAAAACTAATCCGGATATGGGCGGCAAAGGAACCCTGAATGATAATGGTATTCACATTGTTGACTTAGTTATCTACCTGTTCGGGTTACCAGCATCGATACATGGCAAGGTGCAAAGCCTGAGGACAAGAGATACTTTTGACAATGAAACGGCCTTTCTGACTTATGAAAAGTCAAGCATCCTAATTCAATCGTCCCAATGCATGAAATACCCCGGTAATCATTTTCTCATTTACGGGACTAAGGGAAATATAGAAGTATTTTATGGCATGGGCGAAAAATATATTCGGCAGGTTTCAGTCAATTCAACAGACCTAAAAAAGGTGATTGATTACCCCGAAACAAATCTTTACCTGAATGAAGTTGAAAACTTTTGTAAAGGACTTCTGAACCCAGCTTTTTCGCATAATGGGACTACGCTGAACGAGGGATTGAATGCCTTGAAAATTATTGATACCGTGAGAAAATCGGCAGAAACCAATTCGACAGAAAAATACATAGGTTTTTAAAAGAAAATTAACCGGCATTCTACGGCTGTGAAACCGGAGTTTATCAATGTTGCAACTAATTTACCAACCTCTCTTTAATCACCTCTTTTTGAAGTAAAAATGCAGTACCATCAGCCCTTCATTCTGTTATTTGTCAAAAAACACCTATCTTTGTAATCTGTTGTAGATCGACAGTGACCCCAAGCCGAATTTTATGTTAAAGCAACAATTACAACAAAAACTCCAACAAAAGCTTTCACCTGCTCAAATACAGGTTATTAAAATGCTCGAAGTACCTACTTTGGAGCTGGAGGAGCGTATTCGTCAGGAACTGGAAGAAAATCCGGCCCTGGAGGATGGACCGGAATTGGACAGCGAAACGGAAGAGCATGATGATGATTTAAATGCTGAAGATGGTGGCAACAACGATGATATTGACTTAGATGAATATATGGCCGATGATGATATCCCCGATTATAAACTCAAAGCTAATAACACTTCCAAAGACGACAAACACGAAGATATTCCTTTTACTGTTGGCATGACATTTCACGAATACCTGATGGATCAGGTGGGATTATTGCAATTGTCTGAAAAAGAGCGCTTATTGATAGAATATGTAATAGGAAATATCGATGACGAAGGATATCTGCGCCGTACGGCTGAAGCCATGGTGGATGATATTGTTTTTCAGGCAGGAGTTCAGACTACCGACGAGGAAATGATCCATATGATAGATATGGTTCGCCAATTTGATCCAGCCGGAGTGGGAGCCTGCAACTTGCAGGAATGCCTGAAGTTACAACTCGAAAGAAAACATTCAACGGTAAATGTGGTATTTGCAAAAAAGATTATAGACGAATACTTCGATGAATTTTCCAAAAAACACTACGATAAAATTTTACGTGGTCTGGACATAGATGATCGGATGTTGAAAACCGTTATGAACGAAATCATACACCTCAATCCCAAGCCAGGAAATGCCTGGGGAGGCAATGTGCTGGAAAAATCGATGGGAACGATTGTTCCCGATTTTATTCTGGAAAACGATGAAGGTCAACTTTCGGTTCATCTCAATAACAGCAATATCCCTGAACTGCGCGTGAACAATACTTATAACGACATGTTTAAGGATTACGCTGCCAACAAACAAAATCATACACGGGAAATGAAGGACGCCGTGATGTTTGTAAAGCAAAAGATAGATTCGGCACGCTGGTTTATCGATGCCATTAAACAACGGCAACAAACTTTACTTACTACCATGATATCTATCGTGGAATTACAAAAGGATTTTTTTATTGAAGGCGACGATACTTATTTGAAACCGATGATATTGAAAGATATTGCCGACCGTACCGGATACGATATATCCACTATTTCGCGGGTAAGTAACAGCAAATATATACAGACCGAATTTGGTATTTTTCCGGTAAAATATTTCTTTTCCGAATCAATGACAAATGACTCGGGTGAAGAAGTCTCTACACGCGAGATAAAGCAAATTCTACTCGAATGTGTAGAAAACGAAGATAAACGTAAGCCGATGAATGATGATGTGTTGGCCGAAGTGCTTAAAACAAAAGGTTATATCATCGCACGACGTACCGTGGCAAAATACAGGGAGCAATTGAACATTCCGGTGGCACGAATGCGAAAAGAAATTTAAGAAGATCAAAGTTCGACGAGTCCCGCAAGGGCGGGATGTCCATTTCATTCCCATTTGAAAGGTTCGGGGATTTTTTTTTGTCAGCCGCCAAAAAGTAAATAGTAAATGAATAAATGGTAAATTCTTTATAATGAAAATATTTTTAAAAATAATATCCATTGTATTCCAACCCTTGTTGATGCCAACCTATGGCATGATCATGCTGATGAATATGGATGTCTTTTCGCCGCTACCCTATGTATGGCGTCTGATAGCTGTGGGTGGAACTTTATTATTTACGGGAATTCTTCCGGCTGTACCAATTCTACTCATGTTACGGAAAGGTGATGTAAGCAATGTGTTTATCTCAAAACGCGAAGAGAGAACCATGCCCTATCTGTTCTCATTTTTGGCTTACGTTTTTTGGGCGTTGTTTATGTGGAGAACTTTGCAATTCCCTACTTTCCTTGTTGCCATGGGAATAGGTGCTGCGGTTTCCATTTTTATAATCGTTTTTATCAATCTTAAATGGAAAATCAGCGCTCATCTCGCAGGAATGGGAGGGTTAACGGGTGCCGTTTTTGGCGTTTGTTACCGTATGGCTGTTAATCCGTTATGGCTTTTGGTGACTTTATTGCTCATCTCTGCCGTGGTAGCTATTGCGCGCATTGAACTAAAAGCGCATACTCCTGCTCAAACTCTGGTAGGATTTGTAGTTGGCTTTATATTGCTTTTCGTTCCCTGTTTTATCTTTTAAATTTGATGACGAAAGAATTAAGCCCAATGCTAATTCGCGATAATTCATTTCAACATTTACACAATAATAAATATTAATCACTTGGTCTTAAATAACCTTCGGGAATTTGAGGCAAATAAACAATTAAATATATGATAACGATAGACCAACTGAAAGATGTGTTGGAGCGCGAGATTGCGTTGAGGAGGTATCTTTGACGTCGATACGAAATTGATCCAAATAGAAGAAGAAGAATTGCGCACCCAGGTTCCCGGTTTTTGGGATGATGCCAAAGCGGCTGAATTGCAGATGCGTAAAGTAAAAGACCTTAAAAACTGGGTACTGGGATACAATGCTGTGAAAACGGCTGCCGACGAGCTACAGTTAGCATTCGACTTTTACAAAGAAGAAGCGGTGAGTGAAGAAGAAGTTGACGAAGCCTACAAACTTGTTATTGATTTGCTGGATACCATCGAGATGAAAAACATGCTTTCGCACGAGGAAGACAAGTTGGGAGCGGTGATTAAAATTGTAGGCGGTGCCGGTGGTACCGAAGCCCAGGATTGGGCATCTATGCTTTTCCGCATGTACCAACGCTGGTGCGAACGTCAGGGTTATAAGTGCGAAATAACGAATCTGCAGGAAGGTGATGAAGCCGGAATTAAGACGGTGACCATGCAAATTGAAGGTGAGATGGCTTACGGATACCTGAAAAGTGAAAATGGAGTTCACCGTCTGGTACGTGTGTCGCCTTTTAACGCTCAGGGTAAACGAATGACTTCCTTTACTTCGGTGTATGTGGTTCCTTTGGTTGACGATACCATAGAAATTTATATTAATCCTGCCGATATAACCTGGGATACTTTCCGTTCGTCGGGTGCCGGTGGACAAAATGTAAACAAGGTGGAAACCGGTGTGCGCGTGAGGTATAAATATACCGACGAAGAAACCGGCGAGAAAAAAGAAATTGCTATTGAAAACACAGAAAGCCGTTCTCAGTTTGGAAATAAAGATAACGCCATGCGACTGTTGAGATCTATGCTTTACGACATGGAACTCGCCAAACGTAGGGTTGCTTCTGCAAAAGTAGAAGCTGGCAAGAAAAAAATTGAGTGGGGTTCACAAATTCGTAGTTACGTTTTCGACGACCGCCGGGTGAAAGATCACCGCACCAATTACCAGACTTCTAACGTGCAAGCGGTAATGGATGGTGATATCGATGCCTTTATCAAAGCCTATTTGATGGAATTTCCCGAATAGGTAAATTCTGTTTTAATACAAAGGTCTGTTCTTCTTTGGAAGTGCAGACCTTCTTTTTTTTCCCTGATTGAGTATGATAATATACCACAACGATGGGATTTTATAAACAATACCTTTACTGTATTTTTGCGAAATGAATTTAGATAGTGAAATTTCTCCCCGCCCCAATGGATGGGCATTGTTACCTCTGAGTACTTTCTTCCTGTTGTATTTGTTGACTTATATCTTTACCGGTGATTTGAGCAAGATGCCGGTTTCAGTGGTTTTTCTTACTACTTCCATTGTGGCTATACTGAGTTCCAAAGGCGGTAAACTTTCAGCAAGAATAGACCTTTTCTGCAAGGGATCAGCCAATAAGACCATCATGCTAATGATCATGATTTTCATCCTGGCAGGTGCTTTTGCCGGAACAGCCAAAGCAATGGGTGCTGTGGATGCCACGGTGACCATGGTTCTGTATTTGCTCCCGCAGAATATGATTATGGCTAGTATATTTGTGGCGGCCTGCTTCATTTCCATGTCCATGGGGACTTCCTGTGGTACCATTGCAGCGCTTGCACCTATTGCAGTCGGGATTTCGGCACAAACAGGGATCAGTTTACCCGCCATGTTGGGCATTGTGGTTGGTGGGGCTATGTTTGGCGATAATCTCTCTTTTATTTCGGATACAACTATTGTGGCAACCCGCACACAGGATTGCGAAATGCAGGATAAATTCAAAGTAAATATATGGATAGTATTACCGGCGGCAATTTTAGTTTTCCTTATCTATGTCTATCAGGGTTTTACTCTTAGTTCTGGCACGCCGGCAGTGGTAAATTCGGTGGAATGGCTGAAAGTAATCCCATACCTGGCTGTATTGGTAGCAGCTTTGGCCGGGGTCAATGTCATTATTGTTTTATTAATTGGCATTGTGCTTTCCGGATTTTTCGGTTTATTAGCCGGAGGATTTACTGTATGGAACTGGACTGCAGCCATGGGGAGCGGCATAGTGAATGATATGGGCGAATTAATCATAGTTTCCCTGCTGGCTGGTGGAATGTTTGAAATGGTTCGCATCAATGGGGGAATAGATTGGCTGATTATTAAACTCACTCAAAACATTCGTACCAAGAGAAAAGCAGAAGCCACCATTGCGGCGCTGGTTTCAATTACAGGATTCTTCACCGCCAATAATACTATTTCACTGATAATCATTGGTCCTATTGCCAAAAAAATCAGCGATAACTTTGAATTAGACAAAAGGAAGGTAGCCAGTTTACTCGATACTTTTTCCTGTTTTGTGCAGGGACTGATTCCTTATGGAGCACAGTTGCTTATTGCTTCAGGTTTGGCTGGAATTAATCCGTTGGATATTCTGCCCTTTCTGTATTATCCTTTTTTGATGGGAATTACTGCCATGCTTGCTATAATTTTCCGCTATCCGAGATTGCCCGTTAGCTCTAAATCAAATCAATAATTGTTGTTAAAAAGCGGTCAATATTATATTTTGAAATTACCAAAAACACACTCCATCCTGATTGTCTTTCATATTTGCAACCTTAAAATAGTAATGCTTAATGTAATAAGATGTTTTTTATCAGGACTTTCTTGATCGAATTTTCTGATATAACACCTTTTTTATACATTATTACAACGGATTTCTCTTCTATAATTAGAATGGAATTTACTTTTTGTATAATTTTGCCTCAATAATTTATAAAAAAACATCCATGAAACGATACATCCTGATTTCTTTACTCCTTTTCAGTATAGCTTCCGTTTTCAGCGCCGACTACACTAAAATTGATAAACAAGCTTTGTCTGTTCCCAAAAACCTGAAAACAGTGGACCAAATAGCTAGTTCACTAACTCGTGGACTTACTTCACCGGTAGATAAATCGCGTGCCATTTACTTTTGGATTTCACACAATATTAAATATGATTTGAATTTATTGAGTTCAAAAAAAGAATATACCAATACCAGCGAGATATTGGATGAAGTATTAAGTAGCCGGCAAGGTGTTTGTCAGCATTATGCCGAATTATTTCATGCAATTTGTCAGGCATCAGGCGTAAAATCATATGTGATAACCGGATATACGCGTCAGAATGAGGAAATTGATAAAATAAGTCATGCCTGGAATGCCGTTCTGATAGACTCTAAGTATTATTGTATCGATGCTACCTGGGCTTCGGGCCATATGGAAAACGGGAAATACAGGAACGAATTTGACGATCGGTTTTTTCTTATTTCCCCGGATGAGTTTATCAAAACCCATATGCCCTTCGATCCCATCTGGCAATTTTCAGATAATCCTCTCTCTCATAAAGAATTTGATAAGGCCGATTTTTCCAACCTAAAAAAAACGTCTGACTTTAATTACGCCGATTCAATAAAGGTTCACATGAGTTTGGACCCTTTGGAAAAAATAAACCGCGAGAACCGACGAATTCGTCAGTCCGGATTAACAAATCCCCTCATTCGGAATCTGGTTTCTTTCAATCAACAAAGCTTAATCAGCCAAAAATTCAATACCGCAGTTGGATTATTCAATAAAGGCGTTGCAGATTACAATGAATATATTTTGGCAAAAAACAAACAGTTTAATGCCACAACGATGAAGGATGAGGATATCTTAGGAATGTTGCTGGCAGCGCGTTTAAAGGTTGAATCGGCAGATGAATCAATTAGTCGGTTAAATCCCGATCAGTCTGATCTGACAAAAACTATACGTGATTTGAGAAACTCCATATCAGAAGTTAAGAAAAATCTGGATAAGGAAGATGCTTTTGTGAAAAAGTACATCAAAACCTGGAAGGCATTCCGTATGCTGCTGTTTTATAGCGTAAAGTAGGTTATTACTAAACTGACACTCATTTTTTCTACAATTAAATAATACAGATTGCGTTCTGAAAAAAAAAAATAAATACAAATCAATATGTTGAAATCAAAAAAAAATATCGTGTTCCTTAGTTTTATTTTCGGATTGATGATGATCCTGTGTTTTGGATGTGCATCAACTACAAGTGATTCTGCAAAAGCTGATTTAGTGGCAAATGATTCGATTTTAAATAATTCAGTAAAAACTGTCGGCTCTTTGTCTGTGAGTACGCTGACAAGTCCTGCTGGAGGAAAATATGCGCCAAATCATGTTCTTGCCATTTGGGTTGAAACAACCAAGGGTACTTTTATCAAATCATTATTCGTGTATGCTCAAAAACGGAAAGGTTATTTGACCAATTGGTTAGCAAGTTCTTCAGAAAACACTACCGATGCAGTAACCGGTGCAACTCTTACCGGTCATGCTATTCGTACTTGTACCTGGGATGGAACCGATACCAGCGGAAAAGTGGTGGGTGATGGTTCCTATCGGGTGTGCATGGAACTCACCGATAAAGACGATACGGGTAATTTCTCCACATTTAGCTTTACAAAGGGTACGACTGCTGATAAACAATTACCAGCCAACGTTACAAGTTTTTCATCACTTGCTATCCAGTGGACGCCCAAGAATTGAAAACTATCTATATTCATTCATGTGAAATACTTTTTCACCTGAATGAAACGTATCCATGCACTTTCCGCAAGAAAATGTATGGATTTTTTTTATCTATACCGGTTTGTTATTGATATTTGATTAGTTTTGTAAGACTTTTTATCCAGTCAAATTTTAATCATGCATATCATCCAATCTCAAAATTCCAAATATAGGAACGAAATAATTGCCTTATATATGGATGCATTTTCTTCGGGTCTTTCAAAGCAACACATAGACCATGAAGAAACCATTCTGTACATTGACGCAATTCTTTTACAGGGATTTACCTTGCTTGCTATTAATAACGACAGCTTGGCTGGCGCATTGCTTGCTTGCCCTTTAAAATTTGACAAATCGCTGCCGGATGAAATTAGTCAAAACTTTACAATAGCGAAATGTGTTTATGTGGCAGAAATGATGGTGGTAGAAAATGCTCGTGGGCAAGGAATTGGTAAACAATTATTAGATCAGTTTTTCAGTTCAGTTGATAAAACTCTTTATTCCGATGCTTTTATACGCGTTTGGGATCAAAATATACCGGCACTTTCTTTATACCAAAAAGTCGGATTCGAACCCATTGCCTCCATTGATCAAACAAAAATTAAAGCCGACGGGAGTGGAACTCTCGTTATGCATAAAATATATTTACACAAAAAACTGCAATAAATTATGGACGATTTTTTGACTAAGACAATAGATTTACAAAATGGTACACCCGAAACCAAACGTCTGGAAATATTATCTTACTTCGAAAAGACCTGGGCGATTGATGAGAAATTATATACTCAACTAAAATCCGATGATGTATTCTATCACCGGGGCGATCCGTTGCGGCATGTTTTATTGTTTTACCTTGGACATACTGCTGTGTTCTTTATTAATAAGTTGATGCTTGCCAAAATGATTGATACACGCATCAATCCGGAATTTGAATCCATTTTTGCCATAGGTGTCGACGAAATGAGTTGGGATGACCTGAACGAGAAACATTACAACTGGCCAACCGTGGGTGCGGTAAGGGAATATCGGCAGAAAGTAAAACAATTGGTGACAGAAACCATTCAAAATACACGCTTAACACTTCCGATTAGCTGGAATGATCCTTTCTGGATCATACTCATGGGCATCGAACACGAACGTATTCACCTCGAAACTTCTTCGGTATTGATTCGTCAGTTGCCGTTGGACGAAGTCGTGCCGGGTTTATTTGGTGCTATTTGTGCCGAAGCAGGTGCGGCTCCTGAAAATGAACTTTTAACTGTTCCTAAAGCAAAACTACATATGGGAAAGCCCTTTAATCATCCGCTTTACGGTTGGGATAATGAATATGGTAATTATACGGAAGAAATATCGGAATTTAAAACCACAAAATATTTAATCTCCAACTCAGAATTTCTTGACTTTGTAGAAGCCGAAGGATATAACCTTCAGGAATTCTGGACTGAAGAGGGTTGGAACTGGCGAATTTTTAAAAAGTCTCAAATGCCCCTTTTTTGGAGAAAAGAGGGAGATTCCTATCGCTTACGTTTGGTAGCCGAAGAAATACCTATGCCATGGAACTGGCCTGTGGAGGTAAATTGCCTTGAAGCAAAAGCATTTTGTAACTGGAAAAGTAAACAAACCGGTAAATCGCTTCGTTTGCCAACTGAAGCAGAATGGATTCGTTTGGCTGCTTATTGTCAGGTTCCCGATGTGCTGGAATGGAAAACCGCTCCCGGCAATATCAATTTGGAGCATTTTACTTCACCTTGTCCTGTTAATAGCTTTCCGGCTGGTGAGTTCTTTGATGTGATTGGTAATGTGTGGCAATGGACCGAGACACCTATCACAGGCTATCCCGGGTTTAAGGTGCATCCCTTGTATGATGATTTCACAACGCCTACTTTCGATGGTCAGCACAATGTATTAAAAGGAGGTTCCTGGATTTCTACCGGCAACGAAGCCACGCGGCATGCACGCTATGCCTTCCGTCGTCATTTTTACCAGCACGCCGGTTTCCGAATAGTGCAATCGGATGCTCCGCTTGCTCTTCACAAAGATGAATATGAAACTGACTCTGAACTGGCAAACTCTTGTGAAACTAACTGGGGCGATGCTTTTTCTATGTCAGCCAATTTTTCCAAACAACTGGCTCAAATAGCCGTTGATACGATGAAAAACAAAAGCGACATACATATTCTCGACCTGAATGCCGATACCGGACGCCTGGCTTTTGAACTGGCGGCTCATTTCGAAAAGGTGACTGCACTCGATTTCTCGGCTCGCTTCATCCGTTTGCCTATACAATTACAGGAAAAAGGGTTTATTCGTTATATAGTGAAAGATGAAGGTGAACTGGTCTTCTATCGGGAAGTTGTTTTGTCGGATTTCAAGCTCGACATTAATATGGACCGGATACTCTTTATGCAAGCAGATGCCAATAACCTGAAACCACTTTTCTCCGGCTATGATTTAATTATCGCCCCGAATTTACTGGAAGAATTAATTTGTCCAATATTGTTTTTGAATAGTATTCACGAAAGACTAAATGCGAATGGTATATTAATCATTGCTTCCACTTACGAATGGGACGATATACATACCCGACCTGAGCATTGGCCGGGCGGTTTTAAAAAAGATGGTGAGCCACTCACTTCATTCGATGGTATTCAAAATATCCTAGGTAAACATTTTATTCTTGAAAAAACTCCGGTTAATATACCGCTGATGATTCGTAAATCATCCAGAATCGTAGAACAACAGATGTCTGAAGTCTCGATATGGAGGAAAAAGTAATTTTTTTCTCAACTATTTATTCCTAAAAACTCCGTATTTTCGTTTTTTCGTTTGTGAAAAAAAAGAAAATACGGAGTTTTATATGGTAAATCAGCATCCGTGTCATATAAATTTACTCTATTTCCTCTTTTTTTGGTAGAAAATCCCCCAATAATCTGCCTTCTTTGGCAAATTTCGAATTTTATTTGTGCCAATATTTCAAATTCTCCTCCTACTAAATCCCTGTTTTCAACCAAATCTAATATTTTCTCATCTTTTTTCAAATTTATTTTCGCCCAAAAACACTTTCCCCTCAGTAGTTTAAGTGAAAACCAT
>Ga0209511_1000085_pt1 | contig 129027 bp, 132 predicted proteins | sample SSSSmetaG_FD_184141 | JGI IMG/M metagenome (GOLD analysis project Ga0209511, IMG submission 184141) | Glacier valley bacterial and archeal communities from Borup Fiord, Nunavut, Canada, to study Microbial Dark Matter (Phase II) - ​SSSS... | ecosystem: Environmental > Aquatic > Freshwater > Ice... | reverse complement strand
ATTGGCTTTATACAACGCAAGAGAGAATATGCAGTTCTTTATTCTGTCTCAATGAGCAGGGCTCAGTTAAGAAAAATGATATTTTTTGAAGCACTTGGAACATTTATAACAGGCTGTATCTTTGCGGCTATTTTAAGCCAATGGCTTATTAAACTATTATATGTAATTCTGATGGCAATCGGAATGGGATATCAATTAAACCTTGAAATGGTTTCGGTATTACAGATAGTAGGGATTGTACTAGTTGTATTATTAATTACATCTATTTCGCCAATAAGAAAAATTTCTAAAATAAATGTAATCAGTGAGATAAAATACGAATAGAAATGAGGAGAGTAAAATGGAGAAGATCATTAGAATTGAAAATTTATATAAGTCTTTCGGCGAAGGCGACAACCTGGTAGAAGTATTGAAGGATATTAATCTTTCCGTTAATCAAGGAGAATTCGTATCAATCATGGGAGCCTCCGGTTGCGGTAAAAGTACTTTGTTATATTTACTGGGTGGATTAGATTCACCAGACAAAGGTGAAATCTATATTCATGATAAAGATATTAATAAAATGAAAGACAAAGAAAAGAGTAAGGTACGCCGTTCTGATATTGGTTTTGTGTTTCAGTTTTACAATCTAGTGCAGAATTTAAGTGTAGAGGAGAACATATTAATACCCCTTATTATGGCAGGAAAGAAACCCTCTGACTATAAAAAGCAATTGGACGAAATATTAGATATCGTAGGCTTAACTGCTAAGCGTAAAGCAATTCCTCGTCAGTTATCAGGAGGACAGCAGCAACGTGTTGCAATAGCAAGATCGGTCATAGCAGATCCGGATATTGTTTTAGCAGATGAGCCAATTGGTAATCTAGATAGTAAAGCGGGAACAGAGATCATGGATTTATTTAAGACGATTAATAGGGACAAGAAAATCACGATTGTACAAGTAACTCATTCGGTGGATGCAGCGAACTATGGGAATCGAATCATTCACGTGAAGGACGGGATTATTGAAAGGGATAGTGAAAATAATGTTGGATTGCTTAATTGTTGATGATGAAAAAGAACTGGCAGCAGCCACGTGTGAATATCTTGATATGTTTGGGGTGAGTGCCGCCTATGTGACAAATACGGCAGATTGTTTCAGCTTTTTGGAGAAGACGAAAGTGAAATTACTACTGCTGGATATTAATTTGGACCATGAGAGTGGATTTGTATTATGCAAGACAATAAGAGAACATTCCAATATTCCCATTCTATTTATCAGTGCAAGACAAAGTGATGACGATGTGCTAATTGGACTGAATATCGGTGGTGACGATTATATTAAAAAGCCATATTTACTTAGTATCTTATTAGCAAAAGTAAAAATAGTATTAAAGCGCTATGAGGAAACAAAGAAAGTAAATCCAACAACCTTAGGCAGAATTCAAATTGATTATCAGGCTATGAAGGTACTACTTGATGGGAAGGATATCATCCTTAAAAATATGGAATTTAAATTATTTGCCTATTTATTTGAAAATCGGAACAAGGTGATCGCCAAATCGGATTTGTTCTACAATGTATGGGGAGACACTTTTTTTAGTGATAATACTTTAAATGTACATATCCGTAAAATAAGAGAAAAAATCGAGGTAAATCCGAATGAACCAAAGATGATTAAGACCATTTGGGGGACCGGGTATATGATGAAACTATGAAGATTAGAAAAATAACAGGGTTGGTCACATTAATTTTGATCATAGGGTATGGAATATTTCTATATTTCATATCACTAACGAATGCGGAAACAATTGATCTAGGTGAAATCAACGATACAGTAAAAAAAGTTGAGGCTGCTTATTTGGACAAAACGATTAATCCAGAAAATATGGATGGATATGAGGTAGTTTTTATTAGTGATAGTGACTACCAGGCTAAAAGCAATTCTGCTATTTTAAACAACTGTATTGTAATGGATTTAAAGTCTGCAAATCAAATCGTTGGAAAAGTAATTTTTCCGTCGCAAAATAATAGAGAAGCTCAATTGAAAAGTCAAATAATTATCATAGTGACAGTTACTTTTGTTGGTATCCTCTTATTATTTTATGGAATCGTACTGATGATTTATAGTAAAGTGTTAAAACCATTTCAGTCAATGAAGATCTTTGCAGCCAAAGTCGCAGAAGGGGATTTAGACTTTCGACTTGGTATGGATAAGGATAATAATTTCGGCGCTTTTACGGAGAGTTTTGATTTGATGAGGGAAGAGCTGAAGCATGCCAGGCAGGGAGAATATCAGGCAAATCTTAGTAAAAAGGAATTAGTCGCTAGTTTATCACATGATATTAAGACCCCGGTGGCAACGATTAAAGCCCTTTGCGAAATCATGGAAATCAAATTAAAGGACGACTCTAATCTAAAAAAAATTAATATTATATATCATAAGGCAGATATGATTGATGTATTAATCAGTGATATGTTCCATGCGACATTAGAAGAGTTGCTAATGTTAAAAATAGTCCCATCCGAAGAATTAAGCAGTATTATTTCTCCAATGTTTCAAGAGATTAATCATTTTGGATATGTTGAATTAAGTAATGAAATCCCAGACTGTATGATGATATGCGATAAGCTAAGACTTGGTCAGGTGATTGATAATGTAATTAATAATTCCTATAAATACGCTGGCACGAAGATAATGGTTCATTCGTACCTTGAATATGGGTATCTTACAATTGTGATCAGAGACTTTGGTGAGGGAGTAGAGGACACCGAATTGCCTATGGTATTTGAAAAGTATTTTCGTGGGAAAAAAGTAATGAAAAAAGAGGGTTCGGGTTTGGGCCTCTATCTTGCTAAACTTTTTATGGAGGGGATGCAAGGATCAATTGAATGTTTCAATGATCACGGTTTTGTAGTATCGCTACATATAAAGATCGTATAATAGAAAAGTACTTTCAACCGTCGACGCCAAGCCTAATATAGATACCGTAATAGTCATCATACAGTCATTGATGGACTTTTGATACGGGGATTATATTTAAGGATTGGATAAGAATTTAATAAGGAATGGCTCAAGACTTATTAAGATTCTGGGCGTTATAATAAGGCTATGAAAACAATAGTCTTATTTTTTTAGGAGGAAAGAGTATGAAAGAAATTTTAAAAGCTACGATGTTATGCAAAACTTATTCGAATGGAAGTTTACAACAACACGTGCTAAAGAATCTTAATATTGAAATCAATGATGGGGATTTTACCATTATCATGGGCAACTCAGGATCAGGTAAATCTACCCTGTTATATGCACTGTCCGGAATGGATAAACCTACACTTGGGAGTATTCAGTTTAGGGGAGAAGAAATCTCGAAATACTCCAATGATCAACTCGCTGTTTTTCGCAAAAAACATTGTGGATTTATATTTCAGCAAATGTATCTGAATGATACCATGAGCGTTATGGATAACATTTTAATCTGCGGGTTACTGGTGAATAAGGACCGAAAAGGTATAACAAAAAAAGCCAAGGAATTATTAGGTCAGGTAGGAATGGATGAAAATTGCTATAACAAATTCCCTTCACAACTATCTGGTGGAGAAGCACAAAGAGTTGCAATTGTAAGAGCACTGATTAATTCCCCCGAAATCGTATTTGCAGATGAGCCAACAGGGGCACTTAATTCCACCAATGCGATCAATGTATTAGATGTTATGACGAAGATAAATGAAATGGGTCAAAGCATTGTTATGGTAACCCACGATATGAAAACTGCTCGTCGGGCAAATCGTATCCTATATTTAAAAGATGGAATTATTGTAGATGAATTAATATTAGGTCAATATGAGAAGAATGATTCTATCCGCCACCAACGATTAAGAGAATTCTTAGAGAGAATGGGGTGGTAAGCATGAAGCTTTTTATGATTGCTAAAAATAATATTAAAAGATCTAGAAGTGCTACGGCAACCGTTTTCCTCCTAGTCATATTGTCAACCATGCTGCTATACCTTGGTTGCAACGTAATGTTACAGTTGAATTCCTTCATAGATGAAAAGAATGATAAGCTAAATGGTTCCGATTTTACTGTAATTACTGGACCTCAATATGAAACAGACGTGATTAATACGATCAAAGGAATGGAGGGATATTCCAACATTGAAAGTGAACCATGTATTATATATGTCTCTCCTAAAATGAATAATTTAGATTTAAAGGCGAAAGAACAATCAATTCCTATTATGATACAGAATATGGAGGAAGAACGCAAAATTTCTAATATTGAATTGATTGATGAAAGTGATACAAAATATGAGAATGCTATTGTTATGCCATATGTTTTGAAAACTGCAAATGATTATAAAACTGGTGACGAAGTGCAAATCAAATATAACGATAGGGTTGGCGTTTATAAGATTTATGGCTTTTATGAAGATGTAATGTTTGCAAATCCGACGAATGTATCAACATATAAAATGTTAGTGTTTGGTGATAGCTTTCGGAAAGCAGTCGAAGGCGCAGAAGAAAGCACAAAGAGTATGGTAATACAAACGACATTGGAGGATAAAGCTGACAGTGGAGAGTTTGAATCAGCATTTATGAAAGACATAAAGAAAACGATAGCAGATCCTGCGTTTTCCTATCAAGCACTCAACTATAGTACTATGAAAGTTGGAACAGCGATATTTATTAATATTATGATGGTTATATTAATCGCATTTTCACTCATTATTATGATTATTGCGCTCGTTGTAATTCGTTTTGTTATTGTGACTCATATTGAAAGTAATATGCAAAATATTGGTGCTATGGAAGCAATCGGTTATTCGTCATCGCAGATGATACAATCGATTTTACTGGAATTTTTATTGATAGCAGTTGCTGGATGGATTTTTGGTATTATAGTATCCTTGTTTGCTTCGCCTTTTGTAACTAATATAGTTTCTTCTACGATTGGTCTTGCTTGGATGACACAAGTAAAAGTTATAGCTATTTTGGTAAGTTGCCTAATCGTAATCTCATTAATATTATTGATCTCTTTCATAACCGCTAGAAAAATGAAGAAGATTACGCCGCTGGATGCTTTAAGGGGTGGGATACAGACCCATAGTTTTAAAAAGAATCATTTACCACTATCAAAGTCAAAATTTAATGTGAATATATCAATAGGACTCAAAGCGTTGCTTCAAAATAAAAAACAAAACTTTGCTATTACTACAATTATCATCTTGTTAAGCTTTGCTTGTGTATTTGCTTATACGATGTATTATAATTTTGTGGATGAAAACAGTGCATTGCTCAATTTGGTTGGTGTTGAAACAGCGGAGGTAACTTTTGAATGTGATAAAAATATTTGTGACCGAGCGTTTCCTGAGATAGAGCAAATGGAGGGCGTAGAGAAAATTGTAAAATTACAGTCATCAGGCACAACACTATATTCTGAAACCAAGGAAGAAAGTGTTAATATCAATGTTTGTGAAGATTATAGTCAACTTGATATAAATACCATGATAGAAGGAAGAAACCCGATTCATGATAATGAAATAGCCGTTACAAAGCTTATATTAAATGAATTAAATGCGAAAATGCATGATACCATATCCCTTGCTTATAATGGAGAAAAAAGAGAGTATTTGGTTGTAGGCATTACCCAACAGATTTCCATGCTAGGAAGAAGTGCTTCTATTACAGAAGAGGGTATGAAGCGGTTAAATGAAGATTATATAGTAAATAAGGTGTACATTTATTTACAGGAGGGTATAGATACTACTTCATTCATACAGGAACTGAACAGCAAGTATGCTAATCAAGATATTAAGGTGTCTGATAATAAGGAAATGATTGATACAATGTTATTGTCCTTTAACAGTTCCGTCACCATCTTATGTATCGCGTGTATTATTATCACAGCGATTACAGTTGCACTGATTTTATTCTTATTAATCAAGGTGAAAATACTGAAAGAGAGAAGACAATTAGGGATATCAAAAGCATTAGGATATACTACAAAGCAGTTAATGGTGCATGTAATCATAAGCTTTTTACCGATTATAATAGTTGGAACGGCAATTGGTGCAGTATTAGCTTGCTTTGGCACAAACCCTACCATTGCGTTACTCTTATCCGGTAATGGTATTATGAATTGTAATTTTGTTATCAATATGACCTATGTGATTATCGTTCCAATTGGTATTACAGTTATCGCATTTGTCACTATGCTTCTTGTTTCCTCTAGAATTCGTAAAATTACACCTTATGAATTATTCGTAAATTAGAAAGATTAAACTTTTATAAAATAGAGCAGAGGCTGTTGTAAAGCACAAAGTTTATAATACAGAGCATATTCTCCCTTATGCTAGTATACTTTGAGCTTTGCAACAGCCTCCGCCCTTCATGATATAATTAATTTGAGATTTATTTTGTCCACATTTCTAGGAGCAACTTTAGATCATCAGCAAAACTCCGACTGGTCTGCTCGTTCCCTTTTTCAAGTTCCTCAAGCTTCTCAAAATGAAATGCAGTCGAACCAAACTCTTCCCACTCGTTTTGACGCTGCGGAATGATGCAACTACCCGTTTTCATTGCAAATTCAAAACGATTTTTACTTCCCTCAATATTAGGAGTAGAATAAATATGGCGTATTCCGGAGACATCATTAATGATGCCATAAATTCCGCCCACATTCTTTCTGTCTTTAAATTCTGTAATTAATGCTTTCCTATTTTCTTTTTCCATAGCCATATCCCATCTCATTCAACATATTTGCTAAGAGATGTAACCTCTCACTAAGAAGTTCATCATCTTTTTGAAGCACCTCGGAAAATAATTTAATATCTTCATCTATCATTGGATTATCAGTACATACTGATACCGTCATAGCATCCCCTTGTAAACCAATACGGTCAATGTTAGGATTCTGAGTATCATATAATTTCTCATAACGGTATGCATCTTTAAAATGTTCTTTTGTTCTACATATTAAAATAGCCAAATCAATTATTCGATGCATAGGCAGTTCTTCTGATTGTCTTGACCATTTCTCACCAGTATATCGCCATACTTTAGCGGAAATATCCACTTTGCCCCTGTCGTTCCATTGTGCCAAACCAAGTGATAAGCCCTTCGCATCGGTGTTATAGGCGGTTCTTCCATCGATATTCTCATAATTTTCTGATACGATGACAGGTTTGTGCTTTAAGGTTGTAGGTATCTTCATAAATTGCCTCCAGGTTCTACTAATTTACTAAATTACTAAACTACTAAGCTACTAATTCGTATTTTATACCATCAATATTTGATTGTCAATATCCATATACGAATAAAGGAAAATATTAACTTGATAATATATGTCTAATAATGTAGAATTAAACATATTTAATACACTTTTGGAACTACAATTGAGGCATTGAAGTGCACCCAAAATGTTTCATGACTAACATTTCGGGTGCACTTTTTGAATAATTAATGCTTTGTGTTATGTTTATATGAGTTTAGTGTTATGTGCCACGGCTATTGGCGGAATGGAGTTAGCGTGAAAATTAAGAGCTAATTTTCACACAGTAAATTTGTGCTGACGCCCAAATTCACGGGTATCGGCAGCATGGAGGGTTATTATGAGTGCAGGAATCAAATTAACAGTGAATCAAGAAGAATATTATTTTATCAAGGATTATAAAGACAATAATAATTATCGACAAAGCTTCAATAATCTTACAAGAAAAATCTATGGCTTTGATTTTGAAGAATGGTATCAACAAGGCTTTTGGCAGGATAAATATAATCCTTATTCGTTAATACATAAGGATGAAGTTATAGCAAATGCCTCAGTGAATAAGATGGATTTTCAGGTTGATGGAGAGATAAGACATATCATACAAATTGGAACAGTTATGACAGAGGAAGCATATAGAAAGAAAGGATTAAGTAAAATATTAATCGATTTGATTATAAAAGAATATGAGGATCAATGTGACCTTATCTATTTATTCGCCAATGATTCGGTACTTGAATTCTATCCTAAATTTGGTTTTTCCCAAACGGAAGAATATGAATATTCACGATGGTTCACAAAAAAGGAAAATGAGCTTGCAAGCAGGAAACTAGATATGAAGGACGAAAATGATAAGAAAATAATCAATCGTTTAGTATCTAATACGTTACCTGTATCGGAGATCGCTATGATTGGAAATATGGGTCTTGTTATGTTCTATCTTATTTCATTTATGTCAGATCATATTTATTATATTAAGGATTTAGAGTTAGCTGTAGTTGCCGAAATTGAGGAAGATATCCTATATGTGAAAGACATATTTTGCGAAAAATATTTTGATTTGAATGAGGTTATAAATACGCTCATGAGGAAAGATAATAGGAAGGTAATACTTTGTTTTACTCCTTTAGATACTTCATTATATTTTTGTGAAATTCGGAAGGAAGCTAATACAACATTATTCATAAGAGGTAAAAATATCCTTGGAAAAGGTATGTTTCCTGCATTATCGCATGCATAATAAGAAGATGTTTGCAAAGCCTCTTAAGTATGTTAATATGATAATAAATCTGAAAACTATTTTGAGGAGGAATATTAATGAAGCTAACATTTATAGGAGCTACACATGAAGTTACAGGAAGCTGCTTCTACCTAGAAGCTTGTGGAAAACATATTCTCATCGACTGTGGAATGGAACAAGGGAAAGATACTTATGAAAATCAGGAAATCCCTGTTTCGGCAGCAATGATTGATGCGGTTTTATTAACCCATGCACATATGGATCATTCAGGTATGTTACCGATGATTTATGCACAGGGTTTCAGAGGACCTATTCATGCAACAAGTGCAACAAGCGCATTATGCAACATTATGCTTCAAGATAGTGCTCACATTCAGATGTTTGAAGCGGAGTGGAAAAATCGTAAGGCACAGCGTTCCGGAGGAATACCTTTTGAACCTATCTATGATATGGAAGATGCACTTTCAACTATTAAGCTATTTGCTCCACATAAATATGAGGACAAGGCAACACTATTTGACGGAATCGAGTTTAGTTTTGTAGATGTAGGACATTTACTTGGATCAGCTAGCATTGAGGTATGGGTAACAGAGGATGGTATCACAAAGAAAATAGTGTTTTCAGGAGATATAGGCAATATCAATCAGCCTTTAATTAACGATCCTAATTATATCAAAGAAGCAGATTACGTTGTAATGGAGTCTACTTATGCAGATCGTAGCCATGGGGAAGAACCAGATTATATTAAAGAGTTGACCGAGATTATTCAGTCTACCTTTGACCGTGGTGGTAATGTTGTCATTCCATCCTTTGCAGTAGGAAGAACCCAGGTATTACTATATTTTATTCGCAAAATAAAAGCAGATCGCTTAATAAAAGGTCATGAAGGTTTCAAGGTTTATGTAGATAGTCCCTTGGCAATTGAAGCAACTCAGATTTTCTACGATAATGAAGTTGGAAATTTTGACCAGGAGGCAATGGAGTTAGTCAACAAAGGTATCAATCCGATTTCATTTCCGGGATTAATAACATCAATATCAGCGGATGATTCCAAAGCGATTAATTTTAACGATGATTGTAAAGTTATTATTTCAGCTAGCGGTATGTGCGAGGCAGGAAGAATTCGCCACCATTTAAAACATAATTTATGGCGAAGCGAGAGTACCATCCTGTTTGTAGGATTTCAGTCGGTGGGATCCTTAGGACGAATTATTCTAGATGGTGCTACAGAAGTAAAATTATTCGGTGAGACAATACAAATAAGTGCAGAAATTCGTAAATTATCCGGTGTAAGTGGTCATGCGGATAGAGAAGGCCTTCTTAAATGGATCAATAGTTTTGAAACGAAGCCGGAGAGAGTATTTGTTGTCCATGGAGATGATCAGGTCTGCGAGCTGTTTGCAGAACGGTTAAAAGATGAATTTGGATATGATGCAGTGGCTCCATTTAGTGGTGCAACCTATGACTTAAAGCAAAATGTTTGCATTGAAGAGGGTAAAATAGTTCCGATTCATAACAAAACAGTTGGCGTATTATCAGGAACTACAACCAGGTCGGCTTATACGGTTTTTGATCGCTTAGTAAATGCAGGAAAACGCTTGATGGCTGTGATACAGCATAATGAAGGTGACTCCAACAAGGACTTAGCTAGATTAACAGGCCAAATCAATTCGATTTGTGATAAATGGGATAAATAGTGACAGAGATTTTGAAATACAAATAACTAAATAGGTAGATAAAAACAGTGGGTATCTTTGGAAAAGATACCCACTGTTTTATGTACACGCACTAATTTATAAATGAACGGGTTTATTAAGGAGAATTATTTTTATGGATTCCGGTGATATCCCCATTGCGTTACTTATCACAGTTTCATCAACGCCGTCCATATACAAATTACATATGACAGTTTCAATTTGGGACTTCATGCTAGAAAGTGATTTGGATACTTTCTTATATTCATTTTCAATCGCAGAAATAGTAGTTTCATGTAAATTAGTATCGTAAGTAACTTCTTGTAGTAAATCAGCAAAGACACCGTAGGTATTTGCTTCTCTTAAAATATCCGTAGCATGGTATGGTTGTATATTTTCGTTTGATAAACCGAGTAGGTAATCAGACGTTGTATTAAATATGGAACATAATCGAAAGATAGTTTCCTCCGCCAAAGAGACAGCATTGGTTTCATATTTTGAAATGGCCGCAGCTCGTACACCAAGCAGATCACCTAACTCTGATTGATTCATTCCCTTTTTTATTCTCAACTCTTTTAACCTATTCATAGTACAACTCCCTACGAGATATTTAACTTCATTATATCTTGACAAGAGATAAAATGAAAGGTAATATCTAAATTGGATAATTATGCAATAATATATCCTAATGAGAAAAATGCGACAATACCTTAAGTACAGAGAATGGCGAAGTTGAGACTTTAGTGACTAGGAAACCGTGATTGATTTCAAGAAAGGATAAAACAACTCAATGGGAGTAGAATACAATGTCTATTTAGAAGCGAAAGTAAATAATTCATGGGTTAATATTGACTATTATTGTAAGGACCTAGAGGGTCAAGTATACATGATACCAGCAGTAGAGGCAATGGGAATTTTTGAGCAAACAATTGACACGAAAAAACTAAAGGCAATAGATATTAGTGAAGTGAGTTCAAATACAAGAATAGAAATATCAGACGGGTATCATAAATGCAAGCAGGCACATACTAATTTATTTACAATCCAATATACCGATTTAATTGATTTGTTAGAAATGAGATGTTATGAGTACTATGGCTTTGCTTCAAAGTATGAAGTGAAATTATTTGAAAACAGAAAAATTGATGAAATTGAAGATTGGATTGCACTTACTGAATTTACGCTAATGGATAAAATAAAGCAAGATGGATATATGTATTATGAATGGATAGAAAGACGTGGAAAATTTCAATATTTTAAGAAGTTATTTAATGAAATCGATAATAGAATGGAATCTTATCAATCAAAAGTTCTAATGAATTCCGAGCAATTAAATGAAAAATGCAACATAAAAAGGCAGAATATCAGGCTAATTATTGGAATGTCAATCTCGTATTGCATTGCTGATACGTTATAAGTTATAATACAAGATGAAATTACAGTTACACTTTGGAGGATTTAAGAATGGGTTCGGCAGTATGTGTAACGATAAAAGAAATCAATCTATACAATCGTCATTTTTCGTATGAGTTAGTACGAAAAAAAGTGAAGAATATAAATTTGAGAATAAAATCAGATTTAAGTATCAGCGTATCAGCGAATAAGCGAATTTCGGACGAAGAGGTAGAAAAGTTCCTTAGGACAAAAGCAGATTGGATCATCAAAGCAGTGTCTTATTATGAACAAAAGGACAGAGCTGATATACAAGAACTTGCATTAGTTGATGGAGAACGTGTCAGATTGCTTGGAAAGGAATTGACAATTCGATTGCTTGGAACCAATGAGAACAAGATTGAGCTTAAAAATGAAATTATTTATATCATGGTAAAAGATATAAACAATGCAAAAAAAATAAAGGCTTTATGGGAAAAATGGTATACGGATTATACTTGGAATGTCATAGAACAAGTAGTTGATCGAATCGTTCCGATCTTTAAAAAATATGGAATCCCGCGACCCCAGGTAAAATTAAGAACGATGAAGACACGCTGGGGAAGCTGTTCTATTCATAACGGATGCATCACATTAAATAAATTACTAATTCAAGTACCAATTGAATGCGTTGAATATGTGGTTGTACATGAATTCACCCACTTTATTCATCCAAATCATAGTAAGAAATTTTATGATTTCCTGTCTGTTATTATGCCAGATTATAAGGAAAGAACGAAATTATTGAAGAAATAAATATATTGAATGGTTATAATGATGAACTTGTGATAATGGCAGAAAGATAGAGAAAATGTGCTGCTGTTGCAATAAGGGGGAAATACATTGGAAGAAAAATTTAGATTACTAAAACAATATTTCGGATACGATGAATTTAGAGAAGGCCAGGAAGTACTAATCGATAGCATACTAAATGGAACCGATACCCTTGGAATTATGCCAACGGGAGCGGGAAAGTCCATTTGCTTTCAAATTCCGGCTTTAATTCTGGAAGGAATCACACTCGTGATATCGCCACTTATTTCTCTAATGAAGGATCAGGTTGGTGCTCTAAATCAGGTCGGAATACATGCAGCTTTCCTAAATAGTTCCCTAACAGCCAATCAGTATCGATTGGCGATGCAATATGCAAGAGAAGGACGATATAAGATAATCTATGTGGCACCTGAACGATTGGTAACGGAGGAATTCCTGGAGTTTGCCTTACATACCAATATTTCTATGGTCAGTGTGGATGAAGCCCACTGTGTATCCCAATGGGGACAGGATTTCAGACCAAGCTATTTAAAGATTCTGGATTTTATTGATAAGCTTTCTAATAGACCCGTGATTAGTGCATTTACAGCTACAGCAACGAAAGAAGTTATCGTAGATATTGTAAATATATTAAGATTAAATTTTCCTACCGTATTAAGCACTGGCTTTGATCGAAAGAATCTTTATTTTGCCGTACAAGCACCAAAGGACAAATATGAAGTTGTTAAAAAATATATTTTGGACAACCCAGACCAAAGCGGTATTATTTACTGCTTAACTCGTAAAATAGTGGAAGAGGTCTGTAGTCGCCTTAATGCAGATGGGATACTGACAACAAGATATCATGCGGGACTTAGTGATGAAGAACGAAGAAATAATCAGGATGATTTTATCTATGACACGAAACCGATTATTGTTGCAACGAATGCATTTGGAATGGGTATTGATAAGTCAAATGTAAGATATGTCATCCATTATAATATGCCAAAAAACATCGAAAGTTATTATCAGGAGGCAGGAAGAGCAGGACGTGATGGTGAGTCTGCAGAATGTATTCTGCTCTATGCTGGACAGGATGTGGTTACCAACCAATTTTTTATCGACAATAATAATGATAACGAGGAATTGGATTTCGAAACACTTAAAGTAGTAAAAGAAAGAGATCGAGATCGCTTAAAGAAAATGACCTTTTACTGCTTCACCAACGAGTGCTTAAGAGACTATATCTTGAGATATTTTGGAGATTATGGTTCCAATTACTGTGACAATTGTTCTAATTGTCTTACACAATTCGAGGAAAGAGATGCGACGAATATCGCTGCACAGTTGATTGGGTGTGTGAAAAGCAGCAGACAGAGATATGGCGCAGGTGTCATTGTAGAAACAGTCCATGGCAATCGAACCGCTAAACTTAAGAAATATGGAATGGATGAAAATGAATATTATGAAAGCTTATCTGGGGAGCCGGAGTATCGTATCCGCCAAGTGCTAAATTATTTGATATTAAAGGATCATTTATACTTAACGAACGAGGAGTATTCCATTTTAAAGCTTACCAGTACATCGCTTGAGGTACTAGAAGGCAATCGGCCTGTAATTATGAAGTTTGCAAAGGAACGTGAAATCATCAAGAAGGAAAAGAAAACGAAGAGATCTTCTGGGAAAGCGTCTGCAGGTAAGGATTATGACGAGGAAGATACAGAATTGTTTGAGTCTTTAAGAATGTTACGTACGGAGATTGCAAAGGATGAAAAAGTGCCACCTTATATTGTTTTTTCCGATAAAACATTAATACAACTATGTATAGTAAAGCCTCAAACGGAGGAGGCTATGCTTAGCGTGTCCGGTATTGGAAAGTTCAAATATGATAAATATGGACAGAGATTTATGGAAGAAATAAAAACGCATATTCAGTAGAACTTTGGTATTAAGATTAACGTACTTATTTTTATAACATGTTTATTTTTATTGTGATAAAAGGTAAAAAAGGGTATAATATAGATATAAATAAGTCACCAATAACAAAGGAGGTATTTTATGGAAAGTAGAGCAGTAAAGATTTATGCACCTATTAATAATAAAATCGCCTTAAAAATCATTCCGGGGCATTTTGCAACAAGCTATTCCCATATCAATTTATATATTGATATGACGTCAATGAAAACCCGTCAGAGTGAGGCCGCTGAAGTTGCAAAAGCGTTGGCAGAGCAATATGTAAATGAAGTAGTAGTGGATACTATTGTTTGTATGGATGGGTGTGAGGTTATCGGTGGATTTCTCGCACAAGAACTATCCAAAGCTGGCATTCTTTCTATGAATGCGCATAAAACGATATATATTATATCACCTGAATTCAATACCAATGGGCAGATGATTTTTAGAGAGAATATTCAACCAGCGGTTTTAGGGAAGAATATTTTGTTATTAGTTGCATCTGTAACAACAGGCAACACAGTCAGGAAAAGTCTAGAATGCATTCAATATTATGGTGGTAAAGTACAGGGAGTGAGTGCTATTTTCAGCGCGGTGAAGGATATTGATAACGTGAAAGTGAATTCCATCTTTCGAGCAAAAGATCTTCCAGAGTATAAGAACTATAATATTAATGAATGTCCGTTTTGTAAAGCAAATCAAAAGATAGAAGCGATTGTCAATGGGTATGGCTATGTAAAATTATAAAGGCTGATACCAAGATAACGCTGTTTTTTAGGATGAATTGAATTGTTTTCATATTAACACCTTAGTTAGGGCGCTTTAAACACTAACTAAGGTGTTTTATTTATGCCCTATCATCAATGCGTCTGTAGTTGGTATTGCTAAAAAAGGATAAACAGAATATAATAGAGTTGACTAGAAGCGACCAAAATCGACAGTGGTAATATCAAAAAGTAATAAATAAGGACATCAATTATAGTTGAGGGACCAGGTATGCAGGATAAAGGAAAAGAGAAAAGCAAGTTAGTTCGGACACTTAGCAAGGTATCAGCTATTTTTCGTGGCATCGTAGGTAAGCGGAGAAAGCTGAATCAAAAGATGCAAGGTTGGTATACACCACGTAGAATTGGAATTTATTCCGTAATAGCTGTTTGCATTATATGGATTTTACTATTATTTCTTCCTCCTTACCTTGGAGTTGCGGATGATGGCTCTCTTTATAAGGTAATGGACAGAATCGGTATATCTTATATGGTTGAAGATTCCGAGTATATCTATAACAACTATTTTATCAAAGAATATTTAATTGAAAGCAGTCCTTCCATTGTCACAAGAGTGGAGAATTCACAGGATTTATTTATAAAGGGTGCTATATTTATTGATGGACTTTTTACCAGAGACCAATATTTTGATATCCGTTTTCTTGCTTTTATTTATGGAATTCTTTTTATGCCATCAATTTATGTCATTATAAAGCAAGCATGCATGCGAGTTTCTAATTTTTCAGAAGCAATTGTAATCGGAATTCTTGGGGTATTTATATTTGGAGATATCTCTTATCTAACCTATTTCAGTTCCCTCTATCCAGAAGCTGTTTGGATTATTTGCCTTATGTACTGTTGTGGGGCAATTTTTAAATTACAAAAAAGAAAAGGTAGTTTTTTCAGTATGCTGCTATTTACACTGATTGGCGTTGTTTTTAGTACATCCAGGCAACAATGTGGGATAATCGGATTTTTACTTGCAGGATTTTGCATTCGGGCAGTTTTTTTAAATAAGAATATCCCATGGAGAATATATTGCGTCTGTATGGCATTTATATTAAGTCTTACAGGAATGGCGTCATTATATACCTTAGAGAGCGACTTTAACGTGGTCAGTGAGTATCATTCTATGACAAGAGGGGTTCTTTTCCAAGCTGCAGATCCTGAGAAAGCATTAAAGGAATTCGGTATCAATAGCTCATATTCGGTTTTGGCTAATACATCTGCATATGATTACTATCCGGTCGTTTCCAATTTGAGCGAGCAATTGTATGAGGGATTCTATGATAAATATACGCCCTATGATATAGCCCTATTTTATGTAAAGCATCCAGGAGCATTTATCAATATGATGGATCTTGCTGTCAAAGGTACCTCAAATCTTCGTAGAAGTTTTTGTGGTAATTATGAGAAAAATTACGGAATGCCTAAAATGGCGCAGAGCATATTCTGGTCGGGTTGGAGCATCTTTAAGGAGCGATCGTTGCCGAAAACAATAGGATATTTGGTGGTTTTACTAATCTGTGGATTTGCTTTTTTTGGAAAGAGGTTAAGAAAAAACCGTTTGATAAAGGAAAATGAAAATACACCGCTGATGATGGAGGCGATACTCATAATAGCCGGAATTGGTATTTCACAGGCAGCAATTTCAATCATTATGAGTGGTGATGCAGAGTTTTCGCAGCATGCCTTCCTATTTGGTGCCAGCATGGATTTGATTGTATACTTTATTATGGCTGAGTTATTAGGTAGATTAAATATTCTGCAAGAAGGGGAGGTAAAATCAATTGGGACAGAAAGCATCAAATAAAAATAGGACAGGGTATGTATTACAGGATATAGGGATGCTACTTGTATTAGCTAGTTTGTTTTTTGGAACGATAGTTTTATTAAATGCTCCTTCACAACTAAAATTAGAGAATTTGATCATGCTTTTGATAACCTTTGCTGGCGTGCTACTTGCGGCATACCGATTGGTGATATCTGGCGTGGTTATTGTAGGTTTACAAATCATTATTTATACAGTGTATAAACTGTTTTTCAATTATACGCAGGGTGTTCAGATTGAAACAATTAGTTTTATTTGGCTGGTTTATCCGTTAATCGCGGTAGGGTCCATGATAATATTTATTAAGAGAAGCATGATAATGGAAACAGAGATAGAAATACTGCGAGAACAGGTGGAGGAATTGGTTCTGATCGACCCATTGACCGGTTTATATAATCTAAAAAGTCTTTATCTGGATTTAAATGCGGAAATCGCCCTTTCAATCAGAAGAAAAACAGATATTACTTTAATGATTGTTGATCTTCGCTATGAGGCAGAATTAAGAAAAATTCTAGGTAAGAAAAATTATAATATGCTGAAACAAAAGATTGCAATGCTGCTCCAGGATACGCTTCGAATTGAGGATAAGATATATGCGATTGATCATAAAGGAACACTTGCAATGATTCTTTCCTGCGACAGGGAAGGTGCAGAAATCGTAAAAAGACGTTTGAAATACATTCTTACCGCAAAAGATGCGATTCCTGATATTATAGATAATCGGACAATCAAGTTGGACTTTCAGTTTGGGTACCTTTATTATGATGATGAAATATTTAAAAGAAATGTAATACATTACAAGCAAAAGGTAGAAAGTGAGCTGCAATATGACGTATAAAAGATTTGCGGTATTGCTATGGATTTTCATTCTTGCAGCGGCATGTTTCCCTATGAAAGCGGATGCAAGTGAAGAGGAGTTGGAAAAAACAGAGATACTTGTGGTATATAATAATAATCCCACGGATGAAGAAATGATGGGTGTTCAATCCATTGTAAAAATCATAACGTACTTGCAGCATAGTATTGTCTTTGCATCCGTTGACGAAAGTATATCTGATTTAGATAATTATGATTCTATTATTTGCTATGGACTTAAGGGCAATCTTGATCGTTTTATGACTAATCTAACAGAAGCGGATAAAGCAGTATTTATTTTAGGAAGTGGCGGCGTCGAAGATTATGTTACCCAAAAGGGGTATGAGTTTACTTGTGATCGGATTATTAATTCCGTTGCATCCGTCAGTTACGAATTCTCTGAGGAAAATAAGTTCAGCGTTTTGCTCAATCTAGAAGATAGTGTGTTATTAAATGGTCAATTTAACTATGTAAAGGGTACAATTACAGTGGCGAATCTGACTGCAAACTTGTATTCTAGATACGATAATTTTGTATATATGCCTTCCACGGATTTATCTAATTCCTTAATGCAAGCATCTTTTACAAAAGAGGTAGCGCAGTGGCTTTGGCCCTTTAGCGGGGAACCTTTTTCTTATGCACAGTATATTGTTATTAATGAGGTTTATCCATTTACGCCACCAGAAAAGCTTTTAGAAGTGGTGGACTATCTCATTGATTTGAAGCTGCCTTTTGTAATATCTGTAATGCCTATCTATGAAAATGGGGAATACCCTGCAATGGAGCGATTATGTGAAGTATTAAAATATGCACAAGCAAATGGTGGGGCAATTATTATGCATGCACCGGTTATAAATCAGGAGGCAGATAACGTAAAACAAATTTGGGAGTATCTGACCATTGCGACAGTGGCATATACAAACTATGGTATTTATCCACTTGGAATACAGGTGCCGGAACGCTTTATGTTTTCTGAAATCAACAGAGAGATTATACAACGCTATTCTACGGTATTTTGGTATGGAGAAAGTAAAGAAGCTTCCATCAATTTAACGGAGCAATTCAATACCATATACAAAGACGGACATCAAATGATTGGTACCGCTATCCATTTGGATGAATTAGGGAATAGCCAAATAAAGGTACATTCCACGGCACTTTATCTTGACATATATGATGGAATCGATATGATAAAGGATCAAATACAAGCATGCAGACAATCAGGAATTCCTTTGAAAAGTCTTTGGGATATAGACCATAAGGTTTATGCCGATAATCTGTATCTGCACACGGAACAGGGGCAAGTCTATTTTAATAGTAGTAAGGTTTCCTTAGATTATAAACCTTTCGAATATGAAGAAAATTATAATTATCATAATGCCTTTCAATGGATTATGTTTGATCTGAAAGGTTTGAATGAAAAGTTGGTTTTTGTTGTTGCCATTTCCTCAATTGTTTTTGTCATTTTTATCATAAAAGCAAGGAATATAAATAAGAGAAAATTTCTTTTTCCAAAGGAAGGAAGGGAAGATAAATGACATGGGCAGATATATTATCTATGTATTCAATCTATGCCATTTGGGTTTTGATGACAATCAATATAGTCTTATCGATTGGTGGCTATATTTACTATTTACGTGTCAACAAAACCGATGGCCATATACCCCTAGAAGAATATCCCGTAGTATCTGTTATGGTTCCTGCACATAACGAAAGTATAGTAATTCAAAAGACAGTCGCAGCACTTTTAAAATTTGATTATCCAATAGATAAATATGAAATTATCGTGATCAATGATAATTCCAGTGATGATTCAGCAGAGGTATTAAAAGAAATACAGGTTAGGAATCCGAATAGAAATATCATTGTTGTTAATACAGATAACAAAGCAGGCGGAAAAGGGAAATCCAATGCGTTAAACATCGGGTTTTCGGTTGCAAAAGGAAGCGTGATTGCGATCTATGATGCAGATAATACGCCAGAGCCACAAGCGCTACGGCTGCTAGTAGAAAATCTTATGTCGGATGATAAAATCGGAGCAGTAATCGGTAAATTCCGTACTAGAAATCGGAATGCCAGTATTCTTTCTCGATTTGTAAATATAGAAACCTTGGCGTATCAGTGCATGAATCAGGCCGGTCGGTTCTTTTTCTTTAAGCTTTGTACCATTCCTGGAACTAACTTTGTAATGAGAAGAAGTATTATCGAAGAAATTGGAGGCTGGGATCCCAAGGCACTCTCAGAAGATACGGAAATAAGTTTCCGAATTTACCGCATGGGATATTATATCAAAATGATGCCATTGGCAGTAACCTGGGAACAAGAACCACACTTACTTCCGATATGGTTTAAGCAGCGAACGAGATGGGCAAAAGGGAATATTTATGTTCTGCTAAAGAATTTCAAATATATTTTTGACAAGGATGCGGGCAAGATGCGCATTGATGTTCTTTATTATTTAATGGTATATATTTTGATGTTGTCCTCACTAATTTTTTCCGATATTATTTTTATATCTGGAGTGTTGGGATTTATACACGTTTCTATTAGTGGCTTTTCACCTTTACTTTGGGGAATGGCAATCATAGTTTTTATTTTAAATGTACTAATCACTTTGGCGATTGAAGAAAATGAATTTAGTTGGAAATCAGTATTTCTAATAGCTCTCATGCTTTTTACTTACTCGAAGCTATGGGTGGCAGTTGTAATTAATGCATTGGTTCAATCCATAACGGATCATTTGTTCAAAAGAGAAGCAAAATGGGACAAGACAGTGCGATATGTTGAAACATCAGGAGAAGTAAAGAAATAGCAGCAGAAGGGAATTTAGGATAATGAAAAAACGTTGGAAGAAAATAGTGGCAGTGGTTTGCGTTGAAATAGTATTGGTGCTGTCAGGAGCTAGAGGTACAACAGTTTCAGCACAGCCTGGGATAATAGACATAAGTGGGAAGCAAGCCAAGACTGTAGAAGTGATCAAAACCGTGCAAGGGGCCGAGACTGTGCAAGGGGCCGAAACCGTGCAAGGGGCTGAGACTGTGCAAGGGGCCGAAACCGTGCAAGGGGCCGAAACTGTGCAAGGGGTCGAAACTGTGCAAGGCACAGAGAAGATTAAGGTGGAGGAAACCACAAATCAAGAGGTCTTGACCGATATAATTAACACAGATCCTTTTGATGCAGGAGAACCGAATCTGACAAAACCTACCATTCCCGATACCACATATCAACAATATTTTTCATTTGACCATACGCGTGTCCTCAAGGGAATTTTTTCGACCGAAGGATTATATTTTTATGTTCCGGAATACTGGAATACTGAATTTGTATATGCTGAGATTGAAATAGATATGAGCCAACTTATCACAGAGGATGTACCGGCATCCTTAACCTTTATGCTAAATAGCAACCCCTTTTCTTCTTGTAATATTACAAGCAAAGATGGTCAGACGCAGCTACTGTATGTAGAAATACCAACGAAGCTTTTGAAGGTAGGCTATAATGTGCTAGATATTACTTCCTACGTGCGAATATATGATTCAGAAGGCTGCTCGGAAGATAACTCAATGGTAAACTGGATTAACATTGATGAAGACTCCTTTGTTTATGCAGGCTACGAGCTTAAAGATCATGAACATAAAATCAATTATTTCCCATATCCATTTACCTCTACTGTAAATCCTTCTGGAGAGGGAACTGCAATATTGGTATCAGATAGCGCTACCAATGGAGAATTAGCTGCAGCCTTGTATTTGATGGCAGATATCAGTACGGAGACGAAAGAAAATAATGAGATTTCATTGGGGCTTTTTAGTGAGGCTTCCAAATTAAAAATTAAAAACAAGATTGTAATCTCTCTTACGGAAAATCTTCCGGAGGAGCTGAAGCCTTATCTTAAAATTGACATGACAGATACAGATGCAAACACTCAATTAATTGAGCTGACGAACCGTGCAATGATACGTTTTACCGATGATATTAACAATAATCCGATGCTTTTAATCGTTGCGGACAAAGAAGAAAATCTGATGGAAGCAATTAATATGCTTTTGGATCAGGACCGTCTGTCACAAGAGGATGTGAGTACTACTTATGTCAATGAAGGAAGCGCACAGCTTGTGTATGAATCCAAAATGTTAAGTCAGTTGGTAGCTGGAAACTATACAATTAAAGATATTACAGGAAAAGGGTTAACTTATATTGGGCCATTTCATAATGAACAAATACTGTATCTTCCATTTCAGAATGATTATGTGCTATCTTCTTCCGGGAAAATAACTTTAAAATTTAGATATAGTGAAAACTTAGACTTTAACCGATCCCTAATCAGTGTTTTTTGGGGAGATATACCAATCGCGAGCAAAAAACTTACAAAAGAGAATGCAGCAAATGATGAATTAACCTTTATGATGCCCGCAGATATTGTGGGAAGTACAGCAAGTAGCATTAATATAGCGTTCGACTTAGAAATTCAGAATCTATTTTGTACCGTAAGGCAGGATGAAATGCCATGGGCTTATGTTAGCGAAGATTCCGTATTATATCTTCCGGCGCAGGCAAACACCAATATTTCCTTTGATTATATGCCATCTCCATTTCAAAGTAAGGGAATTTTTTCGGATGTAATGGTTGTAGTCAGCGATTCTCCGGAAAGCGTAGAGCTAGAATTGTTAGGAAAAGCAATTGCTTTATATGGAACAAATGTTAGCGCGTATGGCGGTTTGAAGGTAGTTCGGGCAAGTGAATTTAGCCAAGAGGATGCTGATTATAACATAATAGCAGCGGGAACCTACAATAATAATAGTTTTCTTAAAACTTTAAATGACAAACTTTACTTTCAATATAACGAAGCTGGGGATGCTTTTTTAAGTAATAGCCATTTGGTATTGGCAGATCATTATGCAAGGAGCACGGCAGCTTTTCAATTATTGAAGTCTCCTTTTGTAGAAGAAAGAGCTGTGCTAGCGATTTGTGGTACGAGTAGTGAAACTTTAGATGTAGCCTTGCAGTTTTTAGGATCAAATACAAAACGATGGGATTTATCTGGCGACTGCGTACTATTAGATAAAGATATGGAAATGAAAAACTTTAAATTTATTGAAAAACAAAGTAGCGAGGGCAAGCCTTCCTTTGATGAATTTATCGTGAAGAATAAACAGTCTGTGATATTTACAGTTATCTCAGCTGCGGCTATGATAATGTTGCTTTCGGCGTCAATTATTATTCTGGTTAGGTCGAAAAAGAACAGAAAGAAAGAGGATGATCAAAAGTGAAGAAGGTAATGGTAGTATTTGGTACTAGACCGGAGGCCATTAAGATGTGCCCTTTAGTAAAAGAACTGAAAGAAAATAGTTGCTTTGAAACTGTGGTTTGCATTACGGGACAACACAGACAGATGTTAAACCAAGTACTTGAACGTTTTCAGATAACGCCGGATTACAATCTTGATATTATGATACAGAATCAGACACTTTTTGACATCACAGTGCGCGTTTTAACTGGAATGAAGGATATTCTTGAAAAAGAAAAACCAGACCTTGTGCTTCTTCATGGAGATACCTCAACAGCGTTTGCTACAGCGCTTGCTGCGTTTTATATGAATATCCCTTATGGGCATGTTGAAGCAGGACTTAGAACTTATGATGTTACAGCACCCTACCCGGAGGAATTTAATCGTCAGGCAATTGGAGTTGCAGCTAATTATCACTTTGCACCGACTGAAAGCGCTAGACATAATCTTCTTCAGGAAGGAAAAAAGGAAGATACAATATTTGTTACCGGTAATACAGTGATTGATGCTTTAAGAACCAGCATTCGAAAAGACTATACCCATCCAATCCTAGACTGGGTTAAGAACAGCAGACTCGTAATGTTAACAGCCCATCGGAGAGAGAGTTTTGGCAAACCGCTTTTTGATATTTTTAATGGGATAAAGCGTGTGCTCGATGAGTTTGATGATGTGAAGGTAATATACCCAGTTCACATGAATCCTTTGATTCGTGATACAGCGGATAAAGTATTTAAAGACCATAAACAGATTAAGATAGTCGAGCCAATGGATGTTTGGGATTTTCATAATATAATGAATCATGCTGATCTTATTCTAACCGACAGCGGTGGGATACAGGAGGAAGCACCTAGTCTTGGAAAACCGGTATTGGTGCTTCGCAACACGACAGAGCGCCCGGAAGGGGTAACTGCAGGTACCTTAAAGCTTGTTGGAACCACGGAAGAATGTGTTTATCAAGAGTTTAAACGGTTACTAACGGACAGAGAGGAATATGAACGAATGAGTAATGCATCCAATCCATATGGTGATGGAACGGCATGCAAACAAATTGTTGATATTTTACGGAAAGGATTAAATGAAAGAGGTATCCTATGAGTTTTCGCAGAAATTGGTTTATCTATTTAGCATTATCCATCTATATGGCAGCAACGTTGTTGATTTTTATATTCGGTGTAAACCAGTTTAAAGAAAGACTGCTGTATCCTTATTTATCACAAGTTATATTGATTGTTGGTTTTCTTGTGTTTTTTGTATTAATAAATATGTTTTTTTATATAATAACAAGACCTAAATTGGTGAAACTATTTATGCCTAGGAAAAAGTTGGCAGCATGGTCGGAAGCAATTTTTGTTATTCTTATTCTAGTTGCAGGAGTAGCGGTTCGATTATATTATATCCATAGCTACCCACTTGAAATGGAATCGGATTATAAATTTTACTATGATGTAGCAAAGATGATAAGGCAGGGAACCTTGCTCACCGAATCAAATAATGAATTTATTTGCTTGTTCCCTAACACCTTCGGTTATTCCTATGTTTTATCACTCGTATTGCGAGTTTTTGGTACAGCCAAAGAGATTGGTCTATATTTTAATGTAGGGATTTCAATACTAACCTCTTTTTTCTGTTATAGAATAGGAAAGCGATTAATAGGAAGGCTTTGCGGAATAAGTGCTTTGCTACTGAGCTGTTTTTGGCCATCACAAATAATATTTAGCAATACGAACGGGTCAGAGGCAACTTTTACCTGCATGCTTTTTGGTGCAGTACTTCTTACAGTTTATGTAATGAAAAAATACGATGGCTTAACCTCCAAAACGGTGAGACCAATCCTACTTCATTTTCTTATAGGAATCTTGCTTTCTTTGGCAGCATCGATTCGTCCGATGGCACTTATTTTCTTAATCGCTCTGGTTTTGTGTCTACTCTCAGTGAATAAGAAACTGAAATTTAGAAATATAAATGAGTTATCCCTAGGTGCCATATTCTTATCAAAGGGTTGGTTTAGAGCAGTAGTGGTTATCGCTGGATATATGATGTGTACTCTATTTGTTAACGCTGGAATATCAAATGCTATTCAAAAAGAGGCCGCAGGATCCGGTGCACTGGGGTATAGCCTTTTGGTTGGAGTCAATATAAAAAGTGATGGCGGCTATAGTCCTGAAATAATGGATATTTTAAGCAATTCCTATGAAGAAACCCTTTCTGCTCAAAAAGCGCATCAGGTGTGTATGGATAAAGCGATAGCATCGATTAAAGCAGATCCGATTGGAACGCTGGAGCTGTTTGCTAAAAAGTATTATCTTATCTGGTCAAATGATGATTATGCGACAACGACAAACATTGCTACCATGAATAACCAGGGTTTGCTTACACCGGAACGAGAAAAGTCATTCTATCATATTGAAGGTTGGAATAATGTATATTATTTATTTGTGGTATTGCTATCTGCAATCGGGGTGGGATTTCTCTTTAAGAAAGATGATATTAGTTTGATTTTCCCAGTATTCTTTGTGGGAGCTGCTGTTTTACATATCTTGGTTGAGGTGCAGAATCGTTATCATTATTATTTACTCCAGAACTTTGCAATTCTTGCTGCGGTTGGTCTTGGCTTCCTTTTTCAAGTATACTTGCAACGAACTCGTGAACGATGGCTCGTAACCACTCCCCCTCTAGAAGATGGGAAACAAGATACTATCCAAGAAAATCAAGGCGATAACAGCATTTCTCAGATTAATGTATTACAAGCAATTAAAGATGGACATATTATCATAACAGCGACTCCGACCTATCAAGGGGGGACCAAGACAACGATACTGGATCAGGAACCTGAGATAAATACAAATGTTGATGATAATGAGATAAATTCAAGCGTCGATGATAACGAGATAAATTCAAGTGACGATGATAATGAGATAAATTCAAGTGTCGATGATAATGAGATAAATTCAAGCGTTAATGATAATGAGATAAATTCAAGCGTTGATGCTAATGAGATGAATACAAGTGTTGATGATAATGAGGCTAATCCAGTGGTACAGATAGAAACAATTCATTCACCTACGCAGACGCAAATAACGCTTGGTGAGAAGAAACAGAGTACCACTCAAAGAAAGAGAACACCACAATCGCAAAGTTCCAAGGTGCCGATCAAGAGAAAGAAAAGGAAAGCATCAAAGCTATCAAACAAACGCGTTCCTATTCAAAAGAAGCATCATAAACAAAGCGTAGAGAAACCAACAAAAAGAAAGGAACACGCCAATGCATTTTTCTTCTTTCACAAAAATTGAAAAAATATGTAGCATCTGCTTTGGTATTGCTTTACTTGTTTTTATCGTAGGAGGTATGTGGCTAATATTTGGGTTTGGGACACAAGAGACTGAACCGAAAAAGGAATCAGAAGAATTTTCTACAGAGGCATTAGCAGATGAAATGATTAATTATCCGAATAACATTCAATTAAATAAAATCATGCCGGAGCTTACCTTATATAATGAAAATGGGGATACGGTAAAACTAAGCGATTTTAAGGGTAAGAATGTGATCATCCTGTTTTGGACAAGTTGGTGCAAATATTGTAAAGAAGAGTTTGGGCTTATGGAGGATTATGCAGCTCTACTTGAAAATTATGATGATGTGGAATTTATTCTACTCAATAAGCTTGATGGCGAAAAGGAAACGAAGGAGCAGGCACTTACCTATCTTAAGGAGCATAATATTCCTTTTAGTACCTATTTTGATGAAGATCTTAAGGTATATAATGATCTTGGAATTAAGATTGTTCCTACTATGTTAGGAATTGATAGCCAAGGGGTATTAAAAATATGTAACCCTGGAAATATCGGTGGAGTCGACAATTTATCAGCACTCATTGATTATGTGAAATATGGTGGCTCCTATGGTACAGAGCAGTTTATTACAAAGTATTTGACAGGGGAAGAGGGTGGAGTTCATGTCAATTACCTGGAATTAGATACCGAATCGCCCTCAGGAAATGATGTATTAAGTGAATCGCAGGGAATCATGATGGAATATGCGTTCATAAAAGAAGATAAGGAACTGTTTGACCGATATTTTGGCTATGTCACAAAGTATATGCTGGGTACTAACTCCCTTGCAGGTTGGATGGTAACAGAAGATGGCAGCGCAAGAGTAAATTCCCTATTGGATGATTTGCGCATCTACAAGGCACTATATAAGGCTAATCAGCAATGGGGCGGATATGATGAGATGCTTCAGGAATGGGAAGGAAACCTTCTAAAATACAATACAAATAAAAATCATATTGTAGACAGCTACGATTTTAAATTCAAAAAAAAGGCTAATCGGATTACCCTCTGCTTTGCTGATTTTGAATCTCTTAAGTTGATACAAGAATCTGATGTAGATTCTAATATGCTTTATGAGGATGCTTTGAACCTAGTTCAAAACGGTTATATTAGCGATGATTTCCCCTTCTATTACAGTTGGTACGATTATAAGAAGAATCAGTACAAAGCAGATGATTTGAACATGGCGGAGGCGATGCACACACTTTTGAATTTGTCTAAAGTAGGAAAACTAAGAGAAGAAACGATCAAGTGGCTCCAAAAAAGTGTTGACAGTGGTGGAATTAAGGCACGCTATACCTTGTCAGGAGAAGTAGTAGATGGATATAATTATGAATCTACCGCTATTTACGCAATGGTGGTTATGATAGCAAAAGAAATTGGCGATGAAAAGATGATGACCAATGCCCTAGCACGCATGGAAATTATGAGATTGAATAAGAAGAACTTAGCACTGAATGGATCGTTTGGTGTTAACGAAGGAGAAGATATTTATTCATTTGACCAATGCATGGCACTTTTAGCATATGCAACTATTAAATAGCGTAAGAATCTATGCCAATAAAAAGGAACTGACTAGGAGCGAAAGCTCGAAGCAGTTCCTTTTTTTAATTGCTCTTTCTATATGTATCAGACATTTATTAGCCTTCAAAAAATTCGTCAGAGTCATCATATATTTTTACTTTTGAACCGGTCAACTTTATAATATTACCAGCAATGATACCGCCGACAAATGCTAGAGCCACAGTAAATAAAATTCCAATTACTTGTGCCTTTGCTGCACTCGGTACCACAAAAATAGCAATTATTCCACCCAGTAAACCGGGCATTCCATGTAGATTATGAACTCCGCAGGTATCTACCATCTTTAATAGCTTTTGCAATTTCGGCTGAATTACTACATAACCGATAACGCATATGCCTCCAGCTAATATTCCGATTAAAAAAGCAACAGGAGCACTTACTAGATTACAGGTTGCGCCAATTGCAACGCCGCCGGCAAGACTTGCATTTGCAATATCAGCAATTGCTGGCTTCCCTTTTCTTAATAAGGAGCTAAATAAATAGGTAATAATGGTTGCGCCGCATAAAGCTAAAACGGTATTAACAACTGTTTTCTCAAAATCTTCTGCTGGTACAATTGCACTGCAAAAGCTAGGCCAGAAAATCCAGAGAACCATTGAGCCCAGCATAGCAAAGCGATCAGAAGTTTCATCACTTTCAATTACATGATTCATCTGACTTTGCTTGGTCAGAGCTACCGCAAGTCCTAAACCAAAATAAGCGCCGAAAGCATGAATAACGATAGAACCAGCTGCATCGACAAAACCCTTGGTTACACCAAGTCCGCCGTCTAGTACAAGCCATTCATTGAGCATATAAAGAGGTACAAGGAAAATTGTTGCTAGGGCATATTGGTAAATGCGCAGTCTTCCTAGAACAGCACCCATAGAAATAAGTGCAGCCGCTACCGCAAATTCCGCAAATAAAAATGCCTTAATGCTTTGGGGATCAATTGCTTCAGAAGATATGACACCAGTATACCGAAGTAAAAGATAAAGTGGAAGACCAACAGCAACAACAATATAAGTTCCGGTTGTTGCACTATAGCCATACTTTTTAACAAATACCATTAAAAATCCAAAACCGACTAATAGCATTGCTAAAATATTAATAGAGAAATTGTACTGCTGAACCTGTCTGAGACCTTCAACAACATCATTCGTATTTACTGACGTAGCATAAGCACTCATCGGCATAAATAAGGATAGCAGGATGCCTGATAAAAAAACGAATACACTTTTTTTCATAATTTTACTCCCTTGTAAAATTTTTTGGGTACAAAAAAAGTGCACACATAATGTGAAAAGTAATAAGAGAACTCTTCATACATAGTGAACACCATTGTTCGCTAGATTATCATATAATATTAGTATTATTCTGTCAATAAAAGAATTGTTGAGGAGATAGGGTGGTAACTGTATTGTACTCAATAATGCATATAATTTAAATTAAAAATATAATTATACATAATATTGCATTTAATAGTAATATTTGCTATATTTGTAGTGACAATTTAATCTCAACTTAATCTCATATGAAGGGAAAATATTATGAAGAAATGTGAAATTAAGACACGGATGAACAGGGTGTTAATAAGAATGATAGAATATTCGTGTATATTTGTATTCCTTTATCTTATAATACAGTATTGTTCAGGTACTAGAGTACAAGCTGCGTCCATTCATAATTTGTCGGAATATGTACAAACCGCGTATAATGACCAGAATGGATTTCCGGCTAGCACTGCAAATACGGTGTTACAATCCAGTGACGGGTATATTTGGTTCGGAACCTACACTGGCTTGGTACGTTACGATGGGAAAAGCTTTCAACTTATTAATCACTCAACTGAAGAGACATTTGCAGGAACAAGCATCCGTGCTTTGTTTGAGGACTCGCATGGAAGACTTTGGATTGGAACGAATGAAAGTGGGATTATATGCTACGAAAATGGTGTATACACAACCTTTGACAAAGAAGATGGAGCACCTGCAAACTCTATTCGGATGATAGAAGAAGCAACCAACGGAGATATCGTTGTGGCTTCTACGGCAGGTATTTTTACCATTAACGGCAATAATGAACTGGAGCTCATCAGTACGCCCGGACTTGAAGGAGCCTTTGTGGTTGATATTGAATATGGTGAAAACGAATCTTTTTTGGCGGTGACAGAAAGCGGGGAGCTACTCGTTCATCGAAAGGGAGTAATTGAGTTTTTTTCCAGTGATAAGAAAGATTTGAGCCGCTACGAATTTACCTGTGTCTCTTCAAGTGCAGACGGTGTATTTTATCTGGGTACATCAAAAAATAAGGTAATTGAGCTTACCTTTGATGGAAGTAGTTATAGCCTTGTAACAATGAAAGCTGGCAATCTTGCTACAATTAACGAAATATTTCGCGACTCGAACGGACGGCTTTGGATTTGCGCTGACAATGGAATTGGCTACTTTGATAATAGCAAGTTTCATGAAATGAGTGATGTACTTATGGATAATTCCGTTGAGGAGGTTATGGAGGACTACGAAGGTAACATGTGGTTTGTTTCTTCTCGTCAAGGGGTTCTACAGCTTTCTAAGAGTAGATTTACGGATTTTAGTTTAGAAAATGGATTGGATGAATTAGTGGTAAATACTACGGCAATCTATGACAATAAAACTTATATCGGTTCCGATACGGGCCTTTTAATTCTTAACAAGAACGGATTTCAAGTAACCAATATCTTAACAGAGATGCTCACAGGTATCAGAATCAGATGTCTACTTCCGGATAGTTCCGGTTATTTGTGGATTTGTACCTATCAAGATTTTGGTATTATCCGCTATAGTTCTGATGGCAGTTATATTAATTTTAATATGGAAAACGGACTTCCTAGCAATAAAATTCGCTCTGCGATTGAGAGAAAAAATGGTGATATTCTTCTTGTGTCGGATAATACGATAAGTATAATTTCTAACGGTGAAATCATAAAGAGCTATAATGAAAATCAGGGTTTAGGCAAAACAGGAATCCTCTCACTCTACGAAACCAACAATGGCGTGATATATGCAGGTACTGACGGTGACGGTGTCTTACGAATTGAGGGTGATAAAATCACTTCATTGACTGAGGATGACGGACTCGCGGCGGGAGTTATTTTACGTCTGACGGGAGATCCCAAATTCGGCGGAATCTGGGCAAGCACCGGGAACACCCTTTGCTACATCGATGACAGTGGCATTCGTAAAATAGATAAGGTTTCCACGTCGGGCAGTATATTTGATATTCTTTTTACCGCGGACGGGAAAATGTGGTTGCTTACTGAAAATGAAATTATTGTCACAAGCTCTGAGAATCTATTGGATACAGAGTCAGAGCTTAAGTATGAAGCCATAAAGAAAAAGAGTGGTTTATCCTCCTCCATAACAGCAAACTCATGGGCGTGGCTAGATAACGATGGTACCCTTTATCTGTGTTGTGGCAGTGGCGTGAACTGTATTAATACCTTGAACTATGTGAAAGGTTCTACGAATGCCCATCTTATCATCAATAACATAAGCGTCGATGATACCATTTATACAAACCCAGGAGGAAAAATTACCATTCCAAGTAACGCCACGCGCGTTGCTATAGATACTGCGCTTCTTTCTTTCATGCCAGCCGAAATGTATAACGTTACTTATTACCTGGAGGGACAGGACCAGGAGAAGAGAAGCATATCTGCGCACGAGTTGAGTGAAATTAGCTATACCAATCTGAGCGGCGGTAATTATACTTTTCACATGCAGGCACTTGATTTTAATGGTAATACTATCTGCGATGAGCTTATTTTGTACGTGAATAAGGATTACAAACTCTTTGAGAGAACGTCAGTCAAGATAGTTACAATCATTTTAATTCTACTTGCCGCGATAGCTTTAGTGATTACAATTCTATATACAAAAACGAAAAGTCTAAAGAAAAGGCAATCAGAATATAAAGCAATCACTGATCAGGCTATTTCAACCATAGCCAACACAATAGATGCCAAGGATCCTAATACAAAGGGTCATTCTATACGAGTTGCAACTTTTTCGGTAGAAATTGGAAAAAGGTTGAATTTAGACGAGGAGAGAATTGAACATTTATACTACACCGCATTGCTACATGACATTGGGAAGGTTGGAATTCCTGATGAAATTCTTAAAAAACCAGCAGCTCTTACTGATGACGAATTCAAAGTTATGAAGCAACACCCAGAAATCGGTGGTGATATTCTAAGGGACATAATTGCGATTAAGGATCTTTCGAGAGGAGCAAGAGAGCACCATGAACGTTATGATGGTAGAGGCTATGTACAGGGGCTTGTAGGAGAAGAAATTAGTTTAGAGGGCAGAATTATATGTGCGGCAGATTCCTATGATGCGATGGCGTCAAAAAGAGCGTATCGTGATGAACTTACGAAAGAAAAAATTATTAATGAGTTTACAAGATGCCGTGGTTTCCAGTTCGATCCACAGATTGCAGATATAGTGAAAGAGATGATTGAGACAGGCTACTTTGATTCCTATTATAGGAAAGGAAATATATATTAAATACTATATTAAATACTATATTAAATTGAGACTTATTATAAAACAATCAAAATAATAGATTATTCAACTATGAGTCGATCATAATAACCATATAATTTTTGAACCCCATTTTCTAAAATGTAATAATGTCTTATATAAGGTATCAAAAGGATCATTAACAGTAATATTAATAGATATAATCCAATATTTTGGTAGAAAAAACTACAAAAGATAGAGAGCACTGATAATATGGAGATGGTAATGGTGACAACTAAGTGAACCAATCGTTCATGTTGAAAAAAACCGATTTGGATTAAAAGGTCTTCTTTGAAGACCTTTTTTTCTTCCTGTAACATATCTTCCTTAAAATGATCTCTCAAATAATACAGGTAATCTTTTAAACGCTTTTCCATGCAAATACCTCCTGACGGGTCTCTTTTATATAAATTTCTTTTTCTTGAAATAGAAAATACAAAAGATAGCGACAAGGATACTAAGAATAAGGACATACAGATAGCCGTACGACCAGGTTAATTCCGGCATATGCGTAAAATTCATTCCGTACCAACCTACAATGAGGGTAAGAGGAAGAAATATCGTCGTGACTACGGTGAATATTTTCATAATGCTATTGAGATTATTATCTAGTTGAGAATGATACGCTTCTCTTATATGAACACTAAAGTCTTGTAACATCCGCGTATTATAGCTTAACCGCGTCACCCTATCTGTAAATATCTTAAAGTAGTGTAGCTTCTCTTCTTCAAATAAATCAATATCATTCGCTTCTAGTTCTTCACCAATTACAATTAATTGCTCGTAATAATTATCAAGTAAAAGAAGTTTTTTGCGAATCCTAGTAATTTCAAAATTAAAATTTTTATCTAAGTTACTAGCATTAATTTTATCTTCATATTCACTTATTTCAGCTTCAATCTTCTCAAGCATACCATAGTCATCACTAATTAATCGCTCTAAGAATCCGTAGATTAAACGCTCCAATGTTATATTAGAATAATTTAAATGTTCTAAAGTTTCAAAAACCTTGGCTTTAATACTCTCGTCTTTATCCTCGATAATTACAATTAAAAATAGATTATGTTTAACATAAATTCCAAACCTATCCTGCACCTTAATGATTTGCCGTTCATTAATTCCGGTAATTATCCCAAAGAGATAATCATTATGAACATCAATAGCTCCATGAATTTGATAGGTTACATTCTGGCATTCTGTAACAGTTGAATTTGAAAAGTTGAATTTCTTATAACAATGTTCTAATTCCTCTAAAGGAATAATACCTAGTGTTAATTTGTCTTTCTCAATATCTTTTAAGTTTATGGGGGAAAAGCCCTCTTGTATTTGAAAATACATGACCTGGCTCCTTTCGACATATTATTTTATTTGTTCTAAAGCATTTAGTCTATTAACAATACTCTGTTGATTTTCAATGATGGTATCTAGCTTATAATGAATATCCTCAACAATAAATTCTGATTTTAAATTCACTTTGTAATCATTTTTTGCTCTTATTCTATCTTTTTGCTCTTGACGATTTTGGCTCATCATTATAACAGGAGCTTGAATTGCAGCTAAGCAAGATAGGATTAGGTTGAGTAAAATGAAAGGATAAACATCGTATGGTTTAGCGAGGACCACGGAATTTACGATAATCCATAGGACTAAAGTCAAGAAAAATATGATGATGAAAACCCAGCTACCAGCGAACTTTGCAAGCTTATCTGCCGCTTTTTGCCCTATGCTTAGCTTGTTTTCGTGCTCAGCAATGGAATCATGAGAAATACGCTCTTGCAAGAGCATGTGTAAAAGTTCTTCTTCTTCGACAGCGATTGTGTCATCTTCAAGAATGGTTTTGATTAATGCTAGTCTTTGTTCGCTGATTGACATATTTTTAGGTCTCCTTCAATGAAACAAATTTATTTTTTGTTTTGAAAAAATTCCCTTTTGGAATATCTATTATTATATTACAAATTTTAAAATATGTAAAATAATAATTTACAGGTAAAAAGGATAAAGGAAAAAAATAAATGGCAAATCGTACCAATATTTGATACACTGATTTTAGTGATAGTAATAGTCAAAAGGCAAAGAATTTTGGACTGGAATACATAAATGGCCAAGTGAGATATAATACGTATAGATTATTTGATAATTTATAAGAGGAAAGGGATAGAGGTACAAAATGGTAAATGTAACAGCCGCAATTATTCGCCAAAATAATAAAATACTAATTTGCCAAAGAGGTGCAGGAGGAAGCTGTGAATATCTTTGGGAATTTCCTGGTGGTAAACTGGAATCGGGAGAAACTTTAGAGGAATGTATCATTCGAGAGTGTAAAGAGGAGCTAGAGATTGATATTGTTGTAAAGAATGTTTTTGCAGAATCAACTTACCAATATCCTGATAAAGAAATTGCATTTACATTTTTTGAAGCAGATATTGTTAATGGAAACCTGAAAGCGAATGTGCATCAGGATGTTCGGTGGATACAAATGCAGGAATTGCGAAATTTTAAGTTTTGCCCAGCAGATGTTATGATAGTAGAAAAATTATTGAATTAGATTATTCCGATACATTCCAAGTACTACCACTAATCTCCCTTGCATACAATGTAACAACAAGATAATAAGGGGGGTTGCGTTTCGTCCCCATCGGCATGAAACGCAGACACTATGAAAGGCTATATAGAGGAACGGGCGGTTGAAATCGCTAATTATATTATCGATTATAATGCGACTGTGAGGCAAACAGCAAAGCAGTTTGGCATCTCGAAATCAACCGTACATAAAGACGTTACCGAACGTCTTGCTCAAATCAACCCTTCCCTCGCAAATAAAGCGCGGGTGGTCTTAGACCTCAATAAGTCGGAACGCCATATCAGAGGCGGATTGGCAACCAAGGAAAAATATCTCCATAAGTCGAGATATAACCAAGCTTATCAATGATCTTCTTACAGGAGCAACGAGTTAAAAGATATTACTATGTGACTTTATCAAAAGCATAGTAATATCTTTTTTCGTTGCTTATGTCAGTAAACCCATATTTACAATACTATAATGAAGTTCTATAATTCATTATAAGAATAAAAAATATTTGTATAAAAAATAAAAGTATTATTTGTAATTTTATTATACTATTATAGTACTTTTCAGTGGAAATACAAAGAATATGGTGTGAAAATAGTATGTAGTATGGTATAATGAAGTTTATGTGTTAATCGAAATATCTGCATAAATATTTAGTATGAGCATGTTTACAAACGATATTAAATTGGCATATACAATATATAATATAAGAACAAAATATAGAAGAAAGAGGGAATTGGTATATGGGTAAGGCAACATTTTTGGGTGGGATTCATACCTATGACGGTAAAGCTATGTCGAAGGATAAGCCCACAACGCTTCTATTACCAAAAGGCGATTTGGTATTTCCGATGTCTCAGCATATTGGAGCTCCAGCGAAACCCATCGTTGAAAAGGGCGATAAGGTATTGGTTGGACAGAAGATTGGCGAAGCAACGGGATTTATCTCAGCAAATATCATTAGCTCAGTATCTGGAACGGTGAAGGTGGTAGAAAAAAGACTAACCGTATCAGGACAAATGACCGAGTCCATTGTGATCGAAAATGATCATGAATATAAGGCAGTGGATGGCTTTGGTAAATTGCGTGATTACACCTTATTATCCAAACAAGAGATTAGAACAATAATAAAGGATGCAGGAATCGTAGGTATGGGTGGCGCAGGCTTTCCAACTCATGTAAAGTTGAGTCCAAAGGAGGATAGCAAGATTGAATATATACTTGTAAATGCTGCAGAATGTGAACCGTATCTGACCTCTGATTATCGTATGCTATTGGAAGAAACGAATAAATTAGTAACAGGACTAAAGATTATCTTAAGCCTCTTTGAAAATGCAAAGGGTGTAATAGCAATTGAAGATAATAAACCTGAAGCAATCAATAAATTGAAGGAAGCAACCTTGAATGAAACAAATATTCAGGTTAAAATTCTAAAGACCAAATATCCGCAAGGCGCAGAGCGTCAGCTAATCTATGCTGCTACAGGAAGAAAGCTGAATTCCAAAATGCTGCCCTCCGATGTAGGATGTATCGTAAATAACGTTGATACCGTTATCTCAATTTGTTTGGCGGTTGCAGAAAGTACCCCATTAATCCGTAGAATCGTAACGGTAACCGGTGATGCTATTGTAAATCCAAGAAATTTTAATGTAAGAACCGGTACTAATTATAATGAGTTTGTCGCAGAAGCAGGTGGATTTGTTGCAAAGCCGGAGAAAATTATATCTGGGGGACCAATGATGGGTATGTCCTTGTTCTCGTTAGATATACCGGTTACGAAGACTTCCTCCGCGTTATTATGTTTCCTCAAAGATGATGCAGCGGCCCCGGAAACAGCATGTATCCGATGTGGTAGATGTATTCAGGCATGCCCGAGTGGTCTAATACCACAAAAGTTATTAGTGACTGCAGAGCAATTTGATGATGAGAATTTCATGAAAAATAATGGTATGGAGTGTACGGAATGTGGAAGTTGTACGTATGTGTGTCCCGCAAAGCGTAGGATTACACAATCAATGAAACAGACAAGACGTAGTATCTTAAATAATAAAAAGAAGGCGTAATGAATTTACTTACAATTAGGTAACAGATGATTAGACTTGTTTCCGTTACATCTGTGATAATAGGAGAAAGAGGTGTAAACTTTGAGCGATTTATTTCATGTATCGGCAGCCCCACATACAAGGAGCCCGATTACTACTAAATATATCATGCAAGATGTTGCTATAGCGTTAATTCCTGCCAGCTTATTTGGTATTTATAATTTTGGAATAAAAGCATTACTAGTAATTCTGACAACAATAATTGCATGTGTAGTGACAGAATATCTTTATGAAAAGCTAATGAAAATACCAATTAGTACAGGAGATTATAGTGCTGTTGTTACCGGAATTTTACTTGCACTCAACCTTCCAGCTTCGGTACCGTTATGGATTCCTGTAATTGGTGGGGTATTTGCAATTTTAGTGGTAAAGATGCTATATGGTGGTCTTGGACAGAATTTTATGAACCCGGCACTTGCAGCACGCTGTTTTCTTTTGATTTGTTTTACAAAAAGGATGACTAATTTCGATGTAGAGAAAATAAGCTCCGTAATCGCGAAACTAGATTTTAAGACAATTATGCAAAACGGTGCAGTTGCTATAGACGGTGTATCCGGTGCAACACCACTTGCGTCACTAAGAGCAGGAGAAACAGTCAATATATTTAAGATGTTTGTTGGTAATATTGGCGGTACAATTGGTGAGACAAGTGCACTTGCAATTCTACTCGGTGGTGGTTATTTGGTACTAAGAAAAGTAATACGTTTAAGAATTCCATTTACTTATATTATAACCTTTGCTGCATTTATTCTTATCTTTGGCGGAAAAGGATTAGATACAAATTACTTACTTGGACAAGTGTTTGGTGGCGGTTTGATGCTCGGTGCTTTCTTTATGGCAACGGATTATGTGACAAGCCCGATTACACCTAAGGGTCAGATTGCCTTTGGTATCTGCCTTGGTTTACTTACAGGAATCTTCCGACTTTTTGGTGCTTCCGCAGAGGGCGTATCCTATGCGATTATCTTCTGTAACCTTTTAGTGCCATTAATTGAGAAGATAACAATTCCGACTCCATTTGGAAAGGAGCGTGCTCGCAGTGGAAAATAATAAAGTGAAAAAGGAATCTTCCTCCATTATGAAGGATGCCATCATTCTTTTTCTTATTACACTTATTTCAGGCTTAGCACTTGGATATGTATATGAGATTACGAAGGCACCGATTAAAGTGCAACAGGAGGAGGCAAAACTTGAGGCGTATCAGAAGGTATTTTCAGATGCAAATTCTTTGGTTGTTGATGAAGATTTACAACAGACTGCAGATGGAATCGATTTAATAAGCCTTGATCCTACATTTAAGAATATAACAATTGATGAGATTAATAAAGCACTCGATAGCAGTAATAATTTAATTGGATATATTGTCGTAGTTACGACACCGGAAGGCTATGGTGGAGATATTCAACTAGCAATAGGGTATAGAACAGACGGATCAGTAACTGGAATGGAGGTTCTAAAGATGAGCGAAACTGCCGATCTTGGTACGAAGTCGAATGAACCTGAATTTAAGAATCAATTTAAAGGGAAAAAGGTAGATCAATTTGCCTATACGAAAGATGGTGCAACTGAGGATAATCAAATTGATGCAATCAGTGGTGCAACAATTACGACAAAGGCAGTTGTGAATGCAGTCAATGCAGGGATTGGTTTTATAAAAGAGTACGCAGACTTAGGAGGTGCAGTAAATGAATAAGTATGTAGAACGCCTTTATAATGGAATTATTAAAGAAAATCCTACCTTTATCTTAATGCTAGGTATGTGTCCTACTCTTGCGGTAACCACTTCGGCTGTCAATGGTGCGGGAATGGGATTTACCACGACAGCAGTTCTCGCATTATCAAACCTATTGATTGCTGCTCTTCGAAAAATCATCCCGGATAAGGTAAGAATGCCTTCGTATATCGTGGTAGTAGCGTCCCTTGTGACGATTTTGCAGCTCTTATTAGAAGCATATATTCCATCACTGAATAAATCACTTGGTATTTATATTCCGCTCATTGTAGTAAATTGTATTATTTTTGGTAGAGCAGAATCTTATGCAGCGAAAAACCCAGTCCTATTGTCCACCTTTGATGGTATCGGAATGGGAATTGGATTTACAATTAGTTTAACTATCATAGGTGCATTCCGTGAGTTTTTAGGAAATGGTACAATCTTTAGCAAAGGTGTTATGCCTGACTCCTTTGAACCAATGAAGATATTTGTTCTAGCACCAGGGGCGTTCTTTGTACTTGCTCTGTTGGCTGCACTTCAGAATAAATTAAGACTAAAGTCTGCAACCAACGGATCCGTTCCAAATGCAAGTATAGGTTGTGGCGGAGATTGTTCTCACTGCGGGGGTAATATTAGCGTGGCTAATCATGAAAAAATAAATGATGCAAATACAATTGCTAAAAAAAATAACAAAAATAAGGAGGATTGATTTAGATGAAAGAACTTTTGATCGTTATCATTGCGGCTGCACTTGTTAATAACGTTGTACTAAGTCAATTTCTTGGCTTATGTGCATTTCTAGGTGTTTCGAAGAAGACAGAAACGGCAGCAGGTATGGGGGCAGCAGTTATCTTCGTTATCACAATCGCATCTGCATGCACCAGTTTAATTTACGACTATATTCTAGTACCAATGAATCTTTCCTATATGAGTACCATTGTTTTTATTTTGGTAATAGCAGCGTTGGTACAGTTTGTAGAAATGGTAATAAAGAAATATAGTCCAGCACTTTATAATGCGCTTGGTGTTTATTTGCCACTCATTACAACAAACTGTGCCGTTCTTGGTGTTGCTATTATAAATGTAAATAAAGACTATGGTTTTGTAACTAGTGTTGTCAATGGCTTTGGTACTGCAGTAGGTTTTACAATAGCAATTATTATTATGGCAGGTATTAGAGAACGCATTGAATACAATGACATCTCAAAATCCTTTCAAGGATCTCCAATCGTACTGATTACATCAGGCTTAATGGCGATTGCTTTCATTGGATTTTCCGGATTATTATAGAAGGGAGGACTTCAAATGATATTAGATATGACGATATTAGTAGGCGTTTCCCTTCCAAATAGTGTGGGAATTCTAAGTGGTATTAGCATCAAAGGTGTTGGTATGGCAACCTTAATCGTGGGTTTAACTGGATTAATTATAGGCGTATTTTTAGGGATTTCAGCAAAGGTTTTTCATGTTGAAGTTGATGAAAAAGAATCTGAGGTGAGAAGTCTTTTACCAGGAAACAATTGTGGTGGTTGTGGCTTTGCAGGCTGTGATGCATTAGCGAAGGCAATTGCAAATGGGGAAGCACCAGTGAATGCTTGCCCTGTTGCAAACCAAGATGCATATGATCAGATTGGATTAGTTATGGGCAAATCAGCCGAAGTCGCTGAGAAAAAAATAGCATTTGTAAAATGTTCCGGTACCTGTGATAAGACACAAGATAAATATGAGTACTTTGGTATTCCAGATTGTAAAAAGCTTGCACTCGTTCCCGGAGGTGGAAATAAAAAATGTAGCTTTGGCTGTATGGGCTTTGGCTCATGCGTAAAAGTATGTGCATTTGATGCAATTCATGTAATGAACGGTGTCGCAGTAGTTGATAAAGAAAAATGTACTGGCTGTAGTATGTGTACGGCGGAGTGTCCAAGCAAATTAATAGTACTGATACCGAAGAAAGAAATACATCAAGTAAGCTGTAATTCACAGGATAAGGGCAAGGATGTGAAGGCAGCTTGTTCTGCTGGGTGTATTGGCTGTAAGATGTGTACCAAGGTATGCGAATATGATGCAATTACAGTGGAGAACAATCTTGCTTTCATTGATTACAGCAAATGTACGAATTGTGGTAAATGTGCGCAAGTATGTCCTGTTAAAGTAATACACATGTTATAAACAAGAATAGAAACTGCCCTATATAGACCGGTATACAACGGTATATATGAGGGCAGTTTTTTTGCTATTTTCTTATAATGCGCTCTTTATAACCAATTTGTTAGGTTGGAATAATTGTGGAAATACTTGACTTTCTTGTAGATAAATGTACAATTAATATATATGTGAAATTTTTAACTGAATAGGATTCCAAAACTTATCACTAGTAACACAGTACAAAACGAAAAGAATAGTAGAGGTACTATTATGATACAGGCGTATAATTACATGATAGCTAGCTATTTGCCAAAACCTCTAACAAAACAAAATGTGTTAAGGAGAGGCGAATTAAAGGCGGTTTACGATAATATTGTGAACCTTAGTAAAAGTTCGCCGTTTTATAAAATAAATCTTTCAAAAGAAAATCAATTATATACGCTCGGTATCAAAGATACAGCAAATGAACTCAAATCTATAGCGAAAGAATTGGCAGATTCTGAACATAATCTGATTTTCAAACAAAGGATTCTTACGGTTAGTGATGCAGAAGTCCTTACAGCAAACCTTTTGAAGGATGAGACGGAGCATTTGCCAGAAGCTATCTCACTAACTGTTGGAACTTTGGCTGCTTCGCAACAAAATAGAGGGAAAGAACTATTCAGTACCTCTTTAGGCATAGAACGAGGAAACTATAAATTTGAGGTTACCGTAAAGGACCAAATTTATGATTTTAAATATACGGTAGAAGAGAGAATAAAAAATCTGCAGGCGCAGAGAAAACTTGCTGATTTCATCAATGAAGCAGATATGGGCATTACTGCATCCGTTGAACGAAACGACGACGAGAAATACAGTCATATCATTATAGAATCGGATTTACGGGTAGACCAGGATGAAAGAATATTTTCTATTAAAGATCTTGATGGAATAAATGTTGGACTTGTGGATTATTTTGGAATAGATCATATGGACAGAGGTGCTACAAATACACGATTTGAATTGAATGGTGTTCAGAAACAAACCTCATCAAATGTTTTTACGTTAGAAGATACAATACAAGTTTCGCTAAATAAAACAAGCGAAAAGCCAGTTGTTATAAAACTTGTTCCAGACAGTGACAAGATATTAGAAGAAGTGAATTCTGTTTTTGATACCTATAATGGGATGATTAATCTGGCAAGAGCAAGAAAGGAAACAACTCCAGAACATAACGGAGCGACTAAGCTAATTACAGACTTTAAAGGTATTGCGCATTTGTATCAAGAGGAAATGGAAGCTTGTGGTCTGAATATTACAGAAGATGGAACGATTAAAGTGGACGAAGTACTTGCCTTCCAAGCTGCAACAGATGGTGGAATGGAAAGTTTGTTTAAAAGAGAAAACGGATTCATTACAAGGCTCATAGAGAAAGCAGAGGCCGTTGTAATCAATCCGATGGAATATCTAGATAAAATTGTTGTGACTTATCCTAACAACACAAAGACAAATTATGCCAATCCTTACGTTACTTCTATGTATAGCGGAATGCTTTTTAATTCATATTGTTAAGATAAGAACTCGTTTTTACGTATTCACTTGGTGTAATACCAATTCGTTTCTTGAATATTCGACTAAAGTAATTTGGATCCTTATAACCAACTAAGAAGCAGACTTCCTTTACTGTAACATTTGGATTGCTCAGTAATTCCTTTGCTCTTTTTACCCGTAACATTGAGAGCCAGTCAACAAAATTGAAACCGGTATTCTTTTTAATTAGCTTGCTAAAATACTGAGGGCTAATATTCACCTGATCTGCAACATCTTCTAATGAAATATCCTCCGCATAATGCGTTTCCAGGTATTCTTTGGTTGACAGTACGATTTTATTGGTGTAGTCAATTAAATTCTTCGGCTTCACGACTCTTGTCATGTAAATAAATTGATGATATGCCCATTCAATGAGAGCACTTCCTTTTAATTCAGATAGTTCTTTCAGTAATAGAACGTAGTTTGTATATTCGGAATGGCTATGGCCATCCATACGCATCGCACGACTTGATAAGATCAGAATCTCAAGTATTTTATTGCATTTATCTTCTTCTTTATAAGAATCGAGGGAATCCATTAGAATACTAAATAAATCATACGCTTCAATTTTACGAAGCCGAATTGCATCAAGCAAATGTTTCTCGGTTTCGACATAATCGAAATTCTTCTCTGGGTGCATATTATCAAGATCGAGAATATGTATTATACTATGTGAAACACAAAAGCGAATACAACGAATCGCCTCAAAGTAAGAAATATGAAGAGCATAAATACTTTGAATAGTTCCGATTCCGATTGAAGTGGAGTAATGCAGCTCTATGCTTATACTATCTGCTATACTTTTAGCAAGGGAAATGCTTTCGGCTTTCATATCATAATCAGAAGTTATTTTGTTATCTATAGTTATGATTACACCCATACGATTCCCTATCATAGGACCCACTGTATTATTTACACGACCTGTCAATGCCTTTTTTATACATTCGTAAAACAAGAACTCTTGCATCTCTAAATTGGTAGCATTCTTTCCATTCGCCGGTGTAAACGTTATAAATAGAATATAGCCATAGTTATTCAAATTAAGTAAGGATTGAAAACTACTAATTTCCTTTTGTGAACAGCCTTTAAAGAACAAGGAATAAACAAAGCTTTTTTCAATGATATACGCAAGGTCATCTGCTGTTACCTTGTGACGCGATAGGAATAGATCTGACTGCAACCCTTCCCAAAATTCAGTCTCGCCTGTTATATTTTTATAATTCGTTTGATCTTGCATCATAACATCACTCCTTTGCTGCTAAGATTTAACATTATGCGTATTTGATATCAAATATTATACCACAAATTGCTATATTTTACACTCCTAAAATATGGTTAATATTTAATATAATAGAATATTTGCAAAATAATTTTCAATAAATGCTATTTTGCCACATAAATGCCAAGTAGTAGAAATACGATGAATAGATAGATATCAAACTTAGGACAGAATGTGAGAAAAAAGATGAAAAATAGAAGAAATAGATTACATAAATTGTATATTATAGTGGGGGTGGCATTCCTTATTGGCTTAAGCTGTAGGGAGAGGCCGAGCGTTCAGGCTAAGATTCTGCAAGAAAATAAGGATACAGCTGGAGAGATTGTGGTAATCTTTGAGAATAAAATATCTGCAGATTCCCTGGATTTATTTTTAACTTCTGTGGAAACTCCAATTGAAGTTCTTAATCATATAGAGGATTATGCGTTGCTGCGTGTAGAAGATGAAAAGGAGTATCCTAGTGTTTTAAGTGCCTTGCAGGAGAGCTCTATGATAGCGGTTGCACAGGCGAATGACAGCATCTCGATTTTAAAGATAAGTGAGGATCCTTATTCCGCTTCACAGTGGGCGCTGGACAATCCGGGTTGGTATACCCGCTTTGTTGGAACGAACAGTGGAGACGTAACAGCAACAGAGGGAGTGGACATGGATGTAGCTCAAGCATGGGAGCTTCTAAATAAGGATAAAAATGATTTAAGAGAAGTAGTTGTAGCGATTATTGATACAGGCATTGATTATTTACATCCGGATTTATCAAAAAACATGTGGTTGAATGAAAATGAAATTTCTCAAGATGGAATTGACAATGATAATAATGGCTATATTGATGATATCTTTGGGTGGGATTTTTACAATGGTGATTCTTCCGTATGTCACTATGAATATAATGAAGTATTAAAACTAAGACTTTCTTCTCCAGAGGATAGAGATGATCATGGAACACATTGTGCTGGTACCATCGCAGCGGTTGCGAATAATAATATTGGAATTGCAGGTATAGCTTCTAATGTAAATGTTAAACTCATGTCACTCAAAATCAATGGTGGAGATAAAGGATACGGTAATATAGCGAATGCCATTGAAGCAATCAAGTATGCTACCAGGATGGGTGCGGATATCTGCAATTTAAGCTGGGGTTCCTACCAATATAATGAAGCACTTGAGCAGGTGATGAAAGAATCTGATATGCTATTTGTAGCTGCGGCAGGTAATGATGGTACGAACAACAATAGCGACCCAATTTATCCAGCAAGTTATGATTTAGATAATGTGATATCTGTTACATTTTCAGATTCCAATGGTGAGTTACCTCCACTCTCAAATTACGGGACGACAACAGTTGATTTAGCTGCACCTGGAGAAGACATTTATAGTACCATTGTTGGATCCTATGCATCTATGAGTGGATCTTCGATGGCGGCACCTCATGTGAGTGCTATTGCTGCTATGCTATACTCTTACGATGAGTATTTATATCCTTCCAACATAAAGGAAATTATATTGGAAAGTATAAAGCCATTGGAGAGTTTAGAGGGCTTTTTACTCCATCCAGGAATTCCAAGTGCTTATCGGGCACTTATGTCTTTGGAGAGCATACAAAGGGATTTGGACGCACCGAAGATAACATTTCAAACGATTTATAATAAAGGAGAGTTGATTGTACCAATCTATTCGGAAGATAGTGGCGGTTCCAATATAAGAGCAATCAAATGGTTACTTGGCAACAAAGATTTATCGGACTTTGAACGCGGCATGGCAGGAACTAGTGTGTCGGATAATCAAGTGGCCTTTAAAAAGGCTGGGACGTATTCATTTTATGTAAGTGATTATGCCGGTAATGCGATTGTAGAAAAATATAAGGTATTAGATGACACCATATCACCGAAGATCGCAACTTCCTATACAGTTTCCAATAATTATAAGACTAAAACAATAAAGATTAAAATATCCGATAATTTAAGTGGCATAAAAAAGGTAAAATATTTAAAAGGGGATAAGAAAACTACTAACTTTCTACCTGCAAGTGCTGGCACTGAAATTAAAATAAAGGATGGAATAGGTACCTTTACAGTCACAGAAGATGGAATTTATAGTATTTACGGAGCTGATTATAGAGGAAATAATATAGTAACGAAAGTATCTGTGAAAGTAATAAAAGCAACCGAAATTATTTTTGGTGGAAATAGTGGGAAAACATTAAATATAGGTAGCCACTATACATTAAAAGTATTAGCTACGCCAATCAATACAACGGACAGAATTACTTATGTCAGTTCGAATCAGACCGTAGCATCGGTGAGCACGAAGGGTGTAGTGACAGCACTTAAGGCAGGAAAGGCGACGATTAAGGCAAAAACTTCGAGTGGTATTACTGCGTCATGCGAAATAACGGTAAAGAAGCCGTAGTGATATCGTAAAAAACTTATTTTTCGCAACATATGAGGGTGAATTCAAATGGAATTTATTCTCATATGATCGAGTGATTAAAATATAGCAGTTGCGAAATAATAAATTTTCTGATATAGTTGAAATTAATAATTGCAATAAAAAAATAAATATTGACGTATTTTCATACGTATGTTATATTAGATAAGCGAAGAAAGAGGGCTTTTTTTTTATGCCTAAAAAAGTTCACTTAAGCGAAGAAAAGCGTTTGTGCGCTACAGAGAGAAATCGGAGGTGGAATTGTGCGCGTAAAAATCACATTGGCATGTACTGATTGCAAGCAACGCAATTACAACATGACAAAGGAAAAGAAAACACATCCAGACAGAATGGAAACAAAAAAGTATTGTAAGTTCTGCAAATCACACACATTACACAAAGAAACAAAATAATTATACTGAAAGGAAAGTGAAAACATGGGAGAGTTGACAAATACTTCGGATAAAAGTTCGAAGAAAAGCTGGTTTAAAGGCTTGAAGTCTGAGTTTAAGAAAATTGTATGGCCAGACAAAGAATTACTAGCAAAACAGTCAGTAGCTGTCATAGTCATGACCGTTCTAATAGGTATAGTTATCGCTGTTTTGGATTTGGGTATCAAAAACGGTATTGAACTTTTGATTAAGTAGGATAAGGGTGATGATATGTCAGATACTAATTGGTACGTTGTTCACACCTATTCAGGGTATGAGAACAAGGTAAAAGCTAACATTGAGAAGACGATAGAAAATAGGGATCTTCAAGACCAAATAATCGAAGTCTCTGTCCCTATGCAAGAAGTCGTTGAAGTAAAAAACGGTGTGAAGAAGCGTGTGCAGAAGAAAATGTTCCCTGGATATGTACTACTTAATATGGTTATGAATGATGACGTATGGTATGTAGTTCGTAATACCAGAGGTGTGACAGGATTCGTAGGCCCTGATTCAAAGCAACCGGTACCCCTATCAGATGCAGAAATGCGCAGCATGGGAATTAAAAAAGATGAGATTGTGGTTGATTTTGAAATTGGTGACACTGTAATTGTTGTTTCCGGAGTATGGGAAAATACGACAGGTCAAATCAAACAAATTAATAACCATAAGCAAATCGTTACAATCAGCGTTGACATGTTTGGACGTGAAACGCCGGTTGAAATTAGTTTTAGCGATGTAAAAGTTCGCAGATAATTTTTTAAGATTTACGGACAGACTAGTGGGAGGGAAATTCCCGCAAACACCACATTATTCAGGAGGTATGCTATAATGGCAAAGAAAGTAACAGGTTATATCAAACTACAAATCCCTGCTGCAAAGGCTACACCAGCACCACCGGTTGGACCAGCATTAGGACAACATGGTGTGAACATTGTACAGTTCACAAAAGAATTTAATGCAAGAACAGCTGATCAAGAAGGAATGATTATTCCTGTTGTAATCACTGTATATGGCGACAGAAGCTTTAGTTTTATTACAAAGACACCACCGGCAGCAATATTACTTAAAAAAGCTTGTAATTTAAAATCCGGATCTGCTACTCCTAACAAAACGAAAGTAGCTACTGTTACGAAAGCAGAAGTAAGAAGAATTGCAGAGCTTAAAATGCCAGATTTAAACGCAGCAAGTGTTGAATCAGCAATGAGTATGATTTCTGGTACAGCAAGAAGTATGGGAATCACAGTTGTTGACTAATTAAGAAATTGACAACATAATTGAAAGAGATTATGTGATTGAAAATCTAACAAAACGTGGGAGGAAATGCTGAATATGCTACGCATATTCAACAGGAAAATCAGTAAAACTGATTTTCCGGGCTATTCAAAGGACTGTAAAAAGATTTTTGAGAGCTTATGATTACTCCGATACTACCACTAGGAGGTTTATAGAATGAAACGAGGAAAGAAATATGTTGACGTTGCAAAACTTATTGACAAAACAGTTCAATATGATGCAAATGAAGCAATAAGTTTAGTTAAAAAATCAGCAGTTGCAAAATTTGATGAAACAATCGAAGCTCATATCAGACTTGGTGTTGATGGACGTCATGCGGACCAACAGGTTCGTGGTGCAGTTGTATTACCACACGGAACAGGTAAAACAGTTCGCGTTCTTGTATTTGCGAAGGGTGATAAAGTTGCAGAAGCGCAAGCAGCTGGAGCAGATTATGTTGGCGGAGATGATTTAGTACCTAAGATTCAAAATGAAGGCTGGTTTGAATTTGATGTTGTAGTTGCAACTCCTGACATGATGGGTGTTGTTGGACGTTTAGGACGTGTTCTCGGCCCTAAAGGCTTAATGCCAAATCCAAAAGCAGGAACCGTTACTATGGATGTTACAAAAGCAATTAACGATATCAAAGCAGGTAAGATTGAATATCGTTTAGACAAGACAAATATTATCCATGTACCACTTGGTAGAGCTTCCTTTACAGAGGAGCAATTAGGTGACAACTTCCAAACATTGATTGGAGCAGTCATTAAAGCAAAGCCATCCGCTGCAAAAGGACTATATTTAAAAAGTGTTACATTAGCATCTACTATGGGTCCTGGTGTAAAACTTAACACAGCTAAATTAAGCTAATTGACATAAATTTTTAGCAAACTAATAAAAGAATGGATTGACATTATCTTTTTTTAATGCTATAATCCGTTCTGTGAATTACTGCCGTAGACAGTGGGTGCCGTGAGGCGTAAGGTGATACCGCCCGCCGAGGAAAGAATGATTTAATTAAAATCATGTCCTCTTTCTGTTTCGGCAGGAAGAGGTTTTTTAATGCAAGACAATAGAGTGTTGGCTCTGCCAACAGACTATTGTATATAAAAGCAATAAGGAGGTGTACGAAATGGCAAAAGTAGAAATGAAGAAACCTGTTGTTGAAGAGATTAAAGGTTATGTAGCGGATGCAAAAGCTGCTGTATTAGTTGATTATCGCGGGTTAACCGTTGCTCAGGATACAGAACTTCGTAAGAGGCTTAGAGCGGCCGGTGTTGTATACAAAGTATACAAAAACACTATGCTTAACTTCGCTTTTAAAGGAACAGAGTATGAAGCATTAGAAAAGCACTTAGAAGGACCAACTGCAGTAGCTTTTGGTTTGGAAGATGCAACTGCTCCTGCAAGAATTATTAATGAGCTTGCAAAGACAGTACCAGCTTTAGAATTTAAAGCAGGTGTTGTTGACGGAACTTACTACGATCAAAAGGGAATTCAAATTATTGCAACAATCCCTTCCAGAGAAATTCTTATTTCCAAGTTACTTGGAAGTTTACAGTCACCAATTACAAATTTTGCTCGTGTTCTTAAGCAAATTGCAGAAAAAGGTGAAGTAGCGTAATAACAAATTAACGCTATAAGAAAGAGTAACATAATAACAAATCATAAAAACAAATAAAATTTGGAGGTATATAAAATGACAACTCAAGAATTTATCGAGGCAATTAAGAGCCTTACCGTTTTAGAATTAAATGATTTAGTAAAAGCATGTGAAGAAGAATTTGGTGTTTCTGCAGCAGCAGGCGTAGCAGTAGCAGGCCCAGCAGCAGCTGAAGTAGAAGAAAAAACAGAATTTGATGTTGAATTAACTGAAGTAGGCCCTAACAAAGTTAAGGTTATCAAGGTTGTTCGTGAAGTAACTGGTTTAGGCTTAAAAGAAGCTAAGGACGTTGTAGATGGCGCTCCTAAGGTTGTTAAAGAAGCAGCAACAAAGGACGAAGCAGCAGATCTTAAAGCTAAGCTTGAAGCTGAAGGTGCTAAAGTTACATTAAAGTAATCTTAAATGAAATAAAAAAAGCGGACCAGATGGTCCGCTTTTTTGCTTTTCATGCAATAAGATCTGACAAGTAAAATCCTATTGTAATGAATTATTCATATAATTGAAAAAAATCAACTAATAAATGTTGACAGTGGAAAATATTTGTGGTAGCATGAAAGATGCACTATTGTGGTGCTGTATGCCTAATTACATTTATTATAGCATATATGATGAAAAATGAAAAGAAGTTTTCATTTTTTATTTCATACAATTGATAAATATTTTAAATCAATTGTGTCATTTAAATTCTTATAAAATGTCAAGGGGTGAAAACGTCAATGGATAAAAACAGAATACATCCAATTAGAGTTGGTAACAGTGTAAGAATGAGTTACTCCAAACAAAAGGAAGTACTGGAAATGCCGAATCTCATTGAGGTTCAAAAGGACTCATATCAATGGTTTTTAGACGCAGGACTCAAAGAAGTATTTGATGATATTTCTCCAATTGCAGATTATAGTGGGCATTTGAGCTTAGAGTTCGTGGATTTTGCGTTGTGTGAAGACGATGTCAAATATTCGATTGAAGAGTGTAAGGAAAGAGATGCAACTTATGCAGCTCCTCTAAAAGTAAAAGTAAGATTACACAACAAAGAAAATAACGAAATTAATGAACACGATATTTTCATGGGTGATTTGCCAATAATGACCGAAACGGGTACCTTTGTAATTAACGGCGCAGAAAGAGTTATTGTTAGCCAGTTGGTACGTTCCCCCGGTATATATTATTCTGTAAGTCATGACAAGATAGGTAAAACATTATATACTTCAACAGTAATTCCTAACCGAGGTGCATGGTTAGAATATGAAACAGATTCTAACGATATTTTTTATGTACGTGTTGATAGAAATAGAAAAGTCCCAATTACTGTATTTATTAGAGCGTTGGGCTATGGTACCAATGAAGAAATTAAGCAATTGTTTGGTGATGAACCTAAAATTTTAGCAAGTATAGCAAAAGATCCTAGTACAGCAAAGGATCCGTCTGGTAGTTATCAAGATGGTTTGCTTGAGCTGTACAAAAAGTTGCGTCCTGGTGAGCCACTTGCTGTTGAGAATGCAGAATCATTATTAAATAGTATGTTCTTTGATTCCAGAAGATATGATCTTGCTAAGGTAGGTAGATATAAATTCAACAAAAAGCTTGCTTTAAGGAATAGAATTGTTGGACACGTATTAGCAGAAGATGTAATCAACACCTCAACTGGTGAGATTATGGCAGAAGCCGGTACACGGGTAACAGATCAATTAGCTAGAGATATTCAGAACGCAGCAGTACCTTCGGTTATGCTACAATCTGAAGAGCGTAATGTTAAAGTCCTTTCTAATATGATGGTTGACCTTTCGAGCTTTATAGATGTAGATGAAAAATTACTTGGTGTTACAGAAGAGGTATACTATCCGGTTTTAGAAAAGATATTAGCGGATAATACTTCTATTGAAGATATTAAAGAAGCTATTAAGAAGAACATCAACGAGCTAATTCCAAAACATATTACAAAAGAAGATATTCTTGCTTCTATTAACTATAACATTCATTTAGAGTATGGTATTGGTAATGCAGATGATATTGATCATTTGGGAAATAGAAGAATTAGAGCGGTTGGTGAGTTATTACAGAACCAATACAGAATTGGTCTTTCTAGAATGGAACGTGTTGTAAGGGAAAGAATGACAACCCAGGATTTAGAAGGTGTTAGTCCACAATCCTTAATAAACATTAAACCAGTTACAGCAGCAGTAAAAGAGTTTTTTGGTAGTTCTCAGTTATCCCAGTTTATGGATCAACATAATCCACTAGGCGAGTTAACACATAAGAGACGTTTATCTGCCTTAGGCCCTGGTGGTTTGTCGCGTGATAGAGCAGGCTTTGAAGTTCGTGACGTTCATTATTCTCATTATGGCAGAATGTGCCCTATTGAGACTCCAGAAGGTCCTAACATTGGACTTATTAACTCGCTAGCATCTTATGCTAGAATTAATGAATATGGATTTATTGAAGCTCCATATCGTAAAGTTGATAAAACCGATCCAATGAATCCTAAAGTAACAGATGCAGTTATTTACTTAACAGCAGATGAAGAGGATAAATTTATAGTTGCACAAGCAAATGAAAAGATTGATTCAGAAGGCTATTTTGTTGGAAACAATGTTTCTGGACGTTTTAAAGAAGAAACCTCTGAATATGAAAAACATTTGATTGACTTAATGGATGTATCACCAAAGATGGTATTCTCAGTTGCTACAGCTATGATTCCATTCTTAGAGAATGATGATGCTAACCGTGCCCTCATGGGTTCTAACATGCAACGTCAGGCAGTTCCATTACTAGTTACCGAGTCTCCAGTTGTTGGAACAGGTATGGAAGCGAAAGCAGCTGCAGATTCTGGTGTTTGTGTTATTGCAAAAAAAGCAGGTACCGTTGAGAAAGTTACAGCAAAAGAAATCTTAATAAAGAATGAGGACAATTCCAAGACCTCTTACAGACTGCTTAAGTTTGCAAAGAGTAATCAAGGTACTTGTATCAATCAAAGACCGATTGTTAAAAAGGGTCAGAAAGTTACTGCTGGTCAAGTAGTAGCAGATGGACCTTCTACTTCACAAGGCGAATTAGCACTTGGTAAGAACCCATTAATCGGATTTATGACTTGGGAAGGTTATAACTACGAGGATGCGGTACTATTAAGCGAGCGCTTGGTCAATGAAGATGTATATACCTCAGTTCATATAGAAGAATATGAAGCAGAAGCAAGAGATACAAAGCTCGGGCCAGAAGAAATCACAAGAGATGTACCTGGTGTTGGCGATGAAGCATTAAAGGATCTTGATGAAAGAGGTATTATCCGTATTGGTGCTGAAGTTCGTGCCGGAGATATCCTTGTTGGTAAAGTTACACCGAAGGGTGAAACAGAACTTACTGCTGAAGAGAGACTCCTTAGAGCTATTTTCGGTGAGAAAGCAAGAGAAGTTAGAGATACCTCTCTTCGCGTACCTCATGGTGAATATGGAATCATAGTTGATGCAAAAGTATTTACAAGAGAAAATGGTGATGATTTATCTCCTGGAGTAAATCGTACTGTTCGTGTTTATATTGCACAGAAGAGAAAAATTCAAGTTGGCGATAAGATGGCTGGTCGTCATGGTAATAAGGGTGTTGTTTCTAGAGTATTACCAGTAGAGGATATGCCTTTCTTACCAAATGGTAGACCACTTGATATTGTGCTCAATCCACTTGGTGTTCCATCTCGTATGAATATTGGACAGGTACTTGAGATCCATTTATCACTTGCTGCAAAGGTGCTTGGTATTAAAGTAGCTACGCCAGTATTTGATGGTGCTAACGAGTATGACATTATGGATACACTGGATATTGCAAATGACTATGCTAATACAACATGGGAAGAATTTGAAGCAAAATACAAAGATGCAATTAATCCTGAACTTTTCGAGTATTTAGATACGAATAAGGCTTACCGAGAAGAGTGGAAGGGTGTTCCAATTAATCGTGACGGTAAAGTATGGCTTCGTGATGGTAGATCGGGTGAGTATTTTGAGGGTGCAGTAACAGTTGGATTTATGCATTACTTGAAGCTCCATCATTTGGTTGATGATAAGATTCATGCTCGTTCAACGGGTCCTTACTCTTTAGTAACGCAACAACCACTTGGTGGTAAAGCACAGTTTGGTGGACAGAGATTTGGTGAGATGGAGGTTTGGGCACTTGAAGCTTACGGTGCAGCTTACATTCTACAAGAAATCTTAACTGTAAAATCAGATGATGTTACTGGTCGTGTAAAAACTTATGAAGCGATTATTAAGGGTGAGAATATTCAAGAACCTGGTATTCCTGAATCCTTTAAGGTACTTTTAAAAGAACTTCAGTCTCTTGCACTTGATGTTATTGTTTTAGATGAGAATGGTCATGAAATAAAGATGACAGAAAATATAGATTTTGGTGATGCAGATTTAACACCGCTAATTGAAGGCGATAATAATTTCAGATATGACGAAGGCTACGAAGATGCTGGATTTAGTCAGGCTACTGTAGAAGATATTGGCGAAGAAATTTTTGACGTTTATGAAGAGGACACAGAGGAAGTTTTAGAGGAAGATATCTTTGAAGATGTAGAAGAAGCATCAACGGATATTTGCCCGGAATGTGGTGCTGTAGTAGCAAAGGATAGTAAACGTTGTAAAGCTTGTGGACAGTCACTAAATCAGTAGAAAGATTATTAACGAAGGGAGTGCCAAAGGATGCCTGAAATAATGAATGATAGCGCTCATGAGATAACTTATGACGCAATTAAAATTGGTTTAGCTTCACCTGAAAAAATTAGAGAATGGTCAAAGGGAGAGGTTAGAAAACCGGAGACGATTAATTATAGGACACTCAAGCCAGAAAAGGATGGTCTGTTTTGCGAAAGAATATTTGGACCTAGTAAGGATTGGGAATGTCATTGTGGTAAATATAAGAAGATTAGGTATAAGGGTGTAGTATGTGATCGATGTGGTGTTGAAGTTACAAAAGCTAGTGTTCGTAGAGAAAGAATGGGACATATTGAGCTTGCAGCACCAGTATCTCATATTTGGTATTTTAAAGGAATTCCTAGCCGAATGGGTCTGATTTTAGACCTTTCGCCTAGAACTCTTGAAAAAGTATTGTATTTCGCTGCCTATATCGTAATTGATAAAGGTAATACAGAGTTACAATATAAGCAAGTCTTGAATGAAAAAGAGAAAATGGAAGCAAACGAAAAATATGGAGTTGGTAGTTTCCGACTTGGTATGGGCGCGGAATCCATTCAGGAACTTTTACATGCAATCGATCTTGAAAAAGAATCCAAAGAATTAAAAAGAGGATTAAAGGATTCTACTGGTCAAAAAAGAGCTAGAATCATTAAGAGACTTGAAGTGGTAGAAGCATTTAGAGAGTCAGGAAATAAACCGGAATGGATGATACTAACTGTTGTACCAGTAATTCCTCCGGATCTTAGACCTATGGTACAATTAGATGGTGGACGTTTTGCTACCTCTGATATGAATGATTTATACCGTAGAATTATTAACCGCAATAATCGTTTGAAGAGACTCTTGGAATTAGGAGCTCCTGATATTATTGTTCGTAATGAAAAGAGAATGCTTCAAGAAGCTGTTGATGCTTTAATTGATAATGGTAGAAGAGGTAGGCCGGTAACTGGACCTGGTAATCGTGCACTAAAATCTCTATCTGATATGTTGAAGGGTAAGCAAGGACGTTTCCGTCAGAACTTACTTGGAAAACGTGTTGATTATTCCGGACGTTCAGTAATCGTTGTAGGACCAGAACTTAAGATATATCAATGTGGTTTACCAAAGGAAATGGCGATTGAGTTATTCAAGCCTTTTGTTATGAAAGAGTTAGTTACAAGAGGAACTGCTCATAATATAAAATCAGCTAAGAAAATGGTAGAAAGACTTCAGCCTGAAGTATGGGATGTACTAGAAGAAGTTATTAAGGAACATCCAGTAATGTTAAACCGTGCTCCAACGCTTCATAGACTTGGTATTCAAGCATTTGAGCCTGTTCTTGTGGAAGGTAAAGCAATTAAGTTACATCCACTTGTATGTACGGCATATAATGCGGATTTCGATGGTGATCAGATGGCAGTCCATGTACCACTTTCTGTAGAAGCACAAGCAGAATGTCGCTTTTTACTTCTATCACCAAACAATTTATTAAAACCTTCTGATGGTGCACCTGTTACAGTACCTTCACAAGATATGGTTCTTGGTATTTACTACCTTACCATTCAAAAAGAGGGAGCATTAGGAGAAGGCCATTCATTTAAGAGTATCAATGAAGCAATTCTCGCTCATGAAAATGGTGCTTGTTCTCTTCAAGCGTTAATTAAAATAAGAAGAACTGGTATTAATAATAATGGTGAGTCTGAGACGAGAATGGTTGAATCTACACTTGGACGTTTTATTTTCAATGAAATCCTTGGTCAAGATTTAGGGTTTGTTGATCGCAGTAAGGATGAGAACTTCTTAAAGTTGGAAATAGATTTCTTAGTTGCGAAGAAACAGTTAAAGCAAATATTAGAGAAATGTATCAACATGCATGGTTCGACACAAACGGCCGAGACACTTGATGCAATTAAATCTCTTGGATACAAATATTCTACCAAGGCTGCTATTACAGTTTCCATCTCTGACATGACAGTGCCAGAATCAAAGAAACAGATTATAGCGGATGCGGAAGCAACCATAGAAAGTATTTCTAGAAACTTCAAACGTGGATTGATGACAGAGGAAGAAAGATACAAGGCTGTAATTCAAACATGGAAAGAAGCAGATGATATTTTAACAGAGCAACTGTTAAGTAATTTGGATAAATTCAATAATATCAAGATGATGTCTGACTCTGGAGCCCGTGGTTCTGATAAGCAGATTAAACAGCTTGCAGGTATGCGTGGTTTGATGGCAGATACATCGGGACGTACCATCGAATTACCAATTAAATCAAACTTCCGTGAAGGACTTGACGTACTCGAGTATTTCATCTCCGCTCATGGTGCTAGAAAAGGACTTTCTGATACGGCACTTCGTACCGCGGATTCAGGATACCTCACACGTCGACTTGTTGACGTATCACAGGATTTGATTATTCGTGAAGTAGATTGCTGCGAACAGGCCAAAGAAATTTCAGGTATGGTAATTAAAGCATTTACTGATGGAAAAGAAGTCATAGAAGGCTTAGAAGAGAGAATTACAGGTAGATATGCTTGCGATTCTATGTATGATGAAAATGGTGAAATGATTGTAAAAGCAAATCACATGATTACTCCAAAACGAGCAGCCAGAATCATGGCAACTGGTATTGAAAAAATCAAGATTCGTACTATTCTTTCTTGTAAATCTCATATTGGTGTTTGCGCAAAATGTTATGGTGCAAATATGGCAACCGGTGAAGCCGTTCAAGTAGGAGAAGCAGTTGGTATTATCGCTGCACAATCTATTGGTGAGCCTGGTACTCAGCTTACAATGCGTACCTTCCATACTGGTGGTGTTGCGGGTGATGATATTACACAGGGTCTTCCACGTGTTGAAGAACTTTTTGAAGCTAGAAAGCCAAAGGGACTTGCAATTATTGCAGAGTTCGCTGGTGTAGTTACAATTAAAGATACGAAGAAAAAACGTGAAGTAGTTATATCTAGTACTGATGATACAGCGGAAGCAAAACCTTACTTAATTCCTTATGGTTCTAGAATTAAGGTTGCGGATGGCGATATTCTTCAAGCTGGTGATGAGTTAACAGAAGGTAGTGTTAATCCACATGATATCTTAAAAATCAAGGGCGTACGTGCAGTTCAGGATTATATGATCCAAGAAGTGCAAAGAGTATACCGCTTACAAGGTGTAGAAATTAATGATAAGCATATTGAAGTAATTGTTCGCCAGATGCTCAAGAAGGTTCGTATCGAAACAAATGGTGATACGGAATACTTACCTGGTACTTTGGTTGACATCCTAGATTATAATGATATCAATGAACAATTATTGTCACAGGGATTGGAATTAGCAGATGGCAGGCAAGTTATGCTTGGTATCACGAAGGCTTCCCTTGCAACAAATTCATTCTTATCAGCAGCTTCTTTCCAGGAAACGACAAAGGTTCTTACCGAAGCAGCGATTAAAGGTAAAGTGGATCCACTGATTGGTCTAAAAGAAAATGTTATTATAGGTAAGTTAATTCCTGCTGGAACTGGTATGAAGAGATACCGTTCAGTAAAACTTGATTGTGATGTGCAGGAAGAATATATGATTTCTGAGGACTTCAGTGATAATGAAGGTTATAGTGACGAATTCGAAACATTTGAAATATCGGAAGATATGGGGAATGAATTCGAAGAAGGTTATTATAATGAAGAAGAGACTTTCGGTGAAGATAATGAAGATGGATTTGAGGATGCCGAAGACGGATATGCCGAAGTTGTATATGACGAAGATAAGTATGCCAAAAAAGGAACAAAAAAAGGTGAATACTTAGAAAACGGTGATAACGATGGCGAATATACGGAAAAAGATTTTAACTTAGAAGGATTTAACGAAGACGATTATAGTGATGATAAATAATGAATAGAATGGACGTAGCAATCTAGGTTGCTACGTCTGTTTTTTAAAAGAATGGGAAAAAGAGATTGATTTTAGATTAGAAGCATTGTATCATGATGCTATAGATAAAAATTAATATTCAATTAAGAGTGAAATACATTTCAATTGATAGAAAGGGTGAAAAGGATGAACTATTTAGATAAATACGAGCAATGGCTAGCCAACCCATATTTTGATTTAGCAACGAGAGAGGAATTAGCTGCTTTAAAAGGAAATGATTTTGAAATTAAAGAGCGCTTCTTTCGGGATTTAGAGTTTGGTACTGGTGGTTTAAGAGGTATTTTGGGAGCAGGTATCAATCGTATGAATTTGTATACTGTTCGTAGAGCTACCCAAGGTCTTGCCAATTATATATTGAAACAGGGTGGAAAGAAAAAAGGAGTAGCAATTGCATATGACTCTAGAAGAATGTCACCTGAATTTGCACTTGATTCAGCATTATGCCTTTGTGCAAATGGTATTAAGGCATATTTATTTGAAAGTCTTCGACCAACACCAGAGCTTTCCTTTGCGGTTAGAGAACTTGGTTGTAGTGCAGGAATTGTTATTACAGCAAGTCATAATCCTCCTGAATATAATGGATACAAAGTTTACTGGGATGATGGTGCACAGATTACAGCACCAAAGGATGTAGAAATTATTGATGAGGTAAATTCGATCAGTGACTTTGCAGATGCGAAAGTGATGAATAAAGAGGATGCGATTGCTGAGGGTTTACTAACAATCATCGGAAAAGAAATTGATGATAAATATATTGGTGAATTGAAGAAATTGGTAATCAATCCTATTAATGAAGACGGTAAGCAGTTAAAGATTGTTTACACACCACTTCATGGAACTGGTAATCTTCCTGTTCGCAGAATATTAAACGAGATAGGGTTTGAGCATGTCTATGTTGTACCAGAACAAGAACTTCCTGATTCTGAGTTTTCGACCGTAAGCTATCCAAATCCCGAAGATCCTAAGGTATATGTTCTTGCAAAGAAGTTAGCAACGGAGATTGGAGCAGATATAATCTTAGCTACCGATCCCGATGCGGATAGAATTGGCGTACTAGTAAAAGATGATAAAGATGAGTACGTACTATTTAACGGAAATATGACTGGAGCATTAATTGCTGAGTACTTATTTTCACAAAAAGCAGAAAAAGGAACACTTCCCCTAAATGCAGCATTAATCAAGACGATTGTAACAGGTAATATCTCTGATAAAATTGCTGCATACTATAATGCAAAGTTAATTGAGGTTCTGACCGGATTTAAATACATCGGAGAGCAAATGAAGTTTTTCGATGAGACCGGTAGCAATGAATATATATTTGGTTTTGAAGAAAGCTACGGATGTTTAGTTGGAACGCATGCCAGAGATAAGGATGCTGTAGTAGCTGTTATGACATTATGTGAAGCAGCAGCTTATTATAAATCGAAAGGACTTACCTTATTTGAGCAAATGAATGTAATTTTTCAGAAATATGGTTATTATAAAGAGGATCTATCCTCAGTTACTTTAAAAGGAATTGAGGGAATGGATAAAATCAAATCCATTATGGAAAGATATCGTAATAATCCTCCTAAAGTTGCAGGAGATTATCAAGTACTTAAAGTTAGAGATTATCAGGAAGATACCATTACAGATATTAGAACCGGTACAGTGACCCCTACCGGACTTCCAAAATCAGATGTATTGTATTTTGAATTAAATGATGATGCTTGGTGTGCAATTAGACCATCCGGTACAGAACCAAAGATAAAGTTTTACTTTGGCGTAAAGGGCATCAATGCAGAAGAGGCGGAAGATAAACTGAAGAAGCTAATGAACGATGAGGGTTTTAAAGTAAGTTAATACAGATTTTATATCTATATTATAAACTAAAGTTAAATCCATTGAATGGATTGATTAGAAAACGGAGGATTTAAAATGTTAGTATCAGCTCAAGAAATGCTTAATAAAGCAAAAGAAGGTAAATATGCAGTAGGTCAATTTAATATTAATAATATGGAGTGGACAAAGAGTGTATTACTTACGGCACAGGAACTGAATTCCCCAGTTATCCTTGGTGTATCAGAGGGTGCAGGAAAGTATATGTGCGGTTATAAAACAGTAGTAGCCATGACAAATGCTATGTTAGAGGATTTAAAGATTACAGTTCCAGTAGCTTTACACTTAGATCATGGTAGCTTCGAAGGTACATTAAAATGTATCGACGCTGGTTTCTCATCCGTAATGTTTGATGGTTCTCATTATCCAATCGAGGAAAATGTTCAAAAAACAACAGAATTAGTTAAACTTTGTGCTGAAAAAGGTATTTCTCTTGAAGCAGAAGTAGGATCCATTGGCGGAGAAGAAGACGGCGTTATTGGAGCTGGTGAATGTGCAGATGCCAACGAGTGTAAATTGATAGCTGATCTAGGCGTTACAATGCTTGCGGCAGGTATCGGTAATATTCATGGTGTTTATCCTGCAAACTGGAAGGGACTTAGCTTCGAGACTTTAGATGCTGTAAATAAGAAAACAGGGGATATGCCTTTGGTTCTTCATGGTGGTACAGGTATTCCTGCTGATATGATAAAGAAAGCAATATCCTTAGGTGTAGCTAAGATTAATGTAAATACAGAGTGCCAATTAGTTTTTGCAGCTAAAACGCGTGAGTATATCGAGCAGGGTAAAGATCTTCAATCAAAAGGGTTTGATCCTCGTAAATTATTAGCTCCAGGTTCAGAAGGTATCAGAGAAGTAGTTAGAGAAAAAATGCAATTATTTGGTTCTGTTGGTAAGGCTTAATCAAGAAGATCATTTTATAGATGCTACATTGATTCAGAGTGGTACAGATAGAACTATAACGTATACAGAGCGATAACGTTAAATTAAATAATAAATAAAAGATAGCCGTAGGAAAAGTGGTGTTTCAGACTTTTTCTAACGGCTATTTTAATGTAAAGTGAATGTCATATTAGCATATCTGGAAGCTTTCGCTATGGAGCAGAAAACTACTTGCTTAAAGATTACAATAAACTACAATTTTTTAATGGTTAATTGAAAGAATGCACGCTTTGCAAACTTTCTATTATCTTGAATTATGCTAGCTTCTGACCACAATTTGGACAGAAGTTTGCTACTCCTGTTTTTTGACCACAGTTTGGACAAAAGTTTGGCTTTACACCATCTTGTGGATTGGATTGGACTTTCGTGCTTTCATTTGTGTTTTGCATCATTTGGTTTGCCATGGTCATACCCATCATCATGCCAGCCATGTCGGAAGCAACGCCACCTCCTTTTACTTTACCAGAGGTAATACCTTCTGTCATAGCTACCTGCTGATAGCGGCCGATATTACCTACCATGCTGTGAGATGCATTTTTTGTAATCATAGCCTGAACCTCTTCTGGGTAGGTAAAACTCATGATATTAAAACCGATTACTGATAAGCCCGTATCAAAGAGCTGCATATCAAGATCTGATTTTATACCTGCCCCTATATCAAAGGAATTTGCTTGAAGATTAAACATATCCTTCCCTTCCTTTGATATCCACTTCATTAAGAGCTGATCTAAAATAGTAGTAATACGAAGCTTTACATCATCCACCAGATAGCTCTGTTTTACTCCGGCAATTTTATCAATTAATTTTACATAATCAGCTACCTTAAAATTAAAGGTACCATTGGCACGAATAGGCATGCCACCCGGCAGTTCGGGGGTTGGAATATTAATTGCACTCTTGGTTCCCCATTTTGCAATAAACTCCTTGGTATTAACAAAGAGTACCTCAGCACGCATACCACTGTTAAAACCAAATCTAAAACCAGCTAAGGTTGATAAGAAAGGAATAATCTGTGACTCGATGTCGTAGTCACCTTCATCTTTAAAGATTCCTTCAACCTTACCATTGAACAGAAAAATAGCATCTTGTCCGGGACGAATAATCAATCGACTGCCTTTTTTAATCTCATCATTATTCCATTTGTAAAAAATCATATCCTCACGAAATTCTTCCCATTCAACTACATTGGAAAATTGTTTTGAAAATAATCCCATAATTTTTTCCTCCCAATAAATTAGTATGCTCTAGATCATTTACAGTAAGTTAATCAATAAAAGCAAAGGATAACTACCTTGAAACAATCAAGAGGGATTTCTATTTATGCTCATTATAAACTGATTGAACAATAAAAACTACTAGAATTTTCCACGACTTGTACTGTGGGAATGCCCTCCACCAGACATACCACCTTTAAATCCCCCTGCATTAAATCCGCCACCCCCAGTGGTGTTGTTCGTAGGCTTTCTGACCCTAGTCACTTGGGTACGGATATAATCATCTCGCTTCCCAATGAGAGCTGAGTTATTGTTATCAAGGTAAGTACTTCCACCGGTTTCCATTGTCCCAGTGGAATGATACGCCATAATTCCTACAACAATTCCACCAATCACTAGTGAAAGGAGGAGTTGAAAAATAGGATTTACTAATAGGCTTTCACTGTTATTAGTGACCGTTGGATCTTCACTATAGATATAGTCGTGGTCATAATTTAAATTTGCATCATCCTTCATGTAGGCAGCAGACTGTTTAATATATGATTCAAAAGCGCTATAATATTGTTTTCCGGATAAATCAGGAGTAATCTCTTCGATGATTACATCGCCGCGGTTAGAATGAATATACGTTTCAGCAAGCCCGTAACTCTCAATACAAACATCGCGGTTGTACATATCAACGAGAAGAATAACGCTATCAGTATGATTTCCATAGAGCTTCGTGTCATAAAAATCCTCAATATATACTTCGGCATCTTTCGCTTTTGAATCATTATGTGTTAAAATAACAATATCGATTCCTGCCTCATTACCATAATCCTTGCACATTTTTTCAAGCCCATCAATTTCATTTGTGGATAGAAGGTCTGCATTATCGTAAATGTGTAGAATTGTGTCTTCTTCCACAGCTGTTGCTTTTGTTACCGATACGTTAACGAATAGGAAAGTAATTAGCATACAAAAACCCATAAGGATAAGATGTTGCTTTTTCATTATTGTATTCTTCATGATAGACTACCTCCAAACATCATCGTTAGCAATTGCAGAATTATAAAGGTACCAGCCGAGATTCCGGTAAACCAAGCTGCTATTTTACCTATACTTAAAGGAGGTTTACCAACAATCTTTCCGGTCTGACCATTCATTGCAAAGATATGCTCCGCTTGTTTATAATCATAGCATACCATCCAAATAGGAAGAAGTGTATAATCAGCACGTTTTTGTCTAACATTAATATCCTTTCGATTATATGAAACCGTAGAATATCCACCGATAGTAGAACGGACGTAGGAGTCAACATAAGAATTTACTCTATCCTTCACACGGGGAAGAAGAGCTGTATCATCAAAATCGTATTTTTCAGCAATATAACCAGCAAGATAGGGCATGTTAAAATCTTTCAAGTTGCTATATTGATAGGGTTCTAATTTATCCATGAGTGAATCGTCCATTTTCTTTGATGCATCGCAAGGAATTCTTAGATAATTTAAATCTACTTTACGGTATACATTATAATATTTTGTCTCTGTACAGATATAGTCGCCCATCGTGTAAGTCCTCACACGGGTACAGGTGGCTTCCACTTCTCCTCGACCATTAAGATCATAGAGCCAAAACGGAATATAGAGACCAGTGATGTTTTTGATACGATCAGCATTCATAAAACCTTTTGGAGTGAGAAGCCCTTTTTTACACCAAGATTTAAATTCTAGCTGTGCTTTTTCCTTACTAATCGTGAAAGGAATTACTTTTGCAGGAGATAAACTACCGGTGAGACGATCGCCTAATACAACGCCGGCACCACAAAATGTACAAGTGGTTGCTGTAGTCTGTGCATCTGTAATTAGAATAGCTCCACAGTTGTTACAGCGATACTCTGTAGCTTCATCCTCGTTATAAGTGGAATGATTTGTGGGATCATCACTGTCCGAAGCATCCTGATAAGCATGCTCATAAGCAGCATTTGCAGCTTCAGTATCATTTTCATCCATTTCGTAGGAAATGTTATCTTCCCCAGAATTATCAGTTTCTTCCGTGCTTTTTTCAATAATATCTGTCCTACCGCAACTACCGCAGCGAAGTAGTCCTGAATCACTATCGAAAGCCATATCAGCACCACAGTTTGGGCATTTATATTGTACTACCATGACCTACCACCTCCCAGATAAAATGCCCGCAATATAGAAAATGAGGTACTTTTTCATTTGCGGACATCTTATGAATTATTAATAATCAATTCTATTTATTTAAGCTAGCTTTCAGTGCTGCAAGTTCATCGTCTACGGAGGTATTTGCTGCATATTTTTTTGTTAAATCTTCAAGTGTATGATCGGAAGTCGATTGATTAAGCTCAGCCATTGCGTTTGCTTTATCGAGTGCTTTGTTCGCCATCTCTTCATATCGTTGGAAGCTGGCCATGGAATTGTTGGCACTTGATACAGAGGAACCCATTTGGTTAATACGTTCCTGTGTCTTAGCAACTGCAAGTTTACCCTTAATCATGTCCTTACGAGATTCTAATTCCCCGATATCCTCAACTAATTTATCATGCATTTGGCGCATGTGTGCAGCATTGGTGTGTGATAAATCAAATGCTTCTTGCAATCCTGGTTGATTGGAAGCTATGGAAGCCTTTTGCTCTAAGAATTTTCTAGCATCCTCTTCATTGCCAGCGCCTAAAGCTTTCACTGCATAGGACTGCATCTTATTAATATCTTCATTACAATCCTCAAGTGCCCTTTTCGCTCTTTGTTCCTCAGCCATGATAGCTGCTGTTTCTGATTTAACCTTACCAAGATCAGAATTTAAATTTCTTAAGCATTGGTCAATCATTTTTTCCGGATCTTCTGTTTTATCTAAAAGTGCATTAATGTTACTTGTCATGATGTCTTTAAATCTTGTTAATATACCCATTATAATTCCCTCCATATGTGTTTGTTACGGGTGCGGTTTACATTTCTAAGTGTAGTATGAATCGTGGGTAACGTCAAGTTAAAAAATGGTTAGAATCATGATAGATACATGAAAACAAGTTAAGAATAGTATAATAGATAGAGCGTTCTTGTGCGTGGATTAATTAATTTTTATTGTAAATGAAATTAAGCTGGTTTATAATAGGAAAGAATATAAGTGGATATTAATAAGAAAGAGAGAAAAATATGTGGATAGCTGACGGTTGGAAGGATTATGAAGTAATCGATACATCGAAGGGTGAGAAATTAGAACGATGGGGTAAATATATTTTAGTTCGTCCGGATCCACAGGTGATTTGGGATGCACCTAGATTACAAAAGGGTTGGACGAACAGTAATGCACATTATCATAGAAGCGCGAAAGGCGGCGGCGAGTGGGAATTTTTTGATTTGCCAAAGCAATGGGAGATAACATATAAAGATCTAAATTTTAATCTTCAACCATTTAATTTTAAACATACCGGTATTTTCCCGGAACAGGCAGTAAATTGGGATTGGTTTTCGGAGAAGATAAAGAGTGTTAAGGACAAGCAAGTTAAAGTACTCAATTTATTTGCCTACACTGGTGGTGCAACAATTGCAGCAGCAAAAGCAGGTGCTTCCGTTACGCATGTAGATGCATCAAAGGGAATGGTAACCTGGGCGAGAGAAAATGCAATCAGTTCAGGTCTTTCAGATGCGCCAATTCGATATATGGTTGATGATTGCATTAAGTTTGTTGAAAGAGAAATTCGTCGAGGCAGTAAGTATGATGCCATTATTATGGATCCACCTTCCTATGGAAGAGGACCAAAGGGTGAAATTTGGAAGATTGAAGATAGCATTCATCCCTTTATACAATTGTGCGCTCAGGTTTTGTCCGACGATCCATTATTTTTCCTAGTAAATTCTTACACGACTGGCTTACAGCCAGGGGTATTATCCTACATGATATCGATGGAGGTAGGGAAAAAATATGGAGGAACGGTTACCGCAGATGAGATTGGACTTCCTGTGTCGGGTAATGGATATGTATTACCCTGTGGTGCATCAGGTCGATGGGAAAGATAGACTTTAAGAATAATTAAAATAGACAAAAGAAATGCATATTGGGATATAAACATTACATAAAATAAATTAATGTAATGTTTATATCCTTTTTATATCTATCCTTGGATAAGTTGTTTTTGGTCACTGAGAAAATATATACGAAAAGTGCTATATCTAATGGAGGGAGGAATTCAGATTAATATGGAAAGTGGTAAAGTTTCAGAAGAAAGAATGAGTAGATCAAGTATAATTGCAGTCGCTATTGTAGTTATTGATATGGTCATTTTATTTCATATCATTTTACTGAAGGGTAATTCCAATATAGTACATGCAGTGGAAGTTGAAGTACCGGTTAATATGGTAGTAGAAGAGAACGCTCAGAAAAGTGTAGATGAGGGGCACTCGCCATGGAAGCTTGATCCTGCTTTTGTCACACAGGTATTTGTCAGTTTGTTGATTTTGCCAGAAGGAATACAAGGAGATTACCCAATACCATACGAAAATATTAAAATCATACGAAAAACTGGGGCGTCTGCTATCGCAGAGATAAGTAGTGATAAGACGACCATAAATCGGGTGTATTTAAAGCGCCTGATTAGACAAGATTCGACCGGAATATGGTCTGTGGTTGGTTACGATACTAGGGATAAATAAAAGATATTGGTAACAACTAAAAATTATTTAATACTTAAAAAAAAGTACTTGCAAATACAGTCTTCATAGTGTATAATATCAAATGTTGTGACATTGATAGCGTAGAAGCGTGAGGTTGCTACTGAAATTGAGTAGGTTTTCCGTGGAGCGAAAGTCAAGTTATGAAACTGGCGACAAGTCACTGTACGAATTCAATATTCTGCCACAGAGCAGATAAGCTGTGTAAAGCTATCTCAGTTGAAGAACATAAGCAGGCAAATCATGAATGATTTGTCGGATTGTTTGGAAGACGAAGATACACACGGTTGAGTGTACAGTCACCACTTGTCGTACTGATATTAAGTGCGAAAAGGAGGCGGCTTTTTTTATGGCAAGTCAAGTAATGAGAATTACATTAAAGGCATATGATCATCATTTAATTGATCAATCTGCAGGTAAGATTATTGAGACTGTGAAAAAGACAGGATCTAAGGTAAGCGGACCAGTTCCACTGCCTACTAAGAAGGAAATAATCACTATTCTTAGGGCTGTTCATAAGTACAAAGATTCTAGAGAACAGTTTGAACAAAGAACACACAAAAGATTGATTGATATCATCACACCTACTCAGAAGACTGTTGATGCATTATCCAGATTGGAAATGCCTGCAGGTGTGTACATCGACATTAAGATGAAGACGAAATAATATTTCATCGGTGTGTTTAGACAACATGGAATGACAGAAGCTATACAATGAAAGAAGAAATCCTTAGGGTTTATCATATACCAGATCGGTAGGCCATCTAGGATGATTGCACGTTAAGTGTAATCCGCTGTAGATTAAATAGGAGGTTAGAAAATGAAAAAAGCAATGTTAACGACTAAAATCGGAATGACACAAATCTTCGGTGAAAACGGAGTACTTATCCCGGTTACAGTATTGCAGGCAGGTCCACTCGTTGTTACGCAAATAAAAACAATTGAGAATGATGGATATTCCGCAGTACAAGTTGGTTTTGGAGATCTTAGGGAAACCCTAGTGAACAAACCAAGAAAAGGACACTTCGCAAAAGCAGGTGTTGCCAATAAAAGACATCTTAGAGAATTCAAGTTTGAAAATGCCGTAGACTATAAGGTGGGACAAGAAATCAAAGCTGATATCTTCGCAGAAGGCGACAAAATTGATGCTTCCGCAAAGTCAAAAGGTAAAGGTTTTCAAGGCGCAATCAAGAGACATAATTTATCCAGAGGACCGATGAAACATGGTTCTAAGTTCCACAGACATGCAGGTTCTAGCGGTTCTGCTACCAGCCCTGGTAGAGTATTCAAAGGAAAGCATATGCCTGGACAAATGGGTAATGTTAATGTAACAGTGCAAAATCTTGAGGTTGTTAGAGTAGATGTTGTCAACAACATCATATTGGTAAAGGGTGCAGTACCTGGACCAAAGAAATCTTTAGTAATGCTAAGACAATCAGTAAAATCAAACTAGAGCTTTAAGAAAGGAGGAACACTTAAATGGCAAACGTAACTGTTTACAATATCGAAGGCAAGAAAGTAGGTTCAATAGAACTGAATGATGAAGTCTTCGGAGTAAAAATAAATGAACATTTAGTTCACATGGCAGTTGTTCAGCAACTTGCCAACAAACGTCAAGGAACACAGAGCGCAAAAACTCGTGCAGAAGTAAGTGGCGGTGGAAGAAAACCTTGGAAACAAAAGGGAACAGGTCATGCAAGACAAGGTTCAACCAGATCACCTCAGTGGAAGGGTGGCGGTGTTGTATTCGCTCCAAAGCCAAGAGATTACTCCTTCCATATGAATAAGAAGGAAAAGGCACTTGCAATTAAATCAGCTTTAACTTCAAGAGTAGCTGAAGAGAAGATTTTCATAATAGATGGTCTAAGCTTTGACGGAATTAAGACAAAGCAAATGAAAGCTGTTCTTGAAAACTTTAAAATTGAAAAAGCATTGATTGTTCTTGATAAGAAGGATGAAAGCGTAATTCTTTCAGCAAGAAACCTTCCAAAAATAAGAACAACGTTATCGAACTCCATTAATGTATATGACATCTTAAAGTATGATACTTTAGTATTAACAAAAGATGCTGTAGCACAAATCGAGGAGGTGTACGCATAATGGCAGATTTGAAATATTATGATGTTATCCAAAAGCCTATCGTAACTGAGAAGAGCATGAACTCAATGAGTGAAAAGAAATACACATTTTTAGTTCATCCACAGGCTACAAAAAATCAAATTAAAGAAGCTGTTGAAAAAATGTTTGCTGGAACGAAAGTTGAAAAAGTAAACACAATGAATTTGGATGGAAAGAACCGCAGACGTGGAAACACAGTTGGCAAGACTTCGAAAACCAAGAAAGCAATTGTTCAATTAACAGCAGATAGTACTGAGATTGAAATTTTCGCAGGACTATAGGAAATACAACTATTGCATGAAACATGCAGATAAATGACTTAAGTTCAGAATAAAGATGTATGAATAAGCTGTTTTTATTGATACATTATTTGAAAGGAGTGCAAGAAATGGGAATCAAAAAATACAACCCATATACACCTTCTAGAAGACACATGACTGGTTCGGATTTTGCTGAGATTACAACTTCAACACCGGAAAAGTCACTAGTAATTTCTTTGAACAAGAATGCTGGCCGTAACAACCAAGGTAAGATTACAGTTAGACATCAGGGTGGTGGTTCTAGAAGAAAATATAGAATTATAGATTTCAAGAGAAGAAAAGATGATATTCCTGCTACTGTTCTAACAATCGAGTATGATCCAAACAGAACAGCAAACATCGCATTAATTTGCTATGCAGATGGAGAAAAAACTTACATTTTAGCTCCAAACGGTCTTACCGTAGGCACAAAGCTTATGAATGGTGAGAAAGCAGAAGTTAGAGTGGGTAACTGTTTACCACTTCAGAACATTCCAGTAGGTACACAAATTCATAACATTGAATTGTATCCTGGTAAGGGTGGCCAGTTAGTTCGTTCTGCTGGTAATTCAGCACAACTTATGGCTAAAGAAGGAAAATTTGCAACACTTAGACTTCCAAGTGGCGAGATGAGAATGGTTCCAATCATTAGTAGAGCAACAATTGGTCAAGTAGGTAATATTGATCATGAGCTTATCAATATTGGTAAAGCTGGTCGTAAACGTCATATGGGTATTAGACCTACAGTTCGTGGTTCGGCAATGAATCCGAATGACCATCCACATGGTGGTGGTGAAGGTAAGACAGGTATTGGTCGTCCAGGCCCTGTTACACCTTGGGGTAAACCTGCTCTTGGTTATAAGACAAGAAATAAAAAGAAGAAATCAAATAAGTTAATAATAAGAAGTAGAAGCGGAAAGAACGTGAAGTAATATTAACACAATCATTAACCCGTTTTTAATCGTAAATTCTAAGGAGGTTAGAATACATGGCTCGTTCACTAAAAAAGGGACCATTTGCTGATGATCATTTATTGAAAAAAGTAGATGCGTTGAATAAAGCAGGCGAAAAGACAGTTATTAAGACTTGGTCACGCCGCTCTACCATTTTCCCACAGATGGTTGGACATACAATCGCAGTTCATGATGGAAGAAGACATGTTCCAGTATATGTAACGGAAGATATGGTTGGACACAAGCTCGGTGAGTTTGTAGCAACTAGAACCTTCAGAGGACATGGAAAAGACGAAAAGAAAACTAAAAAGTAATGCGTGAGCATTGCACGGAAGGAGGTTTCATCCATGGCAAAAGGACATAGATCCCAAATAAAGAGGGAAAGAAACGAGAATAATAAAGATACTAGACCGTCAGCAAAGTTATCATTTGCTAGAGTGTCAGTACAAAAGGCTTGTTTCGTATTAGATGCCATTCGAGGTAAAGATGTACCAACAGCACTTGGTATTTTAGCTTACAATCCAAGATATGCTTCAAGTTTAATAGAGAAGTTAGTAAAGTCTGCAGCAGCGAATGCTGAGAACAATAATCAGATGGATCCTACAAAACTATTTGTTGAAGAATGTTATGCAAATAGCGGACCTATAATGAAAAGAATAAGACCAAGAGCACAGGGTAGAGCTTATAGAATTTTAAAGAGAATGAGCCATATTACTGTAGTGCTTAATGAGAGATAAGGAGGGCAATAATGGGACAAAAAGTTAATCCTCATGGCTTAAGAGTCGGAGTTATTAATGACTGGGACTCAAGATGGTATGCTGAAGCTGATTTTGCTGATTATTTAATAGAAGATTACAATATCAGAAAGTATCTCAAGAAAACATTATACAGCTCGGGTGTAGCTAAGATTGAGATTGAGAGAGCTTCAGATCGTTTAAAGGTTATTATTTTCACAGCAAAGCCAGGAGTAGTAATTGGTAAAGCGGGTGCTGAAATTGAAAGATTAAAATCTGAGATTCAAAAGTTTACTTCTAAGAAGTTAAACTTAGAAATCAAAGAAATTAAAAGACCAGAAACCTGTGCACAGTTAGTTGCAGAGAGCATTGCAACACAACTTGAAAATCGTATTTCGTTTAGAAGAGCTATGAAATCAACTATGGCTAGAACAATGAAGTCCGGAGCAAAAGGTATTAAAACTGCTGTAGCAGGTCGCCTTGGCGGTGCTGATATGGCTCGTACTGAATTCTATAGTGAAGGAACAATTCCACTACAGACATTACGTGCAGATATCGATTATGGATTTGCAGAAGCAGATACCACATTTGGTAAATTAGGCGTAAAAGTATGGATTTATAAAGGTGAAGTGCTTCCCACAAAAGGAGCAAAAAAGGAAGGGAGCGATAAATAATGTTAATGCCAAAGAGAGTTAAGCGCCGTAAGCAATTCCGCGGCTCTATGGCTGGTAAAGCAACTAGAGGCAATACTATTTCAAACGGTGAATTCGGTATTGTAGCTATGGAACCAGCATGGATTAAATCAAATCAGATCGAAGCAGCTCGTATTGCTATGACACGTTTTATCAAACGTGGTGGTAAGGTTTGGATTAAGATATTCCCTGATAAACCGGTAACAACGAAACCAGCTGAAACCCGTATGGGTTCTGGTAAAGGTTCCTTAGATCATTGGGTAGCAGTTGTTAAACCAGGCCGTGTAATGTTCGAAATCTCTGGTGTACCAGAAGAGACAGCGAAAGAAGCATTACGTCTTGCAACACATAAATTACCTGTGAAATGCAAAATAGTTTCACGTGCAGACTTAGAAGGCGGTGAAAACAGTGAAAATTAGTAAATATGTAGAAGATTTACAGACAAAATCGGCTACTGAATTAAATGTAGAATTAGTAGCTGCTAAAAAGGAACTTTTCAACCTGAGATTCCAGAACGCAACAAATCAGTTAGATAATACAAGCAGAATCAAAGATGTTAGAAAAAATATCGCAAGAATTCAGACAGTAATCTCTGAAGTATCAAAGGCTTCTAAGTAATTATTGAACTGACGGTTATTGATCTTGTGGTTAATGACCTGCGGTCATGGAAAGGAGTATTGTTGTGGAAAGAAATTTAAGAAAAATTCGTATTGGCAAAGTAGTTAGTGATAAAATGGATAAGACCATTGTTGTTGCAGTAGTAGATAATGTAAAGCATCCTCTATACAGCAAGATAGTCAAGAGAACCTACAAACTGAAAGCGCATGATGAGAACAATGCCTGCAGTATTGGAGATAGAGTAAAAGTAATGGAGACAAGACCTTTATCTAAGGATAAGAGATGGAGACTTGTGGAGATTATTGAAAAAGCGAAGTAGTGAATTCTAAAATAGAATTCACAGAATTCTAGAAATAGAATTCACTGAATTGTCAAAACGAATTCCGAGATTTTCTTAGAAATATAGAAGATCGTTAGCGCTTTTCGTATTAGACAAATGTTACTGAAAGGAGTATTATCATGATACAACAAGAATCAAGACTTAGAGTTGCCGATAATACGGGTGCAAAGGAACTGCTTTGTATCAGAGTGTTAGGCGGATCAACCAGAAGATATGCTAATATAGGTGATATCATTGTTGCTGCGGTTAAAGATGCAACACCAGGTGGAGTTGTTAAAAAGGGTGATGTAGTTAAGGCAGTAGTCGTACGTACCGTTAAGGGAGCACGACGTAAGGATGGTTCTTATATTAGATTTGATGAGAATGCTGCTGTAATTATTAAAGATGACAAAAATCCAAAAGGAACTCGTATCTTTGGGCCAGTAGCTAGAGAATTAAGAGAGAAACAATTCATGAAAATCGTTTCTTTAGCACCAGAAGTATTATAAGGAGGTGTTGGCTGTGTCAACGATTAAAATTAAGAAAGGTGATACTGTTAAAGTAATCACCGGTAAAGATAAAGGCAAAGAAGGCAAAGTTATAAACGTAAATGAAAACAAGGTATTAGTAGAAGGCGTAAATACAATTACGAAACATAGTAAAGCAAGCCAGGCTAATCCTAAGGGTGGTATTATCCATCAAGAAGCTGCAATTGATATTTCAAATGTAATGTACTCTCAAAAAGGCAAAGTTACCAGAGTCGGATTTAAGACTGTTGAAGGTAAAAAAGGTGCCAAGAAAGTACGATTTGCAAAATCAACAGGCGATGTAATTGACTAATTGAAAGAGAGGAGGTTAATTAAAGTTGGCTAGATTAAAAGATGTTTATAAAAGTGAAATTATTCCCGGCATGATTAAGAAATTTGAATATAAGAATGTTATGGAAGTGCCGAAGATTGATAAAATCGTCATCAACATGGGTGTTGGTGAGGCTAAAGATAACGCTAAGGTATTAGACACAGCAGTAAAAGATCTTCAGATCATTGCTGGTCAAAAACCGGTTTTAACAAAAGCAAAGAAATCCGTTGCAAACTTCAAGCTTAGAGCAGGTATGCCAATCGGATGTAAAGTTACGTTAAGAGGCGAAAAGATGTATGAATTTGCTGATCGTTTGATTAACTTGGCATTACCTCGTGTACGTGACTTCAGAGGAGTTACACCGAATTCATTTGACGGAAGAGGAAATTATGCTATGGGTATCAAAGAGCAATTAATTTTCCCTGAAATTGAATATGATAAGGTTGATAAGGTGAGAGGTATGGACATCATCTTCGTAACAACTGCTAAGACTGACGAAGAGGCTCGCGAATTATTAACACAATTCGGTATGCCATTTAGAAAATAAATAGGAGGGATTTCCATGGCTAAAACGTCAATGAAAGTTAAACAACAACGTGTGCAGAAATTCTCTACCAGAGAATATAGCCGTTGTAGAATATGTGGACGTCCACATGCTTATTTAAGAAAATATGGTGTCTGCAGAATTTGTTTTCGCGAATTAGCGTACAAAGGACAGATACCAGGCGTAAAGAAAGCAAGCTGGTAAGAGGTTAAGAAAGGAGGCAAATGAAATGACAATGAGCGATCCAATCGCAGATATGCTTACAAGAATTCGTAATGCAAATACTGCAAAACATGATACAGTAGATGTACCTGCTTCTAAGATGAAAATTGCTATTGCTGATATCCTAGTTAAAGAAGGTTATATCAGAAAATATGAGCTTGAGGAAGTTGGAAGCTTTAAGATGATTCATATTACCTTAAAGTATGGTAAAGATAAAAATGTTAAGATTATAACTGGCCTTAAGAGAATCTCAAAACCTGGTCTTCGTGTTTACGCAAACAGAGAAGAACTGCCTAAAGTTCTCGGAGGTTTAGGTGTAGCAATTATTTCTACAAATAAGGGTGTTGTTACTGATAAAGAGGCTAGAGTATTAAACGTAGGTGGCGAGGTATTAGCTTTCGTTTGGTAATCAAGAGAAATTAGCAAGCCAATTTATATGTCAAGAATAAAAAATAGGAGGTGCGGGCATGTCACGTATAGGAAAAATGCCTATCGCTATAACAGCAGGAGTTACCGTTGATATAGCAGAAAATAATAAAGTGACCGTCAAAGGTCCTATGGGAACACTTGAAAGAGTACTACCATCAGAAATGGACATCAAAATAGAAGGCACAGATATTATTGTAACAAGACCAAATGATTTAAAGAAAATGAAATCATTACATGGTCTTACAAGAACTTTAGTAGCAAACATGGTAATCGGTGTAACTACAGGATATCAAAAAACGTTGGAAATCAACGGTGTTGGTTACAGAGCTGCAAAGCAAGGAAAAGATTTAACTTTAACTTTAGGATATTCACATCCTGTTATTATGACAGATCCTGAAGGCGTTGAATCTGTACTTGAAGGCCAGAATAAGATTACAATTAAAGGTATTGATAAAGAAAAGGTTGGCCAATACGCCGCAGAAATCAGAGATAAGAGAAGACCAGAGCCATATAAGGGTAAAGGAATTAAGTATTCTGATGAAGTTGTTCGACGCAAGGTTGGTAAGACCGGTAAGAAGTAGAAGGAGGAGTGAAATAAAATGGTAAATAAAGTATCAAGAACTGAAACAAGAATTAAAAAGCATAAAAAAATCCGTAATCGTTTCACAGGTACTCCGCAAAGACCACGTTTGGCTGTGTATAGAAGCAATAATCACATGTACGCACAAATCATTGATGATACAGTCGGCAATACATTAGTTTCAGCCTCCACTCTTCAGAAGGACGTTAAGGCAGAACTTGATAAATCCAACGATACAGCAGCAGCAGCTTATTTAGGAACTGTTATTGCGAAAAAAGCATTGGAAAAAGGTATTACCACAGTAGTCTTTGATAGAGGCGGGTTCATATATCACGGAAAAGTTAAAGCGTTGGCAGATGCAGCTCGTGAAGCTGGTCTGGAATTCTAAGCAAGGAGGAAAACACATGAAACGTACAATCGTTGATGCTAGTCAACTAGAATTAGAAGATAAAGTAGTGTCAATTAAACGTGTAACTAAGGTTGTTAAAGGTGGACGTAACTTCAGATTTACGGCTTTAGTCGTTGTTGGTGACAAAAATGGACACGTTGGTGCAGGTTTAGGTAAAGCAACAGAAATCCCTGAAGCAATTCGTAAGGGAAAGGAAGATGCAATTAAGAAATTAATCAGCTTACCACTTGATGAGAATGGCAGTGTGCCACATGATTATATTGGTAAGTTTGGTGCCGCTACTGTATTAATGAAGCGTTCACCAAGTGGTACAGGTGTTATTGCCGGAGGTCCAGTTCGTAACGTGCTTGAGCTTGCAGGCTTTAAAAATATTCGTACCAAATCACTCGGTTCCAACAATAAGCAAAACGTAGTTCTTGCTACCATTGAAGGATTAAGCCAGTTAAAGACTCCTGAGGAAGTAGCTAAGCTTCGTGGTATTTCTGTAGAACAGCTGTTAGGATAATTTGGCTTTCGAACAGGTAGAAGAAGCATAATTAGTTCATTAAATGGAGGTGTCAAAATGGCAGACAAATTAAAAATAACGTTAGTTAAGTCTACAATCAGTTCCATTCCAAAGCATAGAAAAACTGTAGAAGCTCTTGGCTTAAAGAAAATCCGTAAAACGGTAGAGATGCCGGATAATGCTGCAGTTAGAGGAATGATTGAGCAAGTTAGACATTTAGTAAAGGTTGAAGAAATTTAATATTTAAAAAAAGGAGGTGTGCAGGATGAATTTATCAGATTTAAGACCGGCTGACGGCTCTAGACAAAGTGATAATTTTAGAAGAGGACGCGGACACGGTTCAGGCAATGGTAAAACAGCTGGTAAAGGTCATAAAGGACAGAAGGCACGTTCAGGGTCTCCTAGAATTGGCTTTGAAGGCGGTCAGATGCCATTATACAGAAGAATTCCTAAACGTGGTTTCCATAACAGAAACACGAAGGAAATTATTGCAATTAATGTTAGTGTATTAAATAGATTTGATGAAGGCGCTGAAGTAACAGTAGCTTCATTAATGGAAATTGGAATAATTAACAACCCAAAAGACGGTGTAAAGATACTGGGAAATGGAGAACTAACTAAGAAGCTTGACGTCAAAGTAAATGCGTTTAGTGCAAGTGCTGTTGAAAAAATTCAAGCTCTTGGTGGAAATGCTGAGGTGGTCTAAGATGTTTAAAACATTCCGTAATGCTTTTAAAGTTAAGGATATTAGAAATAAACTCATTTTCACTTTTGTAGCACTCATTATAGTAAGACTGGGATCACAACTCCCAGTTCCTGCTATAAGCAAGAACTATTCCGCTCAGTGGTTCGACCAAAATACCTTAGGCTTCTTTAATACCTTGACCGGCGGTTCATTTACACAAATGTCAATATTTGCACTAAACATTACACCTTATATTACATCATCTATTATCATGCAACTCTTAACGATTGCAATTCCAAAATTGGAAGAGCTTCAGAAAGAGGGAGAAGATGGTAGAAAGAAAATCGCTGAAATATCACGTTACTTAACTGTTGGTTTAGCATTCATTGAGTCTCTTGCAATGGCAATCGGATTCGGTAGCGCAGGTTACTTAGATGGCGGCTTAACCTTTACGAATGTAGCAATTATTGTAGTATCCTTTACAGCAGGTTCCGCTTTCCTTATGTGGTTAGGCGAACGAATTACTGAAAAGGGTGTCGGCAACGGAATTTCTATCATTCTGTTAATTAATATCGTATCTCAGTTACCAAATGATTTTTATAGACTGTATGTACAGTTTGTTAAAACTCAAACAGTTGTAAAGGGTGCAATGTCTGCAATTGTTATTATTGCAGTAGTCACACTTACCGTTGTATTAATCATTATATTACAGGATGCACAAAGAAAAATACCTGTACAGTATGCAAAAAAAGTACAAGGTAGGAAAATGGTTGGTGGACAAACCTCTCATATTCCATTGAAGGTAAATACAGCAGGTGTTATTCCTGTTATTTTTGCTGGATCCTTTATGCAGTTTCCAATCGTTATCTCTTCTTTCTTTCAAGTAAAACCAGCGAGAGAGTATATATGGCCGAAAGTGCTTTATATGTTAAATCAAGGAACTTGGTTAAACTTTAGAGAATGGGGCGAGTTTAAGTATTCCATTGGATTATTGATTTATATTGCTTTAGTCGTTTTCTTTGCTTATTTCTATACCTCAATTACTTTTAATCCAATTGAAGTATCAAATAATATGAAGAAGCAAGGTGGATTTATTCCTGGTATTCGTCCTGGTAAGCCAACGACAGAATATTTGACTAGAGTACTTAATCGTATTGTACTTATTGGAGCGACCGGATTAACAATTATTGCAGTTGTACCTATCTTCTTCTCTGGCGCATTTAATGCAAATATTGGCTTTGGAGGAACATCACTCATCATCGTAGTTGGCGTTCTCCTTGAGACAATGAAGCAGATAGAATCTCAATTGTTAGTACGACACTACAAAGGATTCTTAAATGAATAAAAATTTAATCCCTCTATGGTGCCTGTATTATGCAGGCACCATGTAGGGCTATTGTAGGTTTTTTATCTTCATAAACAGGAGGTTACTATGAAAATTATCATGTTAGGAGCTCCCGGCGCAGGTAAAGGCACACAGGCCAAGATGATTGCCTCAAAATATGATATTCCACATATTTCAACCGGTGATATTTTTCGAGCAAACATTAAAAATGGAACAGAGTTAGGAAAAAAAGCGAAGGGTTATATGGACCAAGGCTTATTAGTTCCTGATGAACTAGTTGTAGATTTAGTCATTGATCGATTTAAAAATGCGGATTGTGTAAAAGGGTATGTCTTAGATGGCTTTCCAAGAACAATCCCACAAGCGAAAGAGCTTGAAGCAGCACTTATAAAGAATGGCGAAACAATTGATTATGCTGTAAATATTACAGTTCCTGATTCAAACATCATTAAGCGTATGGCAGGCAGAAGAGCTTGCGTGAATTGTGGAGGAACTTATCATATAGATCATAATCCTCCGAAACAAGAAAATGTATGCGATGCTTGTAGCGGAGAACTCATCCTAAGAGATGATGATAAACCGGAAACAGTGGAAAAACGTTTGCAGATATATCATGAACAAACGCAACCGCTGATTGAATTTTATCAAAGCAGAGGCATTCTGAAAGAAGTGGATGGAACCAAGAACATGAATAATGTATTTGATGAAATTATTAGTGTTGTTGAAAATATTCAAACAAAATCAGAATCATAGAAGATTGGAAGCGAGTTAGTAATGTCTGTTACAATTAAATCAGAAAAAGAAATTGAATTAATGAGGGAATCCGGTCGCATTTTATCAAATGTGCTAGAGGAACTTAAAAACTTTATCCAGCCAGGAATAACAACCTTGGATATTGATAAAAAGGGTTCAGAAATAATTAAAGGATTCGACTGTATCCCTTCCTTTCTAAACTATAATGGTTATCCTGCATCCATCTGTGTATCCGTGAATGATGAAGTGGTACATGGTATTCCAAATAAGAATCATTTCTTGCGTGACGGAGATATCGTCAGCTTAGACGCTGGTGTGATTTATAAGGGATTTCACTCAGATGCTGCAAGAACTTTGGCGGTTGGAGAGATTACGAAGGAAGCTGCCCAGTTAATAAAAGTAACGGAACAAAGCTTCTTTGAAGGAATAAAGTTTGCAAAAGAGGGCCATCATTTATATGAGATTTCAGATGCAATTCAAACCTATGTTGAATCTTTTGGCTTTTCAGTTGTCAGAGATTTAGTAGGACATGGAATAGGTAGAAAGCTTCATGAAGAACCGCAGATACCTAATTTCAGACAGAAACGCAGAGGACTAAAGCTCGAGGCCGGTATGACTCTTGCAATCGAACCAATGATAAATTTTGGACGTTACGATGTTTGTTGGATGGATGATGATTGGACAGTAGTTACAGAGGATGGATCACTTTCTGCACATTATGAGAATACGATTCTAATTAATCAGGGTGAACCTGAGATATTAACAATATATCGGAGTACTATATGATAGAATATGTAGTTGGTGGTTTTGCTTTATCAAAAGCAGGTCATGACTTCGGTAAACGATATGTAATAATTCGTATCGAAAATGAATATGTATATTTAGTGGACGGCAGAATTAGAACACTTGAATGTCCGAAAAAGAAAAAAATAAAGCATATGACGATGCTAAATCAAATTGATCGTTCGTTAGCAGACAAAATCAACAACAAAGAAGTGAAGAACGAAGAGATTAAAAGTGCAATAAAAATGTTACAAAATTGTAAGTCAGATAAGGAGGTGGAATAATGTCAAAGACCGATGTTGTAGAAATCGAAGGTACTGTCATTGAAAAATTACCAAATGCAATGTTTCAAGTTGAACTTGAAAATGGTCATAAGGTATTGGCACATATTAGTGGAAAACTTCGTATGAATTTTATTAAAATTGTGCCAGGAGATAAGGTAACCTTAGAGTTATCTCCTTATGATTTAACCAAAGGAAGAATTATCTGGCGAGACAAATAATGTTTTAAAACTAGTAACTGTAACCATAAAAATATTACTTGCTATTATGTAGCGTCGGTGATATAATATCAATTGGACTTTTTTTGAAAGGGGTGAATTGCTGTGAAGGTAAGATCATCAGTAAAACCAATTTGTGAGAAATGCAAAATTATCAAAAGAAAGGGTAGCGTCAGAGTTATCTGCGAAAACCCAAGACACAAACAAAGACAGGGCTAATATACAATAGTAAGATGATGTCTTTATAAAATAAAGGCACACTATTGTTTTATATATTCTGGTTTTTGCTTTTTGTGTTACAATCATCTGTTGCATGCAACAGAGCTATTGTGATATTGTGGGCAGTTTTGTGCTTATGTATTGCACAAAAGATAACTGCTTTAAGATGAGTGCCGTCATCACGTAGTCTTAGCAGCAAAGGCGTAGCACCTTTGCTTGTCACAATTTAAAGCGGCTGACGTAATGGAACTGCAATAAAGTTGGCATTACGGTGTTATTAACTAACAAAATCAATGGAGGTGTATTGCGCACATGGCTCGTATCAGTGGTGTAGATTTACCAAGAGAGAAACGTGTAGAAATTGGACTTACTTATATTTTTGGTATAGGTAGAGTAAGCTCGAATCGTATTCTTATTGCCGCTAATGTTAATCCTGACACACGTGTTAGAGATTTAACAGATGAAGAAGTAGGAAGAATTCGTGACATAATCGATGCGTCACAACAAGTTGAGGGTGATTTAAGAAGAGAAATCGCACTTAACATTAAGAGATTACAAGAAATTGGATGCTATAGAGGTATCCGTCATAGGAAGGGACTTCCGGTTCGTGGACAGAAAACGAAGACAAATGCTAGAACCAGAAAAGGACCTAAGAGAACAGTTGCTAACAAGAAGAAATAATCGGCAAATTGTCCTAGCAATATAGTTGCTAAACATGAAAAGATAATGATATCCGTAAGTTCGATTGTATCATACGGATAAAGTAGTAATTAATCCAATAGGAGGGTTTGTTAAATGGCTAAGAAATTAGTAAAAAAAGTGACTAAGAAACGTGTTAAGAAAAACGTCGATCGTGGACAGGCACATATTCAGTCGTCTTTTAACAATACAATTGTTACGCTGACAGATGCAGAAGGTAATGCTCTTTCTTGGGCAAGCGCCGGTGGATTAGGTTTTAGAGGTTCAAGAAAATCTACTCCTTATGCAGCACAGATGGCAGCGGAAACAGCAGCAAAGGCAGCACTTGTTCATGGTTTGAAATCCGTTGAGGTTATGGTTAAAGGACCTGGTTCAGGTAGAGAAGCAGCAATTCGCGCGCTACAAGCATGCGGAATTGAAGTAACCAGTATCAAGGATGTGACTCCGGTTCCACATAACGGATGCCGACCACCAAAACGTAGAAGAGTCTAATAGGAGGTAAAAAACGATGGCAAGAGACATGAGTCCTGTATTAAAAAAATGTAGATCCCTTGGTTTGGAACCAGCATATATGGGTATCGATAAGAAATCAAATAGAGCTTTCGCAAGAGCAGGCAAAAAGACAAGCGAATATGGCTTGCAATTAAGAGAAAAGCAAAAAGCTAAGTTTATCTATGGTGTATTAGAGAAGCCTTTTAGAAATAACTTTACAAAAGCTCAGAAAATGAAAAAAGGCACTGCTGGCGAAAACTTATTAATGATTTTAGAACTTAGACTTGACAATGTTATGTTCCGTTTAGGTTATGGAAGAACTAGAAAAGAATCCAGACAGATTGTTGATCACAAGCACGTTTTAGTAAACGGCAAATGTGTAAACATTCCTTCCTATCAAGTAAAGGTTGGAGATGTTATTGAAATTAAAGAAAAATGTAAAGCTGATCAAAGATATAAGGATATTTTTGAGGTTACTGACGGAAGATTAGTACCAGCATGGCTTGAAGCAAATCATGAAGCTTGTACCGGTGCAGTAAAAGATACTCCTACAAGAGACCAGATTGATGTTCCGGTAAACGAAATGCTGATTGTCGAGTTGTATTCTAAGTAAAAGAAAATGCGTTTTGCTTATTTTCTTTTATCAAGTATAATTGAAAACACGCTTTGCGGGTTTTCAATTATCATGAATAATCAACTCAAATAACCCAGAAGGAGGGTCCTGTTGTGTTTGATTTTGAAAAACCCAAAATAGAGATTGCAGAGATTTCCGAAGATAAAAAGTATGGACGTTTTGTAGTAGAACCTCTTGAAAGAGGATATGGTACAACCTTGGGTAATTCGCTTAGAAGAATTATGCTTTCGTCTTTGCCAGGCGCTGCTGTTAGTCAAATTAAGATTGATGGTGTTGTTCATGAATTTAGTCCTATTCCTGGAGTTAAGGAAGATGTTACTGAGATTATCATGAACATCAAAAGCTTAGCAATAAGAAATACAAGTGAGACGAATGAACCTAAGACTGCTTATATTGAGTTTGAGGGCGAAGGAGTTGTAACAGCAGGTGACATTCAAGCTGACCCGGATATCGAGATACTAAATCCTGAACTCGTCATTGCTACATTAAGTGGCGGTGCCGACAGCAAACTGTATATGGAATTAACCGTTACAAGAGGCAGAGGATATGTTAGTGCTGATAAGAATAAGAATGAGGATTTGCCAATTGGTGTAATTCCGATTGACTCAATCTATACACCAGTAGAGCGTGTAAATCTTTCTGTTGAGAATACCCGTGTGGGTCAAATCACAGACTTTGATAAGCTTACTCTTGATGTATACACAAATGGAACACTTGTACCAGATGAAGCAGTTAGCTTAGCAGCTAAGGTTCTAAGTGAACATCTGAATTCCTTTATTGATTTATCTGAAAATGCTAAGACCGCTGAGATTATGGTGGAAAAAGAAGATAATGAAAAAGAAAAGGTTCTTGAGATGAACATAGATGAATTGGAGTTATCCGTTCGTTCATACAACTGTTTGAAGAGAGCTGGAATCAATACGGTGGAAGAACTTACAAATAGAACTTCCGAGGACATGATGAAGGTTAGAAATCTAGGACGTAAGTCTTTAGAGGAAGTACTTGCAAAATTGAAAGAGCTTGGTTTATCTTTAAACTTAAGCGATGACTAAGATAGATTTCATTATGCGATTTAGAATGATTTAAAGGAGGGAAACAAATGGCAGGTTATAGAAAGCTTGGAAGAACTTCAGCTCAGAGAAAAGCATTGCTGAGAAACCAGGTGACAAATTTATTGTATCATGGTAAAATTGTAACATCCGAGGCGAAAGCAAAAGAAATTCGTAAAATTGCGGAAAGCCTGATTGCACTTGCTGTAAAGGAAAGAGACAACTTTGAAACTGTTTCAATAACAGCGAAAGTTGCTCGTAAAGATAAAGAAGGTAAAAGAGTGAAGGAAGTTGTTGATGGCAAAAAAGTCACAGTTTTCGATAATGTGGTTAAAACCATTCAAAAAGATAGCTCAACCCGTCTTCATGCAAGAAAACTAATGATGGCGTACCTTTATCCAATAACAGAAGTACCAAAGGAAGTTGCTGGAAGAAAAAGAAATACAAAGGTTATCAACTTATCCGATAAGATGTTTGATGAGATCGGTCCAAAGTATGCTAATCGTAATGGTGGATATACAAGAATCATTAAGATTGGTCAACGTAAGGGCGATGCATCAATGGAAGTTTTAATTGAATTAGTATAATGCTTGCAATATAATGAAGGGGACGTAGTAACGTCCCCTTTTTATAAAATCAAAATTTGAATTATTACAACTGAAATGAGGAAATGATATGGATATGGTTAAAGTTAAAGATTTGACATTTGAATACATCAGGCGTGACGAAGAGGGAAATGTGGAATCGATTCATAAGGCTGTAGATGGTGTAAACCTTGATGTGAAAAAGGGTGATTTTGTTGCAATCCTAGGACACAACGGGTCAGGCAAATCAACGCTTGCAAAACATATCAATGCAATATTATTTCCGACAGAAGGCAGTGTCTGGGTCAATGGCATGGACACGAAGGACGAAAAACATTTATGGGATATTAGACAATCTGCAGGGATGGTATTTCAGAATCCGGATAACCAGATTATTGCAACCATAGTAGAAGAAGATGTTGGATTTGGTCCTGAAAACTTAGGAGTACCAACAAAAGAAATTTGGGAACGAGTAGAAAAAAGCTTAAAAGCAGTTGGAATGTTAGAATTTAGGAGCCAATCACCAAACAAGCTATCAGGAGGACAGAAACAACGAGTAGCGATAGCTGGTATTATGGCAATGAAGCCGGAATGTATCGTATTAGATGAACCAACAGCCATGCTAGATCCGAATGGTCGCAAAGAGGTTCTTAGAACAGTTAGAAACTTAAATGAGAATGAAAAGGTAACTGTAATCTTAATTACGCATCATATGGATGAGGTTATTTTTGCTGATAAAGTTATTGTTATGGATCAGGGGCACATCGTGATGCAAGGAACACCAAAAGAAATATTTTCTAAGGTAGAAGAACTAAAGAGATATCGATTAGACGTACCTCAAGTCACAGAACTCGCGTACGAGTTAAAAAAAGAAGGAGTTAAACTTCCAGATGGTATTTTAACAGTGGAAGAGCTTGTAGCGTCTTTGACAGCGTCAAAGAGCATAGAGCAAACAGTAATTTCAAACAGCATTTCAGGTCACAAGTAGGCGTTAACGGGAGATTGAAATGAGTACAGTAAAATTGGATACTGTACGGAATAAGTGGGTGAGAATATTGCAAATTATATTTGATAAAATAAATTATACTTATGGCGGTGGAACCGCATTTGAGCAACATGCAATCAAGGATATTAGCTTTACAGTTAAAAAAGGCGAATTTATTGGCTTGATTGGACATACTGGTTCTGGAAAATCCACCTTGATACAACATATGAATGGGTTATTAAAGGCGACGCGCGGACATATCTATTTTAACGGGGAAGATATTTATGAAAAAAAATATAATCTTCGTACTCTTAGAAGCCGTGTTGGGTTAGTATTTCAATACCCTGAACATCAGCTTTTTGAAACAACTGTTTTCAAGGATGTTAATTTTGGCCCAAAGAATTTGGGACTAGATAAAATAGAAACTGATTTGCGTACTTATGAGGCATTGAAAATGGTAGGCATTGAAGACGATATGTTAGATGCATCACCATTTGAATTATCTGGAGGACAAAAACGACGTGTTGCAATTGCAGGCGTCTTAGCAATGCGACCAGAAGTATTAATCCTTGACGAACCTACAGCTGGCTTAGATCCTAGGGGCAGAGAAGAAATCTTAGATCAGATTGCAAAACTTCACAAAGAAAGTGGAATTACAGTCATCTTAGTGACTCATAGCATGGAGGATGTGGCTAATTATGTTAGCCGACTTCTTGTAATGAATCAAGGAGAATTGGTATTTGACCAACCCCCCAAGGAAGTGTTTTCACATTTCAGAGAATTAGAAAAGATGAATCTTGCGGCACCACAGGTAACCTATGTTATGAATGCATTAAAAGATAAAGGAATCTTGGTTCCAACCAATGCAACAACGATCACAGAGGCAAAAGAAGAAATAATCAAATGGTTGCGAAAATAGTATATCTACGAAAGCAGGCAGACGGGAGTTTATATGATTAGAGATATTACAATAGGACAATATTATCCCACCAATTCCATTCTACATCGCCTAGATCCGCGTGTGAAGCTGATTGGAACTTTTGCGTTTATTATATCCTTATTTCTATTTAAATCGCTATATGGCTATATAGCAGTAACAATTTTCTTGTTTTCAATTATTAAGATTTCTAAAGTACCATTTCGATTTATTATGAAAGGATTAAAGGCTGTTATTATACTGCTGCTATTTACAGTAACGTTTAACTTGTTTTTAACGCCTGGTAAGGAAATATTTCGATGGGAATTTATTAGGATAACAGTCGAGGGTATTCAAACAGCTGCATTTTACGGAATCCGTCTTACTTATTTGATTATAGGCTCATCACTTATGACTTTTACGACAACACCAAATCATTTGACTGATGGCTTAGAGAAATTAATGTGGCCTTTACGACGTATCCGAGTACCAGTGCATGAGATTGCGATGATGATGTCAATTGCGCTTCGTTTTATACCTATTTTGTTAGAAGAAACAGATAAAATTATGAAAGCTCAAATGGCAAGAGGTGCAGATTTTGAATCAGGTGGTATCTTAAAACGTGCGAAGAGCTTAATACCGCTGTTGGTACCACTATTTGTATCTGCATTTCGAAGAGCCAATGATTTAGCGATGGCAATGGAAGCGAGATGTTACCGTGGTGGTGAGGGACGTACCAAGATGAAACCACTACATTATCATGGAAGAGACTATATTACTTTTCTCGTATTATTATTTTATCTGGCGGCAGAGATAGGAATTAAAATCATAGAGAAACATTTCTTATAAGTGACGTAAGCTACAAGGCTACTAGAAATGTCAAATTGGAGTGAATATGAGACGTATTAAGATAGAAATTGCATATGATGGTACAAAGTACTGTGGATGGCAATTTCAACCGAACAGAGCGACAGTTGAGGCGGTGTTAAATAAAACTTTGTCTGAGCTACTGGGAGAAGAGATAATTATTATTGGAGCAAGTAGAACGGACGCAGGTGTTCATGCAAGAGGGAATATAGCCGTCTTCGACACGGAAAGTAGGATGGCAGCTGATAAAATTTGTCCGGCACTCAATCAAAGACTTCCGGACGATATTCGAGTAGAGTACTCCACTGAGGTAGCACTCGATTTCCACCCGAGACGCGTGCATAGTAAAAAAACATATGAGTATCAAATCTTAAATAGAAAAGTTGATATTCCTACCATACGATTTTATACACATTTTGTATATTATGATTTGGATGTTGTAGCGATGCAAGAGGCAGCAAAGTATTTGGTGGGGCGACACGATTTTAAAAGCTTTTGCTCGGTGAAAACGCAAGCCGTAGAGACCGTTCGAACAATATATGAACTGACAGTGACCAAACAAGAGGATATTATAACAATACGGATTATAGGAAATGGTTTCCTATTTAACATGGTTCGTATTATTGTTGGTACTTTACTTAAGGTTGGGCGAGGTGCCTGTTCGCCAGAAAATATGGTTGATATATTAAAGGGTTGCAACCGAGGTCTCGCAGGACCGACAGCACCTGCACAGGGATTATCACTCATGAAAATAGAGTTTTAACGATAGAAAGGTGGAGCCCAATATGGCGGAGTTGTTTGGTGATTTGAAATCTATTAATGATACATCCATTGTATTAAGACTTCTATTATCCGTAATTTGTGGAGGAGTCATTGGATTTGAACGGGGAAGAGCAGGTCGTCCAGCAGGCTTCCGTACTCATATTCTTGTATGCATGGGTTCCACTTTGGCAATCATGACGAATCAATATGTTTTCCAAGAATACGGCGTAAGCGATCCTACCAGACTTGGAGCACAAGTAATCTCCGGAATTGGTTTTCTGGGAGCAGGTACAATTATAGTAACAGGAAGACATCAAGTGAAAGGACTGACTACTGCGGCAGGACTTTGGGTAACAGCATGTATGGGATTGGCAATTGGAATTGGCTTTTATAAAGCAGCAATTGTATCTTGTATTCTGATTTGGTTTGTTACTGTTGTTTTACACAGACTTGATAGTTATATGTTATCGAAATCAAAGGTTATGGATATGTATATTGAATTTAATAGTTCTGCCTCTATTAACCTGGTTTTAGATATCATTAAATCGTATTTGATAACGATTGATTCAATTGAAATAATAAAACCATCTTATGGTAATGCATCAACAATAGCAGCAATCCTTACACTTCGACTCAGACAAAAACGTGTAAGACTTGATATTGTGGCAAAAATAAGTGAGATAGATGGTGTCGAATTTGCGGAAGAAATTTAAATTGCGAAGAAATTTATCTGAATGTTTTGAAAAATGCTTGACACACACGGCAGTATATAATATAATTATGAATTGTGACGTGATGATACTAAAACCAAAGCCCCGGTAATAGTATTTAAGACCGTGATCAATGAAATAGGTATAGCAAATTACTTTAAGACAAGTCTTAAATTGCTATAAAGAGAAACAATAAATTTGGAGATTACATTTTTATAAGGAGGTAAACCCATGAACAGTTTTATGGCTAGTCCAACGACTATTGAAAGAAAATGGTATGTAATTGATGCTACAGGACATACATTAGGACGTCTCTCTTCTGAGATTGCTAAAATACTAAGAGGAAAGAACAAACCTACGTATACCCCACATTTTGATACAGGTGATAATGTGATTGTAGTGAATGCAGAGAAGATTAAAGTAACAGGTAAAAAACTAGATCAGAAGATCTATTATAACCATTCCGATTACCCAGGTGGTATGAGAGAAACTACTTTAAGAGAAATGATGGCTAAAAAGCCAACGAATGTTATGACACTTGCTATAAAAGGCATGCTTCCAAAAGGACCTTTAGGAAGATCAATGATTACAAAATTACACGTATACGCTGGTCCAGAGCATGAAAATGCTGCACAAAAACCAGAAGTATTAGAGATTAAATATTAATAGTAAAGGTTGAAAGGAGGAAATAACATTGGCTAATGTAAAATATTACGGAACCGGAAGAAGAAAAAGCAGTGTCGCAAGAGTATACTTAATCCCTGGTACAGGTAAAGTTACTATAAATAAAAGAGATATCGATGACTACTTTGGTTTAGAGACCTTAAAGCTAATCGTTAACCAACCACTTGTAATTACACAGACAAATGATAAATTTGATCTTATTGTAACTGTACGCGGTGGTGGATTTACAGGTCAAGCAGGTGCTATCAGACATGGTATTTCAAGAGCATTATTACAAGCAGATTTGGATTACCGTCCTACACTTAAAAAGGCAGGTTTCTTAACAAGAGATCCAAGAATGAAGGAAAGAAAGAAGTACGGCCTAAAAGCAGCTCGTCGCGCTCCTCAATTTTCAAAGAGATAAGCAGTTACCTGCGAACAAAAACGTATACAAAAAGCTCCAGAATGCTTGCATTCATGGAGCTTTTTATATACGTTTTTGTTCATAGGAACGCAAGAAATGACCTCGATTATGCTGTGTCTCAGAATGAGACGCTGCATAATCGAGGTTATTTCTTGTGTTCGCAGGTAACTTCAAGCTTATGATCTATTCAAACCTGATAACCTTACCCCGTGACCTACTTACTGTTGACAATCCATATAATATGTTTATAATTTTAATGACATGAATATTAATTTGATGAGAAAGAGTCACAATTATACCTAACTATTAATATGAAATTGTTACAAACAAGAAAAAGGGGAGATATTGATATGATGTGGATTAGTTTGGGCTTTTGCATGTTACTACCTTCGATTATGATTATACTAGGTATGATATTTTCAAAAACCCCACCCAAAAAGATGAATAAAATTGCAGGTTATCGAACAGAAAAATCAATGAAATCACAGGAAACATGGGATTTTGCAAACAGGTATGCAGGCAAACTGTTCATAAAATGGGGAAGTATTTTACTGATATTTTCTATATTAATACCATTTATGGTTAGGAATGCATTAGAAGATATACAAGCATTGCTTGTTGTTGCACTTGTAGTGCTTCAGACAGTTATTATATGTTTTACAATTATTCCAGTGGAAAAGGCACTCAAAGAGAACTTTGATGAACAGGGTCTTAAAAGACAAGAGCAGACAGGAGCCAAAAATGGACAAAATTCTGATTGTTGAAGACAACAAAGATGTGAATACAATGCTGGCAGAGGTGTTGGTCGGCGAGGGCTATGAGGTCCATTCAGCATATACTGGCACGGACGGACTGAAAGAAATAAAGGCGCAGGAATACGACCTGATTCTCCTTGATATTATGCTTCCATATAAAAGCGGGGATGAAATACTGAAAGAGGTGCGTGAATTTTCGGATGTTCCTGTCATTATTATTTCCGCAAAGGATAGGATTGGCACGAAAATCGACCTTTTGAAGATGGGTGCAGATGATTATATAACAAAGCCCTTTGATCTAGACGAGGTTGTTGCAAGGGTGCAAACAAATCTGCGACGCGTCCATAGACAAGGCAGGGAAGAAAAGGTATTTCGGTATAAGGATATTGCGCTTGATGGTAACGCAAAACGCATAACCGTAGGTAATATAGAACTTGATCTGACTGCAAAGGAATGTCAGATTATTGAACTGCTACTCAAAAACAGAGGTCGGGTATTTACCAAAGCAAATTTGTATGAAACCATTTGGCAGGATGCGTATCTTGGCGATGATAATGCTGTAAAGACGCATATTAGCAACCTGAGAAGCAAACTGAAAACAGCAAACGCTGATAATGAGTACATTGAAACGGTTTGGGGACTTGGATATCGTCTGTATAAAGAATAATCTTATCGAAATCTTATCGATTTAGTCTTCTTACTTAACCTTTTCTAAACCTTTGGGCTTTATACTATGAATTATAGAGAGGACAGGTGAGAAAATGAAAGAATATATTTTGAAAACAAATAACCTTACGAAAAGATATCATGGCGTCAATGTATTGCAGGGTGTGTCCGTGACTTTGGAAGCCGGTAAGATATACGGTTTAATAGGACAAAATGGTGCTGGAAAAACCACGTTGATGCGCATTGTGTCCGGGCTTGCTTTTCCCACAGAGGGCAATTTTGAACTTTTTGGACACAACGGTGATGGAACCCTGCAAACAGAGAGAAAAAGGTTGGGCTGCATGATTGAGTATCCTGGCTTCATTCCTTACATGACTGCCAGTGAAAATCTTACATATTATAGGATTGTACGAGGCGTTCCAAGCAAGACCATCGTGAGCGAATTACTAGAAATGGTTGGGTTGAATAACACAGGCAAAAAGAAGGCAAAGAACTTTTCTCTTGGTATGAAACAACGGTTGGGTATTGCCATAGCATTACTTGGAGATCCCGAACTGCTCATACTTGATGAGCCAATCAATGGGCTCGACCCCTTAGGCGTTGTTGAGGTAAGAAATTTACTGACTAAGCTGTGCGAGGAACGGCAGATGACCATTCTCATATCCAGCCACAATCTGCCAGAGCTCTATCAAGTTGCGACTGACTATATCATTATCCATCAAGGAAAGATTAAACAATCAATGACCCTCGGGGAACTAGAAGAAAGCTGTAAACATCATATTCTGATTGGCTGCGACCAGCCGGAAAAGCTAGTAAGTATTTTGGAAATGCAGCTTAGTACAACGAAGTACAAGGTCATGCCAGATAAGACGGTTAAACTTTACGATTATTTGGATAATAAGGAGTTGGTGGCAAGAACTATCGCTGACAATGGGATTATTATTACAAATTATTCTGTGCAGGGAGATACACTTGAAAACTATTTTATTTCTGTGATAGGGGGTGACCAGAATGCTTAATTTAATTCAAGCTGATCTATTTAAGATGCGTAAGTCATCGGCGATTAAGATTTTATTTGGAATCACAACGTTATGTGCCATAGTAATGACGGTAATGGCATATCTGATACCAAAGGGTCAAATCTCAGATGAATATATTGGAATGGTTTTTTTGATATCTGATATAGTTATGATGGGAATTCTAGGTGCCGTTACCGCAAGTGTGTTTATCTGTGGTGATTTCGAAAATAAAACAATTCACGATGCCATAGCAAGTGGATGCAGCAGGGGGACGGTCATAGTCAGCAAAGCAATCGTATTTTTCTGTGGAGTGGGTTTCATTCTTCTTCCCTATGCCATCATAACAGGGATTGCTTTGAGTACCGGTTCCAAGTTTGAAATGGGTACTGTATCAATGGGTTTCCTAAATATGCTAACGAAAGAATCCGGTTTGGTATTTAGTACATCGGTGCTTCTGAAAATGTTAGCGGCTGCTTTTACGCTGATTCTCGTATATATGGCTCAACTGAGTGTGTGTGTACCGCTTGCCCTTATGCTTAAAAAGCCGGTTTTGGTGGTTGCTATTTTTTATGGGTTTACCATCTTTTGTGCAAATCTTACTGGTTTAAGAAACAGTTCAGAGACGTTTGATAAAATTTTCTCATATACACCATATGGAGGGAAATATTCTTTCGTGACACTGAGTACAGAAGCCGGAGACTTTGTCAAGGCAATCGCTGTTAGTCTGTTCTTTATCATCGTAATACTTGGTGTTACGTACAGTGTATTTAGAAAATCTGAAATTAAGTAAAAGAAGGGTTGGTGAAAGGGTTGAGAATTGCAATTGGCATTTTGATCATTATAGTTTGTCTGCTTGCCTTTTATATCGCCCTTCTCCAGTGGCAACTTCGTAGTATTAACAGGCAGCTTGGCAAGCGGCTGACAGGGGATACAAGACAACCTGTTAGTCTGGAACTCATTAACCGGGCGCTCAATCAATTGGCTGCTAATATTAACAAGTGCTTAAAGGCGGAGGAAACCCTCCGTCTTGATAGCGTTCGAGAGGAAAAGAAATTTAAGGAGCTCATCGCCAATATATCTCACGATTTGCGAACGCCACTTACTGCAATCAAAGGATATCAGCAGCTTATGGAAAAAGGTGAATTGACGACTGACCAGCGGGAAAAACTCTATATAGCCAGGAAATATGCCGAGGAATTGGGGCGTTTAATTGAACATTTTTTTGAATTTTCCTACCTTGTAAACGCAGAACTGAAAATTAACATTGAGCGGATTAATCTTACAAATCTTGTGACAGAGTGTCTTGCTTCGTTTGTACCCTCCTTTGAGGAACGCGGCCTTACGGTACAGCTTGCAGAGACACCGCTAGTATTTGCACTAGCTGATCAGGAAATGACGGTGCGAATCGTTCAAAATCTAATCCGCAACTGTATAGCACATTCTGCTGGCGATGTTGTGGTTGGGCTTTCTACTTCGAACAATGCTGTCATACTGTTCGAAAATCAGGTAAATAATGATGCTGAAATTGATGTGAAGCGTATATTTGACCGTTTTTATACAGGAGACAGGGCGAGAAGTAAAAACACTGGTCTTGGTCTGTCTATCGTCAAGCTGTTAGCGGAGCAAATGGGAGGAGCAGTTGCCGCCGAGTTTCAAGGGAATAAGATTATAATAAAGGTGGAGCTTCCTTTATGACATAGAGGGCGAATTAGCCAGAGAAGATAGGAGTGATTGTATTGGTTAATAAAAATTGCAAGTGTCCATATATCATATGTAAAATACATGGAAATTGTATGGCGTGTATCGAGAAAAGCCGAAAAGAATGTGAAATAGTAAATTGTATGGAAGAGATAGCGGAAAATTTGGGGGCGATATTTCCATTAAAATTGCCCAAAACGGTTAACTGTGATAATTATGAAAGCATGTCGCAATTATGTGCAAAACAAATTGCGGAGGTCGTGAATGAAAAGCCGGATGCATTCATTTGCATTCCAGCAGAGGATACTGCAATCAGGATATATGAGATATTAAAGGAAATGCAGGACCTAAACATGGTAAACTTTCAACAGGTGCGATTTATTGCGTTATATGAGTGGCTTGATATAAAAAACGAAGTGCAAAGCGGCATGTCATTTCTGAAACAATATTTTTATGCGCCATTAAAAATTCAGAAAGAACAGATGATATCGTTTGAAACTCACAGAAATGATTTCCAGGAAATGTGTAAAAAAACGGATGAAGTTATTGTTCAAAAGGGCGGAATTGATTTAATACTTATGAGTATTGGCTTAAAGGGTGAAATTGGCCTTAATAAGCCAGGGGAAGACTTTGACAGTTATACCAAGGTGGTTAATGGATTTGATGAAGCAAAGCTACCGAAACGTGGAATTACGATTGGTATTCGGCATATGTTTGAGGCAAAGAACGTGATATTATACGCAGGTCACAAAGATCAGGCAAGTATTATATCAAAGGTATATCGTAGTCGTCCAACAGAGCAGTTACCAGCTACTGTATTAAAACTATTAACGGGTGGAATGGTTGTACTAGATAAGGATTCAGCTTGCCAGGTAAAGGATCTATTATAGAAGAGGAAAAACATTGCGATTTAGCAGGGCAATCGAGCTTAGAAAGTAAGGTAGGACGACATTCATTTAGTCGTCATTACCTTTTTTTAATAAATTAAATCGATAGATAGCAATTGCTATTGATGTAAGACAAAAAATTTCAGTCAAAACACCTGACAATGAATGACACATCAAGTTATAAATTAGCCAGCCTATGGAAGACGGAATGGTAAGAAAACGTAATTTTTTAGCATTCGTAAGACTGTAGGCGTAGGTTGTTATAACTTTTGAAAGAATGGGGAAAATGCTTATAGAGGATTCCCATGAGATCGAACCGCTAATAATAAAAACAAGGCAGAATAACACAATATAAGGGTTGTTATTTTTGCCCTTTTTATTATTCCGGTTAAAGCAAAAATTTCTTATACAGCCCACCCAATTCATAATGGCACCGGTATAGGCTCCTAGCATTAAGTAATGGATTGAGAAGATTGCTTCTGACATCAAACGTACTTTTACAATATTTTCGCTCTTCTTACATTGAAAAGCTAAAATTCCAAAAACCATACCAATTAAGCCAATTACTTGTGCAATTATCATGAAGTACATAGGATGCTCCTTTTTTGTTGAATATTCATCAAACCTATAATAGAATACTATTATGAGCAGAAAGATGCAATAGAGGTGGAAAAGTTGAAAACTAATCATAAAATACAGATGAAACGTTCAACAATAAGCATAAAGGAGAGGGCTGAAAATGTTTAAAACTGAAAGGCAAGAGGAGATATTAAATATCTTGAAGCAGTTTAATTATGCTACAGTAGAATATTTGGCTCAGCAGATGCACATGAGTCCTTCTAGTATCAGGCGTGATTTAAGAGCGCTAGAAGCTATCAAAATTGTAAAAAGAAGTTATGGAGGGGTGACGTTATTGCAATCAGAAAATGTATTGACGCCTTTTCAACTTAGAATACATGAGCATAATAAGGAAAAGAAATCCATTGCAAAGGCAGCAGCAAGACTAGTGAAAGAAGGTGATACCGTTTTTATTGATGGTTCATCCAGCGCATTAAATATGATTGAGTTTTTGCGACCAGATTATCATAACATAGTATTTACAAATAATCTAAAATCAGCATTAATGCTGGTTGAATTAGGGATTGAAACGTATTGTATTGGCGGATTGATTTCTGCAAAGAACGGTGTGGTATCAGTAGGACATTATGCTGAAGAAATGATAAAGAACATATATGTAGATATTATGTTTTTCTCTTCATCAGCGATATCGCTTGAGGGAAACATAACAGATGTATGTGAGAGTGAAACATCATTAAGAAGAGAAATGTTAAAGCATTCAAAATGTAAAGTATTTTTATGTGATGAAAGTCGTATGGGAAAAATATCAATATTTCAGGTGTGCAATATTGACATGATAGATTATATCATATCAAATAGACCGTTTTGTGAGGAGTTCCTTAAAGAACATGAAGAAGTGTCATTTATCGTAAATGATTGAAGCGTTTGATCAACATCTATAGTAAAATAAAATGGGCTTTTTTAGTGCATGGTTTCGAAGAAATATATCCATACTATTCCTGAGGCGTACAATACGAAAAAGAATTTAGACCTGTGGTTAAGTCTCGGGCGGGAGGTTGATATGGAAAAAGATAAATTAGAAAAACAACAACAGAGTAAGGAGAAGGCGAAGTTTAACAGCGTAACACAGTCAGACAAGGTAAAAAATCAAAACCAAACACACAATGTCAGAAAAGAAGGAGTTGGGCCAAAAAATAATTTCAACTAAAATGACTAGAGTGTCATAAGTCTAACATGGACTATATTTATGAATATCAATGTATATATATTCATCTTGGCGTCGAACTTTAGTTCGATACGATCAGGCTGAAAGTGGTGTTATTATTTCGTCAAGACTCATGGTTTTAGAGGCTTGTAAGAAATATACCACTTGAAGGAAAGGCAGCCAAATGAATGTATATACAGTGATATTCATTCATATTACTATATCTGACTTATGGCACTCTAATCAATATGATTTGACAAGCCAAAGTAATCATTATGAAAAAATAGAGTCTGTCTAGAAACAAAGGTAGTAGGAACTGTACAATAGCAGTTTCAATACCAAGTGTCTCAGGGCAGACTTTTTATTTACATCCAGCCACCGTCAAGTCCAATGATTTGCCCGGTGAGATATTCGTTTTTATAAGCTAAGTGGTAAACTAAGTCAGCAACCTCTTCAGAGCGACCGAGACGGCCAGTTGGAATTTCGTTGATGAGGTGAATTAAATCCTCATCCTCCAAGAAGCGATTCATTTCGGTATCAATTGCTCCACAGGCTATGGCATTAACTTGTATGTTGCTGGGAGCAAGTTCTTTCGCAAGTGCTTTGGTGAAAGCATTAATACCGCCCTTTGAAGCGGAATAAGCTACTTCACAGGAAGCGCCAACATTACCCCAGACGGACGATATATTAATGATTTTACCATTTTTATTTTTAACCATATCAGGAATTGCGAAAGAGCAACAATGAAACACGGAGGTAAGATTAGTTGCTATTACCTTATTCCACTCTGACGGTGACATATCAGTAAGGAGGCCGATGTACGAAATCCCTGCATTATTTACAAGTACATCCAAAGATCCATAGAGCTTTTTAATTTGACTAAAGAGTTCCTTTGCCACTTCGTATTGTCCGACATCTCCTAGAAATGCATGGCAGGAAACCTGATAGGACTCGATCTCTGCTTTTGTTTTCAGAAGCAATTCCTCTTGATGAACGCAATTAATTATTACGTTATAACCCTTTTTCGCAAATTTAACTGCAATTGCCTTACCAATACCTCTAGAAGAACCGGTCACTAATACAGTCTTTTTGTTCATATTTACACTCCCACCTTTCTATGATAAAAGTATATATTAAAACCTAATTGGAAGTAACTTTTCAGTTTGATATTATTACCTTATTATAACATACAATACAGAGGTAAGAAAGAGAAGTTGATAATAAGAATTGACTATGATAAAATAAATTGAAAGATAAGAGGTGAAATGCGTGAAACAAAGAGCTGTGAAGATGCTTTTATGGAGATTTTTATCGTCTTTTCTGATTTTGTCCCTACTCATTGGCGTTGGAATTATTAGTTATCAAATGGTCTTGCATTTTTGGGGAATTACCGTAGAGGCCCCGGCGGCCGTGCCTATCATAGAACATCAGGAAAAAATAGGGATAACACCGGTTAGAATAGATGATATTTCAAAGAATTTGATTTATTGCATCGATGAAGAGACCGGAGAAATAATAAAAGTGACGTTAGAAATATTTCAATGTAGTGAGAAAAAGATGACTTATATCACGATACCGGTTAGAACCCAGTATACAATGTCGAATTCATTGTATCAAAAATTAATCGTTGTTTATCCTGCAATTCCGCAATTGCTAAAGCTATCAAATATAACGAAATATTTTAGTGATGAGACTGTTTATGAATATGGGTGTTTAATTATAGAAGACCTACTTGATACTTCCATCAGTTATTATTCTACAATACCCGAAAGTCTATATCAAACCATGTTTGTTACAACATCGACTTCAGGAGAGTTAGAACAATCGTCGATACCGATGGATGTATTTTCTGAAAGTTATAAGGAATTATTAAAGTCACTTCAAACGGAAGAAGAGTTAAGGCAATTTATCCAAGATACATATCCAAGTATTCAGTCGAATTTGACCTTGTTTGGAAAAATGAATTATGCTGAAAGCTATTGTGGCACCTTGATGCACAGTATTTCCTTTGAATTATTAAGTGGTAAAGATAAGAACAGTGCATATATCATCGATGTAGCCATGGCCAAACAGCAAATTGCAGCTTGTAGCATCGGGAATGAGTGATACTTGAATAGGAAAGAAGGTTAGACAATGAACAAAAAGAAGATATTATGGATTATTGCGGCTACACTTATTATATTAGGCGTATTTCATGCAGGCACAGTGGTGGGTGCGGGAACATCGGTACCGGGTTCCTCTGGAGATCCGCTTGTTACTTTGAGCTATTTAGAGGCTAGACTTTCAAAAGCTGGTGCTGGTGGACAGGCAGCGTATCAAAAGATAACATTGACAAAAAACCAGGTTCTCCTTTTAGAGAATGGAAGTGAAGTGATTCTTTATAGTGGAAGTGCTGCTACCACGGGAGCGAAGGGAATGGTTAATCTATCCAGTGGAGAATTATTTCAATCTGGAAATTCTGCGGTGAAGTATCAAATTTACCTGTCACCGTCGGACACAAGTGGGTTGAAGGCTAATTCGGATATAACCACTTATATTAAAGGCAGTTATACAATTGATTAATCAAAATGAAACCATTGCTTATAAGAGTATAAATAGAGGAGCAGTTGCGAACCATAATTATGAATTAATCTGTTGTGAAATATATCCTTAAGGCATAGTAAAGGTAGGAGCAGAAATGAAAAAGTATGGAAGAAAATTGATTATAAAACAATATTTTATTACAATGATTGGTGCAGTTCTCATGGCAGTAGCGGCTAATGTTGTGTATGATCCCTTGGGTATGGTAACTGGTGGTCTTACAGGACTTGCCATTGTTGTCAAACGTTTAACAGAACCAATTATTGATGGAGGTCTGCCAATCTGGTTATTCAATGTTCTCTGCAATTTGCCTTTATTTATTGTTGCAGTTCATATGAAAGGGAAATCATTTATTAAGAAGACACTATTTGCTACGATCGTCTATATTGGAGCCCTTTATATTGTTCCTAGCTATAACATTGTCTATGATGATTACTTGTTAGCTTCTATTTTTGGCGGCGTGGTAGGGGGAGTGGGCATTGGGTTAGTGTTTTCCACTTTGTCTTCTACAGGTGGAACGGATCTTTTAGCTACCTTGATTCATGATAGCAAGAAATATTACTCGGTACCGCAGATTTTAATTATTATTGATTGCGCTGTGGTGATCGTTGGTGCTGCTGTCTTTGGCATTAATAAGGCTCTTTATGCAATTATAGCTGTGTATATTACTGCTAAAGTATCGGATGGAATTTTGGAAGGACTTAAATTTGCAAAGATGGCATATATTATTTCAGACAAGTATACAATCATAGCAGATGAAGTTCTACATTCTTTAAATAGAGGTGTAACAAGCATAAGTGCTATGGGGATGTATTCAAATAAGGATAAGAAAATGCTGTTTTGTGTGGTATCAAAAAAAGAAATAGTAAAGGTAATTGAAATAGCACATAAGAACGATCCAAAATGTTTTGTTATTGTTAGTGATGTACGAGAAGTCATGGGAGAAGGCTTTATTGAATATAGACAGTAAAACATGAAGAATTATACAGTATAATCGGTAAAACTACTTATTTTTAAAAAGAGTATACAAAGTATACAAAATGGCAAAAACTAATTTGTTAAAATGGGATATAGTGCAAACGAATTAAATGGTGTATGATGCTTTATATAGCAGTACAAGATAGCGAATATAAAATAGCATTACTAATTTGGGAGGATTTAAAATGGCAAATTTATCATTAAAGAATATTAATAAAACTTATCCTAATGGAGTTGTAGCTGTTAAAGATTTTAACCTTGATGTAGCAGATAGAGAATTTATTATTTTTGTTGGACCATCAGGTTGTGGAAAATCAACAACACTCCGTATGATTGCGGGTCTCGAAGAGATCACACAAGGCGAATTATGGATCGGCGATAAATTAGTAAACGATGTTGAACCTAAGGATAGAGATATCGCAATGGTATTTCAGAACTATGCACTATATCCACATATGTCAGTTTATGATAACATGGCATTTGGTTTGAAGTTAAGAAAAGTACCAAAAGATCAGATTAAAAAATATGTTACTGAAGCAGCTAAAATTCTTGATATTGAGCATTTGTTAGACCGTAAGCCAAAAGCTTTATCCGGTGGACAGAGACAACGTGTGGCTATGGGTCGTGCTATCGTTCGTAATCCTAAAGTATTCCTTATGGATGAGCCTTTATCAAATCTTGATGCAAAGCTCAGAGTTCAGATGCGTATTGAGATTTCTAAGTTACACCAGAGACTACAGACAACAATTATCTATGTAACACATGACCAGACAGAGGCTATGACGCTTGGTACAAGAATTGTTGTTATGAAAGATGGCTTTGTTCAACAAGTAGATTCTCCACAGAACCTATATGAAAAACCAAAAAATCTTTTTGTTGCTGGTTTCATGGGATCACCTCAGATGAATTTCTTTGATGCATTGATCGAAAAGAAAGCATCAGATATCACAGCTACCTTTGGTAACAATACAATAAAGCTTCCTGAAGCAAAAGCTAAGAAGATGATTGAAGGCGATTATATAGGAAAGACAGTTGTTATTGGTATTCGTCCAGAGAATATTCATGATGAAGAAATGTTCATTAATAATTCTCCTGAAAGCGTACTTGAAGCTACTGTAAAAGTTTATGAATTATTAGGAGCAGAAGTATTCTTATACTTCTTACTAGATGAGACTTATGATATCACTGCACGTGTTAATCCACGTACAACAGCAAGACCTGGTGATACAGTTAAAATAGCTTTAGATTTAGCTAAGCTTCACATTTTTGATAAAGAAACAGAGCAGATTATTACGAACTAATTAATAAGTTACGAAACAGGGAATACATTATGTATTCCCTGTTTTTTTGTTGTAAAAATGAATATACCTAATAATTTAGTCAGTAAACTATATTAAATTTCTGGAAAATGACTGAAATAGATGAAAATAAACGTGAAATATATGTGAATTTAGTTTACTTTTGACGAAAATGGTGCTAAAATATGATTTATATATATGAATTTCTAGAAAAAATATAAATATAATATATAAGAAGGAGTGAAACTATGATTTCCAATCAGATTCTTCAAAATACCATTGATGGATTGAAAGCAATCACACGCATTGATATTTGTATCATGGATACAGAGGGAAAATCTTTAGCAAGTACAATAGAAAAAGTTGAGGAATATGAGAGGGCGGTTCTTGCCTTCGTTGATTCACCGGCAGATAGTCAAGCTATTCAAGGATATCAGTTTTTCAAAGTCTTTGATGAACATCAGTTAGAATATGTAATTCTAGCCAAAGGTGATAGTGAAGATGTATTTATGATCGGTAAAATCGTATCTTTCCAAATACAGAATCTCTTGGTCGCTTATAAAGAACGATATGACAAGGACAATTTCATTAAGAATTTATTGCTTGATAACTTATTACTTGTAGACATTTATAACCGTGCAAAAAAGCTTCATATTGATACTGACGTTCGACGTGTTGTATTTATTATCGAAACAAAGTATGAAAAGGATGCGAATGCACTTGAAACAGTTCGAAGCTTATTCTCGGGCAAAACAAAGGATTTTATAACTGCAGTTGATGAAAAGAATATTATTCTGGTCAAGGAATTAAAACAGAATGAAACATATGAAGATTTAACCAAAACCGCCAGAGTAATTCTCGATATGCTAAATACAGAAGCGATGACGAAGGTAAGTGTAGCATTTGGTACGATTGTGAATGAGATTAAGGATGTGTCTAGATCATATAAGGAAGCTAAGATGGCACTGGATGTAGGAAAAATTTTCTATAGTGGACGAAATGTTATTGCATATAGTAACTTGGGAATAGGACGTCTGATTTATCAATTGCCAATGCCACTTTGCAAGATGTTCATTAAGGAAATATTTGAAGGCAAATCACCAGATGATTTTGATGATGAGACATTGACAACAATTAATAAGTTCTTTGAAAATAGTTTAAATGTGTCGGAAACTTCAAGACAGCTTTACATTCACAGAAATACATTAGTTTATCGACTTGATAAATTGCAAAAGAGTACAAATCTAGACCTTCGTGTTTTTGACGATGCAATTACGTTTAAGATTGCGCTCATGGTAGTAAAATACATGAAGTATATGGAACAGATGGAATATTAAGAATAGGGCAACCGTTAGGGTTGCCTGTTTTAACGTAAGGATAGGAGGACATCATGAAGAAGAATTTTATTAGTGGTTTAGTAACGGGACTAGGAGGGGCATTACTTATCTTTGCTATCGTAATTACGGTCTATGCGCAAGTGAATGGTAAGGTCCTAGACGACAGCAACAAAGGAACGCAAATTGAGAACCAGGTGACTGAGGTCACAGAGCAGCCCTATGATAAAATAGTAGAAAAATTAACGTATCTTGAGAAGATTATTGACAATAGCTACTTAGAGAAGGTTGATGAAACAGCTTATGCTGATGGCATTTATAAGGGCTTTATGAATAGCTTGGGAGATCCTTATTCTTGCTACTATACGAAGGATGAATATAGCCAATTGGTGGAAAGCTCTTCCGGTATTTACTGTGGAATCGGAGCAACTGTGACCCAAAATATAAAGACGGGTATCATCACAATTGTGAAACCTTTTGAAACAGGACCGGCATACAAAGCAGGATTATTAACAGGAGATATTATTTATAAGGTAGCAGATGAAGAAGTGACAGGGATAGATTTGGCTACAGTAGTAAGTAATATGAAGGGTAAAGAAGGTACTAAAGTTAAATTAACTATTATTCGAGAAGGGGAAAACGACCCAATTGAATATAATATCGTAAGGCAGAAAATCGAAGTTCCTACCATTGAATATAAGATGCTTGAGGATAAAATAGGGTATATTATAATTACTGCCTTTGATGAAGTTACGACAAGCCAGTTTAAGAATGCAGTTGATAAATTAGAAAAAGCAGGAATGAAAGGTTTGGTAATTGATTTACGAGATAATGGAGGTGGATTGCTCAAATCTGTAGTTCAAATGCTAGATCGCTTATTACCAAAAGGTTTAATTGTATACACGGAAGATAAATACGGCAAACGAGTGGAAGAAAATGCAATCAATGACGATTTGTTAAAAGTACCTATGTCAGTATTAATCAATGGGAATAGTGCCAGCGCATCTGAAATATTTGCTGGTGCAGTACAGGATTATAAGATAGGGACACTTGTTGGCACTACGAGCTTTGGAAAAGGTATTGTTCAGAAGGTACTGCCTCTTTCTGATGGAACTGCAATTAAATTAACTATATCCAAATATTTCACACCAAAGGGACGTAATATCCACGGGATTGGTATTACACCTGATATTGAAGTAGAGTTGGCGGATGAGTTAAAACAAAAAGTAGTAATCACGGTTGAGGAAGATAATCAGTTACAAGAAGCCATTAAGGTGGTAAAAGAAAAGATAAAATAAGCAACTGTAAATTAGAAATAGGTTCTAATAAGGCTTATTTGAAACAATAATAAATTCGGGAGAAATAGGTTCCTAAGTGAAGAGAGAATCAAACATGAGTTTGATTCTTTTTTTATTAATTTAAAATATTGATAAAAAATGTAAAAAATATCTTTATAATATTTTGATATAGGTATAATGTAAATAATAAAATATCCGATAAATAATATATAGTAGAACATAGACTATGTAGATTTAGATAGGTGGTGAGTGGGATGCGAATCGATGCATTTAACAAAGTTAGTCAATTATATCAGGCAAGCAGCACGAAGAGTGCTACGAAAGCAACAGGAAGTAGCTTTCGTGATAAGCTTGAGATATCACAAGTAGGTAAGGATTTTCAAGTTGCAAAACAGGCAGTTGCTGGAACTTCAGATATTAGGGAAGATAAGGTAAACGATATTAAGCAACGGATGCAAGCGGGGACTTATAACATTAGCTCCCAAGAGGTAGCAGATAAGTTGGTTGAAAGCTATTTCAACGAAACAATATAAAATTAGGTTTAAAATATAACGACAGATTGGTCGTTTATTGTATGGAATATGAGAATGGATCTTTGCAATAATGCATTCTCATATTCTACGCTACTTCTAATTAGGGAACAAATGAGACTGTAAGTGGAAAGGAAAGTGGCTAACGGTGGCGAGCTTAATTGAAGAACTGATTGAAATTCTAGATAAGGAATATGAGATTTACCAACATTTGATACCGATAGCCGAACAAAAGACTCGGATTATAGTAAAGAACGAACTAACTGAGTTGCAAAAGATAACGGAGAAAGAACAGTTAGCAATTGAAAAAATTAATGTGCTGGAACGAAAAAGGGAAATTATTGTTGGTAACATCGGGACAGTGATTAATAAAAAACCCAGCACACTAAACATAAAGGCAGTTATTATGTTATTAGATAAACAACCCAAGGAGCAGAAAGCTCTATCTATAATACATGACAATCTAAAAGATACTATTCATAGGTTGGTCGAAATTAATAGTCGTAACAAATCGTTAATCAATCAATCCCTAGAGATGATAGAATTCAATATGAATTTTATTCAAAGTACAAGGATGTCGCCAGGGAACAACACTTACACCAAAGGAGCATCACAATATGATATTCCAGCTTCAAGAACAGGGATGTTTGACGCGAAGCAGTAAGATTAAGGTAAGGTGAGTGCATGAGTTCAATGAGCGGTTTATATATTGGAGTATCAGGCTTGACGACTAGTCAGGCCTCTTTGAATACAACTTCACATAATTTAACCAATGTAGATACCAAAGGTTATGTAAGACAACAAGTTGTGCTTACCGACCAACGATATATTAATTGGGGCGAGACACATATTTCTACCTTGCAGAGAGGACTTGGCGCGGACGTCGCTACTGTAAAGCAAGTAAGAGATTCTTTTCTTGATAAATCCTATCGCGGGGAAATTGGAAGACAGGGATTTTATGAATCGCAGTATCAATCGGTACAGGAGGTCGAAAGCTTATTTGGTGAGCTGGAGGGAGTTGCTTTTCAAGATAGTATTGATAATTTCTGGACAGCTATGCAGGAGCTGGCGAAGGAACCCGACAGTATTGTTGCCAGAGCTTCTTTTATTCAAACAGCAGTGTCCTTTGTGGATCGTGCCGATAATATTTCTACACAATTAAATAATTATCAAATAAATTTAAATACACAAATTATAAATAAAGTAGATCGTGTCAATGAAATTGGCGATGAGATACATGGATTAAATATTAAGATTAGACAGTATGAGAGTGCAGGAGTTGAGCATGCAAATGATTTACGCGATCAACGCAATGTACTTCTTGATGAGTTGGGATCACTGGTTAAAATCTCATATAAGGAAAATACGGATAGTGTGGTAACTGTTAATGTGGAAGACGTACCATTTGTATCTGAGGATTTAGTTTACTACATGGGTACAGAGAAAATGAGCATTAGTTCAGATATGTTAAAACCGGTCTGGATTGCGCATGGGAATGTAGATGTTTACAATTTGGACAATGTACCTTCTTCGGCGAATGATTCAGATGTAGGCTCCTTAAAGGGCTTATTAACAGCAAGAGGCTATAAGCAGGCTAATTATACTGATATGCCACAAAAAGATGATTTTGAATCCATTGGTGCCTATGATATGGCAGTTATAGATTATACCAATCAAATTGATAGCTCTGTTATTATGTCAGTACAAGCTCAATTTGACCAATTGATTCATGGTATTACCACTACAATCAATGATATCTTATCTCCAAACAAGGAAGTAACTTTATCTGATGGGACAAAAATTAAAATACTAGATGAGGAAAATGCTCCCGTAGGTATGGATACAGCCAAGACGATGGGAGAAGGCCTCTTTAATAGGAAATCCATGGAACGATATAGTGAATCACAGGAAATAGAGATTATTGGTGAGGATGGAAATTATGAAACAATAACAGCAAGAGTATATAATGAAGAAGATTCGAGTGATAATTATTCTCTCTTTACACTTGGAGAAGTTAAAATTAATCCCAGCATGTTAAGTGATTATTCTGTAATACCATTATCTACGAATACGGGTTCGGGTGATTATGATATAAAAACAGCGGAAAAGCTGCTGTCCAAATGGCAGGAACCATTTTCAACACTTTCACCGAATACACTGACATTAAACAATTTTAATGAATATTACAATTCTTTTATTTCGGAAATTGCAAATAGAGGAGAGCAGCTCAACACAATCAGTACAAACCAAGGAACCATGGTCGAAAGTATTGACAACCAAAGGATGGAAGTTGCAGGCGTTTCCTCTGATGAAGAACTTACGAATCTAATCAAATTTCAACATGCATATAATGCAGCCGCTAGATTTGTCAATGTGATAGACCAGATGCTAGAACAAGTTATTAATAGTTTATCATAACTACATAAAGTAAAAAAGAGGTGAAAAGGTATGTCATCAACATTTTTTGGATTGAATATTGGATCAACAGGTTTGTTTGCATATCAGGCAGCTCTTGATACGACGGCACATAACATTACCAATACCGAGACGGAAGGTTATACCAGACAAGTAATGAGCCAACAGGCCGGGAAAGCGCTTAAGGTAAATGGCAGCTATGGAATGGTAGGTACCGGTGTTAGCATTACCGATGTGACGCAGATGCGTAATGAATACTATGATATGAAATATTGGGAAAACAATACTTCATACGGCGAATATTCTTCAAAAGAGCATTATATGACTGAGATTGAGAATTACTATAATGAAGTTAATTTAGAAGGTTTTACAACCTCATTTAATTCGATGCATGACAGCCTTCAAGAATTAGCGAAAAACCCATCTAATTTATCAGTTCGTACACAGGTTACAAATTATGCAAAGAGCTTAACCGAGTATTTTAATTACTTATCGGGTAGTATGCAGAGCATACAAGAAGAATGTAACTTTGAAATAAAGAATAAAGTGGATCAAATAAATTCAACCGCACAGCAGATATCCGCGATAACGAAACAGATTAATACGTTAGAGGTTGGAGGAGGAACTGCGAATGATCTTCGAGATCAAAGAGCATTACTTGTTGATGAATTGTCTGAAATTGTAGATATTTCTGTATCGGAAAAAACGGTTGGAGATGGAATTGGTATTACAAGCTATACGATAAAAATGAATGGGCAAACTTTAGTAGACACCGGTAATTTTAACAAACTTCATGTCATTCCTAGAGAAGTAAAATCAAATCAAAATGATGTTGATGGCCTTTACGATATTGCATGGACCAATGGTCAAGTGTTTGAAACGACGAGTACTTCAATTGGGGGTACTTTGCAAGCACTCTTTGAAGTACGCGATGGTAATGAGGCAAGTAATTTAAAAGGAGAAGTAACCGCAGCGGCAGGAGATAGTTATGTCACGATGACTTCTACCAACGTCAATTCTGTAGAAAAATTAAATATTCCGGAGAATGGTGTAATCACCATTGGCAACCGCGAATATACCTACACTGGTTTTGAGGTTACAAAGGATACAGGAAGTGGCAATTTTATATATAATTTTGAACTTGAAGAACCAGTAATTGTTGATGCTGAAAACGAGACAGCAGCAATTGGTGAGAGCATAAACTATAAAGGTATTCCATATTATATGGCTCAAATGAATGAATTCGTTCGTACCTATTCAAAAGCCTTTAATGAGATCCATAGAACGGGTGAGGACCTAGATGGTAACGCAGGAAAAGACTTTTTTAATGCTACGAGCAAAGTGAGTGGCAGAACTTATGAATTTGGTCCGTTAAAAGATTCAGAGGATTACCCATACTATGATGCTGATACTTTTAACTCGCAAACGGGTGGGTATTACGATAATATATCAGAAGATCAACCTCTTTATGGCTCCTACTATTTTATGACAGCTGATAACTTTACTATAAGTGATGAGATTGCGAATAACCCTAATAGTGTAGCTGCCTCCAAGAGTGTTACGGATGGAATTGAAAATAATGATGTTGTGGATGCGCTCATTGCGCTTAAGGCGAATAAATCCATGTTTAAACAAGGTGCACCGGCAGCCTTCTTGCAAACTTTGGTTGCAGAGGTTGGAATTGATACTAAAAAAGCAACTAATTTTTCGTCCAGTCAAGATAATATATTAAAGGCAATTACAAATCAAAGATTATCTATTTCTGGTGTTGATATTGATGAGGAAGCGATGAATTTGGTAAGATTTCAGAATGCGTATAATCTGGCTGCAAAGGTAATTACTGTTATGGATGAGGTTTATGATAAGCTGATTAATTATATGGGCGTTTGATGCTCCTAAGGTGGTTAATACACGAATGTGTAGAGGAGGTAGGATAAGATATGAGAATTACAAATAAGATGATGACTAACAATATGTTAGGTAACATTAATAAAAATAAGTTCACTATGACGACGTTGGAGCAACAATACTCAACGGGTAAAAAGATTCAAAAGCCGTCGGACGACCCAATTATTACGGTTAGAGCCATGAAGCTTAGAACAAACTTATCAGAACTTGAGCAATATTATGAAAAGAATATTCCAGATGCTAAATCATGGATGGATGTGACGGAGAGTGCACTTTCGACAGTGAATGACATTTTGAGCCAGGTGAATACTTATTGTGTTCAAGGAAGCTCTGATTCTTTGACGGCTAAGGATCGTAAAGCAATTGTTGAAAATCTTCAGGAAATGAAAGATCAAATATATCAAGAGGGCAATACAAACTTTGCCGGTAGATATGTTTTTACAGGATATAAAACAGATACCCCACTCGTATTTAACGATAGTACGGAAAACTTGAATTATAAGATTACAGAAGAGTTCTCTGCGACTGATTTACAGATTCAATCGAGCGTAGTTGGAAGCTATGGACTTAGTGATTTTGAAGATACTGGTGTCACCTTTGATGATGCGCCTAAACTTGTAGAAACTCACAGAATTCAATTGTCCTATGATAACCTACAGACAACCGCACCTGAGAATATACAATATACCAAGTCTGTATCAGGAGGGTTACCGCAGGAACAGACACCATTTACGAATATTACGACAGTGTCAGTACTGAAAGACAATGCATATACACCGGGCGATGATGAAATTAATTTTATTCCTGAAACAGGAGAACTTATCTTGGGAAAAAATGCTTATGAAGAATTCAGAACTGCAGATAATATGAAGATAACCTATGGCAAATCCACATTTGCTTCTGGTGATTTGAAACCTGAGCATTATTTTGACTGTGTTGTTACAGATACTTTAAAACCAGAGCAGGATCCTATTACTTATACGAAATCAAATCAAGAAATCCAATATGAGATTAATTATAATCAAAAGCTTACTATTAATACAGAAGGATCTGAAGCAATCACGCATCAGATGGGAAGAGATATTGATGAGATTTTAAAATTTGTAAATGAAGTAGTGACAACGGAAACAAAGGTGGAAGAGGTTAATAAGAGATTAAAAGATGCAAATCTGACGGAAACAGAGAAAGAACGATACGAAAAGATGCTAGAGCAGCTTGATACTGAACTTGAGCTAAAAAAGGACATTATGCAGAATGCATTTTCCAGAGGAATGGCCAGTTCTAGTGAGCAACAAGATCAAGTGAATATGGCAGTTGCAGATTTGGGCAGCCGATATGTTCGTTTAGAGCTTACAGAGAGCAGGCTTTCCGGTCAAAAAGTAGATTTTGAGGATATGCTATCTACAAATGAGGATGCAGATTTAGTTGAAACTTATATTAAGTTCAGCGCTGCTGAAACCATTTATAATGCATCGCTATCAGCTGCCTCTAAGGTAGTTCAGAATACACTATTGGATTTTCTATAAAAGATTATATTGTGCAGCAATACCAAATATTGTAGAATTGTGTTAGAAAGAAAGATGGAAGTTAATTTACGAGATACCAATTAGCGAAAGGAGAAATATTATGTTAGTGAAAACGAAACATTTTGGGGAAATAGACTTAGATGAAACTAAGATTTTAACCTTTGAAAATGGAATTATGGGGTTTGAAGAATATAAAAAGTATACAATTTTATTTGATTTAGAAGAGGGAGATAAACCAACGCTCTCATGGCTTCAGAGTATAGAAGAGCCAAGACTTGCATTACCTGTGATCAACCCAATTCATATAAAGTCAGATTACAATCCAATTGTTGAGGATGAAATATTGAAACCCTTAGGAGAAGTGATCGATGATAATTTAATTATTTTACTAACACTTACCGTACCTACTGATCTTACGCAAATGTCTGCCAATTTGAAAGCTCCATTAATTATAAATTCAGATACTTGTAGGGGTTGCCAGATTATTGTGGAGAATCAGGATTATGAAGTAAAGTATAATGTCTATGATGTTATTAAAACGTTAAAAGAAGAAAAGGGGGAGAAGTAATATGCTAGCCCTATCTAGAAAAACAAATGAAACTATCGTTATTGGAAATGATGTGGAGATTACAATATTAGAAATAAAAGGCGATCAAGTTAAGATAGGAATCAGTGCTCCTAGGTCCGTGCCAATTTACCGAAAAGAAATCTATATCCAAATACAAGAAGCCAATAAAGAGGCTGCTGAAAGTACAGCATCCATGGAAGCATTAAAGAAGATGTTCCAATAAATTTTTAATTTCTAAATTATGGTATTAACATTTTGTGAAAATTAGCCGATATTGTTCCTATAAGAATATCAGTGGGGTAAAGGATACCCAAAATACACATGGAGGTGAATTGTTATGGCACTAGAATCAGTTTTCAACTCAGCTACGCATAAAGAATATTCAAGACCTGTACAACAAGGCAACGTGAAATCAACTGCAGTACAGCATATGAATTCTGGTAATAATGTGGTAATAGGAACAGCGGAGAATACTACGGCAATAAAAGCATTAGTCGGACAAGAGGATGAAACCAACCAGAGCACTCAACAAAAGTATGATCCCCTTGCAAATGCGAAACGTCTAAAAAGTGCAATCACGCAGGCAAACAACAAAATGAAGCAGACAAGGACAAGATGTGAATTCTCATATCATGAGGAGACCCATCGAGTATCCATTAAAGTATTTGATAAGGACACACAAGAAGTAATTCGGGAGATTCCGCCGGAGGAAAGCTTAGAAATGCTTGAGAAGGTATGGGATATTGCTGGATTACTTGTTGACGAACGAAGATAAAAATTATTTCAAAATACGGAATTGATTTTCATGAAAAGGAGGAAGGCCGATGACGATTCGACTATCAGGTATGTCATCTGGGATGGATACAGATGCTTTGGTGAAAGGTATGCTTGATGCCCAGAGATTAAAAAATAAAAAAGTAACAGATAAGCAGTCATTACTTACTTGGCAGCAAGACAAGTGGAAAGAATTAAATACGAAACTATATAAACTTTATACGGAAGATTTATCAAAGATGAGATTGCAAGGTAATTATCAAGCGAAGAAGGTTACTTCTTCGAATGAAAGTTTAGCCACTGTAACTAGTAACACCAGTGCACCGGAGGGTGCCCATACGCTAACTATTGATAAACTGGCTAGTTCTCAATACGTGACTGGAGCTAAGATTACAGCAAAAGCAAACACAAAATTGAATGCATTAGGGATAGCGTCTGAAACATTAATTAATATAAGTAGTGGGGGTACAACAAAAACACTTGAAGTTACTAGTAGTACAACCATAGCAGACTTTGTAAATAAAGCAAAAGCAGTCGGTTTAAATGCTAGCTTCGATGAAAAGCAGGGAAGATTCTTTATCAGCTCAAAGGAAAGTGGCGTAAAAGGTAGTTTTGAAATTACAGCTACAACTTCTACAGCAACAACGCCGAAAAACCAAATATTAGATTCAATTGATTACTCGACACTTTCCGCAGATGACAAGAAAGATGCGGATGCTGCGATGGCAGTTCTGAAAAGTGATATTAGTGTAGCAGAAGACATTACAACAGCTAAAAATACACTGAATGCGTTTGCACAGGAGAAAGTATTAAAGCAAATAGCAAGTGATATTAATTCTGAGATCATGGCAGAAGTTACGCCAGGAGCAATATTAGACGAACAAACAAACATAAGAGCAGAAGTTATGCAAGAGCAGCTTATGTTATTAAAAGAAGAAGCTATAAAAAATGGTGCAACGCAAGAAGAATTAGCAGCAATTACAGAAGCAAATTTAACAGAAGGTCAGAAAACCAATATTACAACCTTGCAAGATGATAAAATTGCAACTTCGACAACCAGAATTAATACTGCTGTTGCTACAAAGGTTGCAGAAGCGATAGCAACAGAAAAAGCAATAGAACCAACGAATAGATATACACAAGCCATAATAGATCGTAATTCCGAAATCCAAACAGCAGCGACTGCATTTGGTGATTTGACAACTTCCTATCGTACAAATAGTCTGTTACCAAGCAGTTTGGTGAATGACCGACTTTCTAAATTAGGATTAGATGCACTCAACGCAGATGGAACAAAAGTGACAGAATCTTCGTTATCTACTGTTGTTCGTGCCTCCGATAGTGAGATTACCTACAATGGTGCAAAGTTAACAGCTTCTTCAAATATCATTAACGCAAATGGGTTAACTATAACATTAAAAGGAAAAACTGGAATAGGCGAGACGGTTAATCTAAGTGTTACAAACAACACACAGGCAAACTATGATATGGTTAAAAAATTCATTGGGTCCTATAATGATAATTTAAAAGAGTTGAACACTCTATATTATGCGGATTCTTCGAAAGGATACGCTCCTCTTAGTGATGATGAGAGAGCAGCGATGACCGATGATCAGGTTGAAAAATGGGAAACAAAGATTAAAAACTCTATTCTTAGAAGAGATACTACTTTGGGAACTTTAACGGAATCGATGAAAGCTGCTATGTCTACTGCTATCGAGGTTGATGGAAAGAAATATGCTTTATCAAACTATGGTATACAGACTTCCTATGATTACAGTGAAAAAGGCTTATTACATATCAAAGGTAATGCAGATGATGCGACCTACTCAGCAGATGATGATAAATTAATGAAAGCATTAGAAGAAGATCCAGATACCGTAATGGAGGTGCTAACTGGAATCTCTAACAAATTATTTGATACGATGAGTGAGAAGATGAAATCAATTCCGAATGTAAGTAGTGCACTTACTTTCTATAATGACAAGACGATGGTAAAACAACAAACGGATTATGCAAAACAAATTTCTGTCTTAGAGGAGAAGCTAGTTGATATGGAAAGCAAATATTATAAACAATTTGCAGCTATGGAAACAGCTATGTCAAAATTACAATCACAAAGTAATGCTTTAGCAGGTATGCTAGGTACATCAAATAGTTAAGCGGACCCAGGACGGGTTGTGCAGCAATAGGAGGAAACACTATGTCAATGAATGCCGCAACAGCATATCAAAGTAACAATATTAATACATCTTCACCAGCGAAATTAACACTTATGTTATATGAGGGAACAATTAAATTTTGTAATATAGCAATTGTAGCCATAGAAGAAAAAGATATATACAAAGCAAATCTTAATATATTAAAAGCAGAAAAAATCATTACACACCTTAGAATGACATTGAATTTCAAGTACCAAGTAGCGCAGGATTTTGATCGTGTGTATGATTATATTTATGAAAGATTATTAACAGCAAATATGCAAAAAGATAAAGAGGTATTGGAAGAGGTAATAGAGCATCTAAGGGGAATGAGAGATACTTGGAAGGAAGTCATGAAACTTGGAAAAGTAAACTAATTAGCTGGAATGAGTAAACTTAAATGCAACAGAGAGAGGTTACGACGTGGATAATAATACATATGTACATATCTTGACGGATACATTAACAAAAAAAAACATCCTATTAGATAGGCTGATACAGATTACTTTATTGCAAGAGGAATACATAACAGCAACACCTCCAGATATGGATAGGTTTGAACAGACGATATTAGATAAAGAGCTGTTAATAGAGCAATTGAGTCAACTCGATGATGGTTTTGAAAAAATATATGACCATGTGAAGGAAGAGATTAGCACTAAGAAAATCGAATATAAAGATGTAATCTTAAGGCTACAGGAATTAATTAAGCAGGTTACAGAAAAAGGTGCAAAGATACAAACAATGGAAATGCGTAATAAAAGCAAAGTTGAGGTTTGTTTTTCTAGTAGAAAGAAAGAAATAAAGAATTTTAAGATGAATAGTCAAACTGTTACGAGTTATTATAAAAATATGTCAGATCAACATCAGGGACAATCTTACTTTTTAGACAAAAAAAATTAAAAAATTTTGTAAATAGCTATAAAGTATTATTTATTTCATCCGATATATATAATAAGTAAAACAAATATTTAACTGGGAAGATCCAATGGAGCGTACGACCGGAGGATATATAACAGTAAATATTGTTAACTAAATTAATTTAAAAAAAAAACGGTAGCATGGACGCTACTGTACATTCAAGGAGGAATATATTATGGTAGTACAACACAATATGGCAGCAGCCAACGTAAACAGACAGTTAGGTACTATAACAGGAAGTCTTGCAAAATCAACAGAGAAATTATCATCAGGTTACAAGATTAATCGTGCTGGCGATAATGCAGCTGGTCTTACAATTTCCGAAAAAATGCGTGGACAGATTAAAGGTCTTGATCAAGCTTCAACAAATGCTCAAGATGGTATCTCATTAATCCAAACTGCAGAAGGTGCTTTAACTGAAACTCATTCCATTCTTCAAAGAATGAGAGAATTAACTGTTCAAGCTTCTAATGATACTAACGTTTCAACTGACCGTACTGCTATCAAAGAAGAAATCACTGCTCTTACAGATGAAATTACTCGTATTGGTGAGCAAACTGAATTCAATACAATGAAATTACTTGATGGTAACTTTACAGATAAAAACCTTCAAGTTGGTGCTAACAGTGGACAGAAAATTACATTCGAAATCGCTAGCATGACTGCTTCAGGTCTTAGCGTAGATTCGATTAAGGATCAAGTTTCTTCCTATACATTAGCAACTACAGCAGTTAAGACAGTAAGTACAGCTATTGCTACAGTATCAACACAAAGATCAAAGTTAGGTGCTCTTCAAAACAGACTTGAACATACGATTGCTAATGCTGATAATGCTTCTGAAAACCTACAATCCGCTGAATCTCGTATTCGTGACGTTGATATGGCTAAGGAAATGGTTAAGTACTCGAAAGATAATATCCTTCAGCAAGCAGCTCAATCAATGCTTTCTCAGGCTAACCAATCCACACAGGGCGTTTTATCACTATTACAGTAATTGTTATAGCAGATTAATGATAGGGCTGACATTGAGTCAGCCCTATTTTATATTAATTTGTAGGCCATGAAACAGGCAGATGGGAGTTCCTATGAATAATGTGAAAGAAATACTTATAACAACAATTACAAAGATCGAGAAAGTAACAGATCTTTTTTATAAACAAAAAAATACGGAAGGCTATGCCGAATTAAATAGCACATTATTAAATATAACAACAGCAATAGATCAATTATTTGAATATAAATTAGAAAATAACAGTATTACCATAGATGAGAATAAATTAATTTCCAATTTGACTGAGGCTATGCATGCCATGGAAGAAAAGGATACCATTTTACTTGCGGATATACTGCAATATGAAATCATGGAGCAGTTTAAAAATATAGCAAAAACATTATAAAATAAAGTAGGTGTGACTGTGCAGGTTTACGAAAATAATTTGTATTGTATTAAGAACAATAGAGAAAATCTTTATAAACAAATTTGCAGTTATGACATTGAGAATAATAGCAGCGAATGTATTCAAGTTGAATCAGTTGATACAAGAGACGGTAATAAGGCGATATCAATTAAAAAAGAAGGAAATACATATCGTTTCAACAGTTTGTATAATCCAAGGGCAGAAGCAGTTAAGTGGTTGGAACAATTTAGCTTTGATAATTTGAAAATGGTGATATCAATGTTTGGATTGGGCAATGGAATATTTGCAAGAGAAGTGATTAAAAAAATTGGTACCAATGATATTATAATTGTATATGAGCCATCCTATCTGATTTTTGAACATGTGATGAAGAACTATGATTTAGGTGATATATTACAAAACCCTCAAATTATTATAATAGTGAAGGGTCAGAATGATTATGAATTTGAAAATGCGTTGAATAAAAATATAGATTGGTCGAATATTAATTCTCAGAAAGTACTTTATCATCCTCAATATGACATTATATTTGAGGAAAGTTATCACGATTTTCTGGAAAAATTAAAATCGCATGTAACGTTACAGATTGTAAATCAAAATACAGCTAAATCCCTTGGCGAAGTTATCACTAGAAATACGATACATAATATGAAGTATATTCTAAGTTCAAATACGATTACAGACTATGATAAAGTGTTTCCGGCGGAGGCAACAGCGATTATCGTTGGTGCAGGTCCCTCTTTGGACAAAAATATTGATGAACTAAAACGCGCCAAAGGGAAGTCGGTTATTTTTGCTACTGATACTTCGCTAAAATATTTATTTGCGCATAATATAATACCTGATTATGTTGTAACCTTAGATTCGCAAAAATCGATGGTGCATTTTAGCGATGAAAGATGGAAAACAATAAACTTGCTATGCTCGATTGAATCAAACCCTATTTTAATTAGTAGCCATAAGGCGAGAAAAACATTTTACAATACAGGTAAATATCTTGAGAATTTTTATCAAAGCATTGGAAAAAAGCAAATAAAATACACTTCGGGGGGTTCCGTTGCGACAGCGTGTTTCTCGTTTTGCGCTAATATTGGATTTCGTAAAATAGTATTAATAGGCCAGGATTTAGCATATCGAGGAGAAGAGACACATGCCGGTGGTATAATAAAGAACGCTAGAAACACAGGGATTAACACGTTATTTGTTGAGGACATTTATGGTAATATGATTAAGACAAGGCATGATTGGCATTCCTATATTTTATGGTTTAATGATGCAATACAAAAGTGCAAAGAGTATGGTATTGAAGTGATTGATGCTACCGAGGGTGGTGCAAAATTAAATGGAGCAACTATAATGACCCTTGCGGAGGCAGTTGATCAGTATTGTAATATCAAAGTAGGTTGTGAGGAAATCGACCAATCAATGGAAGCTAAGTTAGAAAAGGATAGCTCCTATTTGTTTGAAAATTATATTGCGGAAAGTATTAAAGATCTAAGCAGTATAGAAAATAAATCAGCTGAGGCTTGTGTAATTTGCACAAAATTAGTAAAAGCAGTTCAGTTTAATCAATTGGAATCTGACGCAAACCAAGTATTAATAAATAAGATAGCAAAGATTAATGACTTTATACAGAAAAAAGCTGTTTATTGTCTAATTGATGAGTTCATTCTATCTGTCACAGCAGAACAGTTGGGAGAAATAAACACATTAACTGAGGATAAGAGATTAAATCAAATAAATACCTTCAAGAAATCCATTATAGTTTATGATGCAGTAAGAGATGCTGCTTGTAAAATTAAACCGTTGTTAGAAAATGTTTTTGATAATTGAAAAGAAATATAAATTATTTAGTAGAATAATATTTCTTCATAAAGAAGGTGTAGATACGATGAATATCTTGGCAATCATTCCTGCAAGAAGCGGATCAAAAAGTGTGCCACATAAGAATATTCGATTAATTAATGGAAAACCCATGCTTGCTTATTCCATTGAGCATGCGAGCTGTTCAAAATATATTAATCGAATTTTGTTAAGTACAGATAGCAAAGAGTATGCAAACATTGGTGAAGAGTACGGTGCGGAAGTACCCTTTATAAGACCAATGGAGTTTGCTATAGACACATCGCTTGATATTGATGTATTTTATCATTGCCTTAATTTTCTCAAGGAAAAGGAGAATTATGAGGCTGATATTGTTGTACAACTAAGGCCTACTTACCCAATCAGGGATATTGAAGATATTGATAAAATGATAGAAATTCTTATAAAAAATAAAACCATAGATTCTGTTCGAAGCATTGCACCATCAAAAGAAATTCCGTATAAGATGTGGCATAGGGACAGTGCGGGTCTTATTACACCAATTATGAAGGAAATAGAGGAATGTTATAATATGCCAAGGCAACAGCTGCCTAAGGTGTATTATCAAAATGCATGTATTGATGTAGTCCGAGGAAACATTATATTAGGGCAACATTCCATGTCAGGGGAATGTATTTACGGCTATGAGATGAAGAAAAATTATGATATTGATACAGAGGAAGAATTAAAGACAGCAGAAGAATATATGAAAATTACCTCAGGTGGCAAAAAGTTTGTATTTGACATTGATGGTGTTATTGCAAAGCTAGAACAAGATAATAATTATGCTTTAGCAGAGCCCAATCAACCAATGATAGAGATGATTAATAAACTATATCAACTGGGAAATCATATTATTCTACTGACAGCAAGAGGATATGTGACCGGAATCAATTGGCGAGAAGTAACGGAGCAGCAACTAAATAAATGGGAACTAAATTATCATGAATTGCATTTTGGAAAACCAAATGGCGATTATTATGTGGATGATAAGATGATTCCTATGAGCAAATTAATGGAATTGTTTTTATAATACAATATTATTTGGTAAGCCAAATCAATTATCATGAATAAAGAGAGGGTATATAAGTTTGTTCATATAAACTTATATACCCTTTTGTATGACTCGAATGTTAATTTACACCTATATATGTGATAATATTTAAAGCATACTATGAATTATAATTGGGTGAAATTAGCAAGGAAATATTTAAAAATTAAGTAAATATTTATCATAATAAAAAGTATTATGTCATAAAATTTGTGTAAGTTTACAAACAGAGTGCTTTTTTTCTAATTATTTGTTATAATTAGACGATATATAAGATATAGATTTCACTAACATTTGGCTGAAATAAAAATCACTAATTAGTAAATTGTTTGGAGGACCCAGTATGATAGAAAACAAGAGAATTTTTACAGATTTATTTATTTTTGAAATGGCAAATAGTCATCAGGGAAATGTAGAACATGGTATCGACATTATTAGGGCTATGAGTAAAATTGCCAGAAAATATAATATTAGAGCAGCAGTAAAATTACAATATCGGAATCTTGATACGTTTATCCACCCTGATTATAAGGACAGGTCTGATGTGCAGCATATCCCGAGATTTATGAGTACAAGATTAAATTATGAACAGTTTACTCAATTGGTGGATACGATTCATGAAGAAGGTATGATTGCAATGTGCACGCCCTTTGATGAAGATAGTGTTGATTGGTGCATGGACCAGGGCATTGAAATTATTAAAGTTGCAAGCTGTAGCGCTCTTGATTGGCCATTGTTAACAAAAATATCGGAAACGCAAAAACCAATTATCATATCAACTGGTGGTAAAACATTATCAGATATCGATAAATTGTATAATTTTTTCACGCATAAGGGATGTGAATTTGCTTTTCTACATTGTGTGGCAGAGTATCCTGCACCACTAGAGCATTTACAATTAGATTTTATTGAACGAATGAATAGACGATACCCAGAGGTAACCATTGGCTATTCGGGACATGAAGATCCTAACGATAACATTGTGCCCATGTTAGCAATTGCTAAGGGAGCTAGAATATTAGAAAGACATGTTGGGCTTCCAACAGATACCATCACATTAAACGCATATTCAATGAGTCCAAGTCAGACGGATTGTTGGGTAAAGGCTGCATTAGATGCGAAGATGATATGTACAACGAAGAAGGAAGATAATAAATACATCAGTCAAGAGGAAATTGACTCACTAAATTCTTTGATGAGAGGCGTTTATCTGAAGAAGTCAATAAAAAAAGGCGAGCCTATTATGATAGAAGATATATTCTTTGCGATGCCTTGTAATGAGAAACAGATCAATAGTGGTGATTTTGCAGATGGAATGATAGCCAGCAAAGACTATAACGTGAATGAAGAATTACATGAGAAGAAAATCATGACAGAGATAGGATTAGTTCGTAGTGTTATACATGATGCAAAGGGTATGCTCTATGAGGCGGGGATAGCACTTGGAAATGATTTTGAGGTGGAATTATCACACCACTATGGGATGCAGCATTTTAGACAAACAGGAGCCATCATCATTAGCATTATTAACAGAGAGTACTGTAAAAAACTATTAGTGATACTGCCAGGTCAAAAGCATCCAATCCATGCCCACAAGGTAAAAGAAGAAACATTCCAGCTTCTATATGGCGATTTAATTGTTAATAATGAAGGAGTAGAAAAAACCATGAAGCCGGGAGATATACAGACAATACTCAGAGGCGAGAGACATTCTTTTACATCAATTAAAGGTGCAATATTTGAAGAAGTTTCAACCACACATATTAAGAGCGATTCCTATTATGAAGATCCTAAAATTAGAAGCTTGGATCCAATCGTGAGAAAGACGATACTAAAAAAATGGTAAGCTTAGTTAATTATGAAAAAACCAAAATAGGTATATAGCATGGGATAAGATTAAAATGATGAGAATAGTGAAGGAAATAAAATATTGGAGCCAATTATTTTTGATACCAATTTATGGCTTGTCTTTCCTCATGCCAAGGTCTAAAAAAATCTGGGTTATGGGAAGTACTTTTGGTACGAGATTTGCAGATAATCCCAAATATTTTTATCTGTATTTGCAACAACATCAGAAAAATAATATAAAATCTGTATGGATTTCTAAGAACAAAGAGGTCATTAGATTTTTAACGGATAACTCATTGGAAGGATACTATTTATACAGTTTAAAGGGAATATGGTATTCCTTGCGTGCCAAAATATACTTATATGATAACTATTCAAAGGATATATGTTTTACCTTATCCGGTGGAGCTACCAAGATTAATATGTGGCATGGGATTCCATTAAAGAGGATTCAAAAGGATAATATGTTTGATAGAATTAGGAATCCGAAAACAAGATTAGAAAAGACAAGATGGCTACTTAGAAGGATGACGGACGAAAAACCAACGGATTATGTACTCACTACTTCTGAATTTCTGAAGCCAATTTTCTCTTCTGCATTTCATACGGAACATGTATTGGTATGTGGATACCCTAGGAATGATATACTGCTATCGGAAGAAATTCGAAATGTTATGAACAAGAACGAGACGAGTGTTGCAGGGCATCTTGAAAAAATGAGTAAAAACAACAAAATTGTCTTCTATGTGCCGACCTTTCGTGAGAGTGAACAGAATTTTTTTGATATCATATCCCTGGAGCACTTTCAGAACTTTTTAGAGAGAGAGCAGATTCTCTTTTGTGTGAAACTACATCCAAAATCAAAAGTGGGGGAGCAATTTAATAAATTATCCTATCATAATATTTTTGTTATTGATCCACTCATAGATTCCTATCCGATTTTAAAACAAGCTGACGTGCTAATTACGGATTACTCCTCCATCTATTTTGACTTCCTTCTAACTGGGAAACAAATTATTTTCTTTGCTTATGATTTGAAAGAATACTTACAGGATTCACGAGAAATGTATTTCAATTATGAGGAATTTACTCCGGGTATCAAAGTATATAATCAAAAGGATTTAGAGAAAGTTTTGCTTTTAGATGTCCCTAGAACAGCACAGGCTGAGGATCTACGTCAAAAGGTATTTGACGAGACGAGTAATGGAGCCTCGGAACATTTGTTTACTAAAATCCTTGAACTATGAAATAAAAGCAAAGATAGAATTAGTCAGAGGTAGCGAGCATGTATATTAGAGTGATTGGAAAAGAGATAGAATTTTTTAAAGAAAAAGATGTAATACTCTTTGGCTGCGGTTCTTGTGGAATTCGAGCGCTTGAGGAATTTGTAAAAGTAGGAGCCAATATTTTGGCCTTTTGTGATAACAATAAAGATTTGATAGGAAAGACACTTAACGGGTACGGAATTATTTCTCCTGAAAATTTAAAGGAATATTCAGATGCAAGCATTCTCATTACAAGCACTTATGAAGAAGAAATAGAGAATCAGCTAAAGAAAATGAAGGTGAAAAATTATTATCGCATAAAGTTAGGGGTCTTAAAAGAAACGATCCCAAAAGAACTATTTCATAATCAATTATTGTCCGATGAGAAAGCAAATCAATTTATTTATGATGGACTTGTTGGTTCAAAACCTTTTTTTGTTGGAAGGCTTGGTTCCGTTGAATTAGAATGTCTTACTCATTATTTATACTTTTTAGATAGGACAACTTTAAAATTGGGAGAATATCCTGACAATGTTAAAATGATGATGAATATCAATGCCGGCTTTTTTCCAAGCGAAGATAATTTGCTAGATGATTTTTGTGTTCTGTACGAAAAGGGCTTAGGAGAGATGGATTTCATTTGGTCGATGTGGTTTTCAAAATATGAGGATAAAATTTATCGGGAGTATTATAAAGAAAAATATATTGCAGAATATAATACTACTGTATTTCCAATAGAGTGTAAGAACCCGTGGACATCAGCACTAAAAGGAAAAAAAGTATTAGTAATTCATCCTTTTGATATTTCCATCCAAGAGAATTTTAGGATGAAAAATGAGTTATTTAGCAATGATAAATTTATGCCGGATTTCGAACTCATTACGCTAAGAGCAGTTCAAAGTATTGCGAATACAAAGACAAATTATGATAATTGGTTTGACGCTTTAAAAGATATGGAACATCAAATAGATAAAATTGATTTTGACATAGCCTTAATTGGGGCAGGAGCCTATGGATTGTCACTTGGGGCCTATGTGAAGCAAATTGGTAAGAAGGCGATCCATGTGGGTGGTATTCTACAATTATTCTTTGGAATTAAAGGTAAGACATGGGATAAACTAAATATTTATAATGAATATTGGAGTAGTCCAAAAGAAGAAGAACGACCAAAAGAATTTAAAAAAGTCGAAGACGGAAGATATTGGTAATTGTTTTGTTTTGGATAAACAGTTGGAGGATGTGGTATTGATGGAATTGATAGGGATTAATATCATAATGATTGGATATATTGCAATTAAACTATTGTATTTCAATTTTGATACAAACATAAATACACCTCCTTTTCGCTTAAAGATACACAAAAAAACAGTTCAAGCCATGATTGCTTCAGGAATGGTTATCGATGGTCTTTTATGTATCTTAGGGGCTGATTTTAGTTGGATTGTGGTCGGAATCTTATTCGATGTGATATTATTTTCGGATGCGTTATATATGAGATATTATAAAAATCCTCTAACAATATCTGTAATGATTCATCAGTTTAAATTAGTGAAGGGAATAAAGGAAAGCGTGTTTGGTGTTTTCTTAAAAAAAGATCTAATCTATTTCACTGAACTGCCTTTTTTAATCGCGATTTCCATTACATTAAAGAAATTAAATGTAGAATTAACATTTAAATTATCATATGGTGGCCTTACTCTTATTGTTGGGCTAATTTGGTTTATTTACATATATAAAGTCAGCAACAGAAAGTCTTATTTTTGGAATAAGAAGAGAATGGCACGAGACTTAGGCGTGTTGTACTATCATTTAGAAGACGTTGTGCACTATTTTAAAGTCAAGTTAAGAAAAGTGGAACTTACAAAAGATGAAAAAGAAAAAATTAATTCGTCCTTTTGGAAGCGAAGAGAAAACGAATATTCCAATATTGCAAAAGACAAGAATTTGATCGTTTTGCAGCTAGAATCAATGCAAGATTTTCTTATTAATCGTACGATAGAGGGACGGGAAATCACACCCAACCTAAATAAACTGATGAAAGAAAGCGTCCGCTTTGAGAATATGTATTATCAGACAAGTGTTGGGAATACATCAGATGCAGAATTGATCGTTAACAATTCGCTATTTCCGTTAGCAGATAAACCTGCTTGCTATGAATGCCAAACGAATCAATTTAAATCCGTTGGTCATTCATTAAAGAGTAGGGGATATCATAATGTCGCCTTTCATGGTAACCAAGCAAGTTTTTGGAACAGACATTTGATGTACCAGTTATATGGCTTTGATAAATTTGTCGATAATTCCATGTTAGATAATGATGAATTTATATTTCCGGGATTAAGTGATCGTTCTTTCTTCAGACAGGTTGTTGGTTATTTAGCAAAAAAGAGTGTAGATAGTAAGATTTTTGCTTTTCTAATTACGTTATCGCTACATCATCCCTATGAATATTTTGCAAACTATGATTTCTCAGTCGGGAAGCAGGAAGGTACATTTATTGGGAGATATATAAAAGGTGCTCATTATGCCGATCAAGCGATTGGGAAGTTTATAGAAGATTTAAAAGAAAAGGGACTATATGAAGATTCCTTGCTTGTTATGTATGGTGATCATGCAGGAATACCAAGACAATATCGCCAAGAATTTATGGACTTCCTGGAGCTAGATAATGTTGATTATAACTGGACTAAATTTCAAAAGGTAGCTGCATGTATGCACCTTCCGGGGCAAAAGCAAGGAAAAGGTGTGACAAAAGCGGTAGGGCAAATTGATATTTTACCCACAATTTCTAACATGATGGATCTAGAAATCAGTTGTGCTTTGGGAAAAGATATGTTGGATAACACTTCATTTGGAGGAATTGTGAATAGAGAAGGAGTTGTGGTTACAGACTATTATGTATCATATCCAACTGAGGAATATGCTCAGGATATCCAAACTGGTGAAAAGATTGCGATTACCGAAGAAATGAAAAGTGAGATTATAAATCTACGTGAAAAGCTACAAATATCTGATTTAATTTTAGAAAAAAATGCCTTAAAAGAGTAAAACATAATTTCGACATGATGATTTAGGAGGAAGACTTTCATGACTAAAATAAGTATTATAGTTCCTGTATATGGAGTGGAAAAGTACTTGAATCGGTGCGTTGATTCACTACTTCAACAAACACTTAGGGAAATTGAGATTATTTTGATAAATGATGCTTCTTTAGACAATTGTGCTTTGATAATGAAAGAATATGAAATTAATTATAGTAATAAGATAAGATGCATTTATCTTGATAAAAATATAAAACAAGGTGGGGCAAGGAATGTTGGCCTAAAGGTGGCAACTGGAAAATACATTCTGTTTGTGGATAGTGATGATTGGGTCGATCCTACGATGTGTGAAAAAATGTATAAGTCAGCGATTGATACGGATAGTGACATTGTCTTTTGCGACTTTTTAAAAATTAACGAGAATAATGGAAAAGAAAAATATATAAGGGAAACAGGAAATGAAATAGTAGGTGTTTTAACAACGGAAAAGAAAAAGGTACTTCTTTCCATGAATGCATTTCCATTTTCTAAATTGGTACGCCGGGATATAATTATGAATAATAATTTGCTTTTTGCTGAAGGAATTCGATATGAGGATTTAGCAGTAGTGCCAATTTTCTTTCTGTACTGTGTGAAAGCAGCAAAGGTAAATGAAGCACTTTATAATTATAATGTTAGAGAAAATTCAACACTGAATTCATTAAATAAGACGTATCATTTTGAACGATTGGAAGCAGGAATGATGTGCTATCTTCAAATGAAGGAAAGAGGCTTTTATAATATCTTCAAGGAAGAAATAGAAATGCTTTTTATTAGAAGCTATTATTTTTATATGCTAGAGTGCTGTATACAAAAGTTTAGTGAGCCTCCGATAAAAAAAATGAGAGAGATTAGCGAAAAGGTGAAAGACATTTGCCCAAATTATTCTAAAAATTATTATGTGAATAAAATAATGGATCCCATATATTTAGCAATGGCATTACTGAATGATTTATCACCTGTAAAATTGATAACAGAAATGGAAGCCATTAAAAAACATAGATATTCTTATATTCAATTCTATCAAGAGACAGTGGAAAAAGTTGAACTACTGTTATCTTATTGTAGAGAACATTCATATCATATAGGTTTGTGGGGAGCAGGCAGCAAAGGAATTGATTTCCTAGAAGTAAATGATGGTAACAGAGATAATATAAACTACGTAATTGATACGAACCTTCTTAAAAAAGGAGAAATACTTCCGACGGGTCATGTAATTAATTCATTTGATGAAGTAAAATCAGAAATAGATGTTATTTTTGTATGTAATAAAAATTTCTACGGGGATATCTATAAAGTTGTGCGAGATTATAGCCCAGAAATATTTGTAATCAGCCTAGATACTTATTTGACTTATAATTTAGTTATCGAAGACTTTTTCAAAACATTTTAAAGAAAATTGTGAAATACTTATAGTTAAGGAGGCGCAAATAATGAAACCATTCATAAGTATCATAGTTCCCGTTTATAACGTCGAAAAGTATATGGAGAAGTGCTTCGATAGCATATTGGGACAATCCATTTCGAATTTTGAATTGATTATTGTAGATGATGGTTCAACAGATGCATCTCCAGAAATCTGCGATAAATATAAAGGTATGGATTCTAGAGTCAAAGTGATTCATAAAAAAAATGGTGGACTGAGTACGGCAAGGAATACTGGATTAGATGTGGCACAAGGAGATTATATAGCTTTCGTTGATAGTGACGATTGGGTTAAGCTAGATATGTTTGAAATACTATATCATAATTTGTTGAAGAGTAAAGCTGAGATATCACAATGTGGCTTGATTAAGACGCGAAGAGAAGAAGAATTAAGTTTTACAGAGAAAAGTGAAATCGATGCGAAAGTATATTCTAATATGGAACATCTCAATGAATTGCATAAAAAACATGCCATTGTCTATGGTGTAGTGTGGAATAAGCTATATAAGAAAGAATTGTTTCACAATATAAGATTTCCAGAAGGAAAGATTCATGAAGACGAATTTGTAAATTATAGATTAATTTATAAGGCAAAAAGTATTGTTTATACAACTCAAAAGATGTATTACTACCGACAAAGAACGGATAGTATCATAGGTAAGAAATTTAATTTATCTCGATTAGATAGTATGGAAGCTTATTTAGAAAGAGCAGAATTCTACAAAAAAATTAAAAATGCAAAGTTATATCAAAAAGAGTTATTGTTTTTATTAAAACATATAATTTGGCTATATTCACAGGTTGAACAAAAAGTTAAAAATAATAAAAAAGAATTACGACAACTTAAAATTCAATATAGGAAAGTATTGATAAGCTTACTAAAATCGAAATATAAGGGCACGGATTTACTAGCCTATGCTGCATATGTTATCAATAAAGACTTATACATCATATTAGAAAAAAGCTTATTAAGGAAGTAATGGCTCAAATAAAAGAGTCAATGGGGGTTGGGATGAATAAATTAGTATCAATTATTTTACCAGTTTATAATGGACAAAAATACATAGAAAGCTTATTGGCTTCCTTATATTTTCAAACCTATCGACCAATAAAATTGATTATTTCTGATGATGGATCTAAGGATGAATCCAATAAAATTATAATGAATTGGACAGAAAGTATCTCTGATCGAGATTTCATAATTAAATATATTAGGAAAGAGCAAAATGAAGGACTTTCTGCAAATATTAATTCGGCGGCAAAATATATTGAGGGGGATTATATATTTTTAGCAGACCAAGATGATTTATGGAAAAAAGATAAAGTGAAAAAGCAAGTAGAATATCTAGAAGCAAATCAAGATTGCTTTGTATGTCTATGTGATAGATCAATCATTGATGAGGATAATAAATTGTTATGTAAGTCCGAGGCAACCTATAAACACATTCGGTATAGAAAAATGGATTATAGTCAAGTATTGTGTAAACCCTCGATTTATGCTGCTAATTGTATGGTATTTCGAAATGAACACTTGGAGAAAATATTTCCGATACCCCGTAAAATATGCGAGCATGACACGTTTATTATGCTGATGGTTATGCATTATGGTAATTTGGGGTTTATTTCTGAACCATTAATAGAATATAGAATTCATTCAAATAATCTATCGCAAAGTTTTTTCGTGGAAACATCAAATAGTATATTACGATGTTTCAAAGGATATGTAAAACATCTGAAGAGGATGGATTCAGTTTGTAAAATAGATTCCTACTTAATAAAAAGATACTTAAAGGATAGATTTCATGAAAACTTATCTGAAAGGAACAATCAAATTTTAGATAGAAAGACAGCCTATATCTATATGGAAGCTCTTAAAAAGACATTACATGCGTTATCAGAAGGAAAGCTTAATCAATTTTACAAATAAAAATATAATCATAAGAAAGAAGGAACAAGAATGAAAAAGAATCAAGCAGTAAAGACAATAGTAGCAGTTTTAACCGGATTAGCAGGTGGAGCAATCGTAACAACAAAGCTAAAGAACAATATTATTTGCGCGAAAGATGAAAAAATCGATAAGTTTAAGCTATATTATAATTTGCTTAATCAATGGTTGATGATAAAACAGGAGGGAAAGAATTTAGAACAATTTTTTCTCGATAAAAATTATCATTCAATTGCAATATATGGTATGGGAGAGATGGGAAATAGATTATATGAGGAACTAAAGGGAACAAGTATCGAAGTAAAATATGCAATTGATAAAAATGCAGGCAAAACATATTCAGAATTAGAGGTTGTTGAATTAGAGGATGATTTAAAGAAAGTTGATGTGATTGTAGTTAGTGCAGTGTTTGCGTTTGATGAGATTGAGGTAGAATTAAGCGAGAAAATGGATTGCCCTATTATCTCATTAGAAGACGTAGTATATGAATTATAGTGGATATAATTATAACGAGAAGAGGATGACATATAAAAATTAATCGTAACTGTTCAGTCGCCCTTATGTGAAAATAAAGCTTGACTGACCACAAAGTGCTTTTTTAATTGCTGTAAATGAATTTATACCGTGTTTATTTGCAGTTCCAATATAGGACATAATTGTCGCAAAT
>Ga0209511_1000084_pt1 | contig 132058 bp, 135 predicted proteins | sample SSSSmetaG_FD_184141 | JGI IMG/M metagenome (GOLD analysis project Ga0209511, IMG submission 184141) | Glacier valley bacterial and archeal communities from Borup Fiord, Nunavut, Canada, to study Microbial Dark Matter (Phase II) - ​SSSS... | ecosystem: Environmental > Aquatic > Freshwater > Ice... | reverse complement strand
CATCGGCCTATATGATTTATCAGCAACTTTTTTAAATACCTGTTCATTATTTTGACCACTGTCATATATCGGATCATCAAAATAATCGTGATTGACGGCCGTATCGAATACGCTATATTTACGAACTCGATATGGTTGATGAGCGTGAAGGTATAAGACTATACCTCTTTTGCTCATGACAAAACCTTTTGTTGCATAGATTCATAGATGTGGAAACACGATTTTGCGACATCATACCAAGAGATTCTATCGTATTCATTCTTGACGTTCTGCTGCAATGACTCACGCAGCACATCCGAAGTTGCAATACCTATAATCTGATCAGCTAGCGTGTCTTCGTCCCAGAAATCGTATCTGAATACGCTATTGAGTACTTCGCCAACGCCAGATTGGCGCGTAATGATGATTGCATTGCCATGATAAGCCGCTTCTAGGGCGGTTAATCCGAATGGCTCCGAGACCGAGCTCATCACAAATATGTCAGCCACGCTATAGGCATCGCGCCATTTCTTGCCACGGATAAAACCAGTAAAGAATACTTTGTCGGCGATACCAAGGTCAGATGATAGTTTAATTAACTCGTCGCGTTGCTCACCGTCACCAGCCAACAGAAAGGCAAGTTTGTCGTATTTCTCACAGGCTCGGGCGGCAGCCCTGATGAAATTAACTAAACCTTTTTGAACAGTAAAGCGAGTTACAGTAGCGACAATAGTGTGGCCCTCATTCCTTAAGGCTTCTAGATATTTATAAGTATTGAAGTCATATTCATAGCCATTATCGAAACTAGCCGCATCGATTGCGTTATGGACAACTTCAATTTTATCTGCCGGAATTCCATATTTTTGCATAATAATGTTTTTTGTAATTTCACTAACGGCAATGATTCTGTCGGCCATCATCATGCCTTGGTATTCAATTTCGTGGACGATCGGATTACCTTGCTCATTGCCAGATCTATCGAACTCGGTCGCGTGCACATGGACAATCAATGGTACGTTCGACAGCTCTTTGGCGCGCATGCCAGCCTCCATAGTCAGCCAATCGTGGGCATGAATAACATCCGGCTTGAGCGAAAGGACTAGCTTCTCAACAAATTTCACGTATCGTTTTTGTACGCCGCGCATATCTTTCAAATCATTAACATCAGCCTTGGATAGTGGTTTGTCGATAACCTTGCTGCTGTCGTAAGCACCAAGTCCGTATCTTTCAAGTGGAGTTAAGTCAGTTGCGCTATGAATTTTCATAAAATTAATGCCCGGATGCTCAGCGCGATATGGGACAACAAAGTCGATCTTCGCCCCTTGAATGGCGAGTGCTTTTGACATGTGATAGCAAGCTACACCCAAACCACCACTGTTGTGAGGAGGAAGTTCCCACCCGAGCATTAATATATTCATAGTACCTGTATATAAGTGGCTTTTTTGATCAATCAGCCACCCCTTTTATTTATGCAACGTTCTAAGCAGTATTATAGGACGACGCTCATGCTTTTACAACCATTTTTTAGATAAAGTGATTGTATTTAATGTCCTCGCAATTGTTCGTTAATGCTCTATAATTAGTACTCGTGAACATTGCCCTAAAACCTTCAAATATTACAGACGATCTTCAGGTATTTTTCAATAGCTCTAATATGGTTAGAACGATAATTATATTAATCTCGGCGTCGTTAATTGCGTACTTCGTAAGCAAATATTTAGCACGAGCGATTGTTAAATTAGCTCAAATAGTCTCGAGTCACACCGACAAAGAAACGAATGATCAGAAATATATCAGACTTCGTCAAATTGAAACTTATTTAAGCGTAGCTGTCGCAATTGTCCGCGCCATTGTTGTGTCGATTGTTATATACATAACTTGGTTCTTATTAACGAGAGGTAAGTTTTCGACAAGTAGCGGACTAGCTACTATTGGAGCGAGTGCCTTCTTTATCGTGTTCGCTGGTCAGTCGCTAGGTATGCTGCTTCGTGACCTTACGGCGGGTGCAACTATGATAATCGAACAATGGTTTAATGTCGGTGACCATATTAAAGTCGAACCGTTTATGGACGCGAAGGGTGTAGTCGAAAGATTCACACTTCGTTCAACCAAGCTTAGGAGCCTGAGTGGCGAGATATTGTGGATACACAACCAATACATCCAAGGCGTACATGTCACTCCTTATGGGGTTAGAACGATGATTGTAGATGTTTTCGTCAAAGATCTAGCGTTAGGCGAAGAGACTATCAAAGAGATTATTGGAGCCGTACCTTCAGGCCCGGCATTGTTAACAAAACCGCTTCGAATCATCTCGAAAGACAGATGGAACGATGATATGTGGAGAATCAGCATTATTGGCTATACGGCGCCAGGTCGCGAATGGTTAATTGAGAGGTTCTTTGTCAACGCCATCAAAGAAGTTGACGAGGGTGTTGAGTCAAAAGGTAAACGAATTTTCGTTTACGAACCAATAGCTAGATTTGCCGATCCAATAGCTGACAAAAAATTCTTGCGTTCGGTTCGTTCTGGCAGACGAAATTAATCGAACATTTTAATTTTGTTCAAGTCCTTAACTTCTGTTACAATATCTACTGTTAAGGGGCATAGTACAACGGTCAGTATGTAGGTTTCCAAAACCTGAGATCGTGGTTCGATTCCACGTGCCCCTGCCAAAATAAATAAACCTGCATTTTGTAGGTTTATTTATTTTGCACGCGACCCGCGGAACCGAACCGCGATACGCCAGCAAAGCTGGTGGTAATCGTGGTTCGGCGTAGCGATTGAAACAAAAAAGTGTTTACATTTTTTCGTGAATGAGCGGAGAAGGCAAAGCCGCCTTCCGCTTTCAACTGATTTGTACAGAATTTAGCCGATTGCAGAACTATAAGCTTACGATAGTTATACAATCGATGCGTCAGACACGTGCACCTTGGTAGCTCCACCTTGTAAAGATTCCTGCTCGCTCACATACACTCCGCTAGGATGAAGTAGTTAAATTGTGTTATGGGACCATGACAAGCTTTTCTATAATAAAATGGTATTATGCAGCCAAACGACAACTAAACTTAATGATACAGAAGCGGCAGTTGCAGGCGAGTCAAATTCTCTAAATAGTGATATATTATTAGAATGACAGTAATACTAGCTGGCCTATATAAAAACGGAGAAGGCGCTGTAATAGTTGGTGATAAATTGCGCACCGGAACTCATCCTCTTGCCAAGGAAGAGGTCTTAGTCGAACGAGATGATATTACAAAGATATATAAGTTGAATGATCAAGTAACTGTAGCTACGAGTGGAGACATGGAACTATGGGGTGAGATACTAAAAGACGTGCATGAAGTCGTCAAAGACAATGACGACTTTCCAAGAGTCCGAGCAATTATTGAAAGAATTTACCATAAACACTTCTCCCGTTTTCAATGGTCAAAAATGCCTGGTTTCTTAGGATTCACAAGTATGGAGGATTACCTGAGAAGAGGTCCTAAGATCATGGGACAAGAGCAAGTAGACAAACAAATTGAGCAATTCGTAAAAACTGTTGCCTCGGGTGATATGATTCTCGTCGGTAAAGGAAAAGAAAAGTTTGAAATCTACACACTATCTGACCCAGGTATCCTTAAATATCACATGTCATCACTAGGGATTACTGGCAGTGGAGTTGTCTATGCAAATAAATATGTTAATAATAATTACCGTCCGAGTATGACAGTAAAACAGGTTGAAAATATCCTATTAGCTGGTAAAAAGCTTGCTGAAGCTGATGAGCATGTTGGTGCAATGACAGATATAGTGGTATTACCGTAATTTAGTTCTAAGCTCGTCCACTAGGGCTGCCAAGCATAAGCGTTATGTATTAAATTAAATATTTATAAACGTATTTATTCATTATGCTACAATACAATTATGGAAATTATTTCATTGATAATAATTGCACTTGTTGTTCTTATCGTTGTCTTGTTTAATATTAGGTTACAGGGTACAGCAAAAAAAATACTATTAGCAATACAAATAACACTATCCCCATTTGCTCTGTTTCTAATTATGTCAACCACTACGAATATTACTAATTTTCACGCAGAACTAGACCTTGCTATATACGCCATACCTGGAACAATATTGACCGCGATTATAGGTGCGTTAATCAGCTGGTCTAATAACAGGGTAAGTTTGAAGGGATTTATAATACCGGCTGCGATAATTATTTTAATTGAATTGTTTTTTATATTTAATCCTTTATCGTATCAAAGCATTTCCTGGTAAGAATAGTTCTAACTTCGTCTAAGATGCCCTGCCAAGTATAAGCAGCATGAGTAAGCCTCCGTTTTGGAGATTTTTTTGTTATGATGATGATATGTATCCAAATACTTTTTATCGGGTTTCAATCAAAGCATATGTTACAAATGACGAGAACCAAGTTTTGGTCGTAAGAGAAAATCAGGATTGGTGGGACCTTCCTGGTGGAGGACTTGATCACGGCGAACTGCCACAAGACTGCCTAAAACGCGAGATTTATGAAGAGTTAGGCGTCAAGGATGTCCATGTCGGAGAAATCGCGTATTGTAAAACAATATATCTAGATCGAAAAGATGCCTGGTTGATTTGGATTGTGTACAGGGTAAGACTTAATAGTTCAAAATTTATTTATGGCGATGGAGTGACTGATGCACGATATATAAATATTCAAGAATTAGAAAATAGTGAGGACATGTTTGAAAAGTCAGTCGTTGAAGTTGCGAAGTACGTCCACTAGGGGCTGCCAAGCATTGACTAAATTATAATTTAATGTTATAATCTGCGCATTAATCACTGGGAGGTGATGAAAGTGGAAATTATAGCAGTACTATTGGTAATTGGATTAATTTTAGCCCCTATTATCTGGGCGATTGATTCTGTTGAAGTACCGTCAAGTCCACAATCAAGATCACAATATAATAAACATGACATGTGTGAAAATGAGGTCTCAAATAGACTAAATCATATAGATGGGCAATCATATGTAGTATTCAATAACTTAGTTATCAGATCTGAAGGTAATACTGCACATACCGAAATCGATCACGTGATCGTATCTCCATACGGAATATTCAGTGTCGAAACAAAGTCACATCAAGGTCATATATATGGCTACAGTAAAAACATGATGTGGAAACAGTATTTAGGTAATCAAAGTTATCCTATATATAACCCATACAAACAAAACTTTAAGCACTCCAAGGCATTGCAGAATGTATTATATGTTGTTTTCCCGAATGCGCGTAAAGTCATGGTTGACGGCAACCTAGTCGATTCAACAATTGAAGCTATTATAAATAAAATATCTAAACTCAATGTTAGAGTTTATAGCCAAGAAGAGTGCGATAGGATGATTAGCACATTATCCTACGCAAGCGGAAAACGTGATAGACTTCGAGAGGTACATAACGAAGAGGTTCAAATCTATTTAAAATCGAAATCTTACCAATCAAAAGTTGCGAAGTTCGTCCACTAGGGGCTGCCAAGCATAAGCAATATTAAACAGCCTTCAATTTGGAGGCTGTCTATAGTTTAATGTGTCAGTTAGTATTGACAATACTAGTAGTAAATGATATTAATATATATAACCTTTTGGAATCAACTCATTGAGAGGTGGCTCTAATGAACATGAGCTGGAAGGAAAAAGCAGTGGTTATCAATAGCAGCCTAGGTGGTGAATTGCACCTTGTGCTTGACCTTGACAACAACTGGTATGCCAGCGCCTACGATGTGAATATTGGTGGTAATGGATTCCTAGACAGTGTGGGCGGTCGAGGCGAGACGGTAGAAAAAGCTGTCGAAGAGTTCTGGAAGAACCTCACGGAAATTCCCGAAGAACTCTTCATCACCGTGCACAGTCAGGCCAACAGACGCCAGCAGTTCCGATGGAATGGATCTATATTCGAAAGAATCGTAGCCTAGCTACACGCCCCCGTCTAAGGAAGGACCCGTATTCACGAAAGTGAACCTCGGGCTTCCGAGGACGGGTTTTTCCTTATTAAATAATAATAAATCTAAGTTCATCCACTAAGGGCTGCCATAAGCATTTTAACCTCTATTAATACAGGGGTTATTTTGTTTATGTTATAATCGTCTTAACTATGAAAAATACGGTAAAGTTCATTGCAGTTGTACTAGAAACGCTAGGTATTTTGTCTTACGTTACTATCCTTATATCTTTTTTATAGGGCATAGCTGGTAATGACATACTAACTAGAATATTCTGGTCGACCATATTGTTTATTGGCGGTGTAGTTCTAACAATATACGAGAATAATCTAGAAAATAAAAATAGTACTCATCTAAATCAAACTGTAGACAACAAGAAGATAGGGTTGAGTCTAAAGTTTTTCCTAATAGCATTAACTATTTCTATTATTATGCTTATTATGTTTTTTATCGCAGCATCACAAATACATCTTTCTGACGTTTAAAAGTTTCGAAGTGCGTCCACTAAAGGCTGCCAAGGCTGGAACAATCCCGCCGTCAACCATAAATGACACTTTCTGCAGTATAGTTACATGTTTGACTACTATATATAGAAGGCGTCGGTTACGACACGGATACGTTGAAACATTGATTAATTGATTCGTAAAAAGGCCGGAGTTTACTCCGGCCTTTTTATTTTCCCTCTATTAAGCCTATTCCAAAATTAACTGTAAGGAAGTAAAGCGGCAAACATGCTCATTGTCAGTCAAAACTATATAGGAAACGTCATTGGGCGACTTAAACTGTTATTCGTTTCTTAATGTCAATAAAGTCCTGACTTCGCCTAGGATGCTCTGCCATAAGCATTTCAACTCTGTTGATTCAAGGGTATTTTGTTACTTAATGTTTATGCTAGAATAGACTAATGCGCAAAAGCCATTATGGGTTTACTATTGTTGAACTACTTGTAGTTATTGTAGTTATTGGTATATTAGCCGCCATTACTATAGTTAGCTACACAGGGATTAGTAACAAAGCTATTGTTGCATCACTACAATCAGATCTAAAAAGTGCTGCAACTACATTGAAGATGTACAATATAGACAATGGTTCATACCCACAAAACCTTGATGTTGATTATTGCCCAGTAAGCCCTAAGGATGACAAATATTGCTTAAATCTAAGTTCTGATAATACTTTTAGTTATTCATCGGCTGCTCCATATTCAACTTTTAATCTCACTGCAAGCAACAGTACTGCATCATATGAAATTACTGAGAACTCTAGCCCGACTCTCTTGGTTGTGTCGGCAACTGGAGGCACTGTCACTGATGGCGGTGGTTATCGTACACACACATTTACTTCAAATGGACCTCTATTATTCACTGCAAATATTAACGTAGAAGTATCGATATCTGGCGGAGGTGGCGGAGCTGGCAGTGAAGCAATGACCTTTGATTACGACGGTAATTATGGTGCCAATGGTGGCTTATCGTCTATTAATTATGGCGGGATTACATATACCGCAGCTGGTGGCGGTGGCGGACAGGGCGGAATGAGCTGGGATGGACCGTGCCCAGGTGCCAATGGAACCAATGGCGTCACCACGCCGTACGCATTATCGGGTATTTCGGGAGGCGGGTCTGCAGGTGGACTTAAATTTAGTACTGGTTATTGTCTAGGTGGTTCCGGTGGGTCCGGTGGTAAAGTGATTGGTGTAATTTTAGCCACAAATGGCAGCACTATGTCTATAGTCGTAGGCTCTGGCGGTGCAGGTGGATCATCAGTCGAGGGAGGAAGAGTTGGTAATCCCGGAGTTGCAGGTGTGGTCACTGTAAGATACTCGCGTTAATTTATCGGTTAAAAACTCGTCAACTAGAGGTTGCCCATCAAAGCACTATGATAAAGTCTCTATTATAGGAAGCGGTCCTAGGATATTTAAACGTCATTTGTGACGTTGATGTCAATAAAGTTCTAACTTCGTCCAGAATGGTCTGCCAAGTATAAGTACTATAAAATAGTCTCCGTTTCAGAGATATTTTTATATGTTAAAATTAAGACATGGAATTATTCAATTATATGAATAAACATAAAATAATCTTCAGAGTATTAATAGTCGTTATTTTAGTCGCATTAATATACTTAGGTTTATCATTATATGTATCATTACATGTTAATTCTGCGAACAGCATAAAAAATAATGAGAACTGTAGGATCACTATCCCAAACGGTTCACTAGATGACATAAAGTCAGCCAATCTCTGTACGACAAATTAGTTTAGATGATGACTTGTTGACAAGGTTCGAAGTTCATCAACTAGGGGCTGCCAAACAGGACAAAGTAGCTCTAATTGAGAGTTTTCCACAGTTTGACCTCTATCAATGGGGTCTTTTTTGTTGGTTCTGCAATTCATTTTTGCCTCCTTTAATATTTGCTTACTAACGTATACTTTTTCTTCGATCAATTTAACTAATTTTGTAGATTCAACAGAGATAGAGTTGTCTTCATAATCAACTGATTCGAAAAGTTCTGCTAAAATTGCGCGCTTTTGTTCATTAGTTAGATTTTCGCTTAAATATTCGTCTTTAGCGGTCTGGGTAAGTTTAATCAAATTAATTGCTTGCTGATGTTTTTCTAAGCATGTTGAGTCGGCGATGAGTAAATCATCTCTTAGTTGTTCGACTTGTTTTAATATGTAGGCGTGTTTACTGTCATAGCGTTCTTGGGTAATTTCACCAGCCAACTTGTCATCATATAACATTTCATCCATCTTCTCGAGTCGGCAGAGACGCGTTTTAATTGATTGTTTATAATCTTCCGCCTGACTAGAATTGTCCCTATAGTCATTCTCTAAATGCTTAATTAGCCAATCTATTACGGCTTTTGGTGGACTAATCAGGTTACCCATCTTCTCTACTAATACATTTTGAGCAATGTCTTCACGAAGATATTTATTACGTTTACAATCTGGTGTTATTTGATGGCAAGCGGGATATTATGATGCGCATGATGAAAGCCGAAATAGCTTATGTAAAGCATTAAAAAGAGATAACCGACTCAAATAAATAGAGTAATATGCGTGAATTTCGTCAATTAATATAGATAAATCACGATATTATCAACAAAGTATATAGTTTTATCGCTCACTATGAGCTATAATTAGTACTATTATGAGCGATAGAATTGAACTAACAAATAGACAAATAGACATACTAAAATATTTTAAATGGGACGATAAGATATCGAGCGGAATATTATTAAAGGCCTTGAATGGTTCTATATCCATAGCCACCCTAAAACGAGATTTATCAGTATTAAGTGAACTGGGTTATATCGTAAAAAGTGGAATCAAAAAGGTTTCAGAATATTCACTGACTGGCTACGGTTTAATACATAGACAATTTAACCTGGGTTCATATTATGTCATTCCAGAAACTGAGCGCAATTCCATTGTTCAGTTTAATCATGAAATATTTAATATCTTAAAAAACGAGCAGATATTTTCGGCTGATGAGATAAATAATCTTGATGAAGCAACGGCTATATTTAAAAAGAACGCGATCAATGCTAGTGATGTTATATACAAAAAAGAACTAGAGCGATTCGTAATTGAATTTTCATGGAAGTCTTCCCAAATAGAAGGCAACACGTATACATTATTAGAAACCGAGATGCTCATCAAAGAGGGTTTAAAAAAGAATGATCGTTCAGATTCCGAAACATCCATGATCTTAAATCACAAAAAAGCTTATGAATTCCTACTGGATCAGACTAAGGATGGCACATTGATATTAAACCGAGCAACTTTAGAAAAGATTCATTCCTTAGTAGTAGATGGACTTGATATTAGTACCGGTTTGCGTAAAGCAACTATAGGCATCTCCGGATCATTATATCGACCGCTATCTATAATGTCTCAAATTAAAGAACAATTAGATAATTTAATCGATTGTATAAATAGTAAATCAAATATTTACGAGAAAGCTTTAGTCGCCGTGATTGGAGAAAGCTATCTTCAGCCATTCGAAGATGGTAATAAGCGTACAGCAAGAGTAATTACTAATGGTTTATTGCTACAGGCCAGTTATGCGCCATTGTCGTATAGGAGTGTTAATGAACAAGATTATAAAGAAGCTTGTCTGATTTTTTATGAACAGAATAGTATAGAATCATTTAAAAAATTGTTTATCGAGCAATATATATTTGCAGCAAATAACTATAATATATCAAAATCAGCCAAATAAAATTCGAAAATCGGACACAAAACTAATTATCTCGCACGAGTACTAAAAAAAAATCTGGCGAGAGTGTTAAAAAATATCTTATGAAGTTTGTTGAAATCGGACTATTTGTAGCTGAAGGTGAGAATAAGGGCAGAGTATATAAACTGATTAGAAGCCCTAAGGCATAATTAATATCTTATCAAAAGCATGCTATACCACAATTAGTTCTGCAATCGTCCAGGAGCCCCTGCTAAAAATAATGGTTAAATATAACATGAAAAATGATACAATAGTCACATGAGCGAAGACCAATTCACGAAGTTATTTAAGTATATGCAAAAAGGCTTTGCAGACGTTGACAAGAGGTTTGTACAGATTGAGGATAAGTTTGATAAGCGTTTCGACCTTTTGACAAACATCATAGACGGATATGCTAGTAAAATTGACACCTACGCACAAGAAATGGCGGCGATGGATCACAAAATTAATCGTTTGGAAAAATATATTCATGTTCTCGCCGACAGAGCTGGCGTTGATTTAGATAAAATTCACGCTTAACTTCTATTTCATCAGCGTACCTAAAAATTCAGTTTATCCAACTGATTGTACATTCGCACAAAACTAGCCCACAAAGTGTTCCACTTAAGGCTATCTAGTCTGCCAAATATTGACTTAATTTATAGTGTTATAATAACCGTCGTAAATCACTGAGAGTTGGATGACGTGGAGATTATAGCAATATTGCTAGCAACCGTATTTGTACTTGCCCCAATCATTGGTGCATTTGCTTTGTTGGCAAACTCTGTTTCTCGTCCAAAAGTATCAAGCCATGTGAGATGCGAGCAGGGTGTGTCGTATGCATTAAGGTCTTTGGATCCGAGATCTTACGTCGTTTTAGATAACCTTATACTTAATTCAAATGGGAACACCGCCCATGCTGAGATAGACCATATCGTTGTTTCACCATACGGTATATTTTGCGTTGTGACAAAATCGCACCAAGGTTATATATATGGCTCTCGTAAATCTGCTCGATGGTACCAATATTTGGGGAACTATAAGTTTCCAATAAACAACCCGTTTCGACAAAACTACAAGCACGTAAAGGCATTGGACAATCTGCTTGATTCCAGTCTTAAGACAAATATTCACTCTTACGCTGTGTTTCCTAACGCCAAAAAAGTGAAAGTTGACGGTGAAGACGGGGTAGCTACGGTTGAAGAGCTTGTGCGAAACATATCACAAAAGAAAGAAATAATTTATAACAAGTCTGACTGCGAGCATATCATTAAACTTCTAGCTCAAGCTAAAAGCACAAGTAGCGATTTGAAAGAAACCCATATCAACGAAGTATGTGCTTATTTAAGCTCAAAATCCATATAATAAACAACTGAAAATTGCTTTAACAGCGTTATTGATGTAAGCTCACACCATAAAGCATACTTTGGTGTAATTTTGACATTATTGATTGTATTAATATGCTCTCCTTCTAATGTCACAGCGCACCCTGGTAGCACAGACAGCATCAGTGGTCACACATGCCAAACTAACTGTTCATACTGGGGATATGGGTATGGTGAGTATCACTACCACAATAGCGACTATGATGATACGGATTACTATGACCAGGGTAGGCAAAAATATGGTTGATCAAATACTAGAAAACTTTAGCAAGGAAAGGTTATCAGAATTAATAAAGATGACCGATAAAGACGCAAGATGCGTTGAACTTAGAAAAAAACTTGACTGGTTAGAGTAGAATAATATCAGACATGAAATACAAAAAACAATTATTATTTTTATTTATGCTTATCCCAGTTCTAGTACTTGCCATCGCCACTGGCTTTAATATCGGGCCGAATAACACTGATCCAGCGCCCCGAAAAGCCATACCAGTCATTGACCATGTAGTAATAATCGTCGAGGAAAATCGGTCACTCGCATCACTAATCGGTAGCGACAAAGCACCATACATAAACAAAATCGCGGATGAAGGTGCCATTGCAACCAATTACCGCTCAGTTACAAAAAACCCGTACATAGCCCTAACTAGCGCGGCGTCAACTAATATTTCAAATTCGTGCGATCCACAGCAAGCAAAATGCCAAACCAAAGTTGCCAATATAACCGACGAAATTGAAGCATCGGGCAGGACATGGAAAATGTTTGCTGAGAGTATGCCAACATCTTGTGGATTCAAAAACACAAGTAAATATGCCGTTCGCCACAATCCATTTATGTATTACCCCAGCATCAGCGCCGACACTGGACAATGTTCGTCCCAAATCGTACCCTACAGCGCATTGAAGGATGACCTGGCTAACTCGACATTGCCGAACTATGTATTTATTAGTCCAAACGTGTGCAATGACATGCACAGCTGTTCAACGAGCAAAGGCGACAAGTGGTTATCACAAAATGTACCTACCATACTATCGTCATCGGCTTTCACAAAAAAGAATTCGTTACTAGTAATCACGTGGGATGAAGGTACTAAAACAGACAGTAAAGTACTCACTATTTTTTTGGGTCCGGCAGCAAAATCTAACTATTTGTCCAACGAACCGTATACACATTACTCGGTGCTTAAAACTATCGAATACCTGTGGGGGCTGAAACCCCTGACAAAAAACGACAAAAATGCTTTAAGCATGGAAGATATGCTGAAATAGTCAACATAGAGAAAACGTAGTAAGATTACCGGTTTGATATATATGTCATTTTATGTTATATATAGGCAATGAATTTTGATAAGGAAACAAACTACTATTTCGATGCCGAGTCGCCAACTGACGATATTTCTCCAGAGGCAGCCAAAATATTTGAGCTAAGCCCCGAAAGAGCCAAATACTTATTACAGAGGCACGACGCTAGACAAATATTTTTTTGCAAATAAGATCATTGTGCGCGTTGATATCGACCGAGATATTGAAAGAAAGCATACCGATTTTTCCTTCAACAAATGCCGAAATTATAAATATTATGCCCGCCTTGGAGGACGCAGTACAACTGGCAGACGAGGCAATTCAAGCGGCAGACTTTACACGTTCAAATGCGCCGACATTAGCAGAATCATTAGTGTTGATCACTAACCAAGAGGATTTAAAACGTGTCCATCTTGACGACCGTTTTGGTGGTCAAACAGACCGAGTAAGAGATTTTTATGACGATGTGTCTGACTTATGCTTTATTAACCTAGACTCTGTGTTCTCAACATACTCTAGTGCTAAAAGCCAGTTAAAGTTTAAGACGGCTGGGCTGAGTGTTGGCTAGGCGAAGTTTGTTCTGTCAAAGTTAGAAAAGGCGAGCCTGCCAAACAGGACAAAATGAAAATAACAGATTAGAATCAGTTCTGCTATTTCGAATATAGTCTAATCTGTTTTATTTTTTGTCAAATCCAACTTTGTTAAATAAATTAGATTCCTGGTGCCCCTTTATTTTTTGAGTGGTTTTCCTATTAACTTTTTGTCTTCCTTCGATAAAGATCGCATATCTTCCAATTCCAAAATTTCCTTTAACTCATTTATAGCGTCATTATCAATTGTGAATATCTTTTTCCAAAAAGTTTTAAGTTTTTGAATCATATTTAGTCAACTTCCTTTATAAGGATAGTGCTACGAAAAAGTCGCGAAGGCAAGCATAAGCGAGATAGTATTATGGTATAATAATATTATGAATAAAGCACAAATCGATAAACTCACAAAAGAACAAAAGGTAATCGTCGAAAAGGCGGTTAAGTTGACTGTGAAGAAATATCGAAAAACTTTAATAAGGCTTGCAGCCACTTAAAATGAGAAGGCTTACTATCGGGGAGGCTATCTTCGCGATAACATTAGTGCCAAAAATATTGAACTACAAAGAGCCAATTGCTGATGTAGACCAAAATACTATTAATGTAATCAGTTCTTCGATTCAACAACCATTTGCTTCGTACGCCGGTAGATATTTATACTGGTATTTATATCATAGAGCAGCAGTATTATTTTACTTACTTATAAAAAATCATCCTCTTAAAAATGGCAATAAACGTACTGCGGTGGTACTCACGGTCGTTTTTCTAATTCTTAATAAAAAGATGCTTAGCGTTTCACCAGATAGACTATACGACTTAGCTTGTATCGTTGCCAAGAGCGAAGCCTCGGACAAAGACATAGTGATTAAAAAAGTCAGTATAATCTTTAAGAAATCACTAATAGATCTGTCTACAGAAGCAATGAATAAAGTATAATTTGTTAAGTTATTTCGAATATATCTAATCTGTTTTATTATTGTCAAATCTGCCTCTGTTAGAAAAGTTCGATTCCAGCTTGACGTTCAAGTTTTAAATCTCAATCAAGCAGCTTTTTAGCGTAAAAATCGTGAATTTGTTTAAAAAGTACTATAAATTCACGCATTATTAATAAATAAGCGTGAATTTGATACAATCAATAGCATGATAAGCGAATTAAATAAATCCAAGATAAGAACTCTAAAAAAAGAATTCGAACAGCTAAAAGGTGGAAAAGAGTCACTTTTAATGCTACTCCGAGAGGCAGAGTTGCCCGAATTAGTATATAACTCTAATGCCATAGAAAACTCAACTTTGACGCTAAAGGAAACTGAAAAAATTTTACTTGAACAAGAAGTAATGCGTGACGTTTCTGTACGAGAGCTTTTCGAAGCTAAAAACCTTGCGAGGGTGTTGGAATATTTATCAACTCGTTCAAACATCGAACTATCTATTGAAAATATGCTTCTATTACTTAGAATGCTGATTGGTGGAATTAACGACAAGATTGCCGGCAGATTACGCAAAGAAGGCGAATATGTACGGGTCGGATCGTATATTGCCCCAGCGTCAGAACTTATTATCGGTCTGTTGAATGATCTAATTGATGATTATCTAAGTAATCACAGCCAATACTTTATCGACAGTATTGGACATTTTCATGCAGAATTCGAGCACATCCATCCTTTTTGTGATGGTAATGGTCGTATAGGTAGAGTATTGGTTAACGTTCAGTTGGCCGCTTTAGGATACCCGCCAATCATAATACGCAACAAAGGTAAACATGATAACTACTACCCATTATTTATTAATTATCAAGATAACAAAGAGTTTGACGGAATGTCGGAATTGTTCGCACTCGCCTTGCAAGAATCGTTAAACAAGAGAATTACTTATCTAAAAGGACAGAAAATTGTGAAGTTAGCAGATTATGCAAAACAACATAATTTAACAACAAACAGCCAGCTTAATGCCGCAAAAAGACAAACAATACCAGCCTTCCGTGAAAAAGGCATTTGGAAAATAGGCGAATAGCAATCTGCTCATATAGACAAGGGGGGCAAGTTATCATCTTGGCCCCTTGGAAAAAATAGTTATACCACAATAAGTTCGGTAATCGTCCTGGAACCACTGCCAAGTGGAATTATTGTTACAAAAAGCCATCAATCCGTATGGTTTTTTAATTTAGAAACTTTTTTTGTTGTCTATTGTTTATGGTAAAGTAGTGCATATGGAAGAAAATCATCCAAACACAAACAATGTACCCGCAGAAGACATAGATGGACAGAGTGACGTTCCGATAATAAATCAGGGCATTAATATTGTTATACCTGATAATAATGAACCAAGCGATATTCTTGCTAACCACGAGTCAAAAGAACAGCTTCCAGACTTGTCACATAATCAAAGAATAAGGAAATATCTTTCAATTATTGGACTAATTGTAAGTGTAGGTTTTATAGCACAAACAATCAACTTAGTAATACAAATGAAAACATGTACAGGTGAGTTTTGCGGTTTATTTGTTTTTATGGAATTATTAATGGTCGCCGGTATTGGAATTTTTGTCTTACTTATCTCGCTAGCCGGATTGGCAACATCCTCAAGATCATATCTCAATAAGAATAGTGGTAAAAAGTCAAAATTTGTTTTTTTTGCAGGAATATTAATAATCCTAGCTGCCACACTCGTCCTACTCTATTCTTTGGATCTTTGTGCTTCAGAATTTTCTGTCGGAATTAACTTCCTCTATTTTACTGGCCCTTTATTAATCGCAGGGTTCGTAGGACTATTTATGGGACTGAGTATTATATCCAAGGCTTTGCGAATTAAAAACAGATTGAAATTTATATCTATTGCATTACTTTGCACGGTATCCCTCTTAACGATTTTCAGCATTTTTGACTACAACTATGCTAAATATGAAAATACAAAGCAACAAAAAGACTGGATAATGAAACAGGATGCTACAGAAAAGGCAAGACAAAATAATGCGTCGGCTGTGGCGGATTTCGAACATACCCAAGCATCAACCATCAAGGACGACCCGTCTGGCCAATTCAAAATCTATACAAATACTTTTTTGGGCATATCAATTACATATCCGTCTAACTGGGAATTAAAAAAGAACACTAACGGAAGTGACAGTAGTATATTAATTGCCATAAATTCCCCCATAACCGCAGAAAAGGAAAAACAATACGACTATTTCGAGAATCCTGATTTTGTTTTAAGCTATGAAAATATTAAAAACTCAGTTGAAAAGAATAGCAAATTCCCGATATACGTGTGGCGCAAACAGTCGGGTGGTAAGAATGTGTCGTATGACATATCTCAGCAATATTTAGAAAACATAAATTCAATAGATTTTACTGAATATGACAACAGCCTTTTCCATAGCTTTTCGGCTGTATTTACAAAAGGCGACAATGTAATTGGCCTAGCATTTAATAATTCTCCAAACAAAACAGCTCTTGAAAATAATAATAACCTATATAACATTCTGCACTCAGTGACAATTAGCAATTAAACTTCTCATTTGTTTTCTTGGGTGCCGGGGTCTTGGCGCTAAATCTGTACTTCACCCCCATTAGCACGTACGACTACATCGGCTTTCGTATTTCCCAGTGACATAGACCTCACATTTTACAAAAAAGCTCTAATCTCATCCACTAGGGGCTGCCGTAAGCATTTTCGCCTCTGCTAATTCAGTGTTATTTTAATTTATCAAGTTTATGCTAAACTAATGTTATGAATAAAAGTCGAGGATTCACGATTGTTGAGTTACTTGTAGTTATAGTCGTAATAGGTATCCTAGCAGCCATTACCATAGTATCCTTTACTGGTATATCCCAAAAAGCTACAGCCACTTCATTACAATCAGATCTAACTGGTGCCAAAACTAAACTACAGATGTATCAAGTAGGATACGGTAGCTATCCAACAGCAATCGTTGAAACACCGAGTGGTAGTGGCAATTATTGTCCTAGTCCAGATCTTTCATCAGGTAAATATTGTTTTAAATCCAGTCCTGGAAACACCTTCTCAACAGCCTCATACACAGGCACAACAACAACCTTTATCCTAGACTCCACTAATACGGCCTCCACAACATCCCAACACATCACCGAAAGTTCAGCTGCAATTGTTGGCGTATACACTGACCCTAATTGGCTAACTATCGGCACCCAGACCTGGGCCAAAGCTAACCTAAATGTTGGTACTATGGTGACCGGCGCAACTACTCAAGCCAGTGGTAATGGAATAGAGAAATACTGTTACGACAACCTAGAATCTAACTGCACAACCTACGGCGGACTCTACCAATGGAATGAAGCTATGCAATACGTAACTACAAACGGCGCCCAGGGTATTTGCCCAGCTGGATTGCATATACCGACTGATGCCGAATGGACCACGCTAGAGAATTACCTAGGTCCAGCTACCGCAGGTACCCAGCTAAAGCCTGGTGGCAGCTCTGGCCTCAACATTCCGATTGCCGGTGGCCGCAACGCTGTCGGGTCCTTCTACTATATGTTGTCGAACGCCTACTTGTGGTCTAGTTCGGAGTTTGAGGGCGCAAGTGCCTTGTACCGTAACCTAAACTCGGGCCAAGCTCTGGTGTGGAGGAACGTGAACGACAAGGTCTTCGGGCATTCGGTGCGGTGCATGAAAGATTAATTGTAAAGCTACTTCAAGTTTGAGCTCTACAACGAAAATTGCTACAACTATCTAATTCTATATTTACTTAAAGTTTCTAAGTTCATCCACGAGGGGCTGCCAAGCATAAGTACAATGAAATGTATCACCTTATGACGCTATATGGGACTAAGTTCCTATGTATAAAAAGACGATTTTCTAACGAATTTTATCTTTTTTAAAAACTCTAGATTGTTTGATTACAATAAAGAGAACTGTTTACGAAAAATAATACTTGACAAAAATATAATATAGGTAATATACTACCTATTATGAAGACGCACGAAAATTTCCAACCGATAATGGCTAAAATATTTTTTGACCTTTTTATAATTGAAAGGTCACTAGCCAATCTATTTGACAGTGTTTATACTAAACACGGTCTTACTACTAAGCAATGGCTAGTATTAGCAGTAGCCACAAACATAGATAGGCCAACCATCCAAAATATCTCTAAAGCACTAAACACCTCACATCAGAACGTAAAGGCCATTTCTCTAAACCTTGAGGGGTCAGGGTTTGTAAATCTTGTAAATGATCCTAGTGATAAAAGGAGTACCTTGGTTATTGCTACCAAAAAACAAGAGACACTGAACCAGGAACGCGGCAAAAACGATGAAGACAATATGGCCCTACTCTTCGGGGAATTCGATAAAAGCGAAAAAGACAGACTCAGCGAGTACATAGATAGGCTACAATCCCGAATAATCAACATTAAAGGTCAAATGAAATAGGAGATAATATGAAAAACAAAATAATTTATCGTTCGGTAACCGATCGTCAAATCGCAGGTGTCTGCGGGGGAATTGCAGAATACTTTGAGGCAGATTCTACTATCATAAGGCTAATATTTGTATTATTTCTTTTTTGTGGAGCTGGATTACTCACATATATAGTAGCCTGGATTTGTATTCCAAAGGCTGTTATTAAAAAGGAGACATGTCATGCTTAAATATTTGCTCATATTTCTAATTGTTGTACATGGAATGATTCACGCTATGGGCTGCGTAAAAGCCTTTAATCCATCAAAAGTCCCTCAGCTTATTCAGAGCATATCAATGCCGGTTGGCATATTGTGGTTAGTAGTGGCAATATTATTCCTTACAACGGCGTTACTACTTATTCTGAATAAAGATTGGTGGTGGGCGCTTGGTATTGTTTCAATAATCCTATCTCAAGCAGTTATTATATCCAGTTGGACAGATGCAAAGTTTGGAACGATTCCAAACCTAATAATTATGGTCGTAATCATCCTAAGCATGGGAAGCTATTTTTTCGAGAGAGGTTATGCCCAAGACGTTAAGAACAACTTAAATACAAATAATTCTCAAACTACCGACTTACTAACTACAGAAGATTTGAAAGATCTACCCAAACCTGTTCAGAAATATATTATTTTTACAGGTTCGACAGGAAAGCCAAAATTAAAAAATATGAATATTGTGTTCGAGGGTCAGATGAGAGGTAAGGGACAGGAATACTTTTCATTCAAATCAGAGCAATACAATTTTTTCGATAAGCCTACCCGTCTCTTCTACATGAAGGCTAAAATGTTTGGACTTACGGTACCTGTTTACCATAAATACATGGAAACAAAAGCGACTATGGATGTCAAGCCCTTTGGTCTAATATCTGTGGTCAAAAAGTCTGGAAAAGAAATGAATCAAGCCGAGACAGTTACTTTATTTAACGACATGTGTCTCATGGCACCAGCTACCTTAATCGACAAGAGAATTCAATGGCAAGAGATTGATAGTAAATCGACAAAGGCGTCCTTTACCAATAACGGGATTACTATATCGGCTAATCTGTATTTTGATGACAAGGGTCGTTTAAAGAATTTTATTTCGGATGACAGAATTGAAGTAAATGAAAACAAACCATACCGCTTCTCGACACCAGTATCAAACTATAGGGAATTTAACGGTTACATGCTACCAGCCTACGGCGAAACCATTTGGCACTACTCAGATGGAGAGTTTGTTTATGGGAAATTTAATCTAAAAGAGATTAACTATAATATTGAAAAATATATTAAAAATTAGCCGACACACCCTAGTAACAATCTGAACAGTCCTAGTATATTTTTTCTGTCATTATGACGCAGATATCAATAAAGTTCTAACTTCGTCTAAGATGGTCTGCCAAGTATAAACATTTTTGAAAGATTTCTATTGAAATATTTTTTATTTGCTAAAATAGAATCATGAGTACTGATGAATTTACAAAATTATTTAATTACATGACTGAACGTTTTGATAATATCGATAAGATATTAGAGACTAAGGCAAACAATGCGGATATTCAAACTGCTTTAAGCCTTCTTGATACTTTAGCTAAGCGCTAAGAAATTTCAGACGATGAGCGACTTGTCATGGGGCATCAACTTACTCGTCTTCACGAATGGGTCGAGGAAGCCGCTAAACGTATTAATTAAAATTTGTTCATTAATTAGCTAAAAAGTTGCGAAGTATATAAGCTATCTAAAGTTTAACTACCAGATTTTATATTGCAACAAAATATCTAACCAAGTTCATCTAATTGATTATCCATAATGTGTTCCACTCAGCGTCATCTAGGTCTGCCACGCTTATGCTTATAAGCAATGACTCAGTTTACTGGGTCTTTTTATTTTGCCAAAATTAAACCGTTAATGCTATACTAAGTTTAACTAAAAAATAACTTAAGTAGGTAGCTTATATTTATGCTGAAAGCATCAGTCAGGTTCAAGCAACATGGTTTTACAATTGTCGAACTGTTAGTGGTCATTGTAGTCATCGGCATTCTAGCCGCAATAACTATCGTTTCTTTTACGGGTGTGTCTAAAAAAGCAGTTGTGGCCTCACTCCAGTCTGATCTTTCTAGTGCATCAAAAAAATTAGAAATGTACAAAGTAGAGCATGGTTCATACCCAAATACTTTAACTGATTCTGGCAGCGGTAAATACTGCCCCTCGCCACTAGACGCTCAGTATTGCGTAAAGACTAGCTCGGGCAATACTTTTAACTATCCTACGGTTGGGCCCAATTCTCAGACTTATAGTTTGTACGTTGCAGCTGCCGATACTACACAATACGTTATAACAAATGTTAATACAGCACCTACAGTATCAAACGGCCAACCAATTCCGACCGTGACGATTGGGTCCCAGGTATGGATGCAATTTAATATCAATACAGGTACGAGAGTAGATACGTTAGTGGTAAATGGAGGGGAAACTGCACAATTAACTGGTCAGAAATGGTGCTACGACAACCTAGAGAGCAATTGTGCGATTTATGGCGGACTATATCAGTGGGACGAGGCGATGCAGCACTCGATGGTCGCAGGAACAAAGGGTATCTGTCCAGACGGTTTCCATATACCGACAGATGCACAATATACCGTCTTAACGACATTCCTGGGAGGCGAAGCTAATGCAGGAACACGTTTGATGCCAGGAGGCGATACAGGGTTTAATGATCTTTTGGCAGGCGTAAGAAGTTATTCAACTAGCACTTTTGTGCATGTTAATGTTCTTAGCTATTTATGGACAAGCGAACTTTATGATTCATCAAGACCATGGTATCGTGTAGTACAAAATACCACAACATTTTTCAGTCGTAATGCGGGCGGAGGCCAGGCTAGTAGGGACGGCGGGGCTTCAGTAAGGTGCTTAAAAGACTAGGTAAAATATAACATCAAGTCATCATATTATCGACAAACTCATTGGTAATAGACTCGATGCCCCTTCGACTGGGATGCTATAAGAATTTTCATTATGTTGGCACAAAAGAACTCAATAGTTATACTCATGGCTGTAATTACGCTAATGTTATACTGTATTAGTGGAAAGACGTAATTTAAAGCAGTTAAATAAACATAATAAATCTTACCGCAAAAAAGCTATTTTAGTCGTAAAAAAGCTGCTTAATCGAAAGATATTCGGTTTTACAATAATTGAGTTAATTGTAGCTATTACGATTATTGCAATTCTAGCTGCAATATCTTTGGTGGCGTATTCCTCAATCCAGAGAAAAGCTACTATAGCGTCTATACAAAACAGTCTACGCGATGCTTCTAATCAGCTGGATATATTTCAGGTAATTAATAGTAATCTGCCGAAGACAATGGATTGCGATCAACCTGAAAGCAGTGCGAATATATGCCTAAAGTCCGGTAATAACGAAATTATAAAATATTCAACAAATAAGAATAATAATGAATACTATTACGTTACGATTGAAAAAAATGGATATACTTATAATATTAATGAGGACGGAACAATCTTCGCAGGAACTGCACCCGTTTTGGGCTCAAGTGCCGACAACTATGTTTCTTATAATGGCGCCGGCAACTCCTGGAAAGACATAAATACAAACGCCGTTCAGAATGGTGGCTATTTTAATTTTAATGGTTCAAATAACTTTATAAGTTCAAAATATTTAACAAATCCGAATTCAGAAAACATTACAGTTGCCGTATGGGTTAAGCAAGGTAGCAAAAACGGTACATACGAAATAATGGGTCAAGGACGATGGGGCACCAATTTTTGGACAAACTGGAGTTTCAGCCAAATCGGGCAAACAATGAAGTTCAATTTAACTGACAAATATTCTATGGAGTACCAATGTTCCGGAGGTCAATTTAACACAAATAGCTGGCATTACGTAGTCGGTATTTGGGACGGAAATTTTATGCGCACATATCTCGATGGAGCAGAGTCGGCAAGTTGCGACAAGACTACCGCAAAAGATTCCGCTAATGGCTCTCACCCGATAGGCAAGTATGTAAATGAACCGTACTACTTTAATGGACTAACTGGTGATATAAAAGTTTATGATGAATACCTATCAGCTTCCGATATTCGTGAAAACTTTATTATTTCCTCGAAATTCTACGGAATATAGTACCCCACTATGTTTTAGCGAGTAGACTTATGATAGCAAAACGTCACTATGATAGTGACGTTTTGCTATTACTTGGCAATCTTTATAGATTAATAAGCCAAATAAACACACCGATAGAAACCATGGTCAATGCAATAAACAGACCAAGTCCGACAGGTGAGCCCCAGCTAAACCACGAACCCCATGCTCTCCAATGTTGAACTGGCCATTGATAGTTTTCGCGATATTCTTTCCAGGCTTCAAGCTCTTTTCTGTGTTTTTCCTCTTTCGTATCTTTCATACAAGTACTCCATATTGTTTTAATTAACTTATTCGACCTATAAATTAATGCTTTTTAGATTGAATCCGCAGCCTCTTGTTGTCCGAGCTAGACGAGGTTAGTTTAGCGGAATTATTTCATAATTATAATATCACAATCAATGACCCAAAAACTGACAAATGTAGTTATATAGTAATATTCAACAGAAACCTCAGTACATATTCAACACTCATTAATTTGCTATAATAGCCGCATGACAAAACAAATCACGGCTCTAAAAGAATCGGTCGTCTTCAGTGGAAGAATAGGCGAGGTCGTCGATATGGAACAAGCAGATGGAAGAATCTTCGAAAAATTTAGAAGGCCTCCAGGCACAAGATTGGTTATTGTATCTCCAGAGAATAAAATACTTATCACGAAAGAATATCGGCAAGAGACCGATAGTGTGGATATGCGGCTGCCCGGCGGCAAAGTAAGAGATAGCATTGATGAATACAATCAGCTACTCTCTTGCGGAAGAAATATAATTGAGGTTGCAGCAGAGGCAGCCAAGAAAGAGGCCCTGGAAGAGACTGGCCTCATATTAAATGGTGTCGAATTACTGACGATCGCAAGCGCCGGCGCTACAGTTGAATGGGATCTTTATTATTTTATATGCCATGATTATTCTGAAGATATGGCTGGCCAACATCTTGAACAAGGTGAAGATATTGAAATTACCTGGGCGAGCCCAGAAGATATCATTGAAGCTGTTAAAAATGGTAATATGCGCGAGTGGCGCAGTGTTGGCGTATTACTCGGCCTGGTGTTACCCGAAATGAAGACTAATAAATAGAAGTGAGCATATGGAATTAGATAAATTACCAGATAATTCAAATCTTGAAACATCACAACAACTTGAGAAACGAATAAATATAGAAGTGGCTGATTTTTTTGAAGTTGAGCCGATAATACCGGAAGTCACTATATATAGCAACAAAGGTGATTTAGATCAGAAGTGGGTTGAAACTAGTGAAGGTAAATATACCGAAGCGCCAGATTGGATAGTGGGTTTTGCAACTCACAGCGGGCAAATCCATATTTTATCACCAGATATTATGCCCGTAGCTTTTGAGAAAACAGGTCAGTTAAGGTTCATAAAAACTCTCAAACATGAAATAGGACACGTCTATACGAGCCAGATTAACAAGCGCGCACCATCATGGTTGAATGAGGGTATAAGTCTACATTTAGCGGAACAAGATTATTATCAAAAAGTTGGCCCCGGTAGGATAACGACTGCGCTACTCGAGGAGCTTGATGATGATCAAAGCGATGGTAGGATCTACCAAGTCGGAATACATATGGTTGACGAGATAATCGCAATTGGTGGGAAAGAATTATTATTTAAAATTACCAGCATTCAGGACAAAGACGAAAGGAATGAGCTATTAAAAGCGACGTTCAGTTGGCTAAAATAGGAAATAGTCTACACTACAATTAATGGCAGACAATAATTGAAGAACGACATAAATACAATGCCAAGAAAAAATAACAATTCTATACATCGACCATACTCAACAAGTGGATTATTTTGCGTTAAAAAAAGATTCAAAACCGAAAAAGAGGCTCAAGACGCTGCTGAATTTCAAATGTTAGAACATATGAGCCTTGAGTTATCTGTTTATAAATGTGAGTCTTGTAAGTATTGGCACTTAACGAGAAATGTTAAGGACAGTTTTGGATTAATTAAATAATGATTATAAAAAATGTAAATTTGTTATAGTGTAGATATGAATCAAATAGAATGGGAAGCAACAATCGAAAGAGCCGCAGTAGTTTCCGCCTGCCTCATCAAGAAAAACAACAAGTACTTGCTAGTCCAAGAGGCCCAACCAAAGGCATATGGTTTGTGGAATCTACCTGCAGGTCATGTAGACAAAGGCGAAACAATACATGATGCCGCCATTAGGGAGGCAAAAGAAGAAACAGGTTATGATGTAGGTCTGCTTAAAGAGGTTGCCGTCCTGCACGAAGAGGCGATTAGTGCCGTTAAGCATGTTTTTTCGGCCGATGTCACTGGTGGTGAAATCTTGCTTAAAAATGACGAGATTCTTGACGTTAAATGGTTAACATTTGAGGAAATCAAAACGATTAACAGTAGCGGTAAGATACGCAGACCATGGGTTTGGGATATAATCCAAAAAGATTACAAGGGCATTTTGTAAATATACGTATGTAATATAATGATCTTCCAAAATACTTAACCTATTGCGCCTTAAACTGTCTGCAACGAAGAATCTGTATTTTTTGATACAATGAATATATGACCGTAATTGATGAATATCTAAGCAAAACTGAAACTATGCAAAAAAATGAGCTCGAGAGAATACGAACAATTATTCATACGACAGTGCCAGAAGTTGAAGAGGCAATTGACTACGGCATGCCGGCGTTCAAATATAAGGGTAAATACTTAATTGGTTTTTATGTGTACAAAAACCATATGAGCCTTTTCCCTACATCAGAGCCCATAAACTCACTTAAATCAAAACTGGTTAATTTTAAATTGTCTAAAGGCACGATTCAATTCTCTATGGATAATATAATTCCCGAGCCCTTGATCAGAAAGTTGTTGATTTACCGAATTGAGAATATCGATAGACTCGACGTTTAATATCTCTGTTAAGATATTTATAAGCTTAATCTTTTTAGCCAAATCTTTAATGCTATAATTAAGGTAGTTAAATATCACTTGGTAAGCTATTATTCATATACCTAAATCATCACCAGGCAGATTCGTGCAATCTGGCTTCACCATAGTCGAACTCCTAGTCGTAATAGTAGTTATTGGCATACTAGCGGCTATTACAATAGTCTCCTACAGCGGAATAGCACAAAAGGCGACTGTAGCCTCTCTAACGTCCGATCTATCTAAAGCTTCGACCCAACTCAAGATCTTCCAAACGGTCAATGGTAACTACCCAGAAACTGTCTCAATTGACTGTGTAGCTAATCCAGACACTGTAACTAACAAATGCTTAAAACTAAGTGCCGGTAATGTTATTATTTCGTTAGCTGGTGATTATTCAGTTAACAATACTACTAATCCCCAAACCTTTAGACTAACTATTAAAAATAGTAGTACGGATACTTTGAGTGTTATAACTAATAATTCTAAACCAGTCGTTCTATTAACAGCCCCGCTCAACCCAGTGGCTGACTGGATAGCTACACCAACAGGTGATCACTATGGTAACTTCTATGACACAGTTACTAAACAATACGCTACGGTCACACGCTCTACACCTAAAACTATCTATGATCCTGCTACTCAGCATATATATGATGTACCAGCTGACAAACTGGCTATTAATACTAGGAGTGATGGCAAGAATGGCTACGAGGCGGTTGTTGAGGAGGCGAGGACTAATTATTCGCTAGGTTCATCGTTTGAGACTGACGTAGATAAAAATGGAATAGCCGATAATTGGACGCGAACTGGCTCGGGCTTGAATTATTCATTAGATAATAACAAATCTGTTGTCGGCATAGGATCTCAAAAGATATCGAAATCTAACCCTACAACGGATATTATATCTCAATCAGTTGGAGCACCTATAGCTGCTGGTGATTCCTTTACGTATTCAGTATGGGTAAAGGGCGAAGGCGTATCAGGCTTAAAAAGCGGCAGTGATTTTGGTTTGTACATAGACGCGTCCGGTGGAGCAGACCCTGCAGAGTACGGCACAAGTACTGCCGCACCGGTTGGGATGTTTGATTGGACGAGAATAGCCATGACTAAAACTTTTACTTACAACCACCCAACGCACAGTGTTTACCCGATATTTCGCAACAAAACAGGTACAGTTTGGTTTGACGGATTACAGGTCGAGAAGGGTGCATTTGCAACATCGTACATACCAACTAACACAGCAGTAGCAAGCCGTAGCGCGGATTTAATTAAAGTCCCGACAGTTTCCGATTTTAATAGCGGTTCTGTTTTTGCCGTTATGGGCCAACCACCGTCAATTTCTAGGGGCATGGGCGTCTATACTTTTGGCTACAGTGGATCTAATTCGATACTTTTTTACGCCTATGGCAACATCATAACTGCTGGCTTTAATACGGGAGGTATATACACTTATGGACAGAGTAAAGGTAGCTTGAACACTTACAACACCGGCATATGGAGATGGGGGCCATCGGGCTCCCAGCAATCATTGAATAATAGCAACGGCTCTATATTGTCAGTTATGTTTCCAAGCGGTACCCCGACTAATACCTACTTGGGTTCTTATTACGGCGGCTCATATAACTACGGTGCCCCAATTCAGAGAATTACGGTGTATCCCAGCTTTCTTTCAGATGGAGACGTCAGCACAATCGCTGGCTCGATTAAGGACGGTCAGTAGACACCATAACGGGGCTATAGCTTTGTCGTAACTAGACTTTACCTACGGCCATAAAGAAAAACAAGGCAAGAACAGCAAGGGTCATTACCGCCAGGGCAATGCGGACAAATATGTTTGATACAGCGCCGTTTTTGTATACTCCCATAATCTTTGAGTTATTACCGACCCGAGCAATCATCCAAAGTAACGGAACGGCAGCAATGCCATTGAATACCGCCGTAAATATTAAAGCTTGGATAGGATCGATACCGACGAAATTTATCACTAACCCCACAATAGTCGCAACAATAATAACTACGTAAAAACCTATAGCTTTGCTAAATTTGCGATACAAACCCTCTTTCCAGCCGAGTGTTTCGATGATTGCATATGCAGAAGAGCCCGCTAGAACCGGTACTGCCAAAAGTCCAATCCCGATAATGCCGATTGAAAATATAATTTTAGCAATTAATCCGGCGTAGGGAAAACCCTGAACTAATGGTTCCAAGGCTCGAGCCGCATCAGCTGCCGTTTCAATATTGTGGATACCATTTTTAAACAACACCGAAGCACAGGCAACGACTATAAACCAAGCAGTGACTGTTGCTAGGGTCATGCCCATAAAGTTATCGAGTCTAATATTTCTCAAGAAGTGCTTATTAACCCTAGGTATTTTACCGGTCTCGCTCAATCTATGATGAGCAATCTCTTCTTCAACGACTTCCGAAGTATCCCAAAAAAACAGATATGGAGAAATGGTCGTTCCCAATATGCCTACAAGTATATATATAGTGTCGGCATTAATCGTTGGCATGACAGCAAATGTATTTCGGAATAATTCAGCCCAATTCTGGCCGACCAATAGGGCAGTCACGGGATAGGCCAGAAGCACAATCGCTAGCCATTTGAGTATTTTTGCATATTTCTTATAACTAACAAAAACCACTAAAAGGATTATGATGATGGCGTACATTATTGCTAATAGTTCAAATGGTAATTTAACAAATAGCTGAGTTGTTGCCGCCATTGCACCTAAATCAGCACCGATGTTAATAGTGTTAGCGACCACTACTAGTAATATCGACATATATAACAGTTTTTTACTATAATTTTCCTTGATCACTGTCGCCAAACCCTTGCCGGTGACAGCCCCAATGCGAGAACATGATTCCTGGACTGCCATTAATAATGGGTACATGATTGGAAAAACCCACAAGAACCCAAAACCGTATCGTGCACCAGCTTGAGAATAGGTCGCAATTCCAGACGGGTCGTCATCAGCGGCGCCGGTAACTATACCTGGTCCCAAAATACGCAAAAAACGATTAAAATTCTTGCGGTGAATCATTCGTTTTATGATGTTTTTAGCATGACGCTCAGTCTGAGTCATTTTCCGATTTATTTTTCTGGTATCTTTTGTAAATCGATTCAGTTTTTTTGTCATATTAACATCTTTGCAACGCTTATGTTTTGTGGTTTAAGCATACTATATGTTGAGTCATAATCATAGCAAGCATTATCAGAGTGAGACTGCCTCAGCTATATATTTATTTGGTCACAAATTTGCTATACTGTCATATATGAAATCATTAAATGTGAATAAACCTCATTTGATTATTACAGTCGGCATTCCCGGATCGGGCAAAAGTTTTTTTGCCGAACACTTCGCTGATACATTCAAGGCTCCAATCATTAGTTTCGACCAGTTAAGCAATAAATTGTTCGTTGCTCCATTATTTTCTGGCGAAGAGATTGAAAGTATAAATCGAGCCATGGATCACATGCTCGATCAGGTACTAAAGACAGGTCGTACTGTTGTATATGAGGGCAACACTGGTCTCCGATCTAATCGTACTCGCATCGCCAAAAAGGCTCGAGACCTTGGCTATGAACCACTGTTTATATGGGTTCAAACCGAATCGTTAACAGCCAAAAAGCGAGCAATTAAACCAGTCGTCGGTAAGCCAATCATAGACGCTAAGCAGTTTGATGTTATCCTAAAACAGTTCAGTACACCGCATCATACCGAAAAGGCAATTGTTATTAGCGGTAAACACACTTATGCTAGTCAATTAAAGATTGTTTTAAAGCACTTATCAAAATCGCGAGTACCGGATAATGACCCCATAGTACCGATTCGACCAACCGTAAAAAGAAGTTTTTTAATTCGTTAAGGACAATAAATTATGCCTATAATCCAAGATGAGGAATTTGGCAAAATTACCATTCGCCGCAGTCCGCAAGCAACCCAAGTCCGCGTTCGAGTAGCCCCAGATGGTACCCTACGGGCTTCACTGCCTATGCATGCGCCAATGATGTTATTGAAGTATATGTTAAAACATTCGAGAGACGAGTTAAGGGCAATATTGGCGCAGTCAAAACCAGAGTATAAATACGAAAATGGCATGCAAATAGGCAAGAGCCATACGATAATAGTTCAGAAATCCGACAGCCAAACCTTTAGCGTCACAAGACATGGTTTGCAAATATTAATTAAAATTTCGTCAAATAAACAACTTAGTAATCCAGAAATCTCCCGCAAGATTCGCGATGTTGTTATCGCGGCGCTTAGGATTGAAGCCAAAAGTTATTTGCCAAAAAGGCTATCATTTTTAGCCGATAAGTATGGCTACGATTATGAAAAAGTCAGATTTTCACATGCCAGCGGAAGGTGGGGTAGCTGCAGCAGTAACGGCACAATTAGTTTGAACATTGCGCTTATGAAGCTGCCATTTGAATTGATTGATTACATAATCGTTCATGAACTATCGCACACTAAACAGATGAACCATAGCTCGGCTTTTTGGTCATTAGTTGCAATAGTGGATCCAAATTATAAATCTCATCGACGTGCGCTGAAATCTCAAAACCCGTCTATATAAAAATATAGCGGCTACATGTATAATAAGCACAAGATGTATGAGGGTGGATCAGTCGCAAAGCCACGTTCGGCGCAAGTTTTTCGCTTTGCCGGGTTGTCTATTCCCGCTGTATTGATTATATATATGGCCTTAGTCCAAAGCGACGTTATTAAAACCGAACGAATTATTGATAATTTCGGATTATTAATTTTTTCTTTTTGGTGGTTGTATATTAGTTTTATCCAGTTTCTGTTTCCAATCAAATCTAAACTGGACGCTACTTTAAGATTAACCGTCTACCACCTTTTAGCCGGCTCTTGCTTGATTTTCGTTTCGGGCTTGTCGTCACCCATAATTGCTCTTTGGCTTCTGTTAACAGCCGCGTCTTATGCCTATTTCTCAAAAACGGGTCTTATATTTAGTCTATTGTCGCTTATTCTTTTCGCGTTTATTGATATCATATTATGGTTTAGGATAGACGATGCAATAGTCTTAAGCAATGTCGTTGCAGTATTATCAGTAGCCATCACTGGCATTATAATTATGAGCATTTCAAAATTTCAGGACATTTCTAGAAGAGAGCTATTAAATAGCAAAGCCCAAGAATCATTGCAACGTGATAGAGTCCTAACTATTGTCAATAATCTAGCCGATGCAGTACTTAGTACCGACATGGCGGGCATTATCCGCGTCTATAATGCCGCCAGCTTAAACCTGCTAGACACCAACGTTAGCCTAAACGGTCGCCATATTGACGAAATATTGCCCTTAATTGATCAAGACAATAAAGAAATGAGTCTGTTCAAGGAATTTCAAAAGGTCGCAACCGTCACAAAGCGCGATGACCTATATTTTGCATACAACGACGACGATAAAATCCGCCTCGACATAACTTTCTCTCCAATTCGAAGCAGCTACAGCCGCTCCAAAAAGGCCGAGACACATGACGGATATATCATCATTCTGCGAGACATAACCAAGTCAAAGAGCCTAGAAGAAGAGCGTGACGAGTTTATCAGTGTTGTTAGCCACGAGCTGAGAACACCGATCGCAATTGCCGAAGGTACAATATCAAATGTTCAGGTTATGATGGGGCACCCCGATGTCACGGAATCGATGCTGAAAGACGCTATCAAGGTTGCTCACGATCAAATCATATTTCTTGCCAGTATGGTGAACGACCTAAGTACGCTATCGAAAGCTGAACGCGGTGCGGCCGACGATGCCGAAGATATTGATATTCAGGTACTGGCGCATGAGCTGCACACCAAGTACGCTGACGATGCCAAGGCCAGAAATCTTCACCTAGATATCGATCTATCACCTAAACTCGGAAAAATTAACGTCAGCAGGTTATATCTAGAAGAATTGTTGCAAAACATCATTACTAATGCTCTAAAATATACGAAAAAGGGTAGCATTACTATCGCCATCAGCCAAAAGAATGGTGCTATATTATTTTCAGTTAAGGATACCGGAATTGGCATTAGCAAGAGTGATCAGTCGAAACTATTTAATAAATTTTATCGCAGCGAAGATTATCGCACCCGTGAAAGTAGCGGTACTGGTTTGGGTCTATACATTGTCGCCAAGCTAGCCCACAAAATGGGCACAAAAGTTAAATTAACTAGCCGACTAAATTTTGGGTCAACATTTAGCTTCACTTTACCAGTTATAGAACAGTAGTAGGTCATTGACTATTGGCGAATATTCCTCTATATTATTACTTGACAGTCTGCTTTGAGCAGACTATTTAATTTTAGGAGTACAAACACGTGGCCATTAAGGATAAAAAGCCAAGTAAAACATCAGCACCTAAAACCGAAAAAGCAATCAAGCCCAAGAATAAACTTATGACTGCAATATTTGCAATCGGTGGTTACTTCAAGGGATCTTGGATTGAACTAAAAGAAGTCCGATGGCCCAACCGTAGGGCGACCTGGGGCATGACCGGAGCTGTTATACTTTTTACTGCGCTATTTTTGGCTTTAATCGTATCTCTAGACGCAATTTTTAGTCAACTATTTAACTTAATCATAAAATAAAGGAAACTATGTCAAACAATCGATACGACTCATCACGTCAATGGTATGCAATTCACACTTATAGTGGATACGAAGAAAAAGTTGCTGATAGCATTCGCCAGCGCATTAATGCTGTCGACATGGCTGACAAAATTTTTGATGTTATGGTGCCAAAAGAAAAGCAAATTGAAATCAAAAACGGCAAACGCAAAGTTGTAGAAAAGCGAATTTTCCAAGGCTACGCTCTAGTCGAGATGAAGTTAACAGACGAAACTTGGTATATTATTCGTAATACTCCTGGTGTTACTGGATTCGTAGGTACCGGTACCGAACCAACTCCAGTTTCAGAGGCTGAGATTGTTAAAATCAAACGACGCATGGGCGTCGAAGACCCCAAGCATAATATCGACTTTACAATCGGCGAAGTCATCAGCATTACTGACGGTCCATTTAAAGGATTTGATGGCGCAATTTCAGAGATTGACACCCAAAAGGGTAAAGTCAAAGTCATGGTCAGTATGTTTGGTCGCGATACATCAGTTGAGCTTGACGCGTTACAGGTTCGTAAGGTATAATACCCCAGTTACGTTTGCGACTATGTCGCAGCTATTGGAAGATAGCTATTGGAAGTTGGCAGGCTTCAACTAATTGCCATATTCCATCTTCCATATTCTATTAGCACTTTTCGGAGATAAATATTATGGCAAAGAAAATTATTGGAAACCTAAAACTACGCATCCCAGCAGGGCGTGCAACCGCTGGTCCTCCAGTTGGATCAACTCTTGGTCAATGGGGCCTGAATATGATGGATTTTATCAATCCATTTAACGATGCCACTAAAGACCTAATGGGCAAGGACGTAATTGTTCACCTTCAGGTTTTTGAAGATCGTACATTCGCCTGGAAATCACTTGGTCAACCAGTTGATGATTTGATTCGCGAAAAAGTTGGCATCAAAAAAGGTAGTGGTAAGCCTCATCTTGAAAAAGTTGGTAAAATTACTCGTGCTCAGCTCGAAGAAATTGCTGAACTCAAAAAAGATCAGCTAAATGCAATCGACATGGATGGTCGCGTTAAGATAATTGCCGGCACAGCTCGCTCGATGGGCGTTGAAGTAGAAGGTTAATTAACTAAATAGTTACCTAGATATCGCGGCATAATTGCCGCGATATTTTATATCTAAACATCATCACAACTTGACAATCCCATATATCAATTACCTAAAAAGGTCCGTCCTTTTTAGGTAATTTAGTTGCGTATCTATCAATTAGATATCTTTAAAAGGTCCGTCCTTTTTTACGTATGACGATTATCTGTTATTAACAATTGAATCGAGATTACGTTCAAGGAACTTCTGAAAAACAGTCACAATAGTCGGATTTGATTCGAAAAACGACAGAGATTGCGCCTTTAGGGCCGCCAAGCCGACAATGCGACATTTTTGCTCATGACCAAGTTCCTTAAGCATAAATGTTTCATGCTCAGCAAGTTCCGAAATAGTTAAAGTGCGATCATAATAGTCAGTTCCGAATAAGTTTACGGCGGGTCTATTCGGATTAAGAGACCTGATTATCGTACCGAGCTTAAACTGATCGGACCCAGGACCTTTGATGGCCCACTCGCGCAGTTCCGGTGCCTTTTCAAAAACAATCGCTGCCATATTCTCGACTTTTAACCTATCTTTGGGTCGTAAGCCGCTTATTGAACGATTGGTGTAATTAATAATTGACATCGCAGGGTTCGGAATAGGGATATCAATTTCGCCGACCTTTAAGGTCCACGTCTCTAAACTTTCCGGGTGAATCGGCGCAGCAAAAGGAAATAATGATTTAACGATTCCGTATTGGTAACCATTATCTGTTCCACAGATTGGCGCACTGTCAGGGGACATGAATGATTTCGTCTCATTTGATACATAATAACGATCAGACAGAAATGTCTTGAGCGCGGCGACACCAAAGGCATTCTTTATCTGGCTATGCAATACGCTCTCGGGTCTAATGCCAAAAACCGACCCGTCTAAATCTTTTCCGATAGCTTCGTCTACCTTTCGGCTAACATAAGAAACGTACGATGCTTCACTTGAAAGCACTAATACATCCAAATCACGCAATGTACCATCGTCTCTTATGTTAGGTAAGAATAGTGATTCGGGTGCGATAACTTCTTTACGCTTTGTATCGATGACCGTGTCTGGGTTTACTAGGGCGACGGTATTAACACCTCCAATTATTTGAACAATCGGTTCTGGATCCCACTCCAATGTTCGCGTAAAACGATTAGTTATTTCGATACTGTTTTTCATCGATTTTTTTGATTATATAACTCGCATTTAAATATGTCCAGCCCTCTTGAGATGCTACGGTGTTTCTGTTATAATTATTAACATAAAATCAATGTTGGGAGGCCTTAAAAGCCGTTATTACCACAGAAAGGGTTCATTTTTTATGGCTAAAAAAGCTGATTTGCTTGAACAAGCAACAAAACTTGGTCTAAAGTTGACTGAGAAAAATACTATCGCAGAGATCGAGTCTGCAATTACCGGTGTTGAAACCACTGTCGTCGAAGAAAAAACCACCGAAGTAGTTGAAACTCCCGTAAAGGAAGTTAAGCTTGCTAAGGCCGGTAAACGAAGCGAGAAGGCAATTGCCGAAGTAGAAGAAAAGATTGCCAAAGAAGAACGTAAAGAAAAAGGCGATACTGCTCCACAGTCTGCCGAAGCTGAAGCGCATGTTAAAAAAGGCGCCAAGCCAGTTACTCGTCCGCTAATCGAACGACGTGGCAAGAACTACCGAAAAGTTGCCGAATTAGTCGACAAAGCTGTTGTCTATTCATTAACCGATGCTCTTGAAGTAGCCGTTAAAACCAACCCGTCTAAGTTCGATGCTAGCGTCGAAATACATATTCGTTTAGGTGTTGATCCACGCCAGGCTGATCAAAATGTCCGCGCAACCGTATCTCTACCTAACGGAACCGGTAAGACTATCCGTGTTGCTGTGTTTGCACCCGAAGCTGATCACGCTGCTGCCAAAAAAGCCGGTGCTGATGTAGTTGGTGATGAGGAATTCATAAAACAACTTGAGAAAGAAAATATTAATTTCGATATCCTTGTTGCAACACCTCAATATATGCCAAAACTTGGTAAATTTGCTCGTTTGCTTGGTCCACGTGGACTTATGCCTAACCCAAAGAGTGGAACTGTTGCTACGAACGTTGCTAAGGCTGTTTCAGAAGCCAAAGCTGGTAAGGTTGAATACCGCGTCGATAAGCAAGCTATTGTTCACTTGAGCGTCGGTAAGGTCTCATTCGGTGCCAAGAAACTTGAAGAGAATGCTCGCGCCTTCTTTGATAGCCTAAAAGCCCAGAAACCTACTGGTCTAAAAGGTATGTACGTTAAAAGCACTTCGATCAGTACCACTCAAGGTCCTGGCATCAAGGTCGAAAACGTCGTTAGCTAAAAGACTATATCGCATGTAATTAAAAACCGTCTTAACAGGCGGTTTTTAATTACATTAATCCCAAACATCTGGTATAGTAAGTAATAATTATGGGAGTTTACAGCAATATTGAAATTAAACAGGCTATTGCCGACGGCGTAATCGTGTCTGTTCCTTATGAGGAATCGCATGTATCCGAAGCTAGTCTTGATTTTACTTTAGGTCATAACTTCTACAAGCAAGAATTTATCGAAGACGCACGTGTCTACAACCCATTTGACAAAGATGATGTCGAGCGTTACTTCAAGGGACCACTCAAGGCCATGCCGCACAAAGACTGGTGCAAAGAAAACGGCTATAGTCTATTCGATAACATTCCCGAAGACCATCCAATCATCGTTCTTCGCCCAGGCGAACGTATTTTGGCGCATACTCATGAGTTTATTGGCATCCGCGCCCACGGCGGCGCGTGCGAAGTTAAATCACGTAGCAGTTGGGGTCGAAACGGTGTAGCCGTATGTTTTGATGCAGGCTGGGTTGACCCCGGTTACGTAAATAGACTGACACTCGAAATTTATAACCTGAATCAACATGAATCTGTCGTCTTGCCAGTCGGCGAGCGAATTGGCCAGCTGATTTTCCATACCACCGGACCAGTTGACGGTGACTATAGCGAAGGTCGCAATGGTATCAGCGGTAAATACCAGCACACTAACGATCTTGATGAGCTGATTAGGACCTGGTCGCCAGAACAAATGCTTCCCCGCGCCTACAAAGATCAGCGCAAAGCCCCGAAAGACATTAAGGGATTAACGAATATAAAATAAATGGCAGTCGGTAAGTATATCGTCATCGAAGGTCACGATGGTACGGGTAAATCTACCCAAGTTGAAATTGCCAGACGAAAATTGCTTTTATGCGGCATGGATTCAATAGAATTTCACGAACCAGCGGGCAGCCCAATGGCCGACGCCATTAGAACAGTTTTAAAAAATGGCGAACTAGAAAGAGACCCAGTAACGAACTTATTACTATTTACGGCCGCAAGGCGTGAATTATGGACGAGTAGGGCAATTCCTGCGCTCAAGATGGGAATGTGGGTCGTCGCATCTCGAAATTATTTCTCTTCGATTGCCTACCAAGGATATGGCGAAGGCCTAGACATTGACCTTATCAGTAAAACCACGCGTGAATTTACCGATGATAAATACATGAATCCAGATGTTGCGCTTATATTGAACCTCGACGACAAGAGAGAACGCGATAGGCGCATAAGCGACAGGGGTGAACTTGTAACTCCTGACAACTTTGAATCAAAAGATGATACCTACCAACAGAATGTGCAAGATGGCTATCTAGAAATCGCCAAAGAGCTTAGCATTCCTGTAGTGTCGGCTAATCAGACAATTGATAATATGGCTAAAGATATATGGCAGCACATTTACGTACCGCTCAGATTTAATTTCTAAATTAATTTAAAAACACCCCATTTTCAGGGGTGTGTCAACGCAAGGGCGGCAGACGGAGCAAAAGCTCGACGTCCGCCGCCCTTGTTCGGGGAGAGATCTAGACCCGACGGTCCAGCTGTTTAGTTCCCCACCTACAAGGCTTGGGGCACTTATAGCCGGCTCCGCAACGTGCAGATGAGTTGTAGCGCAGAAGAATCCGATAGAGCTCTAAGTCTCCGGAGAGCTCAACGGACTTCAAGAATTGCTGCATCGTCACCCAGGTCTGGCGCGAGATCTCCAGCTGCACCGGAGAGCACAAGCGCTCCTTGGTCTTCAGGATGAAGTTCTCGTATGTACCGCGTTCGGTAATCGAGATCATCATTCCTTGCGGGAAGAATCTAGCCACAGACTCGATGTCCGTCAACCACTGAGATGTTAAAAACTCATCATCAGCAATGATTGGTGGCACATAGAACGACGGCACCCCCAGCAACCGCATCTTGTAGTCAAGCGTGCGGTGGCGCTGGGCTTGCGCCAATTGCGCGAAACTACCCAGGTATGTCGTGCAGTACACCTCACCAAAGCACTCTTGACGATGGCTGCGGCTGTCGAACAATGACAAGTCGTTGTTCTTGATCTCGTCATTGAGTCCGCCGACGCGCAAGAAGGACATCTTATCGATGAACTCCTGCACAAACGGACGTAGTGCCACAAAGAACTCATTCGTTGGTTCGGCTTTGACGAAACGCTCGCACCAATGGATAACGTAGTTCCATTGACGCCGTGTCGTGGTATGCACCATGACTGTCGGCGTAAAGACGCTAATCAAATAGCGAGCGTTCTCTTGGGCGAGCTTGTGAGCCTCCTTTTCGGTTAGGTGAGGATACTCTCCGGCAATTAAGCCTTCGAATATCACAAGCCACTTGTCGTACAGCACTTGTTCGGATGGGCTTGGCTGCATCTGCGTATATCGCGCCGATTTCTCAGACGTCGCATACTCGTTCTCGTTATTGAGGATCATCGCCAATATCTTTGGGATGCCCTCGAGCCGAAGCGTGAACGACGCATGGTCGAAGACCGAGTGGTGACCGCTAGCCAAAGTTCCAGCTGCGCGGTTCTTGGTCTTTTGGGTCGGTTCTGCAAGTATAGCAGCGAAGTCTTCAGGCATGTAGCAGACGCCTGCCGCATGACCTGCGAACAGTAACGCCTCTTCATTCCCCAGAGTAAAACCTGGCTTTGTCGAGGCCCAAACAGAAATCTTCATCTCCACCCCTCCTAGGGTTAAAGGACTATCGTACAATTACGATTTGTAATGCCTACTATAACATAATTCTACGATAACCCTAAATGTCATTAGGCATTATTGACAACAGGTTAATCAATTTGCTATACTCCCTGGAGACATTACCAAAGACAGTAGCTGTGGAAACACTTAATTGGCTACCGAGGATCATGTAAAACATACATTTTTCGATATTAGTCTTTGGCAGTGCGAGGTCCAAAGACTTTTTCTTTGCCCTTGCAACTGTCTAGAACATTCACAATTTGGTCGAATATAATAAATAAAACAACTAAAGGAGAATTTTTATGGCAATTTCACGCGATAAAAAGAACACTTTGGTTGCAGAATTAGCTGAATTATTCGCTACTGCAAAGGGAACCGTAGGCGCAGCCTATACTCACCTAAGTGTAGCCGACTTGCAAGAACTTCGAGCTGCTGCTCGTGCAACAAACGTGGTTATCAAAGTGGCCAAAAACCGCCTTGTACGCGTTGCACTTACAAGCAACGACAAGTTCAAAGCCGCTGATACCAGCTTGCTTACCGGACAACTAGTCTACGCTTTTTCAAGTGAAGACGAAGTTGCTCCAGCTCAAGTTTTAGCTAAATTTGCCAAAACTCATCCAGCCCTAAAGTTGGTTGTTGGTTTTGACGATTCAGGCGCATCACTTGATACAGCAACTGTTACAGCTCTCGCTGCACTACCAACCAAGGATCAACTCCGCGGCCAACTAGTCAGCGTTATTGCAGCACCACTTACCGGATTCCTCGGTGTCGCCAATGGCGCACAGCGTGGGTTTGCGCAAGTATTGTCGCAACGAGCCGAAGCACTATAAATCTAATTTTGTAACCATTTACACATACTAAATACCTATAAGGAGAATAAAACTATGGCTGATAAAGAAATCAAGCTATCCGCTGGACAAGTAAAAATCGTTGATGAACTCAACAAACTTTCAGCTCTAGAGTTGAGCCAAATCGTAAAGCACCTAGAAGAAGAGTGGGGCGTTAGCGCTGCCGCTCCTGCCGCAGCCGTTGCTGTCGCAGCTGGCGATGCTGCACCTGCCGACGAAGGCAAATCTGAATTCAACGTCAACCTAACCGACGCTGGTGTTCAAAAAGTCGCTGTTATTAAAGCAGTTAAAGAAATTACCGGACTTGGTCTTGGTGAATCTAAAGCTCTTGTTGACGGCGTACCTTCAACTATTAAAGAAAAAGCTACAAAAGAAGAGGCTGAAAATGCCAAGAAACTTCTTGAAGCAGCTGGCGCATCAGTCGAACTAGTCTAGTTCAGAAAATATTCGATCATTTTGTGAATAATCACTCAATGCCGCCCTATCATAAGGGCGGCATTTTGTATAAACAAAATCTACAACGATTTTCGATCTGTATCATAAAACGATGTGGAAAACCTATCTTATTTGTTGACATTATCTGCATTAATTGGTATATATAGGGTAATATCACTACAAAAATAGACAGAAGGAAATTGCGAGTTACCATGTCTGAACTACCAGAAAAACAAGTTAAGCGCTTACATGCGTTAATTCAAGAAGCGGAAACAAATTTGGCTGCTGCCAAAGAATTATTAATTAGCATCACGGGTGATGATGGCGCTTCGATTACACCTAAATCGAGTAGCATGGAAGATGCTAGGGGCAAAGTTATAGAAGGTGTCTTTGACGGTCAAAAAATGGCTGGTCCTGATGGCAAAGAATATCCCGTTCCCGCCAACTACGCCAGTAAATCAAAACTTGTCGAAGGTGACATTTTGAAACTAACAATTACCGACGATGGTGGATTCGTCTATAAGCAGATCGGACCAATCGATCGTAAACAAATCATCGGTACACTAGTTCAGCACGATGGCGCTTACTATGTAGAAGTTAATGGGCATGAATACCGTATACTACTTGCTAGCGTTACATACTTCCGCATTAATGTTGGCGATCAAGTAACTATAATTATCCCAACTGATAAGCCGGACGCTGTCTGGGCAGCCGTTGAAGCTGCACTATAGTAACCATTCATATAACATCAATAGCTCGCTACTGGCGGGCTATTTTTATATTGCACTATATAAACAAAAGCACTATAGTAGATTTATCACATGAGGTGAAAACAAAAATGGTAAAAAATACGGCATTATATAGCACATAACGTGCGTATAATCAGGGTAGAAATAAGAGTATAGGGGAAACAAACAGTGTCAAAAGCATTGTACCGAAAATATCGAAGCAAATCGCTCGATGAAGTGATTGGACAAAGACATATCACCGATATTTTATCGCGTGCTATATCCGAGGGTCACGTTTCCCACGCCTATCTATTGACTGGGCCTCGTGGAGTTGGCAAAACATCAGTTGCACGCATTCTAGCGCATGAGATTAACGGATTACCGTATGATGAAGAAAATACCAATCTAGACATTATTGAGATTGACGCTGCAAGCAATAATGGCGTAGAGGATGTGCGCGACCTCCGCGAAAAGGTGCAGATTGCGCCATTTGCTGCCTCTAAAAAAATCTATATCATTGATGAAGTACATATGCTATCAAAAGCAGCTTTTAACGCTTTGCTCAAAACGATTGAAGAACCACCAGATCATGTTATTTTTATTCTAGCCACGACCAATATCGAAAAATTACCAGCAACGATTATTAGTCGCACTCAGCGCTTCAGTTTTCGTCCGATTGGTATTGACGACGCCGTAAAACATCTGGCTAGCATAGCTAAACAAGAAGGTATAAAGATTACCGATGACGCCCTCAAGCTAATAGCTGAACGTAGCGACGGCAGCTTCCGTGACAGCATAAGCCTACTCGATCAACTATCCAGCATAGTTAACACAGATGCAAAAAAGATTACCGTCAAGTTAATCGAAGATATGCTCGGTTTAGCGCCTAGCGAAGTCATCGATCAATTGCTCGAAGCTGTCGAATCCAAGAATATCAACAGTCTTGTTGAACTACTAGATCGTACATTCAATGAAGGTATCGATAGTACCGTAGTGGTAGCGCAGCTAACCGCCAGAATGCGTCAACAGATAGCCGAAAAACCTCAATTATTGGCGTTATTAGATGCATTGATTGATGTCACAAAAAGTCCTCAACCTCAACTTAAATTATTGAGCGTCCTAGGGTTGGCAGCAATGCCAAAGCAGCCAATTAAAACCGCGGCTTTATTGGCTCCGGTCCACGAAATTAGCGCTTCGATTGCCGAACTTGAAAAACGAGCAAGCGAAGATAATCCCCGCGAAAACATAAAAAAAATAGCAAAAAAGCATGTGGTTGAAAATATAAAAACCGACGTTAAGTCATTTGATTGGGCTAAGTTAGTTGAATATACTCGACAAAACTACATTGCATTGTTTAGCGTTCTGACTAATTGTGGCCATATCCTAGACGGCGAAACATTAACACTTTATACAAATAATAAGTTTTACAAGAAAAAACTTGACGACATCAAATACAGCGCTCTACTTAGTAAGTGTTTGCAAGAAACAGGAGTTTATGGACTTGATGTCCACACGATTCCCACATCACTTCCACCCACCGATAGCCAGGCGGCTGCAGTAGCTGCTATTATGGGTGGAGGAGAAGAGGTCTCACTAGAGTCCGCTTAGTTGTTAAATGGCTACCAAAGAAGTTATTGCTGGGAAAATTCCACCACAAAATATTGATGCCGAGAAAAGCCTTCTTGGAGCTGTTTTAATTGACGAAGAAACACTTGCTGATATATCCGAACACGTTACAGTCAAAGATTTTTATGAAAAACGCCATTCGATAATTTTCGGCGGCATGATGAATCTTTATGAAAAGCACAAACCTGTCGACTTATTGACCCTGACCGAAGAGCTGAAGCGCAAAAAAGATCTTGATACCGTTGGCGGGTCAGCATACTTAACTGAACTTACAAATTATGTGCCTACCTCCGCCCACGCTGAAGCTTACGCCGAACTAGTTGCCCAGAAGGCAGTTCGTCGACGCCTAATTAAGGCTAGCGGCGAGATATCGGAGCTTGGCTATAACGAAGAAACTACTACTCAGGAATTGCTAGAAAAAGCCGAAGCTGAGCTTTTTTCCGTAAGTGACCAATCGCTGAAGCAAGACCTAGTCAGTATTGAGAGTATTTTGACCGAAAGCTTTGACCGCATGGAGGAATTGCATCGTAATAAGGGTGCTTTACGTGGCGTACGTACAGGTTACCGTGATCTTGATAATATGACCGCCGGGCTGCAACGAAGTGATTTGATTATCCTGGCCGCTCGTCCTGCGATGGGTAAAACGACACTTGTCACTAACTTGGCTTATAATATCGCAACCATCGCTAAGCAGTCGGTACTGTTCTTTAGTCTCGAGATGAGCAAAGAGCAACTAGTCGACCGTATGTTGGCTGACGCTTCCGGTGTTGATGCTTGGAATATTCGAACAGGTAACCTGTCTGATGATGACTTCAGCAAACTATCTGAAGCCATGGGTGAATTAGCTGAAGCGCCAATCTTTATTGATGATACGCCCGGAATGTCAGTACTTGAAATGCGAACTAAAGCACGTCGCGCCAATCACGAACAGCCATTGGGACTAATTATTATAGATTACCTGCAGCTGATGCAGGGTAGTGGCCGCGATAATGGCAACCGCGTACAAGAAGTCAGTGAAATATCACGTGGCCTTAAGTTAATCGCCCGTGAATTGAACGTACCAGTCGTAGCGCTCAGCCAGCTATCACGTTCAGTTGAATCACGTAGTCCTCAGATTCCACAGCTGGCCGACCTTCGTGAGTCTGGATCGATTGAGCAAGACGCCGATATCGTTATGTTTATTTATCGTGAGGCCTACTATAACCCCGAAACGGAACGTGAGAATATCACCGACCTTATCATCGCTAAACACCGTAACGGTCCGACCGGTAAAGTTGAGCTATACTTCCACCCTGAGCACTTGCGATTTATGTCGCTTGATCGCAAGCACGATGAGTAGCCCCTACGTGATATAATCGAAGGTGAATATGGCTAAGCTAGATATATCAGAATTATTTTTATACCGTCGGCGTTATTTCATTGGCTACAGCCTGGTAATTGTTGGGCTTATTTTAGCTTTGATTTTCGCGGGTTTATATCTGCCAGGGGGTATTTCGAGCCAAGAAATGCAGTCCGTAATAAAAAGTGCCTCGATAACTATTGCTGACTTTTGGTCTGCTGATGCCATCAACCTTCCATACAATATCCTGCAACACGCCAGTTTAGCCGTATTTGGCGTTACTATAATTGGAATTAAGCTACCATCAATTATATTAGCCTTTCTTTCGGCAATCGGTTTAGTCTTTTTGCTAAAACAATGGTTCAAGCCCAGCATCGCAGTTTTAGCATCACTCATAGCACTAACCACTGGACAATTTCTATTCATCTCTCAAAACGGCACACCAGATGTTTTATATTTATTCTGGCCAGTTTGGTCAATATTAATAGCCAGCCTCATTCCAGTTAGACAAAACCTTCGAAAATTTTTTATCATAGCATTTTTCGCAATGGCAGCCCTGAGTTTATATACTCCACTAAGTGTCTACGTATTAATTGTGATCGCTGGTGCGGTAGTCTTACATCCACACCTACGTTATTTAATTAAACAACTGTCAAAAACCGAGTTAATAGTAGGGGCGTTAATTGTCCTGTTGTTAGTAAGTCCTTTAATATTTGCCGTCTTCAGAACTCCAAGCTTAGGCCTAGAGTTGCTGGGCGTTCCGGCAAAATGGCCAAACCTCCTCACGAACCTTGCGTCTCTAGGCAACCAATATTTTGGCTTTGCCAAACCGGGTGGTACAACGATAATTACGCCGTTCTTTGAATTAGGCTCAATGCTAATAATTGCCCTTGGCGCATACTTTATTTTTAAAACTCGAGTAACCGCCAAAAGTTACGTTGTGACATTATGGACTCTTTGTTTAGTGCCGGTAATTATAATGAATCCAAACTTCACGACTATTACATTCTTACCACTAGTTCTATTGCTTGCTTCAGGACTAAACGGCTTACTCTATTATTGGTATGGGCTTTTCCCGCATAATCCTTACGCCCGCATCGGTGGCCTAGTTCCGCTCGTTATATTAGTGGTTGTGCTGGTGTCGTCCGGTGTTAATCGATATGTTTATAGTTACCAGTTTGACCCTAATATCTCGCCCAACTTCAGCAAAGACCTCCGGCTAATACCTACCGACACCAAGAATATCGTCGTGGCCGATAAAGAACTTCCATTCTACAATGTCATGGCCGAATATAATGATAAGTTAAATATATCGACTACACCAAATAGCGCTAGCTTCCTAGTGACACATGACGCAAAATATCCGTTCATTGGATACAAAATTGATAAAATTATTACAACTTCATTTAAAAATGATGCCGATAGGTTTTACTTATACAAAAAAATTACTGAGTAACGTATACTAGTAAGTAATATATGAGACAAAGGAGTACTATTATATGGCATTCGATCAAGTAAAGATGATGAATAATTTGCGAAAAGCTCAAAATGAGCTGAAAAAAGAAATTATCGAAGTGGAAGCGGGCGATGGCGCTGTGGTCGTCCAGATTACAGGTGAGTTAAAGGTAAAGAAAATCAATATCGATCCTGAGCAAGTTGACCTAGACGACATTGAACAGCTTGAGCACTGGCTAGAGATTGCACTACGTGATGGACTAGCGAAAGCCCAAGAAGTTGCAGCCGAAAAAATGAAACCACTTATGGGTAGTTTGGGTAGCCTAGGGCTATAAGGTATTAGATTGTCTCAATTACTACCATCGGCACTCGTAGACGCAATTGACGAACTGGGCCATCTGCCTGGGGTTGGGTCCCGAACGGCTGAACGTTATGCGTATTTTCTGTTACGAACCGATAAACATGTCAGCGAGCAACTAGCAGGTGCCCTCTTGAAGCTTCATAGCGGCGTCAAGAACTGCCCAGTTACCTTTGCGCTGATTGATGCTGATGAGAGTGTCTCGCCGCTCTATAGCGACCCAGGACGCGACAAGACTATCATAGCCGTAGTCGAAGAACCGCTTGATATTATTGCCCTGGAGCGCACCGGTCAATTTAATGGGACTTACCATGTTCTAGGCGGCGCGATTAGCCCCATCGATGGAGTCGGCCCTGAACAGCTTCATATACCCGAGCTGCTTGAACGCCTTGCTAAAGACGATGTGAAGGAAGTTATTATTGCCACTAATGCCAGCGTTGAAGGCGAATCGACGGCGCTATTCCTTCAACGCCACATCGTAGACGCAGGAATCGATATAAAATTAACCCGATTAGCCCGTGGCATCCCGGTAGGTGTTGACCTGGAATATGCCGGCCAAATCACCCTAGCGCACGCCCTTGAAGGCAGAAGGTTATTCTAAATGTACGACAAAGCTAAAGAACTGATAGATTCAGCCAAAAAAATAATTATTATTCAAGCTGAAAACCCAGACGGTGACTCATTGGGTAGCGCGTTGGCTCTCGAAGAAATCCTGGGCGACCTCGGAAAAAAGACTATTTTGTATTGCCCGGTTGATATCCCTAAATATATGCAATATATAACTGGTTGGGATAGAGTAGTAAGTAAATTTGATACTTCAGCCGACTTGGCGATTATCGTTGACACTATGGCCGACGTCTTGTTGACAAAAGTCCTCGAAACTCCTGGCGTACGTCACTTCCTCGATTCTAACCCCACGCTAGTCATAGACCATCACACGACTGATTCGAACCTTAGCTTTGAAAATACACCGCTCGCTGAGGATGCTGTCGCTACTAGCGAGATTATATTTAATTTAGCGACTAAATCAAATTGGACAATAAATGAGCAAGCTGCTGAGAATATGTTAGTTGCAATCATGAGCGACAGCCTAGGTTTGACAGTCCAGAGCGTAACACCGGACACATATTTTATCGCTGGAAATTTAGTTAAACTCGGTGCCAGTAACTCTAGAATTGAGAAGCGACGTCGTGAACATATGAAGAAGTCAGCCGAAATATTAAAGTATAAAGGCACCTTATTAGAGCGAATTGAATATTTCCTTGACGGTAAACTCGCAGTCATTCGAATTCCTTTTGAGGAAATCCAAGCCTATAGCGACCAATACAATCCCAGTGTCCTAGTGCTAGATGAGATGCGCTTAGTCGAAGGAGTCGAGATCGGCGTTGCTATCAAAACCTATCCCGACGGAAAGCTAACTGGAAAACTAAGAAGCAATCTGCCGATATCGGCCACAGTTGCTGGATTCTTCGGTGGTGGCGGCCATGATTATGCAGCGGGCTTTCGCGTATACGAATCTATTGATACAATTGTCCCAGAACTGCTTGGCGCCGTAGACAAGGCTATTAAAGAAAATTACAATGACACTAAAATTCTATAACACACCAAAAGCTCAATTAGACGAATTCGTATCGCAAGCAGCGAACAAAGTACTACTTTACACGTGCGGTCCTACCGTATACGACTATCCGCATATTGGCAATTGGGCAAGTTATATTTACTGGGACACACTAGTCAGGCTTCTGATGGTAAATGATTACGAAGTCGTCAGGGTAATGAATATCACCGACGTAGGTCATTTGACTAGTGATGCCGATGAAGGTGAAGATAAGCTCGAAAAGAGGGCTCGTCGAGAATCCAAAACCGCTTGGGAAATTGCCGCTTTTTATACTGAAGATTTTATGAACGGAATGCATCGACTCGGACTAGTAGCACCTCAATTTATCGCCAAAGCATCTGACTACATACCCGATCAACTTAATCTTGTCCGTAGATTAAAAGAAAAAGGCTTTACCTACCAAATAGATGACGGCATTTATTTCGACACGTCAAAGTTTCCGACTTATGCAAATTTTGCCCACCTGGACCTTGATGCCCTAAAAGCAGGTGCTCGCGTAGAGTACAATACAGCCAAACGAAACCATAGTGATTTTGCATTGTGGAAATTTACTCCAGCTGATGAAAATCGTGACATGGAGTGGGAAACGCCCACGGACATCTTGGAGCATAGCGAAACAACGGACGCCAATAGCCAACAGCCGATAGCCAAACAGCAACTTATGGGCTTTCCCGGCTGGCATCTAGAATGTTCCGCTATGGCATTATCGATTCTAGGCGACACGATCGATATTCATACTGGCGGTATAGACCATATTCCTGTTCATCACACTAATGAAATCGCCCAGTCAGAAGCAGCAACCGGAATGCGCTTTAGTAACTACTGGTTACATAGTAATCATCTAAAAGTCGATGGAACGAAAATCAGCAAATCGCTTAACAATGGCTATACTCTTGACGACTTAGAAGAGAGGGGCTTCAGACCGCTCGATTTTAGAATGTTCGTTCTACAGGGAAATTATAGACACGAAGGAAATTTTACATTTGAAGGTCTACAAGCCGCCAAGAATCGTCTGCATAACTGGCGTAATATTGCGGCCATTAGACATCAAATTCATGACACTATAAAAAGCGAAGAAGAGTCAAACGTATCCGAAAAAACAATTTCATTTCAAAACACTTTAAGTGAAATAATCGAAGCACTAGACGAAGACCTAGGCACACCAGAGGCTCTTAGGGTTATTGATGACGCCTTTAGTCACGTCTTAGACTCACGTTTAGTTAATATAAACAGGTCGTCGTTCGTTCAACTGCTTGAAACCATCGATTACACGCTAGGGCTTCAGTTAATCGAAAGTACGCCCGATATTACGGACGAGTCTAAACAAATTATTATTGAAAGAAATTCTGCCCGTGACCAAAAAGATTGGGCCAAGGCTGATGATTTGCGCGACCAGTTGATAAAGTTAGGTATTATTTTACGAGACAATACCAGTGAAAGCATCTGGGAATATAAAGACTAGACCTTAGGCGCTTGGCTAATCAAATAAGTTAGCGGCTGTTCTTGACCGCTAAGCGGTCCTGTCTATCTGTCGCAAGATAATCGTCAATCAATACATTTAGACTTCCGGCAATCGGAATCGATATAATTCCACCAGCAATTCCGAACAGATATATTCCAATAGTCACAGCAATAAGAATAGCGAGCGCCGATAGGGCAATTCGCTTTGATTGAATCTTTGGTGATATATAGTTAGCCTCAACCTGTTGATAGAGGATAAAGAATACCAGGAAGATGATTGCCGCCGTAATATTGTTCAATGCCAGGATTAAACATACGAATATGGCTCCTATCATTGCGCCAAAGAGTGGTACAAGCGAAGAAATAAATACAATCGCTGCAGTCGGGATAGCAAGACTAACAGGGATATTAAATATGAGGCTAAGCACGAATACCGTGATCCCGGCCACAGAGCCAGCAATAGATGACACGGTCAATTGACCAATTACATAGCTAGTAACTGTATTATACATTTTGTTCAAAAGCTTCTTGTGATGCTCCATGCGCTTACTGCTGGTATACACGCCCCAAAGACGGTTCATCCAGGCTGGTCCCTCTACAAGCATCAGGAACGCTAATACTAATACTAGAATAAGGGCTGTGATTGCCGATAGAACTGATCCGATACTCGTAATCAATACCGAGCCTAGACCAGACGCGAATTGAGTAGCACCATTCTTCAAAGAGGCAAGTACTTTATCGACTTCTGGTTGAAGTTGATAATGATTTATGAAATTAGTTACGCCGGTTGACTGGTGAGCTGCTGTATCGACCAAGCTTGGAACATTTTGAACGAATTTAGCGGTTTGCTCAATGATTGGTGGAATTACAAGAAATACTATCGCGCCCATGAACAAGACGACAACTACATAGGCAAGTGCCGTACTCAAAACTCTGCTTTTACTAGGTAATATTTTGGCCAATCGATTAACTGGTGGACTAAGGGCAATTGCTAAGAATAAAGCCACTCCCACGATCGTCAAAGCCGTTCGTGCACTGTAGATAGCTAATGCAACCAAGGCAAATCCAATTACTACTAACCAGAAGCGGACGAATGTTCGTGTGTCAATTTCAATTCTTACTTTCATAAAGTGTATTATACACTAATTTTTATACCGATTATGACATTGCTTAATCGAGGCTTAATACTAATATACTTTAAGTCCGAAAAAATAACATTAATAGCAGCCTTAACCAGGTCTACCAAGCAAATTTTAAGCCCTATATGGTGTATAATATAGGTATGAGAATATTAATTGTCGAAGACGAACACAAGATTGCTCAAGCTTTGAAAAAAGCTTTGCAACAAGAAAATTACGCTGTTGACGTCTCGTTTGACGGTGACGACGGTTACGCGATGGCAACGACCGAACCGTACGATCTAGCTATAATTGACTGGATGATTCCTGGTAAATATGACGGCTTGGGAATAGTTAAGGCAATGCGTAAGGCAAAGATTCACACGCCAGTGTTACTATTGACCGCCAAAGGAACTATTTCGGATAGAACAACAGGGCTTGATTCGGGTGCTGACGATTACCTAGTAAAGCCATTTGCACTAGAAGAGCTATTGTCGCGAGTGCGTGCACTTTTGCGCCGACCTGTCGAAGTTCAGCAGACAATTCTGACAGCAGGAGACCTATCATTGAATACAGTCACTTTTGAAGTCAAGCGTGGCGACAAAGAAATCAATCTAACCGGTAAAGAATTTGCCTTATTAGAATACTTGCTTCGCAACCAAGGACGACCAAGCAATAAGGATACAATTATTAGCCATGTCTGGGATTATAATGCCGATGTCCTACCTAATACCGTCGAAGTATACATGAAATATTTACGCCAAAAAGTTGACGATCCATTTGAAACTCAACTCCTCCACACAATAAGGGGCTTTGGTTACAAGATTGAAGCAAAATAAAGGTTTAACTAGCGTCTTTAAGTCAACCACCGTCCGTCTGACGGGTTGGTACCTATTAATATTAATGATACTGAGCATCATGTTCAGTGTCGTCATATATCAAGTGGCCTCTAATGACCTACGATCTAGGCTTGAACACCTACAGACGAACCTACAGGAATCCCAAGATTCAAGTACAACGCTAACTAATATGAACCTTTTGAGTCCCGATAATGATAACGGGGTGGCCTCAAGTCTATCGGCTGAGCTTTTGTATATTAATTTATTTATATTTTTTGTCGGTGGATTCGGGAGCTACCTGTTCGCCCGCAGAAGCCTGCAACCGATTGAAAAAGCCCACGAAGCGCAATCTCGCTTTACTAGTGACGCGAGTCACGAATTGCGCACTCCGTTAGCAGTCATGAAAACCGAGCTTGAAGTTGCACTAAGGGATGATACGGCTACGGTTGACAGTCTTAAACAGATTCTCTCAAGTAATCTTGAAGAGGTGGATAGACTTTCGAAATTGTCTGAAATGCTGCTTAGTCTATCGCGGCTTGATAACGTTAGTTTAAAACTCGGTTCCGTAAACCTCATCAAGGTTGCCCGTGACACCATAAAATCATTTGGTCAACCATCTAAACGCATCACGCTCAACTCGAAGGGCCAACAGATAGTTTATGGAAACGAAGTCGCTATTGCTGACTTAATAAAAATCCTAATCGATAATGCGCTTCAGTATAGTCCGAAAAAATCAAAAATCACTATAACAATATCAAAGCAGGATCAGTCCGCAAAGTTCGAAATTATCAACACCGGTCCTGGTATAAACTCAGATAAATTACCGCATATTTTTGACAGATTTTATCGGGCTGATTCCTCCAGGAATAATCGAACGCATAAAGGTTACGGCCTAGGCTTGGCTTTAGCTAAAAACATCGCCGAATTACACAACGGCACGATAATAGCCGATAGCAGTCCCGGGCATGACACTACTTTGACATTATTCCTACCATTAAAAATAAACGCAAAGCCAAACTTAATAATCTAGCTTAAACGATAGACCCTGCCTAATTACGGGTTATTCCGCCTTTTTAGCCGTTTACCGGCGTTTCCAGCTATCATCCATTGCAGGAAGGCAACGACAGCTATCATAATCAACAGCGGCCAAGTATTGACCCAGGTTGGCGTAGTGAAGTTAAAGAAATCGCGAATAAAGCCTATTCCAAAACTAAAAACTATTACTAATGTTACTGTTATCGTATATATAATTCGCGCTAATTGCGCCTTACGGTTGTTACGAACATCGAACATTCTCGGTACTAAGAATACTAAATAAATGCCGAAAAATGTTGCGATAATCACAGTTGTGGTCGACACACCGTGAACGTTAGATGGATGCGTTTTAAGCAAGACGGCATAAGCAGCCGTTATCATAACACCAGATAAAGCGGCGATTGGCGCTACAGCTAGAAGCGTATCGCGCCAAAAGAACTTAGGTGATAGCCGTTGACGAGGCGAAGGTGTAAATAGGGTCCACATTACCGTTGGTAGGGTAACTAGAAAAATATTCATAAATGTAATATGCCTGGGCTCAAACGGATAAACGACTCCAAACGCCAGAGTCGATAATAACAATACTACGCCAAAAATAATTTTATGAAAAAACAAAGTCGCGATGATTTCGATAGCCTGCATGATCTGATTCCCTAATCGCATGCCAAGCGGTAGAGAATTGAATGAGTTATCAAGCAAAACTATATCTGCAATACGACGCGTTGCGGTTGAACCAGCATACATAGCTACGCCTAAATCAGATTTCTTAAGGGCCAAGGCATCATTGACACCGTCACCGACCATACCAGTAAAATTTCCGAGTCGTTTAAACGTCGCGATTAACCGTTCTTTCTGCTCCGGCAGAACTCTAGCAAATATCGTCGTCTTTGCAACAACTCCATCCCAATCTTTTTCATTGACAGCCTGAAGCTCGGCTCCAGTGATTACCTTGTCATAATTTTTGATACCAGCCCGACTAGCGACATAGCGGACAGTGTTGGGGTTATCGCCACTAATAACACGAAGGCTAACACCATTTTTTTGCAAATAATTTACAGTCTTTTCGACCCCCAAACGAAGTTCGTTGGACAATATTATCAGCCCGACTGCACGCCCTGAACCCTTGAATAAACTCTTTAAGGATACGCTCGTATCTTTAAATGTGGCCACAAGCAGGACTCTTTTTCCCTCGCTAGTGAATAATTCGACACTTTTTTTCTGGGCGTGCGTAAGTGGTGCAAGTACGCTCAAAAATTCTGGTGCTCCAGCCAAAACACTATATTCCTTCCCGCCGTAAGCTACTTTCACTCCACTCATTTTACGACTAGACGAAAAGGCCAGCGTTTGGATCACTTTGTAGCTTTCGGGCGCTGGGATACCTGCAATAATAGCGTCTCCAGTGTTACTGCCACTACTTGTTTCTTTTGCCACGATGCCAATCAGTTTCCCAAGAGAGCTATTTGCTTTATCGAATAGTTCTAAACTTTCAAATTTAATATTGTCGCTAGTCAAGGTTCCGGTTTTATCAACACACAGAACATCCAATAGGGCCATCGCTTCGATTGCTGCTAGCTTCTGAGGTAGTACTTTTGCCTGAGCTAGCCTCAATGATCCGTATGCTAATAAAAGAGAACTAGCCAGCAACAAGCCTTCGGGCACAATAACCACGGCAGCCGAAGCAATAGTTTTAAAGATTATAATAGTATCCTGATTAGCCAAATAGTAGACTACGAATATAAGAACGGCCAGCCCAAGAGCGCCATATGTTAACCATGTAATTGCACGAGATATAGAATGCTGGATAGGGGTAGACTGAGGTTTGTAGCGCTTTAATGTCAAGGCCATTACGCCAACCTTTGTGTCAGCCCCAACGGCTGTTACGCGCATCGTACCCTCACCAGCGACAATCGCGCTGCCGGCGTAAACATTAGCTTGCTTAGGCTTATCAACCGAAGCTGATTCGCCCGTCATAAGGCTTTCGTCCGCCTCTATGCCTTCACTAGATATGACCTCTCCGTCCGCAGGAACCTCGTCACCAAGCTTAAGCTTGATAACATCACCAATTACCAACTTATCAAACAGGACCTCCTCAGTCGCTCCATCTGAGCTTAGGCGATATGCGTGGGGGGCGCTCATAATCTCAAGTTTTTTGAGAGCCCGCTGGGCACGCACTTCCTGAACTATCGCTAGTAAGGTGTTGATAACAATTACGATAGATAAGAACCATGCGTCACGAAGTTCATTTAGGAATAATAATATAAGCGCTAAAATTAAAATAGCAATCACAATTGGCGATATAAAATTGCGTCGAAGTATTACAAAAAAGTCTTTCATATACACCTCTACTATAAAGTTTTTATCCTTTAATAGCCACAGGAAATAATTACAACGTTTAAGCATTGCCTCAGAAAAATACGCAATAATAGCTTTAACAGCAGTTAACAGTCAAGGGGGATTCATCATGAACAATATCACCAAGGACAAAATAACTTTACTCAGCAAGAAAGGCATGAAAGAGCTAAAAAAAGCTATTACCCAACTTGAAAAAGAACGCCAAAGAGGTCTTCGTTTTCTACATGAACTCGACAAAACGTTCGGTCGCGACGAACGGCTAACTAGAATTGAAAAAATTTCGGAACTAGAAAGCCTAGAATCGGAACTAAATGATAAAAGATTAGTCTTGTCATCATCGAGACTTTTACCTGATAAGCGGACTCATCTGCAGGTAACAATAGGCTCAGTAGTCGATCTAATCGACAAATATGGGCACCTATTTAGATACACTATCGTAAATAGCGTCGAGGCTAATCCGAGTGACGGGCGAATCTCAACGTTGAGCCCACTTGGACACAGCCTGTTGGGCAGAAATGTTAAAGAGGTGGTCGTATTAAATAATGGAAAGCGTAAAAATCAGTTTAAATTAACACGAATTACTTAATATATCGAAGCGACTATATAAAAATCACCCATAACATTTGGGTGATTTTTATATAGTTATGTCGCTATACTTAATAACGTCCAGTTACCACCATGATTATCGCTACGTAAATGATAGTCCGCTGTTCCGTCGGTAAGTGTAATAATTTCGGCTATTCGGCCGCCATGACGAACCAGGCAGCGTAATCCCGCATCGATAAAATTATACGTACTGCCACGAAACTCCATACGGCGCGGATAGACAACAAGATTCTTACGAAAGCCCATAGCTGTTACGGTAACTTGCTCGTTGATATGTGTTTGATTCATAGCCATTCCTCCATAAAGTTGATACAAAATAATAAGAACTGGTAAATAATTTAGATTATCCAGCGAACGGATTTACTTTACAAGTAATTCAGAAGGGAATAGCAAAACCGTCCTGGTCGCATATTCTTTTTGCTAGATAGCAAGCTGCATTTACTTTATTGTATTTATCGTTTATCAGTGGCTCCACAGGGGAGTATAACAACGTTTATGGTGGCTTTCATAAGCCTGGGGGTGGAAAGGTTCAACACCAGTACCCGCATGACTATAACTAGTATACATTGCCGTATACTGCTCACGTCAATAGATAATCCATAAAAAGGTCCGTCCTTTTTAGTTACTGAATTTACACAAATATCAATATAATATCGTGAAAAGGTCCGTCCTTTTTCAGCTAGATTTTTGTGTTTAATGCGAATATGTTTTTTACTGTATGATAATTTATTTGTTTGCTTCGACGCCTATAGCCTGACTAATATTTGTATATCCGTCGCGTTTCAGCAACAGAGATAGCCCATCGCTAATCTCGGCTGCTAACTGTGGGCCGACAAATAGCATACCAGTTATTAACTCAACTAAACTAGCACCAAGTTTTATTTTCGTATATGCGTCATCAGCTGAAAATATGCCTCCAACGCCAATAATTGTTAATTTGTCTCCACAGTACAGGTACGTCTGACGGATTAGATCATTGCTCGGCTGCCAAGTTGGCTTGCCGCTCAAGTTTCCCTTTATTTTATCGGGCAAATTGTCTTTGAGCTTGACCAATGAACGGTCTTTTATCAGATTAGCGATAGTTACGCCGGCTACATGATGCACATTAGCTACATCCAATAAATCCCTAAATGTCGCCCAAGGCAGATCAACTGGCATTTTGACATAGACAGGTTGGGTAAGTTCAACCTCATCAACTGCCGATAGTAAAAGTTCTAGCCGGCTAGGTGTAGTAAAAGGCTCGCCACCATGGGCATTAGGGCAAGAAATATTTAGTTCAATCATCTGAATAGATTTAAATCCCTTGGCGCGCTTTGCGGTGGTGATGTAATCTGCAATTCCAGTTTTAGTGTCGACCGTATCGCGACTATTCGTCTTTGCTATAGATAGCACGACAGGAAGGCGCTTAAGCACATTCGGTGAATAGCCACTTAGTCGTTTAAGAATAGCTTTTGAACCATCGTTGCCAAGTCCAGCATTCACTACCGTAGCCTGAGTTTTCGGTAAACGATAGAACCAAGGTCGGGGATTGCCGTCGCACTGCTTAGCCGTAACCGATCCGACCGTTTCAAATCCGAAACCAAGCGCGGCTATCGCTGGTGTGATTTCGCCATTTTTATCGAAACCTGCCGAGAGGCCAACAGGGACATTAAACTTTATTCCATGTAAAGTCTGCGCAAGTCGCTCATTACGGCGCTTAACAAAGATAAGGCCAACGAACATCCGTAGTAGCGATACTTTTCCGACGACGATAGTAAATTTAATCATCGCATTATGCACATTGTCCGGCGAAATTCGAAATAGAATTGGCTTGGCAATATATAGATATATCAAACGGCACATCTTCCATAAAAAACGTCTTAGCATATCAGCCATTATGACAGATTATCTTATTTTATGCAGCGAGTAAATTTATCGCCGTTCACCTTATAAGCTTCGCCGACCCCGCCGTTTCCAAAATCTACGTAAATGCCCCAGTTATTGTTTGAGCCCTGGGCCGCAGACCAGTAATAAGTACCGGGAAATGATCCATAATGATTGGCGACTTTACCGGCATAGATAGCCGATAGCTCGTTAGTACTTGGCAACCTACCGCCAAGTGCTTTACACGCCTCTTGTGATGGGTACAGTGCACCGAATATAACACCTGGGTTTAACGTCGGATCGACTAGGGCGCCACCGCTACACTGAGGCGACACACACATATTACTATCACTTTGCCACTGTGGGTTGCCTGAAGTATTTTGATAATATATACGCTTCCCAACTAGTGATGTTGGATAGCCAGCCTCAGCCTGACCCGCTAGCCAGTTAGGGTCAGGTATGACCAATGAGGGCTTAGAATCATTAGTCACGATATACTTGACGCTATCCTTTTCCGCAGTAAGACTAAACGTTTGAGGTTTTGAGCCTGCAGCGGGTGTGTATAAAAGCGTATTGCCAGGGCTAGACTTGAGACAAATGTACGTAGATAACGCCAAGCTGCAGTTATTAAATTCCGGAAAAGCATCATTACTGACTTGATATATCTTTAATTGCTTGGAAGCGCTTGCTAGATCTGATTGAAGCGAAACAGCTAAGGCTTTTTGACTTACGCCCGTATACGAGACTATCGTAATCGCAGCTAAAATGCCAATCACTACTATCACGACTAAAAGCTCCACGATTGTGAAACCAAATTCGTTTTTATCGTTAGTGTTAAAATGTGCTAAGGTCATCAAATATATAATACCTTTAATTATTTAATTCGAGGTCATTATGGCTGTCTAGGCATTAACTATATCATAAGACTAATATAGTCCCGCTATGATTTAGTGAATTGACTATTATATAGTTCTGAATAATAGCCATTTTGTTTCAGCAGCCCACTATGCGTACCTTGTTCAACGATATTGCCGTCTTTCATTACAAGTATTACATCCGCGTTTCGAATTGTAGACAAGCGGTGAGCGATAACGAAGCTGGTTCGGCCATGGCTAAGTTTGTCCATCGCCGATTGAATCAATAGCTCAGTGCGCGTATCTACCGAACTAGTCGCTTCGTCTAGAATCAACATCGGCGAATCGGCTAGGATTGCCCTGGCGATCGTCAGTAGTTGTTTTTCACCGGCCGAAATGATATCTACCGAATCGCTAATAATCGTATCGTAACCATCGGGAAGAGTATCGATTAGATGATCGGCGCGAGCCGCTCTTGCAGCGGCAATAATATCCGCCCGCGAAGCATCCGGCCTTCCATAGGCAATATTCTCAGCTATCGTGCCCTGGAATAACCAAGTGTCTTGTAGGACCATGCCGAACATCCTGCGGACGTCATGACGATTCATCTTGGCGGTGTCGATTCCATCAATGCGAATCGAACCACTATTTAGATCATAAAAACGCATCAGCAGATTGACTATAGTGGTCTTACCGGCGCCAGTCGGACCGACAATCGCAACATTTTGTTTTGGTTTAATATGCGCCGTAAAATCCTTGATGATTGGCTCATTTGAATTATACCCAAAACACACCTTATTAAATATGACTTCGCCTTGAATTGACTTAGGGTCAATATCTTGACTGGCTTTTTCTTTCTTTTCTTCTTTTTCGTCCAGGAAATCAAACACCCTCTCGGCTGCAGCGGCAGTTGCCTGGAACACATTGGCGATATTGGCAGTTTGAGCAATTGGTTGAGTAAATTGGCTCATATATTGAATGAAAGCTTGGATATCACCAATCGTAATGCGACCGTTGACTGCTAGCCATCCACCAACAATCGCAACACCGACGTATCCCATATTTCCAATAAACTGCATAATGGGGAACATAAGTCCCGATAGAAATTGTGACATCCAGCCACTTTGGTATAGCTTGGCATTAATGTCATTAAAGGTCTTGATAGACCGTTCTTCGCCATTGAACGTTTTTACGATTGCGTGGTTTGAGAACATCTCATCAATATGTCCATCAATTTCACCGAGTGCAGCCTGCTGTTTAACGTAGTAACGCTGTGAACGCTTCACGATAAACGTAATTAACAACATACTGACGGGCAATACTAATACGGCTACTAGCGTCATTTGCCAACCAATAGACAGCATCATCGCCAAGATCCCAACGATCATTATTATTGACGTGATTACCTGGGTCATACTCTGATTTAGGTTTTGGCTAATCGTTTCAACATCGTTAGTGATTCGGCTAACTATGTCGCCATTTTCATGTCGATCAAAATAACGAAGCGGTAGTCGAGCAATCTTTTCGGATATATCACGACGAAAAGCGTAGGTTATTTTTTGCGAAATCGTAGTCATAACCCAGTTTTGAATATAGCTAAAGCCAGCGCTAATAATATATAGACCGATTAACCAAAAACCGATTGCGGCAATATTATTAAAATTTATACCTTTTCCGCTGATCAATCCTTTGATTATCTCATCGGTCATATTACCGAGTATTTTAGGGCTAGCAATTGCAAAAGCGGTACTGATTACAGCGCACAGGGTAACGAATATCAAGTAACCCCAATATGGTCGCAGGTAACTTAGAACTGTAATTAATGTTTTCTTAAAATTTTTAGCCTTTTGGACAGGGGCGCCGCCGCCCATACCGGGATGTCCGCCCCTGGATCCTGCTGACGGTGGTGGTATTTGTGATTTTTTGTCCATGTTAGTTCATCTCCCCAAGTTCATCGGCTGATAGTTGCGACTGTGCAACTTCACGATAAACGGACGATGATTTAAGTAGCTCTTTATGGGTACCTTGGCCTACAATTTTGCCATTGTCGATTACAATAATTTTCTCAGCTTGCATAATTGTGCTGATTCTCTGAGCTACGATAATTAAAGTTGCGTTGGCGATATCCCTATCGAGCGCTTTCCGCAATGAAGCATCGGTCTTGAAATCAAGTGCAGAAAAACTATCGTCGAATAAATATATTTCGGGCTGCTTGGCAAGGGCTCTGGCGATTGACAGCCTTTGTTTCTGGCCACCAGACACGTTATTTCCAGCTTGAGATATTGAATTACGCAATCCTTTCGGTAACCCATCAATGAAACTTTCAGCTTGCGCAGTTTTGACAGCTTGCTTTATTTCCTTAGCATCGGCATGTGGCTTTCCGTAGGCTATATTGCTGCCGACTGTACCGGAGAATAATAAAGTTTTTTGAGGTACGTATCCGATATGATTATGTAGTTCAGCTTGCGGAATTTGCTTGATATCGATCCCGTCTATAGTAATTGCACCATTAGCTGCATCATACAAACGGGGTATCAGATTCAATATGGTAGATTTACCGCTGCCCGTACCGCCAATAATAGCCGTCGTTTGACCTGGCTTAGCGGTGAACGAAACACCAGATAGCACTCGTTGATCTGAACCTTTATAACCAAAATCTACCTCGTTAAACACAACTTCGCCACTAATTTTTTCAGGAAGGTGAGTTGGAGTCGGTGAATCGACAATCGAAGGCACCGTTGCCAACACTTCATTTACGCGTCGGCCAGACACAGCGGCCCGAGGCACCATAATGAACATAATTGAAATCATCAAAAACGCCATAATCGTTTGCATGACATATTGCATTAAGGCAAATAGGTTACCAACTTGTAAATCACCGACATTGATCGCATAAGACCCGACCCACACGACGGCCATCGACGCCAATCCCATGATCAACGTCATCAGTGGCTGCATTATAGCCATGATTCGATTTACGAAAATATTCAACCGAGTTGATTCGAGATTGGTTTGGTTGAACTTATTTTGCTGCACCTTATCATTGTTGTAGGCACGGATAATCCTAACGCCAGTCAACATCTCGCGAGCTTGCAAACTTAGCTTGTCGACTAATTCCTGTATAGTGGTGAACTTAGGGATTACCACTATGAACAATACTACGATGGTGATAACTAGGACGCCAATTGCCGATAAAACTATCCACGACATTGATGGAGCTAATTGATAAGCCTTAATAATCGCTCCGACACCCATGAATGGAGCCAGGAATGCCATGCGAAGTATCATAGCTAATACATTCTGAATCTGTTGCATATCATTGGTAGCCCGCGTTACTAGTGATGAAGTAGAAAAGCTATTGAACTCATTAAGCGAGAATCTTTCAACTTGGATAAAAACCGCTTCGCGAAGCTTACGAACGTATCCGGTGGCAATTCTAGCCGCGACAAATCCAATCACAATAGTGACAATTCCGCCCGCTAATGCGAATAGAAGCATCTGGCCACCGTTATTCCAAACCGCATTAATGTCTTTTCTTATGATGCCTTCATTGACGATCTTCGCCATATAATCTGGAAGGGTTAAGTTAACATAGGCCTGGACCCAAATTAGACCAATTAATATAATTAGCATCCAAAGGTAAGGTTTAAAATATTTGAATAATTGTTTCACTGTTAATTTTTGCCCTTTCGAGTATATTCATACTAATCATACTAATGATACCGGAAAACATGAGTTGTGTACATAGACTAGGTTCCATTCATCGCTATGCTTTTTGTAGTGATTTAGTCTACGGCGAAACTATCTTCAAGCACCCATACGGCGACGTCTATACCATCATCGGTATCAATCTCATGAGCACATGGATCACCAAAGACTTGGTTAAATTCGGACGTGACTCGTATGCGTTCTCCTGATGGACCCGACACACTTAATGTTACTAAGCCCAAATCTAGGCCTTCATCCGTCGGCAGCTTCTGTCGAGTTACTCTAAGGGTGGCAAGACCATCGGTTTCATTCCAAACATCACGGTCACTTTGCTCGCAACCAATAATACCCTCGGGCAGAGAAGCGGTCATAGTCGAAATTATTTCTTTTTCCATTTAATGCATTGTACCACAAATATATGACAGATATATAATATTATGTTATAAAAAAGTCCGTTTTTTTAGGACATAATTAGATAAATATGTCCAAACGATGGGGTAGCATCAGTCTATTGGTTATTCTCAAATAGCCACGAGGCGCTCTTCATACCCCGTTCGTTAATAGGGAGGTCGTCCTTAGTATGGGGTTCACCGAAAACGTCACTAAACTCACTAATTACTCTCAGCCATTCAATTTCACGACCTTTTAAGCCTACTGATATTAGACCAACCTCATTATTATCGCCGCTTCTTACTGAGTGTCTATGAATTATAAGTTCAGCACCACCATCAGTTGTCTGCCAGGACTCGCAATTAACACTATTTATCCCAGGCTGCTGGCCGGGAAGATTCTTGGCTAAAGATTCAATAATATCGCGTTCCATTGGTATTATTATACCACTTTGTTCTATATATAGCAATATCTTATACACCAGCAGCGATTAATGGGTTATAATATACAGCATGACTGAAAAACAAACCTACGAAGAATTTAGCATCAAAGGTGAAGAACTATTAGCTAAAGTAAAACAGTTAATTGCGGAAGGTAATGTTCGCCGTGTTATCATCAAGGACAAGAACAATAAGACTATCATTGAAATACCTCTAACCATAGGCTTAGTTGGAATCGTACTAGCGCCAGTTTTGGCAGCCGTTGGTGCAATTGCAGCACTTGTAACCGAATGTACTATCCTTGTAGAGCGTGATAAAAAATAGAAACTATTTAATTAACGAATAAAGAAGCCGACAACGACGGCAATCATTATAATTACACCAAGAAAACGTCGAAAAAAGGTTACGCCGTCCGTTATCTCTAAATATGCCCAAAGGAATAAAAAAGTACCGCTTAATCTGATAAAGCCGCCCCTTAACGTGCCCGCAGGTATAAAATAGCTGATTATTATAAATATAAACCACCCCAAAATAGGTAAATTTGGCGATTGGGTCAAAACAACTCTACCATCCTTATTTCTAAAGAACTTATCAACAAATCTTTTGATATTACTATTCATATTAATTATCGAATGATTACTTGATCGCGTTGAGGACCGACGCCGATCATTGTAATCGTTACTCCGGTTTTTGATTCAATAAACTCAATGTAATCCTGGGCATTCAAGGGAAGGTCTTTGAATTCACGAACGTCCCTGATATCCTCCTGCCAATTTGGTAGATACTCGTATTGCGGAGTGCATTGCTCAAGTTTATAAGCGGCGTCAGGTGCAATCTCTAGAATCTTGCCATCGCGTTCGTAGGCAACGCAAATCGGTATTTTCTCGCCAAAACGTTGAACCCAATCTAGTTTCGATAGGGCCATAACTTGCTTATTCTCTTCGCCGTTAACCATTTGAGCTCGACGGATCTGGGGTAAATCAAAAAAGCCCAAACGGCGCACGCGACCGGTAGTTGTACCTTTTTCGGCATCAATTGTGCCCATATCGCCATGTAGACGCTCGAGTAATTCTTTGTCCATAATCTCGGTCACAAAAGGACCGCCGCCAACGTGAGACTGTACCGCTTTAGCAACACCAGTAACATCCTCAATAAAAGAAGGTGGTACTCCAAGACCAGTAGGGACGCCCCCGGTAGTTGTTGACGAAGATGTCGTGTATGGATACATTCCATGATCAATATCCAGCAGGAAGGCCTGAGCGCCCTCAGCCAGCACACGAGCAGGCTTGTCTTTGCGGAGTTCTTGGTTTATAAAGTAGACCGTATCAGTAATAAATTCACTGAGAATTTTGGCATTCTCGACATAATCTTTAGCAACAGCCTCTTCGTCGATACTTTCTAGGCCCGCCACATCGCGAAATGGTCGCTGAGCGACCAAACCTTCGAGTACCAAATCAAATAGTTCGTCCAAGTTATGTTCGATAATCTCTGTTCGAGTGCCAGTGCGCATCGCCTTATAAGAAGATACCTGCGCAATACCAGACTTAGTACTGCCTTGTCCGCCATTACCAGCCTCGCGAATTTCATCATCAAGAATATGGTGGGGAAGTATAAGGTGCGAAGCTGAACTAATTTTCAAATTATCTTTTGATATCACAATACCCTTAGATCGAATATCATTAATTTCTTCAACAAGCTTTATCGGATTAATTAAAGTGCCATTGCCGATTACGTTCATAGCGTGAGGATGAGCGATGCCAGAAGGCACCAAGTGTAGAGCTAGTTCACGTCCGTCAGGTAATACAACTGTATGACCGGCATTATTGCCGCCATTAAAGCGGGCAACGATGTCGTGATCACTAGCGAGCATGTCGACAAATCGACCTTTACCCTCATCACCACGTTGAAGTCCTATTATTACGTCTATAGCCATTCAGGGGTTAAGTATACTGATGACGCGGACAAATTACAACTAGCTTAAGCGCCAATAATTTTAAATAAATTACCGAGGATATAGGTTATTATCATCGCCACAGCACCACCCAAGACGACTCGTAAGGTCGACTTCATAACATGAGCTCCGCTTACCTTGGCACTTAGAACGCCCGTAATAATGAGTGCAAAAATAACCGAAACAAAAGTAATCGGCACAGTATAAGCTTCAACCGGTAGCATAATGACTATAAGTGGGATCATTGCGCCCAAAACAAATGATCCGGCAGAAGCAAACACGGAGCTCCAGGGATTAGTTAAGTTTTTTGGGTCAATATGTAAATCGACATCAGCGTGTGTAGCAAAGGCATCAAAGTCAGTCAGTTCGTTAGCAACGGCATTTGCCATTTTGGGATCCATACCGTCAGCTTCATAGGCCGTAACTAAATCTGCTAATTCTTCTTGCGGATAATTGATTAAATCTTGCTTTTCTTTTGCAAGTAATGCCTCTTCCGTGTCTCTCTGGGTACTAACCGATACATATTCGCCAGCCGCTATCGATAACGCTCCAGCGGCAATACCAGCTAGACCGGCGGTCAAGACAGCGGCTTTCGACTGGGTCGCTCCAGCTACGCCGATGACCAAACCGGCAATTGATATGATGCCATCATTAGAACCCAGGACAGCCGCCCGCAGCCAATCAGACTTATGATTTTTATTAAATACATTGGGCTTATACTGTTTTTTTGTAATTATATGCGTACTCATAATAATGATTAATTAGGATAATTTAAAATACAAGATGAAGATTTATACCAAGTAGTAAAAGCGGCCACAATACGACGGCTAGCAGTGCTGATAGTATTTGAGGAATAGAGCTTAGGCTAACGAGATAACCTTGATTACTGGCAATAACTACTCCAACTATAATATATATAACACTGCCTAAAGATAAACGTCCCATAAGCCACCTTCCTTATTAGGGTTTATTCATAGTTAATTATGCTTTAAAACTACCTAAATATCAATGCCCGTCAACATTAGATATGAGTCCAACAGGACGTAGGTAGTGACATAAACATCGTTTTATGATATAATAACCTACGAGCAAATTGCTAGTCATAACGGTATCTACCTACAAGGGGTGAAGACATCACTACTTACGCAGATAGAGCAATCGAGATCAAACCTGGTGTACTCATGAGGTCGGCCACGTTTGGCCTAACCAAAGTGGGGACGCTAGAAATCGACGAAAGTCGATCAACCGCAACGTACGTTGTTCTGGAGACCAAATTGACGTGCCCTCGTGATGGCGAGAAGTCCACAGGAGGGTACGGAATAGGCTTGCTTGTAACAGCTCGCCGTATGTTGAACGAAAGTTCGCCATACCAGGGTCAGGACAACGGCGAGGTAATAACGTTCCGCATGAGCGGACCGTTCGAAAACCTTGTCGTTCGCGATGAGATTTTGGTTGTGGGGTTCAGAAACCTCGCAATCCACCGTTAAGGCCAGCAATAAAGCCAACCGGGTCTGCGAGGACTAAAAGCCTCGCAGACCCATTTAATTTTGATATTACCATACAGACATACCCATACGTAAATTTTATGATAAAATGCAGCTAAATGATTAAAAAAATTGATCGATTCATTGATGATATACATGCAGCAACGTCCTTAGCTCTTGTTTACAATAACGATAGCTGACGTGAGCGCCAACAAAGAATTAATCTTATTGAATATTTACCAAGGAGAGTAAGGACCCTAGCCATTCACGGTATTGTGATGAGTAGCCCATAAATTATCTACAAAAGCCTGGTCAGGCCATATGAAAGTCGAGGTTTTGAAGTACTTGGTATTGGTCGTAGCTCTACAGTTCTGCGAATGGGCGATACTGCAATAAAGCTTATGCGCGCCACTGCGAACCTATCCGCACCCAAAAAAATAGAGGCCATCGAAAAGCTCAAAAAAAATCAATCAATATTAATGAGCTATATCTCGGATTACTCGATAGAACAGGACTTCGAAATTTCAAAACACCCGATCAAATCAAAAGACATAATCACCGCTAAGCAGCCTATTGTTGAAGACTATAGTCCAATCCAACTTAATAATAGCAATGTCTTGTCGAATTTAAATTTACGACAAAAGAATGAACTCGGTTGTTTTGTAGACAGTGCCCTAGAAATGTCTAACGATACCGGGTGGGTGTTTGACGTGCTAGGAGCTAGCAATTTAGGTTTTACTGATAACGGAAAAAGGCTCGTGCTAGTAGACACTATACCGAGTAGGGTGAATAGAATAAACGACCCATCAGTAAGATACCTTGAGGCATTGGCGTCAGAAATAAATCCAGTTATCTTTTCTACCCTAAAATTAAACGTGCATTTGGAAAAATAACATAATTCTGTAATAATACGTTTTATTAAATTTGCAAAATTCTCAAAACATTGCAAAGTTATATTAGTCTATGTTATAATTAAGGTATAAGTGATTGGATAAACTATACCGTTAAAATATTTTGTTCTTAGCAAGATTTTTGCACCAAACGCAGTTTATACTAACATCACGGATTGATAATAAAATAAATAAGGTGGAAAAATGGTCAATAATAAACCTGCTCTTTCAAACATGTCTAAAATTGATATTAATATTCAAATTGTGAGATCGAGCAAGGTCAAACTAAGTTCAATGAGCCAAGTTTCGGCCCTGGCTATTCTTGAAGTACTTCAAAAAAATTATACTAATGCCGGTATTACAATCGTTGATAATCCCGAAGATCTACAGACTTTAGTTGGTCAAAAACCGGATCTTATTTTTCTCGGTATGCAATACGTAATGGACGATGATAACATGTCCAAGATTTGGATTTCGGACTTCCTTGAGGCACACGGCATCGCCTATACTGGTTCAAAACAGTGCGCTCACGTGCTAGGACTAAAAAAACATAAGGCTAAGAAGGCTATGGTTGAGGCTGGCGTCCAGACCTCACCTTACTTAGTCGTTAAATGCAACGATGGACCAGTTCAATCGCTTGAAGGCATGGTATTTCCCATGTTCGTTAAGCCAACTAGCGAAGGCGGCGGTGCCGGCATCGATAATGACTCCGTCGTAAACAATATTGAAGAGTTAAGGTTAAAAATTAAATCATTGGCTCGCAATGACTGGGCCGACTCGTTAGTAGAACAGTATCTCACTGGACGTGAATTCAGTGTAGCCGTGATTAAAGATAAAAAATCTAATGAACTAATAGCCATGCCAATAGAATTAATCACACAACCTGACAAAAACGGCATTAGTATATTAAGTCGCAATGTTAAGTCGTCAAATGAGGAAAGCGTCCTAGAGGTCACAAATACAGAAATTTACTCCAAGCTATCATCGCTAGCTATCGAGGCCTTTCATGCGTTGGGCGCCCGCGACTACGGACGAATTGACATACGGATGGATAATAACGGCGTACCGCATTTTCTTGAAGCCAACTTGATACCTAGCCTAATTAAGGGTTATGGTTCATTTCCAAAAGCGTGTCTATTGAATCAAGAAATTGAATATGAACCGATGATTCTGCGTATTGTAAATTTAGCCGCATCAAGAATATAAAATTAAACACAAAAATCCGACCTAGTAGGTCGGGTCGATGTGCATCATTAAACTCAAAATTATTTCTGAGATTTAAGTTTTTTCTTTAGAATGCGCTTGCGGGCTGCGCCATGCCAATTCTTGTGTTTAGCCATAATCAATCGTCCAATCGTTTTATATCTATACAATCATACCACGTCTAAGGATATAAGTCTGGATTATTGCTCACATTATTATATAATTTATATCAAAAATCAATTTATTATCAAGCCACAATTAGAACACTAGCCCCGCGTAAGACGCAGAGCTAATGCTCGATGCGTTATTGCGCGAGGCTGGACGTCAGAAGTCATATGGCATGGCGGTCAGTGAGATGATGTTTTCCTCGATCACTTGGTCCGTTGATCCCATGTACATTGTCTTACCGAAGATGCGCATGAGGTCATGCAGATGGAACCTAGTCCAGCCTTGCGTGGTTTCGTACAACTTCGATATGGCGCTGTCGACATTCTTGTCGCGCTCAGTCTTATTGACCATGTTGCGGTACGCCTCTTCGACATCCTCACGCAACACCTGTTCACCGAAAGTTGTGAGCCTAACCCAAACGTGATCGTTAACGTTCACTGACGCCTTCATAGCTATCATCTCCAAATACTCAGAGGGATGTACTTCTTGCGTTTATATACGATACCACAATATAGATATATTGTAAATATAATGTGTGCGTCCAGTGAGTATCTTATTGAATTTCAGTCTGTTATATACGCCGCGACACCTATAAGCTCGTCGACATATGGGGAGGGTATTGTTCTAGCGAAATCCTTATACAATATTTCATCATATCTCTCAATAAAATCTATCGTAAAACCGACCTGTTCAATATACCGCTCGATAGACTCTTCGCTATGAAAGAAACGTCTAATTTTGAACTTATTGCCGAGTTCATCCGTCTCTTCATATGATGTCATATGCGATTCATGATCGTAGCTTGCTCCGACTTGTGTCGCTTGATGACATTGATTAGATCGGACGACAATAAATATTTTACCGTTTGTCTTTAGCATTCGGTAGATTTCCGCCAGAGCCACGATCAACTTTTTTTCGGATAAATAGTGTAGTACTAATCTCGCATAAATATAATCAAAAGTCCCGTTTTTATATGGTAATGGTTTCGTTATATCCTCAATTTTTATTTCAACTCTGCCATCAAGACTATTGTTTAAAATATTTATTCTAGCAGACTTGGCACCTTCGAGGTCTAAAGTAGTTGCAACAACTTTAGTCCTTAGATTTTTCTTGACCATTTTCATTTCAGCAAGACCACCCGTCGATACACCGACGCTGTAAACTAATAGGTCATTGATGTTGAGTATTTCTATTCCGCGATCTTCACTGATAGAGGGGCTTGTGTTCATAAGCTAAGTATAGCAATATAATTAATCAAAATAATAATATAAACAGTGTTCGGTTCATGTTTACCGCGGTAAAAAAACACCTGGATTGAAGTATATCAGTGCATCCGAGTTTTACTCTTTAATATCATACAAAGATTCCATCTGAACTATCAATACCTAAAGGTGACTCGAATGAAGCGCGGAATGGTATTGTGACATAAAAATGATATAGTATTTAATATGTCTAGCCAACGCAAGAAATACGGATATTATCACGGGCGTTTTCAGCCTTTTCACAATGGCCACTTTTCTATGGTCAAGCTAATGTTAGAAAATCATGATGAGGTAATTATCGGACTTAGCAATCCATTTCGCGTTCCAACGAAAACTAATGATGCAAAATTAAGTTCAGCATTATCTACCGAAGGCACTCGCAACCCATTGAATAATCCATGGCCATATTGGCAGCGAGTTCTCATGATACGATGGTCATTAGAGGATGCCGGATACGACCCAGGGCGCGTTATCATCGTACCTAACCTGATCGCTAGTGGCTTTGATGAACGCGAAACACTATTTCCAAAAGAAGACACAACAATGTACACCATGCCAAGTGGTCAGCACAATAAACTAATCCTGGAGAGCGACCAAAACAAGGGCTGGGATGTCGTAGTGATTGATCCAGCAGGAAGAACAATCAGCGGAACAAAGATGAGAGAAATGCTCGAAACTGACAATCCCGATTGGGAATTGTGCGTCCCGGCAGGTACAGCTAAGGTTATCAAGAAATACGGACTAGATATAAAATTATAGTTTTATTCAGACAGCCTTAATAGTCGAGATTACTGGTGGATTCGATTCCTCAAAACTAGGCTATCAAAGGTTGGTATTGATGAATCGACTAAGTGCAACTAGGTCTTCTTTTGTATGATCATAGTAATATGATTTTATTCCGACAGATTCTGCGCTCTTGACAGCTTCAGCATTATGTTCAAAATAAATAACTTCGTCCGAACCTAGGTTTAGGTGCCCAAGCAGGGCCTCAAAATAGGCTGGGTCTGTTTTGTCTGGGTTGTGCTTGAGAGTAAACACTTCGTATGGAGATTCGCTTAAATTAAACTTCTCGAACTCTTCATCATTCGCGCCAGTTAGAACTATTTTTCGGTTCGGATATGTTTCGAGTAACTCGCACATTGCCTGAAATACTGTTCCGTTTCTAAGAATCAGCCCATCGATTGCATCTACTAAAATTGTTTTCATAACGACAATTATATCATTTATTTTAAATAAGAGATTTGGGGTATATTTTAATGAAGTATTAGTAGTTGCTTGGTGATATCGCTGAACTCATCATACTTAAATATCGCAGTTGCGATGCCGTTATAGAAATCTTTATATTCAATATTGTTTCTCATAATTACGTATATCGGTTTATTCAATGAATATGCCATTCCAGCCTCGACTAAGCGACCTCCGCCCGGAGAATCGCTTACATCAATCAAAAGGGCATCGCATTCGATTAAATTACTGAGTGCGGCTTCCCATAACTCTTTTTGATTTTTGAAAAAATTAGGCTGATAATTTTCTACGTCGCGGATAAAATTAAAATCTTTCATCCCGGCATCTCTTACGGCAGCGCACAATTTATCTATATCATCCTTATTATCGATTGAGCCTTTGAATCTGGAGGTTATGTAAATTTTCATGAAAACCTTTTTTTCGTGTGCGATATAAACGAGAAAGAGATAATCGAGATGGCCGCAATCGCAAGCAACATATAGGTAGCTAGTGATAGGCTATAGTCATTCGCTATAATTGTGAATAATAGACTTCCGGGAATAAGAATAATGCGCGCAAGCGTACTGACTACCGACGCTGATCCAGCCCTTAATCGTGATGGTAACTCATCGTGCATCTTTTTGGCGAGAATCACACTCAAGGCCACAAGACATATTGCCAATACGAATTGTATAACTAGTACAAGCCAGTAGTTGCGTACGAATATCAGGCATATTATCGAAAATAATACCGTCGTCATTATAATTATAGTTGCAGATTTTGATTTGATCTTATCAGCCAGCAAGCCGCCAGTAATCCAACTTGAGAACACCGCAGCGCTAAATAGTCCGTAAAGTACTAATGGGGCGGCAACGGCAATAAACCACAGTTGGCCAAATTCGAAAACTGTTTCCTGAAGAACCCCGAAACCTACAGTCGCAATAACGACTGGTAATAAAATTGGAGCCTTTAGTACTGCAGCGAATGTCTGCCGGATGTGTTTAAAAACAGGTTCAGATACTTCGGCCTTATGAAGTTGGGGTTCGCGAAATCTCAATAGGAAGAAAAATGCGATTAGGATAAATGGCAGCGACACAATATACGTTTCACGCATTCCGAACGCACCCGCTATAAGTCCGCCGTTAAGCGCCCCGACGACAAACGAAACTCCCTCGACGGCTTTAAATCGTCCTAAATAATGCCCGAACTTCTTACTATCGCCATATTCCTCAACGGTGGTGTCATATATAACCGAGTCATAAGTTCCAGAGTACAAAGCGGCGTATATACCCCAAAAGATTGAGCTTATTATATAAACCGGCTCGTTGAAGCTAAAGGCGGCAATAATGCCGCTGATTAGCAGTGCAGAGCAGCCAAGAATCATAACGCCCTTACGGCTCCATCTATCCGCCAGTACGCCAGATGGCGTTTCGATCGCAAGCATAACGATACTCATAATAGCCACCATAACACCGATAGACGCCGTGTTAAAGCCTATATCAATCATGAATAATTTCTCGATTGCATACCAAAAGGGTACACCTTGCAAAAAAGCGGCTATATAGAGGGGCAGCAGCCGACGGTTCATCGGACTAAGTTTCGATATAAACATTAATTATATTCTAGCAGACAACAACGGAATGTTACGACGGAGTCCATGTAAAAGTTAACCTTGGCGCTGACATATTATTCTGAACGCCCCATCTATCGTAGTCGGCATTTCCATAATCGGATTTCCAATCAATTTTACAAGTTGTGCCTTTATTCAAATTAGCATAGGTCGTTAAGTTAGCTCCGTTATACGAAGATATATAGTTTTCTGCCGCTGTCGTATAAAGGGTGGTGAAAGGCGTAATTCCTTGTCTGATATATTTTTGCACTCCGCTTGTTCCACCGGTACCGCTATAGTTCCAAGCTAGGGTGACATTACTTATCGTACCATTCGAATAAGCCGCTAAATTAAATGTCGAAGTAAGCTCTAGTGAGTAGTTATCCCATAGATCGCCGTCATATTCGGCGCCCCATGACGGCGTACCGGTCCACGGATTATTGCCCAAAAACGCAGTTCCGTTAACGGTCACACTGACGGACCCAGGAGTAATCGGCCCCATGGACCCGCTGGTTACACTGCCAGAATAATTGCCAGTGCCAGTTACTGTAACTTTTAAGTACTTCGCTGCATCACCTGGAACAAGAGTATAGCCGTTAGAGGTCGCACCTGAGATGTCGGAATAAGTACCATCCGATGAAGCCGCGCTTTGCCATTGATAAGTTACGGTTGAACCCGCTGGGCTGACTGAACTAGCCGTTAGGACCGACCCAGTCTGCGCAGTGCCAGTTATAGCCCCGATAGATGTAATTAGGGTTGTAGTTGGAGCTAGTTTGGGTATCGAGGACGTGTTGTCGACACGATACTTAGTCGTGCCATTGGAGACATCTAAAACAAAGGTATTATACGGACTAAGAGAGGAATAGTTATATTGATTAACGGGGTTTGGATTAACGCATATCTTGTGGCTGTCAGTGTTCGGACAGTCATCGATAGCGGTCGGGTAAGTACCATTATCAGCGTAAAATATAGCAACTTTGTTAGCCGCTTGGCTAATATCAGCTTTAATATTAGCGGCAGTGGCCTGTTGACTGATGCCGAAGTAAGAAACCATAGTAATAGACGCTAGAATGCCAATCACAACGATAACTACCAAAAGTTCAACGATCGTAAAGCCTAAGTTTTTTTGTTTATTTTTAAACATTTGAATTATTCAACTTTACCACTTAGATTTTTAGTATATATCATCTTTAATATTAACATAGGCTCAATAAATTATTTAATTATTAGACATATGGAGAGGGCAGGTGGGGGGTATCGCTTCGCTCCTCTGCTTGCTAGAAAAAATACCTTTAAACAAGAGTTATATTTTGTTTAATTAGAGCAGGCGGAATAAAAGATTGAATGACGATTGGGTTAGACTCGGTATTGGTCCGCTTGAACCCAGCTGGCTCATCGCTCGCAAAGGCCGCAATTGACGCCCGCGCGAGACCATAATCTGCAAAGTGAGGCGCTAAATCAAATGGTCGCCTTAATTTTTCTTGAGTAGTTGGTGGCGCTCCGACTGCAAAATTTTTAATATCAGCCCAGTCTATATCTGCGAAGAAACGTTGTGTAGCTATGCGGGCGTCCTGATAGTTTCGAACGTCCATTAGGCTTGTTTTTTCAGCGTTCATAACATCTTTTTCATCCCAGACTCCTCGCGCAATACTCATACAAATTTCATTGACTTGTTGGCGGACTGCCGAACGGCATAAATATAACATCGCATAAAAGTCACCTTTAATGTAAAGATGCCGTATCTCCATTGCGATGTCGTTCATGGTTTCCTCAGAAGGAAGTTGAACTTCTTTATGTAAAAATGATTCTAATTTACCTAGCGATGCAGCTGCCCTAAAATGACGTAGGCGTGCTTTTATGTGGTCAGACATATCGGTGCGACCCATATGCATAAAAAAGGCATCTTGTGCAATTTCGACATCCTCCGCAGCCACCCGACGGTTCATAACACTATCTGTTGCTTGATTTTGGATGTCGTGCATACCGACGCTTCTCTTTACATCAACAAGCATCAACGAAGCCTTTACCCAATCTTTTCTATCTATCCCGCGGCTGCTCAGAGTGTGTCGCACCTGAGGTATTTGGTCTCCATCAAATATTTGATACAATAATTGTTCGTCATAAGTCAGACCACCAAACTCCGCCTCTACGATCTCAATAGGATAAGGTCGATACCTAGCGCCAACAATCATCTTGTCTTCATGCTGCCACATATTTTGCATAGAGTCAGTAAAACGATATACATCTGCATCAGTTAAGAAGATACGGTCAATACCGCGTTGGGCAGCATCATTAACAATGTCGTCCATTGCTCGGGCTTGGCTTAGTTTTGCGCTATGGATAATCTCAACCTCAGCGTTAAGTTGGCTCGATGCAACGCTCAATCCAGATTCAATACCAGCTGCAGTATCGGGGCCATTAACCTGCACAACAACTGATGCATCAATGGCGAGTTTTGACAGGCACTGATCGATATTGTGCAAAGTGACGTCAAGACATTCCTGGCCTTCTTTTTCGAAAAATGGTACACCGACGAGAGTACGCTCAGACATTACTAGCGACCCTCGACAACACGTAAAAGTGCGATGTCTAATACTCGATTCGCATCAGCTCCTAGTGGCATCTGTGGATGATGTTGAATAGAAAAGCCAACGGCATCAATGTCATGTTGAGCATCGATAAGATAGGCAAAGTGATCGATATCAGTCTGTCGAACTTGTCGTTTTTGGTTTAGGGCAATGCCAGAAATACGCAATGCCCACGTTGCAATCGCAAACTCGAGTGACTTTACTCTAAATTCGTAGGCTTCATTTTTCGAACCATTAAACCCTGCAGCTTTAAGGACCGTAGGGACTATTACTGTATGTTGAGATTCTTCACTAGACAAAACGAAGTCAGTACCGTTAGCGTGTTCGAAAACATCGTTATACTCAACGAATTGAAGCTCTATCTCACTTGTCCTACTACCATGATCATAGCTATATTCAAGTCGACTGTCTGTTTGAAGTGTTTTCAAAAGCTTACTGTTCGAATCGAGGAGTAAAGCAACGCGCCCGATAGATTCTTGGATACTGTCAGTGAAAATATTAGCGTCAATATCATTATGCTCAACCTCGACGCCAGTGAGAATATCGATAGAGTAGCTACCGGTCAAAATAAAATTATCACTGTTGATATCGTTAATTTTATCTGCAACATTGGCGGCAATTTGCAGGTCAGACTCTCTTGGCAATAAATTCTTCGTCATCACAATATTAGTCTTCAAATAATACATTTCTGGTTAAAATATCGAGCGACATAGGTAAGAGCACAAGTTCAAGTGCTTCGGAAGCTGCAAAAAGATGAAGGTCTTCAACGCGAGTTTCGTCACTATCCGAGAAATTATCAAGTCCAGGATATGTAGCCTTAAAAATGTGAACTTGGGCAATAATTTTTTCATTTTCGAAGTCAAAAGACTCCATAAATTGTAAATCATCAGAATCTTCGTTTAAGTTGTAGCCAATTTCTTCCGAAACTTCTCTTATAATTGCTTGAAGAGCAGTTTCTCCAGGTTCTATCCCACCACCAATAAATTCCCACATTTCAGATTCGGCATCAGCACGACGATTGAGAAGAATTCTTTCGTCGCCATCAACAAACGCAATTAAAGCAACGTTCATGGTCTTTTTTGCATTTTTCATTCTTGTACTATACAATATAAAATATAATTCTACAAGTAATGAGGCGTGATGGCAAAAATCATAGTAGTAAACGGCTACGCAGGTTCTGGTAAATCGAGCCATTGTATGCGCTTATCCCAAGAGGGGTACTCCGGCATGCCCGTTCAGCACATATCTGCCGGTAATCTACTCAGAGGCATTCGAACGGGTATTTCAACCTCAGTCTACTCAGATATTATCAACAGCCGGGACGCCCCTTCGCCTTTACCTGATGGTATTGTGGGTGGTGCAATCCTTGAATCTATAGAAGAATGCGGGAATGCTACACCACTCGTCTTAATCGATGGGTATCCGCGTCATCCTAATGCAGTTGAGTCATTTCGATACGAGTTAAAAGATAAGTCGCATCTCCTACTGGGTACTATTGCTCTTCAAGTATCCATGGATACGAGCATCACGCGAATATTGAAACGCGGCGAAAGGGCGGGTGAAAAAATTAAAGCCCATACGCTTGAAGAATTTGCAATTCAGAGATATGACCTTGATCAAAGAACGACGAACATTTCAATTGACGCACTCTCACGATTTGCGCCAGTGGAAATAATGGACGCAAGTGGCGAGATTAATTCTGTTTATTCAGTCTTTAAGCGTTCCATAAACAATCTATTGTTGCATTATTCAAGTATCGAGTGACGCTAAGACGGAACGCTTGTAATTCGCGTAAATATTAGCCGTAATCTTACATCAAAAAAAATACGATAACCTATACTGAAGATGCCGTCTTAAGCGAGCGAATGTAGCGCTAACCTAAAGCCTAGTTATAGAAAAAATCCTAGGATTAAAAACATAGGACTTTTTTTCTATGGCTGAGCATGTCGGTCTAGTACGAAAGTGAGACAAATGAGACACATTAAAGCCTACACATGTCCATTACTTGTATTTTACTTTTGCAGTATTTAATGGTATAATTTGTCAATTATGCATTCTAATCCAACAGAGGCGGTTAAGTAATGCCGATCGACGACGTATCGGTTATTAAGGGCGAGAAGTATGCTTACTGTTGCGTTGACAATTTAAGTGAACAACTCAAAGAAATTATCAGAGATGAGTTGAACATAATTTGTTACGGCAAGCGTCGCGTTGAAGGTGACGACCTGTCATTTTATTCATACAAAGAAACTATTAAAGAGTTTCTTGTCCGCTACGAACGAAAAACACCAAAGATTCAAGTCGGAATGATTGGAGAACTCTTAACTCACATCCTAATAGCTCGTGTATTTCCAAAGCTTGAAGCAATTAGCATCTACTTCAATAAGGAAGAGAGGAGTATCAAGAAGGGCTTTGACCTGAACTATCTCGGCGAGGATAAAAAGAGCATATGGTACGGCGAGGTAAAGTCGGGTGAACTCCAGCTCCAAACTGTCGATGCAAAAAATGTTAGCCTGCTAAAGAAAGCAACGAGCGACCTAAGCGATAAACTTCGCAGCGGTCGCCGAAGTCTTTGGGAGAGTGCGATTATCGATGTGGCACTTTCAATTGCTGCGAATAAAGAGAAAAGTGTAGCAGATATTCTTAAGAACGACTTAATGGCACTGCAGCAGCAGCAAAGCATTGCACGCAATGGAGTACTTGTTTCTGTTCTATTTCATGACACGGGTAGTAAAGTAAGTCACAAAACCATCGAAGCCATTACTGAAGAGACTTTAGCTGTTGCAGAGTTCTCGGATATAATATTATTTTCGATTCAGAAATCTACTTTTGCTAAGGTGGTTGATTTCTTGAAAGAAGAAGCTCAAGATGACTAAAAAACTTGATGATATAACCCTAAGCCAAGTTAGACGAAGCCTTACTGATTCTTTATTTATAGCCTCCTACCGCAAGCTAATCACAGATCAGCCACTAGACGAGCATGAGCTTACTCATTTGCTGCGTCTTGGCGTAATATTTCTCAATTCAAAAGATAAAAGCGTAGAAAAACTTGGCTATAGTTTAATACTGCGTTACAGCAATAGATACAGCGATTACGAGCCACTTTACGACATTTCTTTAAGTCGGGACTATATGCCGATCATAGGTTTTATCGAAGCAAAGCAGAATCGAGACATTTCTACAGACAATACCTTCTCTAATGAATATCTATCATCATACAAAGAAAACTTTCGAGTAAATAATGCCGGCCAGTATACTTATCGATCAAGAGGGCAGCTGACCTTAAGTCAGTTTGCAAAAACCAACGGAAATATTGCTGTCGTAGCACCTACTTCATATGGAAAATCAGAAATGCTCATAGAAAAGGTAAAAGTAAATCTAGATCAAAAGATTTGCATCCTCGTGCCAACGAAAGCTCTTCTTGCTCAAACGAAGAGGCTGCTCCTAAGCGATCCAGAGATCAAGCGAGCACGCCCACACATAATTACGCACCCAGACATGTACCGAGATGCAAATTCATTAGTTGCAGTGTTAACCCAAGAACGTCTACTTCGGCTCCTAAAGAAAAATCCAGCGGCACTCATCGATCGCATTCTCGTCGATGAAGCTCACAATATACTTGGTGACGACGAACGCGCACAGTTACTCGCACAGGTGCTACTTATTTCTCAGAGACGTAATGAAAGTATGGATATAAGTTTCTTCACTCCATTTCTCGCAGACACCAACAGTGTCGACGTCATAAACAGGAACGTAGAAACTCGTGGTAAAACGGTCGAAGAGTTTATGAAAATTGAAAAACTATATTACACGAGACTAGGAACAAAGAAGTTATTTCTATATGACCAATTTCTAAACTTATCGTTTAAAGCTAGCGACCTCACGACAAGTGACGAACTAGAGTTTGTCATTAATCATAAGGCTTCAAAAAACATTGTCTATCTGAATCGGCCTCAACAAGTTGAACGCTCCGCATTAAAGATCGCAGATCAAAGGGATATAGTGATTAGCGACAGGATTACGATAGCCGCAGAGGCGGTCGGAAAGCTCATACATCCCGAATACAATATCATCGAATGTATGCAGAGGGGTATCCTCTATCACCACGGAGGACTACCAGAAGTAATTCGCTCATATGTCGAAGATCTATTTAGTAAATACGAGGAGTTCGATTTTCTACTTACTACTTCGACTCTACTAGAGGGTGTTAATACACCCGCGGAAAAAATGTTTATACTCAACCCATACAAGGGTCGAAGTCATCTAACACCTTCCCAGTTTAAAAATCTTATTGGTAGGATATGTCGTTTTAGAGAAGTCTTCGATCCGGAGACCGGCGACCTAAACATGCTAGAGCCAAAAATTTATGTCTTAGACGGTAGCTCCAGCGCTGCAAATTTTTCACCCCTTTCGTTTTATCAAAAACTAGCTAGTTCAAGCATTGTCATCAAGGACAAGGTCGAGAATCCACTACTGACACACTCTCCTCGAAGCGCCAAAACAGACGAAGCGCTCCAATATCTAGAGAATGTTGAACCCGGCTCATCGGGCCTTACTACTTTTTCTCTTGCGGAGACAGCGATAGGACGCTTGTGCTACTCAAACAGTATCCACGACTTTGATATTCTACGCTCGGAGACTGTCATAAATCATAATTTGCTACAATTTAACTCGGTTAACCCACTAAAGATTAGTAACGCGCTGAAATTAGTAGAAGCAATCTGCAGAATATTCTTTACTGACGTCGACCTATCGCGTAACGAAAGCTTACAGCGACTCTATACATACCCAGGAGCCCAAAGATTCTATGGCATGTTTATTGAATGGCGAACTCAAGGAAGATCTTATGGTGAAATGATTGCACGATTCTTGCATCATTGGTCGGGCCTCGGTAACCAGACTATTTACATTGGGACAAAATGGGGAGATGAAGGCTTCATGAACAGTATGGTCGATCTTAACAGTAAGTCTCATACCCAAAAAGTAAATCTTGCAGTTGCGAAGATCAAGGAGGACCAGGATTTTATAGAATTCAAGCTGATGTCTTACGTTGAGATACTTAACGATCTTAAATTAATTGAAGTTAATTTTTACGACCAAGTTAAATTTGGAACGTCAGACAAAAATATGATCTGCATGCTAAAAAACGGATTTTCTTTTGAACTATCAAAACTACTCGTCACCAGTTACTTAGACCTATTAGATTTAGATATTGAAAACGATCTAGCTACGTATGGCCCAGAGCTTATTGCAGAATTAGAAGAAAATATGGCAAATGAAGTCCTGATATTTGAAGCGTCGAGTTATCTATAAGATAATCGTCTCGCCACCTTTGCCTTTCAAGGTACGCGGGGCGTTCTTTGTTTCAATCACGTCAGCTCTTTGCCGAGGCTTCAACTTCCTAGTGTTCATCACTAGCTGCTTCAGGTCTTCTTCGCGCTCATAGGCACGTATACGCCCGTTCAGGTAGCCAAGTCGATAAGAGACTCCATCGCTCATTAAACGCCAGTTGGTATCTTCGAGTGCTTTCCTTACCAGCTTCTCAAGTACCTTTTTGCTATCGTAGTCGCTGCGGTCAGATTTAGTATCGAGGCAATTAAAGCCAACAAAGACATCCTTGCCGATTTCGGGTTTGTCGAGGCTGAACTCAATATAGCCAGTTTTCTCAAGCACCGGCTGCAATAGCGGAACTATCTCGGCAATCTTAGGCTTCTTCATCTCCTTTATAGCGTCGTAGATATGTTTATTGTCTTCTTTTTCCTTCATCTCTTTACCGAGGCGAATAAGATCCTCGAAGCGATACTTACCCTCACGGTGTTCTTTGAATATCTCCTCGTCCTGGAGACAGAAGATACGACGGTTTTCTTCGTAGTCTAGACCTTCAGGCTTTTCTTCGTGCTTCAGGTCAAGTTTATCTTTGTAGGTATGCTGACAATTTGGACACACGTAAGTGGTTGTAATTACTTCGCCACGGTGGTTACTCTTTTCTTCCATGACAGATTGGCATTTAGGGCACTTTATGTGGCGACGCTCCCATAGCGATCCGTCTTCCCAGCAGGCAGTGTTCTTTTCGCAGTGTGGGCATTTGAGCATGAAGAGCACATCGTCCTCCTCATGACCTTCATGATGCATAAGCATCTTATCGGTAATACGAAGCCCAGTTTTATCGCAATGCTCGCAGTGGGGCTCTGATGTGAGCCTAACAGATGATATTTGCTCATCCCGAGCTTCGTCTTCGGCCATCATAGCAAGAACCGCTTGTTCTCGCGCATTGTAACGATCCACTAGTTTATTGCCGACCATCATCATGTAGATATGGTTGAGGTGCCAAGTGTTGCGGTATTCATTCTCCTTGTTTTCTGGCATCTTGTCGAGCCACTTATCGCGAAAACCAAGAAAGGCTTTCATGTCGAGACGAGCGATATAGACAGTCGCACCATCGTAACGATCTTCATATTGTTCACGCTCTCTAAGATGCACAGACATTCGATTAGAATGGAATCTCGCTCAAATCAACCGGACGGTCATCATCTTGCGCCGGTGTGTTGTCGAAAGCTTCTACTTCTTCCTCAGCTTCGACATCTTCGCCATCATTAATTTCTTTTTCGATCGCTTGAAACTCATTTTCGATCTCGGCAAGACGAGCTTTCGAGTCTTTAATGAGGGTGGCAGCAGCTTTGACCTTCGTCAGCCCTTGCTCTACGTCGACCTCTCCTTGCTCATCGAACCAGCTAACAATTTCTTCAAGTTCGCTCAGTGATTCTGTTAAATTCTTTTGTTCAGCCATAATATTATTTTAACTCCTTTACTTCTGATATTAAATCGCCATCTGCAAGCCTCGTGCTCAGCTGATCACCAACTGCCACATCACTCAAATGACGAGCAAGTTTGCCATTAATATAAGAGAGGCTGTAGCCAAGACGCAGATTCCTAGCAGGATCATTAAAGCCGACTGAGCGCTCAAACTCCCTGAGGCGCTTGTCGCTGGCTTTAATGACCTGGGTTTGAGTTAACACAAGACGTTGCCCAGCGGCAGAAATCTGTTTCTTCACATCTTGTAGACTTGAACTGAGTACAGAACTCAGTTTCAACGGTGTCTTGTTTAAATGAGTTTTTTGAACCCTGAGTGTCGCACGCATTACACCCAATGCCGCCTGCAAGCCAGCATTCGCCGAACGCACTCGATCAGACAGACCACGGAAAAGCGAGGTGGCTTTTAAGGCAGCGCCAGAAATAGTACTGCGGGCATTCGATAATCTTTTCTCGTAGGTACGAACGACCGCGCCTGTAGTACTGTCAATAAAACGAGCTTTTTCTTGAATAGCAGATCGAAGCCGACCAAAAGTCTTGGATTCTGCTACATCGATCTGGCTACGCAAACCATCCCATTGACTATTAAGTGCTTCGGCAACAGCAGTTGGGGTTGAGGCTCCCATATCCGCAACTAATTGCGCTAGCGTCACGTCAACGTCGTGACCGATTCCGGTTAAAACAGGTACCTTGAGGCTTGCAATCGCGCGTACTACAGACTCGGTATTAAAAGCCTGGAGCGCCTCAATCGAACCTCCGCCGCGAATAATAATAAGCATTTCAATATCTTGTTTTGACATAGCTTTCATTGCTGCAAGTAAATCGTGTACAGCTTCTTTCCCCTCGACCTTTGAATCGCATGTTATTATCTTGTACCCATGACGGTCTAAGTTAGAGCTGAAGTCGTGTATCACAACACCAGAAGACATTGACGTGATAAGGCCAATTTTCTTCGGGAGAAGGGGCAAGGCACGCTTACGATCCTCGCCAAGAAGGCCTTCAGTTGAAAGTTTAGCTTTCAGCTCATCGAACGCGCGTTTAAGAGCTCCTTCGCCAGCATATTCGATAGTTGTTGTTCTAAAACTAAAACGGCCATACGGCGCATACACTTCAGGTACACCAGTAATGATAATTTCGTCACCAACTTTTAGGTTGATCCCATTAGCTTGATAGATATTAAGCCAAATTGAGCAGTCAAGCTTAGCGTCCTGCGTCTTGTCCTTGATAGTAAAATAGACACCTTTACCGGAGTTGTTAAAACTGGTCACTTCGCCCTTAATACGACCTGCCTGAACGGCAAGTGCCTTATTTAGCCCATACAAATACTGAGCAACACTCAGCGAGTTTAGTCCTAATTCTTTGGTATTAACCATTCTTGTTATTATACCTTGGTCTTGCGGCTGATCTTAATTACAGGCTCAACGCCAAGTTCACGAGCTTTCCGCGCCCACAATTCAATCTTCTGTTTCAAGATTAAGGATCGAGATTTCGTAATGGATTCTGGTTTTTTGGGTGTTGACTCATAGCCAAGCCATAAAGCGTATTGCTTGAAGTTAGGCAGCTTGTTAGTTTTCGCAGTCCTATTCCTAATTAACTCAAGTGTCGCAAACGCTTGATCGCACACATAACCTAGTTTTTGCGCTGGACCAAACTTCACCGCATATACGGTATCGCCTTTTTCAAGATCCCATGCCTCAACGGGTGTACCATTACCAAGTTTTATCTTTGAAAAATCACGGTCGGCGTTTATATAGCCCAGATCAGCCAAGGCCTTGGATGCATTGAAGTCTTTTTCTTCGCCAGATACATCTTCGAGTCCATCCTCAGGCTCTTCAACTTTAATGCCGGCAAGGTATTCATCCAAAAAGTCGAGATAGTCTTGATTGAAGCGCATCCACTTACCGTTACTCAGCACTACTCGCTCGTCACTGGCTATATAGTCGAGTGCTTCCTTAAGGCCTCGAGTAAATTTTTGGTGCCCTTCTTGTATATGGGTGATTTTGATACCTTGAATATCAGCACGATCAATTTTATTGTCCTTGATGAACTTACGAAGCTCAGTAATAGATAGCTGTTCTGTTTCTAGATCGCCTTCGTATTTTGAGCACCAAACACGATACTTTCCGTCATTCGGAAAAACAAAGTCAACTCCATACAAATCGTAGCTGTTATCAGTGAAGTCCGATGACTGGGCACCGCTAACTAGCTCTGTAACAAGCAAGTCGTCATACTTGGCCATCTCGGATTTTTCCGTAATGATCGTCGTACGAGGGAGCTTAAACAAGGCTTTATTTTTCATTTCTACCTCAAGCTTGCTAAGAAGAGAACCGATTTCCGACGGAACGATATCAAGCGTCAGCTGTGCGGACGACCCAAACTTTCCGTTCTTTCCAAAAATATCTTGCTTGTTTGCTCGAATTGCAGCTTGGAGGTAGTCGACAGATTCACCGCTTTCCACATCAAGTCGGGTATTGGCAGCGAAGCTCTTAATATCTTTCTTTCGCTTTCCAGCAAATCGCTTTGATGATGTCTGGCGAGTATCGAACTCGTTAGCAATGCGCTTCGCCAGTTCAATGCCAAAATCGTGGTCACAGAATTGGCGTAAATAGAAGTGGGATTTACCATAACTTATAGCATACGTTCGATTTTTTTGGGTGAAAAGATATACCGCAAAGTAATTTACGTTCTCTGGCTCAGGAACCATATCGAAGTACGAACTAAAGGTTTGTGCCCAATCGATTACACCAGGCTTTGGCTGCTCGGAATAAAAGAACTCGCCGTGCCAACCAGATTGGTCTTCTGAACGAATAATTGACATACCAATTGCAGCAAGCTTTTTTCGAAGCTCTGGCAAATCTTCTTTGCTTATTGAAAATATGTTTAATCGCACCTTATTTTTTCCCTAAATTTTAGTAATTATACCATAACCAACCTTATAAGTCTCGTGCGTGTCGCGCACTCGCCGTAACAACTTACGAGAATCGTCGAGACTGTGTATAACTCAATAAATCATTTGACACGTCAAATACCAGCCTGATACTATAGCCTCAGCAACCCATCACAGGTTGGTACATTTCACTAATCAGAGTTTGTAACGAGTACAGCAAGATGATTAAAAGGAGGCGAATCCTACTCTATAAAATGGGTAGTATTCGCGTTCAAACTCCTTAAATCATCACCGCTGTGCTCTTTTTATTTGCACCGGGGTGATTCTGACGGAAGGAGATACCATGTCAGAACACACACAACAACTTAACATTACAGAGGTCGATATCAACGACCTCAACCCAGCCACCTACAATCCGCGCAAGTGGTCCGAAGAAAAAACAAAACAACTCACAGATAGTATTCGCTCGTTCGGCCTAGTTGACCCAATCATCGTAAACAGCACAGAAAGTCGCAAAAATATTGTTATCGGCGGACATTTCCGCTTGAAGGTAGCGAAAGATCTTGGCTACACCAAAGTACCGGTTGTGTATATCGATATTGCCGACATCGAGCGTGAAAAGGAACTTAATCTTCGCCTTAATAAAAACCTCGGAGAGTGGGACTACGACTTGCTCGCCGAGTTCGATGAGACGCTCCTTGCTGGCATTGGTTTCGATACGACCGAGCTCGACGATATCTTCACTGGAGATAAGGACTCAGGCCAAGAATTCGACCTACAGCGTGAACTTGATAAACTCAATATCGAAACTATCGACGCAAAAGCTGGTGATATCTACCAACTCGGTAAATCACGTCTCATGGTTGGTGATTCAACCATCCCAGAAGACGTTGCGAAACTAATGAACGGCGAAAAGGCCGATATGTGCCTGACGGACCCGCCGTACATCGCTGACTATAAGGGTGGCATTCGTCACGGTAATCCGGTTACTACTAACGGGCCGAAGCGTAGTCGACGTTATCTCGAGACAGAAGAGATTCCAGACAACTTCACTGAATTATGGATGGCAAATATTGCCGCGGCCGCAAACGACAACTTCAGCATTATCGTGTACGAATCATGGAAGAATGTTCGTGCCATCTGGAACGAAATGGAAAACCATTTCACAGTGAAGAATATGCTTGTATGGCATATCCCACAGAAAAACGATGGTTATGCGGCCAAACACAAATTCTTCAACAAATACGACATTGCAATTGTTGGCAGTAAGGGCTCGGTTGTATTCAACGATGAAGGTGAAGGTGACGGGCTTCAAGAAACATACCGAACCGCATTGTTCGGCGTGAGCGGTAACCCATATTGGGAAGAGTATGGTGGTCCAGGAAAGCTTCGCCCAACAGACCATATCGAATTCAATACTGATGACCTCAAAAATACTGGTCAGGGTATCATCTTCGGCACCAAGCCGCTCGACATCCTTATTCCATATATTAAGGTGTTGACAAAGCGCGGCGACCTTATTGTTGAGCCGTTTTCTGGCAGCGGTAGCACCCTTATCGCAGCGACGCGCATGAATCGCCGTTGCTATGGCATGGAAAAGTCACCAGTATACGCTGAGGTTATTATGCAACGCTGGGAAAAAGAGACGGGCTTAAAACGCCAACTCCTTTCAAGGTATAACGATAACGAAGAACATACAGCGTAATAAAGACAGGGTCCTCAGGCTGCTTGAAGAGAACCCCAACCTCCTGCGAACCTGCAAGAAAGCAGGTATTGCAAGGAGCACGGTCTATCGATGGATCAGGGATGATGTTGATTTCTCCGACTCTATTCGACAGTCTCAGGAAATCGGACAAGACAATATGATTGACTATGCCGAGGCAAAGCTTGTAGAAAACGTGCAGAATAATCAACAAAAAGCTGTCGAATTCTACCTACGTCACAACAGCCCTAGGTATGCATCTAGCAGGAGTGAGGCACAGTATTCTGAAAAACGCACCATTGGAAGATTAGACTTCCTTCCGATGGGCGTAGACCAGGCTTATCTATCAGGTGAACTTGCGCTTTTAGAGCAGATACGACACCAAAAAGAAATTGATGATTTAATACTAGAAGTTTTAGGGTCTGCAAACGACCCTAACGAGCCTATTGGTACGGAAAAATTTGATCCATATCTTACTCAAGCGATCTTTAACAGATTCCCGGATGCCAAAGAAAAGTTCGCACAACAAATTACCGACTATCACAAGGCCAAAAAGACTGGCGCCGAAAGCTAGGCTTTCTCCCCGAGAGACGGTATAATCAAAATGTCTAGGAATTCAAGTAAGCGCTCAAACGCATACCCTTTGCGTATCGTGTCACGAAAGTGGCAGCTACGTAAAAAAGAGTCGACGCGAAAGCGTTTACTTGGTTCCTAGACAGTCCAGCGTGGCTGTCACTTTTGTATTCAGCGCCTGGTCAATCAATAACATTGGCTCAAGGAGGGCTACGATATGTCAAAAGACAAAAGCGATAAAAATTGGTTCGCACGTCATAAAGTATTAACCATTATTCTCGGTATCATCGTACTGATCATTATCGCCAGCGCGGCAGGTGGAAGTAAACCAACAGATATCGAAAATAGCACCAGTACTTCAACAACTGAGACAAGCACTGAACAACCAACGGAACCGGAGCGACCATCCGTACCGGCCGAATATAAATCAGCCTTAAGCCAAGCGGGTACATACGCCAACAGCATGCACCTCTCAAAGCAAGGTCTATATGACCAATTAGTCTCTGAATACGGCGGTAAGTTTTCTGCGGAGGCTGCACAATATGCGATCGATAATGTAAAAGCCGACTGGAACGCAAATGCACTCGCACAAGCAAAGACGTATCAGAATGATATGAACTTGTCACCAGCAGCAGTCCGCGACCAACTCGTATCGGCATACGGCGGAAAATTCACTGAAGCAGAGGCAGATTACGCTATAGCTAACCTAAATAAATAATTCGCAACAAAGATTAAAAGAGCCGCAGTAACGCGGCTCTTTTTTACTGAAGATATCCACTAGACTTCTTTGATACTTAACGGTATGTTGTTGTTAGCCATGCTGGACAATCATGAAAAAATACCCCTGAAGTACTGCCTCTACGCGCGCAAATCAAGCGAGTCTGATGAGCGCCAAGCAATGAGCATAGGCTCGCAAATCAAAGAGATGAAAGAGATGGCAACTCGCGAAGGTCTCGACATCGTCATAGTGAAGCAAGAAAGCTTCTCAGCAAAACAATCCGGCTATAGGCCGGTTTTTAACGAGGTCTTGCACGGCCTACGAAACGGCGAGTTCAACGCGATACTAACTTGGGCACCAGACAGACTATCGCGTAATGCTGGGGACCTCGGCTCACTCGTTGACCTGATGGACATGAACAAACTCCAACGCATCCGCACCTTCGGGCAAACCTTCAGCAATACGCCAAACGAGAAGTTCTTGCTCATGATTCTCTGCTCGCAAGCGAAGCTTGAGAATGACAATAGAGGTATCAACGTCAAACGTGGCATCCGAGCTAAGTGCGAGATGGGCTGGCGACCAGGCTCCGCGCCGATTGGCTACATCAACCGTTCCTTCGCTGGGGTGAAAGAAATCACGCTAGATATAGACCGTGCGCCGATTATTCGCGAGATGTTCGAGAGGTCTGGATTGTATCACCAAAGCGGACGGACCATAAAAGACTGGCTTGATAAATCAGGCTTTACGACAAAAGCCGGTGCAAATTTGTCACTGAGCCAAATATACAGAATACTCACAAACCCATTTTATTATGGCTACTTCAAATACCCAGAAGATGGTCCTCTCTATAAAGGCCTCCACAAACCCATAATTAGTAAAGAACTATTTAATATTGTCCGTGAACGAATAGCCGCCATCGTACCAGACGACAAAGCAGCGTGGGGCTCCAAGAAATTCCCATTCAAGCACCTCTTCTACTGCGGAGCGTGCGGATCACGACTCACCGTTGAGGAACACTTCAAGCTACTCAAGGATGGAACAAAACGGAGGCATGTATATTATCGCTGTACCAAATCGACCAAAGACCCGGACTGCAAGGAGCTATCAATCAAGGCTAGTGACATTACAGAACAGATCCTCACCATGACCGATCGCGGCGAGTTTGACGACATAGAGCCAACAGAGCGCCTGTTTAAGAAGATTGAAGACTACAAACGCGTCACAAGCCAGCTATTCAAAGATCATGGCATAGTGAGCAACGAGCGAGCGCACTTTAGAAACTATGCAAGCTATATACTTCGACAAGGAAGCATCAACGAACAAGACACTTTTATAAGAGGATTAAACGCTACATTATTCATAAAAGATCGAGTCATAAGTAGATGCATAGAACTCTCGTAATCCTTGTCACACTAACATTTTTAGTTAATGGTATTATAGACCCAATGGATACTTACAATAAATACCGAACCGAAATCGACCAAGCCGTAAGTTGGTTTTGGGAAACGCGCAATAGTCAGTCAGGGGCACAGCTAGTAAAAGACGCCGGAACCCGCGGAGCCGTTACAGGCGGCAAGCAACTTGATGCCTTTCTGGTATTACTAAAGAAGATTGCTATCGACCTTGGTGTGCCTGAAGAAAACATTCACCTAAAGGGCAATCAGTTACCTGGTTATTTTCGAGCCACTAAAGATTGGGATTTTATTATCTCAACACCTAATAAGCATTTGGTATGTTGTATCGAGCTTAAATCCCAGGTAGGCTCATTTGGCAACAATTTTAATAACCGTACAGAAGAAGCAATTGGAAGCGCAGTTGACCTGTGGACTGCTTACAGAGAAGGAGTATTCCCTCCACAGCAACAGCCGTGGGTTGGCTATATTCTGATGGTTGAAAAATCAGCAAAATCAACAGCACCTGTCAGTGTTAAAGAGCCTTTCTTTGAAACACTTCCAGAATTCAGGTCAGCCAGCTATCTTAAAAGGTACGAAATTTTGTGTCGTAAGCTGGTACTTGAACGACACTATACAGCCGCGAGTCTAATTGCAACCAGCAACGTCGATGGAAAAGTCGAATACGAATCAGCGGACAACGAAACTTCATTAGAATTATTCCTGAACTCTTTCGCAGGTCATATTCTAGGTAGGCTTTCAGAATTCAATGCCCACTAAAAATTATGCTTTAAGGCGCAACGGCATAGAGCACGGAACTGTTTATACAAGTAGGCTTGTAGTAGACTTTATGCTCGACCAATTAGGTTACGTCAGTAGTAAAAATCTTAGTGCTATTAAATTACTCGATCCAGCAGTAGGTAGTGGTGCATTTTTCTTAAATGCGCTTGAACGATTATTCGCTTCTTCCAAAGAATTCAAATTTGACTTTGTGAAATCATTAAGAAACCTCACTGCAGTTGAATTGGACCGGGATGTATCAGAAAATCTTAAAAACGTGCTCCAAGAGTATTTGACAGATAAAGAAATACTGATTGATATTAAGACACTAGAGCAAATGATCGTCACAAACGACTTTCTACTGACAGGGTCTGGTGAAATACACAATGAGTACGACATCATTATCGGCAACCCCCCATACATCAGACATGAACAAATTCCGGATGGTAAAAAGATACTATACAGAAACCTTTTTGAGACTTTCCGCCATCGGAGTGATATTTATATCGGCTTTTATGAAAAGGCTTTGAAGCTATTGTCTAAAAACGGACAACTAAGCTTCATATGCTCAAATAGATGGATGAAAACAAAATACGGACAGAACCTTCGCGACCTTATATCAACACATTATTCACTCGACGCAATTATCGATATTAACGACAAACAAGCCTTTGATCAGGACGTGGATGCATATGCGTCGATTACACTAATAAGTAATCAATTCAATGATGGCTTTTACCATTACGCTGCAATAGACAACATTAAGTCACTAAACATTCTAGACTACACCAAAGCCTCATCTAGTTATATCCGATCACCCGTAAATGGAAATTGGAATATTGGAGACGATAAATCATTCCATATCGCAGATCACTACACTTCAATTGAACAGCAGGGATATAAACTTGGCATCGGTGTTGCAAGTGGAGCGGATAAGATATTTATCGGAAAAGATCTACCAATTGAAGAAAGTCTCCTAGTGCCTATCATTACCGCAAGAGAAATCATGAATGGCAATATAACTTGGAAAGGTAGATACATATTCAACCCATATGCCGAATTGGGCGGTCTTGTAGACCTTAAGAAGTATCCGAAAGCAAAACAATACCTAGAAGAGCATTCCGATGTTCTCAGAGCACGACACACGGCAAAGAAAAGTAATGCAGCCTCATGGTATAAAACAATCGACAGAATTTATCCCGAATTAACAAAACAGCCAAAGCTATTAATACCTGATATGAAACGAGATGGTTTGTTTCCTATAGATGATGGTCGGTTTTATCCTCACCACAACATCTACTATATTACTCATTCTCATATTAAATATCTGAAGCTGCTCGGAGCATTCTTGATATCTGACTTCTGCAAGGAACAGATCAATTTAGTCAGCGTTAAGATGCGCGGCGGCTTCTCAAGATGGCAGAGTCAAAATTTGCGAAAGATACTTTTACCCGAGATAGTATTAATCGATAAACAAGTACAAGATTCTTTAATAACAGCATATGAAAGCAAAGACATATTGGCAGTAAATAAGCTGATCAACGAGATTACTCAGCAAAAATAATTAAATAAAAAGACCTGCACTGAAGTAGGTCTTTTTATTGTTGCTCCTGCAATAGCACGATTAGGGACATGGGTCACATTTCGCGCTGTCGCATCTGGCTGGGATGGAGGGATTCGAACCCCCGAATACTGGTACCAGAAACCAGCGCCTTACCACTTGGCCACATCCCAAAACATGGTTAATTATATCATGCGATAAGGTATACTGGATAGATGAGCAAAAAAACCCTTCCAATAGTTAAAGTAAAACTCGATAAAATTGTCGGGGGAGGGCAGTCACTTGGCACCCTAGAAGGTGGCCGTAAATTATTCGTATGGGGCGGGCTACCTGGCGAAATCGTAGAAGTCCAGACTACTAAAAAGAAATCAAAACTTTCCGAAGGCGTAGTCCTTGAAGTTATCGAGCCAAGTGAAGAGCGCATATCACCTCGAGATGATGGCAGTTATCTTTCAACTAGCCCCTGGCAAATTATGAGTTTTGAGGCCGAACAGCGATATAAGGCCGCGTTAATCGAAGAGGCATTTGAGCTACATGATATCGTCCTACCGGAAGTAATCGAGGTTTATTCCGACGATAAGCAATACGAATATCGTAACAAGATTGAATTTAGTTGGTGGTGGGACAAAGAGACCGATCAACTAGATCTAGCCTTCTTTAGGCGAGGCACTCATGGCAAAATACCAGTTGAAGGCACGAGTTTAGCCAATCCTAGTATCAATCGCGCCGCAATCGCACTGCGAAATTTGCTGCGCACAAAGCCAGACCTGAGAGCCTTTATGCTAAAAACAGTTTTGGTAAGATGTGACGCCGCCGGACACGTTGCGCTACAGCTGTATGTTAAAGAACAAGCCTTTGTCCAATTAACCGGACCCGAGCTAGAAGCTTTGAAGGAAACTGGTGGCATCATCGGATTTGAATTAATTTTCTCTAACCCACAAAGTCCCGCAAGCGTAATAACCGAACGCCTACAATCTTGGGGCACGACCAATCTGACTGATACGATTCTGGATGTTCCTTTTACTTATGCAGTTGAGGGTTTTTTCCAAATCAACGTTCCAGTTTATGAGCAAGCCCTACGCGATATGAAGCAATGGGTAACCGCCGATAAACCAGCCGTTGACCTATATAGTGGCGTTGGAACAATTGGCTTAACGATTGGCGGCGAAAATGTGACCCTAGTCGAAATCAATGAACATGCCGTTCGAGAGATGAAACGAAATATTACAGCCCTTGATCGCGAAAAAGCCGTGAAGGCAATTTTGGCTCCAAGTGAAAGCGCCCTGGAATATATAACTAAAAACTCGACTATCATTGTTGATCCGCCACGCGCCGGCCTACACGAGAATGTTATCAATAAATTATTGTCAGCTGCACCCGAGAGAATCATCTATCTGTCATGTAACCCAGTTACACAAGCTCGCGACGTTGCATTATTAGCCGAGAAGTATGGCATTAGATACCATAGAGGCTATAACTTCTTCCCCCGAACACCACATATTGAACACTTAGTTATACTTGATTTAAAAAAATAACACCACTTCTTTTAATATATCTATCACAATTGTAATCTGATAAGAACAAACGAAGTCTTATTTTAGTAAATAATAGATAAAATTCTGATTTAAATTTTATATAAATATCAAGCTTTAAAGATATATAGTATTTGCTTAGATTAAGTTGTTACTTTTACTTATTTTAACATTTTTTATTGCATTAATCAAGATGCTCATGCTACAATCAACTATCTATTATTATCTAAAAAGAAGTGGCGAAAATGAACATTAGATATACAGTCAAAAGTTCCGGTTTTACAATTATTGAACTTCTAGCCGTGATAGCTATTATTGGAATACTATCAACTATTGGAATTGTGTCGTTTTCTAAAATTCAGACTAGCACTCGCGATGCTCAGCGCAGTTCTAAAATAGAAGTTATTTCTCAGGCTCTTGAAAAATACTATAATACAAACGGCGAATATCCAAACTGTGCAGCCCTAATTGTTGCTCCAAGCGTAGTAACGTCTATCACGCTGAAGGGAATGGACCCAGATGCCCTAACGGCACCAAGCGACGCGATGGGGGCTAATTCAATTACTTGCTCTAGCTCTAACGATGACAACTTTGCATATCTCGGAGGAGGCGACCAGTACAAGCTTGAATATTTGAAAGAAAGTGATGGCAGCTCAGTAACGAATAACAGCATACACACGACACCAGTTGTTGCGATTCCAACCATTGCGGGCGGTACAGAGACAAAATCAGGCATCTATACAATACGCACTTTTATAGACAATGGCACGCTTAACGTTAGCGGCGGGACGCTAAGCGGAGTTGAAGTGTTGATTGTTGGCATGGGCGAACACGGCGGATGGGGTGGAGATGGAGGCAACGGCGGCAAAGTTGTGTCACTGACTAATCAAAGTTTGAGCAAAGATGTTGTCATTAAAGTTGGCACGGGTTTCTACCAAACATATAGCTCCTTTGGGGCAACTATCGCAGACGCATACACTGGTGCTGCGGGTGGGGTTTCTGGTAACTACGGAGCCACTGGCGCTGGTGGTACACCTTCCAGCATAGACGGAACCGCCAAATATTATGGTGGCGGTGGTGGTGGTGGTGGAATCGCTGGTGGCGGAGCGGGTGGTGCAGGCGGTGGTGGAAATGGTAGCGCTGGTTGCGCAACTGTCATCTACTCTTGTAACGCCATCGATGGAATAAATGGCACGCCACAATCTGGTGGTGGAGGAGGCGGCGGCGGCCTAAATGGTGCTGAAAGTGGCTATGGGGGCACCGAAGGCAGCGGAGTAGTGATCGTAAGATACCTATCAACTTGACCTGGGTGTTGTGCTAAGCGTTAATTATCTATAAATCCATTTAAACTCTTCTTTTGGTTTAAATGACGTTGGGTGTAAGCAAACGACCTAAGCTTTCATAAAGCTAATTTAAATTTAAAACTTGTATTTTATATTATTTGAGAGTTATAATATCAATATGAAAAAAACCTTAAACGGTTTTACCATCGTAGAGCTTTTGATTGTCATCGCCGTTATTGGCATTCTATCAACTGTTGGTATTATTTCTTTTTCAAGAATTCAGATTAATGCCAGAGATTATCAAAGATCTTCAAAAATAACTATTTTATCTGAAGCTCTCGAAAAGTATTATGACAAAAATGGTGAATACCCAAGTTGTGCGGCTATATCAACGCAGCCAGCGCTATCTGTCACTACAAACACCTTAAAAGGTATGGACCCGAATATACTAACTACTCCGACTGCCGTGAATGGTTTCAACTCTATTTTGTGTGGAGATCCCACTTTGGATACTTTTGGATATATCGGAGGCGGAAATGATTATAAACTCGAATATAAACAAGAAAGTAACAGCCAAGTAATAGCGCTAGACAGTAGGCGACACGCTTATACTTTAACCCTCACTGCAGGTACTGGTGGTACTGTCAACGCCGGTGGTACTTATAATGCAGGTACTTTTCAAACTATTACAGCTACACCAAGTACAAATTATATATTTGGCAATTGGAGCGGCAGTTCGGGCTGTATCGGTGCATTTAGTCATAGTATTTCTATGGATGCTACTAAATCTTGTACCGCAAGCTTCATTGCAACGTTTACAGATAATACACCTAGCTATGGTGATACGGCTTATCTCTGTACTGACGGCTACACAAACACATATACACACAATGGTTGGATAATAACTAATGTCAATTATAGCGGCACCGGCAATTATTATCTCGAAGGAGGTATTGGGTCAACTTCCGTTCGAGGTGTTGCTCTTAGCAATTGCGATAGCTTTAATTCAATCCAGATAAATTCCGTAACTTTTAAGGCTTCTTAGCTTGTTTTGATACGTCTGTAAGCGAACTTTGCGGCAATGCGCCAGTTGGTTGCTGAATCGCTATCAAACTGATAGACTTGACCATTTTTAACTTCACTAATTAACATTAAGGCTGGATTGTATGGTGTTAATGTACGATAGAATCTAATATCATCATCAATGACGTCTTTTCTGCCGGGAAATACTTCACGAAACTTCTTACGACCAATGTCGTCAAAATATTGCGGGCGACCTTTTGGCGGTAAAAATAATTCAGCTTTTAGCCCCATATGATTGACGATTTTTTGGATATCGCCTAATAACAGTTTCGACTGGCCTGAAATATAAAGATATAATTGTTTTTTAGTTGTCAAAAATAACGTAGCCTCTGCAGTGCGGCCGACTGGGACTCGATACACTATCGCTTGACGGATATCAGTAAGAATCCCAAAAGATTCTTTTATGGAGCGCTCCAGGGCTAGCTCATCATACATTCTATCGCTCATATATGTTTCTATTGTAACACTATCGATGTGACAGCCCTCGACTAGCGTATGCAAGTCGACTACAATAAGTCTTAATGGATTTCGTAAAACGATACGCTAAACTCAATCAAGCGCAAAAAAGAGCGGTCGATCTGATCGACGGACCAGTTATAGTTATTGCCGGACCAGGTACCGGCAAAACAGAGTTGCTGAGTGTCCGCACGGCCAATATTTTGCAAAAAACCGATACTTTACCGGAAAATATTCTATGTTTAACGTTCACCGAAAGTGGCGCTAATGCCATGCGTGAACGATTAACGGAGATCATTGGTAAAGAAGCCTATAAAGTCGCGATCCACACTTTTCATAGTTTCGGGTCGGAAGTCATAAATCAAAACGGTGAATACTTTTACCAAGGAGCTCACTTTTTACCAGCCAACACGCTCAGTAGCTACGAAATAATTCGAGACATATTTAAGCAACTTGATTATAACAATCCACTTTCTAGTAAATTAAACGACGAGTATACTCACTTATCCGATAGTCTGACGACAATTTCTGAACTGAAAAAAAGCGGACTGACTAGTGACGAGCTATTAGCTATTTTAGATGAAAATAACGCCGTAATCGAAAAAGCCGAGCAATTACTATCGCCATTATTCGCTGCGCGCATCACAAAAGATACTGCCACTCAGGCCAATAAGCATATTGATGCTATTAGACTCAGTGGCGGAATTACAGATACGACTGTCGTGCCGCTCTGTCAGGTATTAGCTGACTCTCTAGCGACTGCTACCGGCGAGGCGATGTCGATGAACTCAACTAAACCCATGACTGCTTGGCGAAATTTATGGTTTAAAAAAGACACCAAAGGGGATTTCATTATGAAATCCCGTGAGCGACAAGTTAAACTACGCGCCCTCAGCTTCATATACGAAAAATACCTTACTAACATGCAAGCGTCATCGCTCTATGATTTTGACGATATGATTTTGCGAGTCGTTCACGCCATGGAGGTGTTTGACGACCTGCGATTTAATTTACAAGAGAAATATCAATATATAATGGTTGATGAATTTCAAGATACCAATATGGCTCAAATGAGGATATTGCACAATTTAACTAATAACGAAGCTCACGCTGATACGCCTAATATTTTAGTTGTCGGCGATGATGATCAAGCGATATATAGCTTCCAAGGCGCCGATATTAGTAATATTATTAACTTTCGCACCAATTACCCGAAAGTCTCGCTTATTACTTTGACTGATAATTATCGTTCGAATGATGATATCCTGAGCGGTTCACGCGACATTATCATGCAAGGCCACGATAGACTCGAAAACTTAATCGATGAACTCGACAAGGAACTTACTGCCTGCAGTCAAAATGCTGACGGTGGCGTAAATCTGCACGAAGCTGAAACAATTGCCGATGAGCGCCACTTTATCGTAAACAATATTAAATCGCGCATCAAATCAGGTGAAAAAGCTAGTAACATCGCCGTACTGACGCGTCGACATCACGAGATTAATGCGCTATTACCATACTTCTCAAGAGCGGGCATTGCCGTGAATTACGAAAGGCGCGATAACGTTCTCGATATTGCTCCGGTTGTATTGACTGAACAGGTAGCTCAGCTACTGATTGACCTATCCAAAGGCCGTCACGACGAGGTTAATGCGCACTTACCTGAAATATTAGCTCATAATGCCTGGGGTATTGCGCCAATAGAACTTTGGAAACTTAGCATTAAGGCTTACGATAGTCATTCACGTTGGCTTGATGTTATGGCTCTGACGGCAGAATTTAAAAAATTGCATAATTGGTTAATTTCGACCGCTTCTCAGGTCGGCGATATGCCCCTTGAACAAATGCTCGACATTATTATTGGCAAGCCCAACCCATTAATTCCAGATGATAAAACAAATTTTAATAGCCCCCTATATAAATATTTCTTCTCAAACGACAGATTAGAAAGTAAACCTAATGAGTATTTGATATACCTAGAGTCATTGAGAACTATCCGCTCAAAATTAAAAGAATACCATCCCGACCAGTCTCCAACGCTATCTACGTTTATTGAATTCATAGCTCTTAATCGTAAAATCGGAAGTACGATAAGCGTAATTAGACGCTCGGTTCAGGCAGACGAGGCCGTCAATATCATGACCGCTCATAAATCAAAAGGTCTTGAGTTTGATACTGTCTACGTCATGAATGCGGTTGATAGCATGTGGGGTGGCCGAGCACGTAGTCGCAACCGACTCATAAGTTACCCCGAAAACCTCCCCCTAGCACCCGCGGGAGAGACCGAGGACGAAAGGTTAAGGTTATTCTATGTAGCAATAACTCGCGCCAAACATCAACTGCACATTAGTTATAGCTTAAGTGATAGTAACGGCAAAAATACCATGCGCGCGGCGTTCCTGTTAGATAGTAAATGGAATACGCTGCCCGTTCCATCGCCATCTAATTCGAGCGAGCTAACTGAGGCTACCGAGCTTGCTTGGTATCAACCGCTAGTCGACCCAACTACGACAAATATGAAGGAGCTTTTGTTACCGACTCTCGAAAACTACAAATTAAGTGTGACTCATCTACATAATTTTCTCGATGTAACTCGAGGCGGCCCGGCGATGTTTTTGTTGCAAAATTTATTACGTTTTCCGCAAGCGAAAAGCCCTAATGCGGCTTTCGGTACAGCCATTCACGATACTCTCCAGAACGCTCATGCCCAGATAGCTTCAAACGGCAGCATGCAAGCTATTGAGGACATCATATCTAATTTTGAGCTAAAACTAAATAGCCAGCACATGGTTGCAGATGACTTTCAAAACTTTCTGCAAAAGGGGAGTGACGCCCTGAGGATATTCCTAGACAAAAGGTATAATTCTTTTTCTGCCTCTCAAAAGACCGAATTAAACTTTTCAAGCCAACACTCACTGGTTGACAATGCGCACCTTACCGGCAAATTAGACCTAGTCGACATCGATACAGTAAATAAAAATATCACAGTAACTGACTATAAAACCGGCAAACCATCAAATAGTTGGTCAGGTAAGACTGATTACGAAAAGATTAAACTTCATAAGTATAAACAGCAACTAATGTTCTATAAACTATTGGTTGAAAATTCTAGAGACTATCATGATTACAAAGTCGATACCGGCATTATGCAATTTGTAGAGCCGACTCCATCAGGTGACATAATCTCACTTGTTGACGAATTTAATACTGATGAGCTTGAACGATTTAAGCAGTTGATTAATAGCGTCTGGACAGATATAACTCAATTAAATCTGCCGGATATTTCCAAATACGATCAATCATACAAGGGTATTCTAGCTTTTGAACAAGACCTACTTGATAGTGTCAGCTAACTAATTGACATAGACGGGTTTTTTAGTTATAGTATGTTTATTGTAGATGACGGGTTCACACGACCCTCTCTACTGTTTTGTTGACAAAGATATGCGCCGCCGGGAAGTCTGTACGTGACCAACTACGCCAGAACACTATCATAAGGAAGTGATTCGTATGGCCGGTATCCTAACCGATGCTCGACGAAGGGCATGGAACGCGTACCAAGATGCAATAAGAAGCGGGGCCGATGCGAAGACAATCGCCACACTGAAATCTGCGTTCGAAGCAGCCAAGTATCTCGAAGACAAGGCGATGGGCAAGGCTTCATAGCTTCGCCAGTCGCCACAATGTATGATCGCGGCCGCAATGGACGCAACCCAGCCACATATCTTAATACATCAGCCCTTTCGTTTTCCATTAGCGTGTGAGCTTTGGTAAACGAAAGGGCACTTTCTTTTTATATAAGCTTTTATCTGAGACAATAGAACAATGACAAACATCTGGACTGATCTTCCGAAGCCATTTTTTATCCTAGCCCCAATGGAGGCGGTGACTGATATAGTCTTCCGTCATGTCATAGCTAATGCTGCAAAGCCAGATGTAGTCTTTACTGAATTTGTAAACTCCTCAAGTTATTGCAGCCAGAAGGGGATTCATAGTACCCGCGGCCGTTTAGTATTTACGAATGACGAGCAGCCAATCGTGGCTCAAATCTGGGGCAGCAAACCTGATGAATTTGCCCGTATGAGCCAAGGCTTGGCAAGGATGGGATATAAAGCAATTGATATAAATATGGGCTGCCCCGACAAAGCGGTCGTTCGAATTGGATCAGGTAGCGCACTAATCCGCACACCAGAAATTGCCGGTGAATTAATCAAAGCCGCCAAGACAAGCGGACTCCCTATTAGTGTCAAGACCCGCCTTGGTGACGTAAAGATTGATAAATGGAGCGAGTGGATTGAATATCTGCTGCGACAGGATATTGCTAATTTGACCATTCATTTGCGCACGCGCAAGGAAATGAGTAAAGTTGGAGCTCATTATGAATTAATTCCCGAAATAAAGGAACTCCGTGATAGAATAGCGCCAAATACCTTGTTGACAATTAATGGTGATATACGCGATCACCAGCATGGCGAAGAACTCGTGAAGCAATACGGTATCGATGGAATCATGATTGGCCGTGGAATATTTCATAATCCATTTGCTTTTGAAAGAGAGAGTAGAGAACATACTCGCGAAGAATTAATTGACCTATTACGACTACAGTTAGACCTACATGACCATTATTCATCCGAGCTAGAGCCTCGTAAATTTGACCCGTTGAAACGATTTTTTAAGATATACATACGAGATTTCCCAGGTGCTGCTGAACTGCGTGATAAATTAATGCACTCAAAAGACACCGCAGAAGTTCGCGAGATCATAAATAATCTAAAAACCTAGTTTACTGTGAATGATCCGCTAATCATAAACTTGTGAACAGTGTAGCCACCTACATACGCCGGGCTAGACCTTGGATTTAGGTTGTTTGAATCAGTATAAGTAATTGTCCCTCCAAACGCTGTTATCGAGCCGGTGCGATAGGAAATAATTACTACCCCTGATCCGCCATTACCACCTGGAATTGAGGAACCTTGTGATGCACCGCCGCCGTAAATAAGCGACGAACCAGTAATGGCATTAGCAATCCCGTTACCGCCGTAGCCTAAGCCGTTAGTGCCGCCAGGTTGACCAGCGCCACCGCCACCACCTCCCTGGAAAGGGTTGGCGGGATTACCATTTGCACCGTTATTACCCTGGCCAACAGGAGACGCCAAGCCACCATTCCGTGCACCCGATATTACTCCACCGCCGCCACCTGAGCCGCCATTTCCACCGTTATTGCCAGGATTCAATCCGCCGCCACCACCGCCGCCGACAGCGCTAATAGTATCCATAAGCGAATTATTGCCCTTGGTGTCCTTGGCTCCGCCGGCACCAACAGTAACAGGCATAACTCCAGATGTAATTGAATAAGATGAATTGTATACGACGCCACCGCCACCATTATTTGTGCTTATTGCGCCGCTTCCACCGCCACCGCCACCGCCAGCTACTAACAATCGGCCAGTGGTTAACGCTATAGGAATCGTAAGCCTAGCAGATTTATTATATTGTCGCCAAACGTCTCCAGTCGATGATCTTAGCAATTTAGTTATACCTACTGATTTTACTTCGCTAGCTTTTCCGCCGACAAGTGTAGGAAGGCCGACAGAAAACGTCGAAGTGACGGCACCATCACCCGGAGAGCTAACATTAAAAGTACCGTTACCTGTAAATTTTTGAATCGTATTTGAGCCCGAAATAGAGGAGCTCACCGAACCGATTGTTGTCACATCGACCGATCCAGTTGGATAGCTGATTATTATGACCCCAGAGCCACCGGCACCAGAGATTCCATAATAAAAGTTAGGAGCGATAGTGCCGCCACTACCTCCACCGCCGCCGCCTGTATTTGCTAAACCATTAGTAGCGTTAGTAGAGTTTGAGACACCGCCAATACCAGCGTTAAGTCCTCCGGATGCAGCCACACCGGAAATAATACCGCCGCCACCACCAGAGCCGTAGACAATGTTAATTCCCGATATATTCGAACTGTAACCAGCACCACCTGTAGCACCGGTTGCAGTCGCAGATGCTCCACCACCTCCGCCGCCGCGAGAATTCTGGATACCATATACGCCAGCTGATGTCATTCCGCTAGAACCCGCCAAGCCAGCTATTTGTTGACTTGGCCCGTTAGTCCCGCCGCCGCCGCCACCACCAGAGCCGGAATACGCAGGTGGCTGTTGCGCTACTCCGTCTTGAGAGCCACCAGAGCCGCCGCCGCCAGCATTAAGAGTGCCGAATGAGGAAGGGGCGCCTACCGAACCGAGTCCATTGCCAGTTCCCGCAGCACCACCGACACCAACTGTTGCAGTCATAGTTCCGGCCACGAACATTGCACCGTTTGACACACCGCCGCCGCCACCACCACCACCAACTCCGCTAGAGCCGCCACCACCACCACCAACGACCAGGACCTGCGCAGTAACACCTCCATTAACAGTGACGGAACAACGAACGTCGGGTGAACCAGCTGGACAGATGAAACCTGTCGATTGATTACCCGAACAGTCGGTATTTGGACCCAACGGCTTAGCGTCACTCCATAGTGGTACGCCTCCATTCGCGTCTAGACAAGCCTTGGCGTAGGCAGTACCGGCATCACCAGCGTTTTGAGCTAACTGGTTATAAAACTGAGCCGATAGGGCGACGCGGACCGTAGCAGTTGAGGCGATTGATACCATTAAAACCATCAGCATTATTATTGATGCCAATAAAACAGTCGGGAGAGCAAAACCTCGAATGTAATTATATTTGATGTTTTTTCTATTGTTAAAACAAGTGAGCATTACTTAATTACCTTATGTAATATATGAGGTAATTATAACATAAGTATTACGGCATATATGCCGACGGGGCCGTTGTTCCTGTAAACGTACCGTCTATTCTTATTCGACCATTAGAGCTCGGGCCGGTCTGAGCCTGTATGGACGAATTAATAAAGTTTGAACCATTTCCGCCTTGACCGCCTTTTGCTGTTATTAAATTAGGTCCGCTTAATATAGTTACTCCCTTAATATAAATTGACCCTCCCGAGCCCGCAGAATTACCATTTAGGCTTGTACTTCCGTCAGCCCCGTTAATCAGAATGGCGCCATTCACAACTACAGAATTGCCAAACATTATTAATATTCCGCCTCCGTTTCCACCAGCCAAACCAGTGCCAGCGTCAACGTTAGCGCTGCCGCCACCTCCAGATCCAAAATAAATCTTCGATAAATCGGAAGAACCATAAACACCGCCGCCATAACCCCTATACCCGTATCTACCAGCCCCGCCGTTAATGCCCGCGATGGCGTATCCAGCACCGCCGCCACCGCCAACCTGTCCATCAACTATGTTGCCGCTGTTGGCACCGCCACCACCGCCGCCATTTGCATTAACCGATGTGGATGATGGTGCTATAGGCCCGCCTGTATATGATTCTCCAGCACCACCATAGTACCTTAGGCCAGCACCACCACGCCAGCCTTTTCCAACAAGATTAATTATTCCGAATATGTTCACACTGCCATTAGCCTTAAAAAATACCACTCCACCCTTGACTCCATCCCAGTTAGCCGAAGTTAAACTATTGTATATGCTAACATTCGTATAGTTAGGGACCCTTTGTAATATAACTCTCTGATTTGTAGCAGAAACGCCCAGATTAGTATCATCCGAACTAGCCCCGTTGCCATAGAATTTAGTTTTGTTACCAGTAAAGGTGATAAGGGATCCTGAGACAGATTGGACTCTAAGTGTTTCATAATTGCCAACATTTGCATTGTAAGTACTAGTACCTTGCAGGTTAATAATTAATACCTCATCGCCAACAACAAGACAATTGCCTAAAGGTGAAGCAGATAGGGTAGCAGTATTAACACTAAGTGAAGTTACGGAATAGTTAATAGCGTCAGCACAGGTCCTGCCGGCTGCTATTGCATCCGTATTTATATTCTTACTATCTACCGAAATTGCACCATCGCCCCCGTTTCCATATATCGCTGGGTCGCCTGGAGTGATTGGAGTAATAGGCCCAACTGCGAAATTTCCACTACTTGTGAATGTGCAGGTAGTGTTAACGGCGCCTCTAACTGTTGAACTGCAGCCTGAAACCTCTACGGAATCGTTCGGGTAAGAAATAATCACAACACCCGAACTACCCGCACCAGCTACAACACCAGCATTACCAGCGGAGCCACGAGATGTGCTACCAGAATTACCCGGCGTTGTACCTACTCCAGCGTATAAGATAGGGGAGGATACAGAAATTGGATTATAATACGAAGAACCACCACCACCGCCACCCATGGTATTTGTTTCACTATATCCGCCACCAGAACCACCCCAATATCCGCCACCACCGGCACCGCCGTAACTATTGATCCTAGATCTACCCCCCTGGAATATGCCCTGACTACCAGTAGTATTGACTGCGTCGCTGCTGGCGTCAGCACCAGCTGCTGTTTGCGATCCGCCCTTGCCGGCATACGCAGTTTTTCCATCATACGGCGAATAGCCGTTTTCGCCGACAGAACTTCCGCCAGCACCGCCTGAATTTCCTGTCCCAGCTCGACTGCTACCGCCACCGCCACCACCAGCAGCTATTAATAGAGCATTAGATTGGGAGACTGAATTAGTAAATATTCCAGAATATCCGCCGCCGCCACTTCCGTACCTGTTATCAGAATTATTCCAGGAAGCGCAACCGCCGCCACCGCTAGCGCAAGCAATGTAGCCTCCGTTATAGCTGTTTACACCGCCACCGCCGCCTACAATAACTGGATATGATGTACTTGATGCTAGTTTTATAACTCCCTGTGCTGCGGCGCCAGCACCACCGAATGACCCATAAGTCCATCCGCCTACGGTTCCACCGCCGCCGCCACCGCCCCAAGCCATTACGGTTGCACTCGCTATAGGATTCACAATACTATATTTACTAGTTTTATCATATTTACGCCAAGATGTGATGCCCCCAGAACCAAGGGTTGATGAACGTAATAGTTTAGTACTACCGATTGAAATAACATCACCATTCTTTGGTAGACCCACTGAAAATGTCGAGATCATAGGGTCACCGCTAACAGATTTGACGTTCAAAGTCCCGTCTCCTGTAAATTTTAGAACTGTATTTGGACCTGAAACAGATGAAGTCACCGAACCTGTTGCCGTTGCATCGATTGATACAGTCGGGTAACTAATTATTACAATCCCAGAACCACCAGAACCACCAGCTACATTTACAGTCCTTGATGCTCCACCACCGCCGCCACTGCCCGTGCTGGAGACTCCGTTGCCACCACCGCTAGAGTCAGTATAGACTGCACCAGCACCGCCACCGCCAACCGGTCCTGACTTCCTGGCCGAATCGTTTCCAGACGAACCGCCTGCGGCAATATAGCGAATCCCCGCGGAATCAACTCCTGCATTAGCCCCGATTAGTAAATTTGAATACGCGCCAGTTCCTGCCCCACCAAAACCCGTTCCGACACCACCAGCCGCAGCTGCACCGCCGCCGCCGCCGGCTGCGTTTATACCAGAGTTCAGACCAGCTCCACCATTCGAACCTTGACCGACCGGAGAGGCCAGACCACCCGCCATATTTCCAGCAGTCGCACCGCCGCCGCCAGAACCACCAGAAGAACCCACTGAAATGAATCCACCCTTACCACCACCAGTCGCTGTTAAATTGTTAAAAATGGAATTATTTCCGTTAGAATCCTTAGCTCCGCCAGCACCAACCGTTATAGTTTTTACACCTTCGGTAATAGGGTAAGATGAATTATAAATAAGTCCGCCAGCACCGCCGCCACCACCGTTATTTGCATAGTCAACACCAGAACCGCCGCCGCCACCACCGGCGACAACCAAAACCTGCACTTCATTAGTCCTAGTCACAGCTACAGCGCATCGGGCGTCCGTCGAATTTTCTTGACAAGAGAGCCCCGGTATCGGATCTCCGTTACAATCAGTATAGGGCATTAGGGGCTTAGCGTCGGACCATGTTACCGTACCGCTGCTACTCGCTAAACATGCCTTGGCATAGGCAACACCAGCATCACCAGCATTTTGAGCTAATTGGTTATAGAATTGGGCTGATAGTGCTACACGCACTGAAGCAGTGGAGGCGATTGATACCATCAGGACCATGAGCATTATTATTGATGCCACCAAAACAGTCGGAAGGGCAAAGCCAACTTTGAAATAATTCTTATTAGTTTTTCTATCGTCAGAACAGGTGAACATTACTTAATTACCTCTTGGAATATATGAAGTAATTATAGCATAAGCTAAAATGAGTTACGAACCGGAATTATTGACCAATCGTGACAGTTTCGCCGCCCATAGCATGACGGAAGTATCCATCATGGCTGACGTATAAGACTGCACCGGCGTATTTAGCCAACGCCGTTTCAAGCTCTTCGATACTAGGCAAATCAAGGTGATTGGTCGGCTCATCCAGAATAAGCAGTTGGGGATTATTTGATAGCATCGCTATCAATTGGAATCGAGCCTTTTGACCGCCCGATAGACGAGAGATTGGAGTTTTTCCGTCACCCTCGTTAAACAGATAGTCACTCATCAAGCTACGAATTTTAGTAGTTGAAATTGATAGATTGCGATCTAGATACATTCGCTCGACTGCAGCTTCAAGCGGCAAATCAAAATAAGTAGAAGAAACTTCTTGCTCATATATGCCAATTCGTACATGGGGATCAATTGACACCTCACCGTCAAAAAGAGTTGGCGTCTTGTCGCCGAGTAAAGATTTAATCAGGGTGGTTTTTCCGGCACCGTTACGGCCGCGTAGCTCTAGGGCTTCACCTTCGCGTAGGTCGATATTGATACCACTAAATAATGGCTTGTCGTAACCAAGTGATAAATTACGTACTGTAATTAAAACGTGTTTGCTGCGTGATTCATCGCCCTTAAGGTTCATGTGGATGTTTTTAGCCTTAAACTTGGTATACTGAGCAGCAACTTTATAATTTAAGTTTGAGGCCGATTCCTTATCTATCCAGAAAGTAGGTTTTTCTTTTGCCTGAAGCTCGGCAAGTTCTTTTCGAGAGTTCTCTTCTAGACGTTTAAACTTTTGAATTGTTCCAGGATTGCGCGACTTCTCTTTGAGGCGTTGATAATCGATAACTTTGCCCTTAAGATTTACGATTCGCTTTTCAATCATTTCGAAATCATTCATTTGCGTACCAGTGCTAACGGCATTCTGCTTCAAGTAGGCATCGTAATTACCCTTATAGCTAACGCTGTCACCATCTTTGAGTTCGATAATACGATCAACCTCATTTAAAACATCACGGTCGTGGGTGATTACCAACATCGCCTCGCGAGCAGTTTTCATCCATTCGACATATTGAGTTTTAGCAATATAATCCATGTGGTTCGTTGGCTCATCAACAAGTGCCAAGTCAGCATCGCTGTGCATGACCTTAACAACCTCAATCAATCTTTTTTGGCCACCCGAAAGGGTAGAAAAGGCACGATGGGCGACAGCCGGTAGCTGGAAGTTATCAAGCTCACGTTCAATTTGCTCCTCGATTTGGTAGAAACCCTTATCGTCAAATCGCATTAAGGCCTGCGTATATTCATCAATTAATTTCATATCATCGCCCATTGTCAGCGGGTAAGACTCGATTATTTGACTAAGTTTTGTGTATTCGGGCAGTCCAGCCAAAATATATTGCAAGACTGTAGTGTCGCCCATATTATGATGCTCCTGGGCAGTAGCTACTACGACGGTGCCGCGTTTAAATATAACCTCGCCTGTGAAGTCTTTATCTTCGCCAGTCATAATTCCAAAGAGAGTTGACTTGCCGACACCATTACGCCCAACAACGCCAACTTTTTCGCCGTCATCGATACTAAACTTAATCCCACTCATTAGTAACTTGGGACCAAAACTTTTTTCAGAAATCGTAATATCGGCAATCATCTGTACCAGCATACCACAACAGAGGTGGAAATAGTAGGTCGTAGAGTTAAGCGGCAGACTGGCATGATGAGAATAAAGCCGTGAAGTGGTATTTACCAGTGTAGGGTATAATATGCAACATGAGTTCAAGACATACGCACAATGATACCGCTTATTGGGTTTACAACGACGACCCAAAACTACCGGTAATGATTATGATCCACGGACTGCGCGGAACACACCACGGACTGGATTTAATCGCCAAACGATTAACTGAATATCGAATTATTGTACCTGATTTGCCAGGTTTTTTCGAATCAAAACCACTTAAAAATGAACATTCAATTAATAACTACGTAAAGTGGTTAAATGGCTTTATATCCGACCTTAAGTTGCCTGAACCTCCAGTATTGTTTGGCCATTCGTTCGGCAGTATTATCGCCAGTCACTATGTCAGCAAATACCCTGATTCAGTTACAAGGCTGATTATAGTAAACCCTATCGGATCATCGGTGGTAGAAAATAATAAATCAATTCCGTCGAAACTTACAATCGGATACTATTGGCTATGCGGAGTGCTTCCCGAAGCACTGGGAGTGCGCTTATTGTCATCTAGGGCAGTCGTTATGATTACTAGCTTGGCCCTAATTAAAACAAAAGATCGCGACCTAAGGAAATGGATCCACAACCAACATCTACAATACTTTAGTACATTCGCAAATCGTCAAGTTGTAAACGAAGCTTTTAAGGCGTCGATTAGCACTAGCGTCCGTGAGGTAGCACCCAACATAATGGTACCGACGTTAATAATTGCCGGTGAATTTGATAACATTACGCCCCTCGTCAAACAAAAAGAGCTCATTAAATTATTTCACCACGCTAAGCTAGTGATAATTAAAAATGTCGGCCATATAACCCAATATGAAACACCTAAAGAAATTGTTGATGCAGTAATTAAATTTATGAGTGAACGTTAATTAAGCTAGAATATATCGCTTCAAATCGCTCTAAGGTCTTGTTGATGTTGTGAGTCTCGGCAATCGCTAAACTTTCTTTACTCATTGACTTTCGTAAAGTAGAATCAGAAATAATCTTGAGTAGCGCACTTGCAATCTCGGCATCATCGTCTGGCTTGCACAGGTATCCATTTCGCTTATCCTGACATAATTCTTTTAATGGACCCGCGTCAACAGCAACAACAGGCTGACCACTCGCCATAGCTTCTAGCATGACGATGCTCTGCAATTCAGCCGGTGATGGCATACAAAAAACTGTCCCGACCTTATGGAGTTCAACAATCTCTTCGTCCGAAACACGTCCGGTAAACGAGATTTTATCAAATATGCCCAATTCATGAGCCAGATTATTAAGATTCTCAACATCCGTGCCGCTGCCGACAATCAATAGGTGAGCATCTTTCTTGACAATAACTTTTGCAAAAGCCCGCACCAAGACCGACAAATGCTTTTCGGCATCAACTCGACCAACGAACGTTATGACTGGTTTATTTTTAGGAATCTTAAATTTATTCAACAAATCGTCAGACGGCACACCAACAGAGAATCGACTAAGGTCAATTCCATTCGAAACTGCCTCTATTGGAACACCCAATTTATTCTTGGTAATGCCAAACATATCGATCGCCGATTTAGTCGGCATCGTGAAATAATCAGTTTTTAAATTAAATCGGACAATGTATCTTTTCATAACAAAGTTAATTGGGCGTGAAACTGGTGCCAACATTTTTAAGTTATCCATTAGATTTTCGGGCATGGCGTGGTTCGTGCTAACAATAGGGACGCTATACTTTTGGCTATACCGAACAACGGCCTGACCGATCATAAGGAATGATTGAATATGAACAACGTCTGGATTGAACTCCCTAGCGATCTTTTTTACTTCACTATATGGGCTCAAGGCTATCCTGTAGTTCTGATAAAAAGGAAAGGTAACGGTAGCGACACGCGCAATCGAATAGTTACCGTCGACTTCTTTGTATTTCTTGCCAGTCTGGCTAGGGGCAATTACTAGAACTTCATGACCACGATCCGCAAGACCTTTTGCTAAACTTCGTGTAAATGTCGATACGCCATTAATTATTGGCCAATATAAATCAGATGCGATAAGAATTTTCATTATTGCAATTATATCATATAGCTAATCACATCTCTGAGCACAACATATATTTCAATATTAGTCCTGGCAATCTGTTACAATAAAAATATCATGGCACAAAAAAAGAAAATCAGCTTAAAACCTAAATCGATTATTAATCGTCGAGCTAAGTTCGATTATGCCCTTGGTGAAGATCTGGTAGTAGGAGTTGCGCTTACGGGTCTCGAGACTCGATCCGCTCGCGACGGACACGTCCAGCTGAAAGGCTCATTTGTTAGCATCAGAGATAACGAGCTATGGCTCAATAACGCCAGCTTTAGTCTTAAGTTAAATGAAAAGGGTAAAGTCGGGGCTCGTAGCATCGATACTTCACCTAGAAAACTTTTAGCTAAACGAAAACAGATTGATGATCTGCAGGCTAAAAAACAATCAGGAATGAGCATCGTTCCCCTTAAATTGCTGACTGGTGGCCGTTTCATTAAAGTCGTTATCGCAATCGGGAAGGGCAAAAAGAATTACGATAAACGCGAGACTCAGAAACGTCGCGATCAAGACCGTGATATTCAACGGGCAATTAAAAACATTTAACTTGGATTATAATAAAAGATAATGAAATTATATTCATGGAACGTCAACGGAATTCGCGCGGTTATCAATAAAGGTAGCTTTCAGGAATTCATCACTGAGCATAATCCGGATATCTTGTGCCTGCAGGAAACAAAGGCCAAGGCAAGTCAGGTCGAAATTGGCCTGCCTGATTACTTCCAATATTGGAATAGTGCCGATAAACCGGGCTACAGCGGTACGGCAATCTTCTCTAAGATCAAACCTTTAGCAATTATTAATGGCTTTACAGACCAGATCGCAATTAGGTATTCCCTAGCGGGTGATAGTTATGGCGACCCAGCTCAAGAGGGCAGGGTAATCTCGGCCGAATATGATGATTTCTGGGTAGTGACCGTCTATACGCCCAACTCTAAGGGCGACTTATCTAGGTTAAAATTGCGCCATGAGCAATGGGACCCAGCGTTTTTAGAGCACGTTTCAGAACTTGAAAAGTCAAAACCAGTTTTATTCTGTGGCGATTTTAATGTTGCGCATAATGAAATCGATCTTGCTAACCCCAAACCAAATGTCGGAAAGCATGGCTTCACAGTCGAAGAACGGGCTGGCTTTGACGCGTTAATTGCTGCTGGCTTTGTTGATACGTACCGCAATAAATACCCTGATAAATCTGACGTCTATACTTGGTGGACGCACTGGGCTAACGCTAGAGCTCGCAATGTTGGCTGGCGTATTGATTACTGGCTAGCGAGTGTAGTTATGCTGAGCGCGATCAAGGATGCCCAAATACACCCAGAAGTCATGGGTTCCGATCACTGTCCGATTAGTATCACTATTTGACAAAATAATGTCACATCGAACACGAGGTTGCAATTTCATGTTCTGCTATAGTGGACTTAATGGAACCGCACCCTTACTGGCATCAACAAGCCCACGAAAAGCCGCTCTATCCTGACATTGAGTGGTCTAAGCCCGAGCAACGCACTCAACGGGGAAAATTAGGTATAATTGGCGGCAATAAACTTGGCTTTATCGGTGTCGCTGAAAGTTATAATTTAGCCCTAAAAACAGGAGCGGGCGAAGTTAGAGTCCTACTGCCTGATGTCCTCAAAAAGACCATCCCGGCCGTTATGACTGAAGTTATTTACGGTACAACAAACCCCTCAGGGGGCTTGGCCCGAGAAGCGCTTATTGAGATGAAGGCTCTTGGTAACTGGTCTACTGGCGTCCTATTGATTGGTGATGCTGGCCTCAATAGCGAAACCGCTATTTTATACGAGGACTTTATCCGCGAATACGCCGGACCGTTGACGATAACACGTGATGCAATTGATTTAGTTAAAAACAGTAGCTCAGTGTTGATCGAACGTCCAAATACCCTGATGATAGCATCCTTCGCCCAACTTCAAAAGCTTTTTCAGGCCGTCTACTATCCGAAAGTATTAACGTTTAGCATGCAACTAACCAACCTGGTTGAAGCGCTTCATAAATTTACAATTACATACCCTGTCAGTATCTCTGTTCTACATAAAGACGTCTTACTTTTAGCAAGCGGCGGGGAAGTTACTAGCACGCCATATGATAATCCAATGAAAATTTGGCGAGGTGGCACTGCGACTATAGCCGCTACTTATTGGCTATGGAGTCCGTCAAAGGTGCTTGAATCCGTCACCACTAGTTTTATCCATTGAATAAATTAAAATATATGCCCTAAAAAAGTCCGTCCTTTTTAGGACATATAATCGTGATTTCGACAATAATGAAACGTAAAATTTAATATATTTGGTGGGCAAGGGGGGAGTTGAACCCCCACTCCCTTGCGAGAACCAGATTTTGAGTCTAGCGCGTCTACCATTCCGCCACTCGCCCAACAAATACGTTAAATTTTAAATCTACAAAGCAGTTAAGTTAATATCGTCTTCTAACGAATAGAGAACTGCATATCCACTCCTACAAGTGGTAGTTACCACTAATGTATTGTACAATAGAACCAAGTAGGAATCTATAGATGAAGCCAGAAGAACTTAGCAGCAGTCAAAGTGGGATGTCGCTGTCAAAACAGGGGCCTATGTCCGATGCTTCCAATGAGATTCAATCTCAGGAAGCCGCTGCTCAAATAATTCGCTCTCAAATCGACTCTTTATTCGATAACGAAAAACCAGTAATAGCCGACAAAACGTTGCCAGCTCAATCAACTCAATTTGAAAACGTTAACCCGTACCAAAGGACCCACTCTGAGCGCCCAAGCCCAACAGCTAATGACTGGAAGCAGTATCACACAGCGTGGCAAAATTATTATCAAAAATACTACGAAGGCTACTACAAGCACAGTTCAAAAACAGCAGCTAATGAGCCCGCCGCCCAAAAAGATACAGCTAATTCTCGCACAAGATCAATTTCCAGAAATACCCATAATTATTTTGCCAATCATGCGACAAGTCCAGTTGAGGCTGAGCCAAAGAAGACCCTTTCGAACGATGAGGCGATTTTTGATATGCGCCAAGAGTTGCTTGGAAAAATACAAAATTCGGCAAAGAAAGTCCGTAAGAGCCGACACTTCATACCGTTGGTTTCAGGCTTGGCAGTTATTCTATTGTTCGTATTCTTGCAATACAATAGACTCTTAATCTCGAACGTAGTAGCCTATGTAAGCCCTGGAAATATTGACCCACAAAATATTGTAATTAACCCAAATGCTGATATCGTAGTCGGGCCCGAATCGCGTTTAATTATCCCCAAGATTAATGTTGACGTACCAGTTCTGTACGATGTCGGCAATGACTATAATTCACAAATGGCGGCTATGAGTAATGGCGTGGCCCATTTTGCGGTTCCTGGCGCCAGTAGCCATCCAGGGCAAGTCGGTAACACTGTTATAGCCGGCCACAGCAGCAATGACCTTCTCGACCCAGGCGATTATAAATTTATTTTTGCTCAACTTGATAAACTTAATGTTGGTGACACTATCTATGCTAATTACAAATCAAAGCGCTACACCTACACCGTCACGACGAAAGAGGTTGTTAGCCCTACTGAAGTCGGTAAATTAGTTTATCCGACAACTAAGCCTATCCTAACGCTGCTAACCTGTACTCCACTTGGAACGTCCTTGAACCGACTATTAGTTACATCAGAACAAATCAGCCCCGATCCAGTTGAATCAGTAGCGGCACCGGTTGTTGACGACAAGTCCACTACATCTATACCCGGTAATTCACCGACCTTTCTAGAGCGTCTATTTGGCAACTAGCCTAAGGTAGAATCATACGCACGCGCTGCAATTGAAAACCTGCGCCGGTCTGATTTATGCTATATAGATAGCGGCCATTATTAGTCAACGTGGCATCTTGTCCAGAAGTAACTAAATTAATATTGTGGGCGTTGGCACCGTCAAACTCACGAATAGTAAGTCTGCCGTCACGATCCGACCATAGATAATTACTATCAAGCCACTTAAGCGATAACGAACTACCGTTGCCCTCAATGGTTGACGATACTAGCTTTTGATATTCCAAATCATAGCTGGCGAAGTACGCACCAGATTGAGTCAAAATAAACTCACCAGTTGGGCTAAACGACAGCTTGTCAATATTCTGCTTGGCTTCAAAAGTTGAAATAATTTTCATGCTATTAGTGTTATCGCTAGTCGTGTTAGGGTAACTGCCGCTTAGTATATCGACTTTTTTACCTTCGGAAATTGCTACGTAATCCTCATTGAAATAATGCGCCGTCGAAATATGTAACGGCACGTCCTGACTAGCGATAGTCGTTCTAATAACGGAAGGGTAGTCATCGCCCTCTCGATATATTCCCGCGACACGTTCATTTGCGCCCGCCTTGCCGCTACCGACATAGGTAATGACTTTTGACTCGTTATAGATCTCAAAGGCAGTTACATTGCCTACAAGTGGCCTAGATACCGTACCGGCGACCAAGTCGAGCCTACGAATATCGTTTGAGTCTAAAGCATAAAGAATATCGCCGCTAGTACCAGAGAACCCAACATTGCTGAAAGCTAAATCGAATATTTTTGTTATATTCTTGGTTAAACTTACGTTCTGAGTGTCTAGGATTAGCCATTCATTTTTTTCGCCATAGGAGTGACTAACTAGAACATGTCGCTCACTGTCATCCCACTTCTCAATCTTGAATGTATGGGTAACGCCAGGAGCAGCCGCTTCACTATACAGATTCGTGGGTATCGTTAAAATAGTTGATTTTATTTTGTCCGAAGACAAATCGACTAGCTCAAATGTCGGAGTGTCGGCTCGCTTCTGAACAATAAGGTCGTTGCCTTTAGACGTGGCGAGTGTCATATATAACGAATCGTAGTTTGCGACGGGTTCAACCGCTAACTTCTTTGGAACTAGCAAGGTGTAATTTAACCAGGTTAATGTGCCGGCTTTGACGTCTACGGACTTGTTCCAGGTTTCGTAACCATCGCGCCACATAACAACTTCGTGTTTACCGGCAGGCACGGAGCTTTTGCTGGGAGTCTTAGATCCGACAACGCCGCCATCGATCGTGACCGTAGCGCCAGATGGGCTAGAGCTAAACTGCAAAAAGGCATATTGTTCAAGATTTCCCTTGTCTAAATCAAACCGAAAGCCCAGCATGAATAGGGTAATTAGACTGACGATTACAAATACGGCAGCAGCCATTAAAATATAAACTACGGTATGTTTGATTAGTTCTTTGCGCTTTGAAGGTTTAATATACATAGTGCTATAAGTATATTATACCAAGTTGTATACATTTTTTACCCAAAACCTTGTAAAATTTGATTAATAACCCTAATATATTAATATTGCTTATGCTGATATAAGGCATAAACTAGTAAATGTAAGAGCCTGCGAGAACTTAATGAAAAATGACAAAATCGTTACAATAAACGGGCAGAAATACGACACCACTACGGGTTTACCTATAGCTAGCCCTAAATCTCAACCTAAAATTCCATCAACCAAGAGCCCAAATACAATTCGAAGCGTCCATTCATTGGCTCAAAGATCACAAGCCCTATACAACCGTGCAGCCCAAAAAACTGATAGCGAGATCAAAGCTCCAATACGAAAAATCGGAAGAAGCATGGACATTGCTCGCAGCAAAAGCGTGGCTCACTTTGCGCCACGCCCAGCTCCAAAGGCGACAGCACCGAAGCCAGCCACTGCAAAGAAGACTATGGACGTTGGGCCAATCAAGCACCCAATCGCCGCTAAAGTCGAAAAGGCACGCCTAATATCATCGAATTCAAGCGTAAAATCTGTTATCAACAAATCCTCCAAGGTCATTAAAGAAGAGGCTATCGCCGAGGCATTGAATAAGCCTGCCAAAAAACAACGCCCAAAGCGAAAACTTTTCAAGGCAAACTCTAAATTTTTAAATATCTTTAGTATAAGCATCGCCTTGATAATTGTCGCGAGTTACCTTGTCTATATCAGCATGCCTAGTATTTCAGTCCGTATAGCTAGTGCCCAGGCTGGTATTGACGCTACCTATCCAGAGTACCGTCCCGACGGCTACAGCCTAAGCGGACCAGTCGTATATACAGACGGCGAAGTATCGATAGATTTTCACACCAATACCGGTAACGGCAAATTCGTAATCAAACAGTCTAGAAGCTCATGGGACTCGACCGCAGTTAAGGGCCAGGTCAATAAAGATTCGAAAGGTGAGTTCATCACAACCGAAGACCACGGTTTGACTATATACACCTACAATGGCAATGCTACTTGGGTGAATGGTGGAATCCTTTACGCCATTACTGGCAATGCCCATTTGTCGGGCGATCAAATTCGTCGAATTGCAGCCAGCCTCTAATAGGTTAGTCGGCTCCACATTCTAACTTCGACAATCTAATCTGTTATAATTAAAAGATATTTATGAACGATAGTCATATTCCAATTCGAACTCGCTTTGCCCCTAGCCCGACAGGTTTTATGCATGTAGGCGGTGTTAGAACGGCCCTGTTCGCCTGGTTAATTGCTAAAAATAACAATGGTACTTTTATTCTGCGCATCGAAGATACTGACAAGGTCCGCGAAGTTGAAGGTAGTATTGATCAGATTAAAAAAAGCCTTCAATGGCTCGGTATCGATTGGCAAGAGGGGATAGATATCGGTGGCCCCAGCGAGCCCTATATTCAGTCTGAGCGGCTCGATATCTACAAAGAATGGGCACAAAAGTTAGTTGAAAGTGGCCGTGCCTATGCCGACCCATATTCTAAAGAGCAACTTGAAGAGTTTAGGGACATCGCTAAAGCGACAAAAAAGCCCTTCCTATATCGAAATCATCGCCCAGATAGCCCACCGACTTGGGACGGTAGCCAACCACTTCGTTTTAAATCTGATCCAAAACCATACCAATGGACCGATGCAGTGATGGGCGAACTTTCTGCCGGACCGGAATCGATTGATGATTTTATCTTGATAAAATCTGACGGCTATCCAACTTATAACTTCTGTCACATCATTGATGACATGCTAATGAATATCACTCACGTACTTCGAAGCCAGGAATTTATTAGCTCAACTCCAAAATTTCTTAACCTATACGAGGCCCTAGGGATTGAACGCCCGGTTCTAGCAACCCTACCTTACGTCATGGCAATCGATGGCAAAAAGAAATTGGGCAAACGTGACGGCGCTAAGGACATATTAGAATACGGTCACGAGGGCTACCTTGCCGAAGCAATGATGAACTTTCTCGCGACACTCGGCTGGAACGATGGCAGTGAACAAGAAATTTTCTCAGTTGATGAATTAATTGATAAATTCTCACTTGATAGAGTCCAAAAAAGCCCAGCTCGATTTGACGAAAAGCGACTACTTTGGCTCAACGGACAATGGATCCGCAAATTATCACTCGATGAACTTTATAAACGAGCTGATGAATTCTGGCCAGAATCAGCCAAACAGGCGAATGAAACTAATCGCAGAAAAGTTTTAGCGATAGTCCAAGAGCGCCTAAAAACCCTTAAAGACCTACCAATCCTTACTTCGTATTTTTTTGCCGAGCCAACACCAAATTGGCAAATGGTTGACGATAATAAACAGCTGAGTAAATTTTCTCACGATGAAATCCTATCATTTTTGAAAATCGCCCAAACTGAACTACTGAATAGTAAATATGATCCCGAGTCCATACAACAGACACTCAATTCTTTGCTAGAAATAACCGGCCAAAAACCAGGTATATTATTCAGCATCATTCGCTTAGCTGTGTCTTGGGCCCCATTTAGCCCCGCTCTAAACGACACACTATCCATACTAGGTCCAGATAAAGTTCAATCCAGACTTCAGTCAGCAATCGACAATATACCCACAAGTCAGTAATAGGGCGGTCGTTAAATTCTGCTATAATAATGCTTAAGTTATGAAGCCAAATAGAATTAAGCAACTTTGGGCCAATCTTATCCGATGGCTGCGCCAACACCATAAGGTTGTTTTGATTGTTAGTGGTGTTATTTTAATCTTAGCGGCTGGGGCAATTACATTTATTGTTTTGACGCAAAAACCAGCAACAAAGACTTCGACCGTAAAGGTGGCAAAAAAGGCAAACCCAGCCGTTAAATACTATTCGCCATTAACCGGGAAACAAATTACTGATGAGGCTGCTATCACTCAGCCGGTAACAGGAGTGATGATAGAAAATAGCCCAGATGCGCGTCCACAATCTGGACTCAAGGACAGCGGAGTGGTATTCGAAGCCATTGCCGAGGGTGGAATAACAAGATTCTTGGTACTTTACCAGCAAGAAAAACCCCAACTAATTGGACCAGTTCGAAGCCTTCGTTTATACGACGTTGATTGGTTAGCAGCATTTAATGCTGGTATCGCTCATGTTGGTGGTAGCGCTGCTGCCCTCACCGAGATACGAAATGGCAGCTACCGAGATTTAGATCAGTTCTTTAATTCTGGTAGCTATTGGCGAGCTTCTAATCGCTATGCACCCCATAACGTCTACACGAGCTTCGAAAAACTTGATGCCCTCAACTCCAGCAAGGGCTATACTAGTTCGACTTTTACCGGTTTTAGTCGCACAGACGGTAAGCCCAGCAAAACACCCGACGCTACAAGTGTTGATATTACAATCAGCAGCTATTTGTACAATAGTTCATACACTTACGACGCGACAACTAATACCTACGCTCGTTCACAAGCCGGCGCGCCGCATATGGATAACGAATCCGGGCAAATCACGCCGAGTGTCGTAATTGCGTTAAGAGTTGATGAAACGACAGTCTCAGAAGACGGTAATCGAGAAAATATTAATACCATAGGCAGCGGAAGCGCGGTTATTTTCCAGAACGGCGTAGCAATAAACGCGACCTGGCATAAAGCCAGCAAATTAGAGCAAATAACCTTTACCGATGCAGCCGGATTGGATATACCTTTGGTGCGCGGCCAGACCTGGATAGCTGCCGTTCCAAACGGTGACGGAGCCGTATCGTGGAAATAAAAAAAGCCCCTAGGCTAGCCAGTCAGTTCTGGCCAAGGTTCATTAAACGAAAAGTTCTTTTGGTAATCGGCTCACAGGTTGCGGTATCTCTCGCGGCTATAGCTATCTTTGTTCTATCTGGCACCTTGGCCGTGCACTCAATTGAACTTTGGGTCATTATTGGCGGTTTGCTATTCGTTCACCTGACGACTAGCTTACTAATACTAATGTCGGCCACTCGCCCTACCAAAGATTTGATAGCAGCTATCATTAGTGTATCGGGCGAACAGCCAACGATGACGCTGCCAAACCCTAATACGACCAGAAATGAAAAATCGGGATTCCGTGATGCCCTCCAGACGGTTTATGAACTTTCGAGTTGTAAAACAGATACAGCAACCGACGAAGCTAAAGTTGCCGCTAGCGCGGAATCTTCAACGATGGCAGCGGCCCTGGATATGACAGCATGTGGTTTCATCGCCCTTGATAAAGATAGAAAAGTTATATACGCAAACAAGACAGCTCCGATTCATACCGATGCCGAAAACCAACAAATAATTGACTTGATTTTTAACGGTAGCGACACACTTAATACGTGGCTCGATTCTTGTATGGAAAATGCCGTGCACGCCGAACATACCTGGACGCGAATCCCTGACCGAATGCCGAATCAAGAAAAGCGACGATTTTTTGATGTGATTGCATCGTATCAAAAGGGTTCGGCGGTCGAAGTCGTTTTGACACTTGTCGATCGAACAGACACCTATGTCACCGATGAGGAAAATTTAGACTTCATATCCTTCGCAGCTCATGAACTGCGCGGGCCAATTACCGTCATTAGGGGCTATCTAGACGTCCTAAGCGACGAATTAGCCGACGTTTTAGTTGATGACCAACAGGAACTGTTCCGTCGCCTAGTCGTATCGTCAAATCGCTTATCGGGATATATCGACAATATCCTAAATACTTCACGCTACGATCGACGGCACCTAAAGATGAATTTATCCGAAGATTCAATTGCAGAAATTTATAACATAATTAGCGATGACATGGAGCTACGAGCCGGATCGCAGAACCGACTGCTAACGGTGGACTTTCCAGCCGACTTGCCGACAATTGCCGCTGATCGTGCTAGTCTCGGTGAGGTGTTAGGAAACTTGATCGACAATGCTATCAAATACAGCAAAGAAGGTGGGGCGGTTCACGTTACAGCTCAGGCTAATGGAGATTTTGTCGACGTGTCTGTCGTCGATAGCGGAATTGGCATGCCCGAAAGTGTCGTCAGCCAGCTATTTCAGAAGTTTTATCGGTCACACCGTTCCCGCGAGACAGTCGCCGGCACAGGTATCGGCCTATATATCAGCAAGGCGATTGTCGAATCACATGGTGGCACAATTAGCGTTCGCAGCGAAGACGGCAGAGGCTCAACCTTCACGATATCATTGCCAATCTATTCAACAGTTGCGGATAAGCTAAAGGCAGGGGATAATAGCAACGAAGGTCTGATTAGCGAAGGCAACGGCTGGATAAAAAATCATTCAATGTATAGGGGTTAATCTTTATGGCAATTAAAACAATTCTGTGTATCGAAGATGACCGTTTTATCGGTGAAATGTATGTTCGTAGCCTCAAAAAGGCAGGTTATGAAGTTGACTGGGTGGTTGATGGTAATGACGGCCTCATTGCCGCGCGCAACAGAGCATACGATGTGATTCTGCTTGACGTTATGTTGCCAGAACGTCGAGGCACCGAGATACTAGACGCCCTGCGAGGTGGTAAAGAAGATCTAATACCACATTCGAGAGTTATTGTTTTGACTAATTTTCAACAAGATGACGAATCACGGATAGCCATGCAGAAACATGCTGACGCCTATCTGATTAAGGCTGAGATTACGCCCAAAAAACTTGTTGCTGTTATCGAAAAGTTCGAAGAAAAATAATCAAATAGCTAGACATAACCCCTGTTATTTGTTAAAGTGATTCAAGGTCACGGTCTCATCGTCTAAAGGTTAGGACACCAGGTTCTCATCCTGGCAATCCGGGTTCAATTCCCGGTGAGATCACCAAATTAAGAACGTCACTCCGGTGGCGTTTTTAATTTGGTGAATCGTTCAGCATAAAACCAATCCCACTAAAGCTTGTATTTCAACCCACAAGGTTTAATATTAATACAACTAGAAAAATTTGCGATTCAATATTAATTAAGGCCAACATCATTAATCGATGGTGGCTTAAAGTTTAACTGGAGTTATATGTCAAAGAAAATTTGGTTAGAACAATATCCGACACGAAACGGCATCGCCGTTCCTGCTTGCGAATTAGAAATACCCGAATCCGAAATTGATATGGCCCTAATCCCAGAAACCAGTAACCATCACGACTACTGGTCAGCTAAAAAGTTTGGCCGCCAAATTTTATACTCGACCCTTCGTGACCTAGAGATATGTCAATCGGTTTTGCCAAATTATACTCACGACTATATTCATAGTACATACGAGCCGCCCGAACTACCGCGGCCCTATAGCGCCTACCAATTTATCCTAGAGGCATTCGAATACGGCGTAAAACTTAGGACCGGCTCAGCTAATAAGCCAGAATTTAAGCCGATAACACTTGATCTATTTGAGCGAGTACACGAGAACTACAAAAAACTTAAAACAAGATAAAGCCATCTCGCGAGGCGAATATTACAGAGACCAACTACCATTTCACGCTGCAGGGATGTATTATTGGGATAGACACATTAACTCGCAATTAATGCTTAAGGGGGCCAATATATCATGAAAAGTGATAAAGAAATTGCAAAGTCCTTACTAGAATCCGCCGGTATCACGATAAACGGAAAACGCAGCTATGATATCCAGGTGCACAACGAAGCCGTCTACAGCCTCGTACTAAGACAAGGTGCGTTAGGGCTAGGCGAGTCATACATAGATGGCTGGTGGGATTGTAAAAATCTCGATCAATTGTTCCATAAGATGTTCGAAGCTGATCTTGAAAAACGGATAAGAAACGATTGGCGGATCATATTCAGATCGGCACTAAACCGTACCTTAAATCCGGGTAGAAAATCAAGGGCTTTTAAGATTGGCGAGAAGCACTATGACATTGGGAATAATTTATATAGCGCAATGCTCGATAAGCGGATGGCTTATAGTTGCGGCTATTGGAAGAGCGCCAAGAACCTTGACGAGGCGCAGACCGCAAAGTTAAATCTTATTTGCAAGAAGCTTGGTCTCAAAGGCGGCCAAAAAATCCTTGATATCGGATCAGGGTGGGGAAGTTTGATTGGTTTTGCCGCCGAAGAATATGGCGCATACCCACTCGGCATTACAGTTTCTAAAGAACAAAAGAAATTAACTGATGAATCATATAAAAGGCTACCCGTAGTTACTCGTCTCCAGGACTACCGTGACATCAATGAAAGATTCGATCATATCGTTTCGGTTGGTATGTTCGAGCACGTTGGACACAAGAACTATCGAACCTTCATGAAAACAGTCCACAGTGCCCTGAAGGATGATGGTTTATTTTTACTTCACACAATCGGTGGCAATACATCATCAAGGGGCATTGACTCCTGGTTAGAAAAGCATATATTCCCAGGAGGAATGATCCCCTCCATTCAACAAATCGGAAAATCAGTTGAAGGCTTATTCGTTATGGAAGATTGGCATAATTTTAGCGCTGATTACGACCGGACTTTAATGGCGTGGTATAAAAACTTTGAAAATAATTGGGACCAATTAAAAGAGGAATACGACGAAAGGTTTCATCGAATGTGGCGGTATTATCTATTATTTTGCGCCGGTTCATTCCGGGCCCGAAAAAACCAATTATGGCAAATAGTTCTATCGAAAGACGGTGTGCCTGGTGGATACAAATCAATCAGGTAATGGTTGACTTAGTCCTATAAAAAATGTATAATATAATATTAAGTTAAGCCTTAAAACACGGCGAAAGAAATATTAATATGGCCCTAGATAAGTATGAATCCTATGAGATAGAAGTCGCCAACGGGGGACCGTGCCGTGATATTGACTTTACAGATTTCGAAGCTGAAATGGCCGCTCCGACGCATGTCGCCCCCGAAATAGCTAAACCAACATTTACAGATAAACTGTCTTCCGTATACAGAGGCTTAGGCCGAAGTGCGTTTGTGCTCAGCATAAACAAAGCCATGGCGATTGCCGAAGTTAGAAATGACGCCATAGACGCGAACTTGAAGGAAATTAGTCGCCTTGAGGGGCTTATCGCCGATAATGGTGACGAAATCGTTCCTCACGATTCAATCGACTCGAAAGAGTCAAAAGAATTACTAAAATCAATCGTCCTACATCGAGCGAGACAGAATCATGGCATTAAAACTGCCAGGTAGCCTGCTTAGCATTGACATATATACCATTTAGGTATATAATATGAGCAATAATTATATATTATTAGATTGAGGAAAATATGTCGGAAAAGATTATTGATCAATCAACTGGTAAATTTGAAGCTGGCGCCATAAGGTTCTACGACACATGTAGGGGTATGGCTCAAGAGGCTATGTCATGCAAGGGTACCGCGCATGACCAGTTCTTAGCCGAAAAGGAGAACAAAGCTTTTGTGTTGAATCAAGAAACAGTTCATCGCCTTAGATCAGAGTGGGCGAAAGATGAAACTTGCGGACTATATACGATAGGTGAGCTCGCAAAAAGCTCAACTAAAATTGAAGATTGCGCCGATGAGCTTGAGCGCCAAAATGCACAAATCGCAAAAGGCAGATTAACTCTTGATGAGATAAAAGGCATAAATCAACCTAATTTTATTCATAACATAAGTGGTTTTCTAAAGGCATAATAGCTGTTATTCAAAAATATATGAGGATAATATGAAAAAACCAGAAATAATTATAATCGATCATCTACCAATCGTTTTAGACGCGAACATTGAGATAGCCAAGCCATTAAGCTACATACGACGTTGCGTCATTTGTAAAGGCATGGCCGATAAAGCCATGCTTCGGCCTAAAAAAAGAATTGCTAGGATTCCAGTTGGAAATGACATCTCAGTAGAGCTAAGTGATATTCATGGCAATAATTTGCTCGAAAATAAGCTTTCGTTAAAAGAGATTTCGGAATGATAACTGCCGACTCGGCGATGAAACTCATCCACGCCTATCGATATCTAAAAGCCATTAAAGTTAGAGCTGATCAACGCTAGGTCTGTTTATATGACCCTCCGTCTGGGTGTATAATTAGTACAGGCTATTGGATAAACAGGAGGGTCATAAAGGCATGGAAAACGGAGAAATCCCCAAACCACCCAATAACAACCTAGCAGATATCCAAAAAAAAGCCGAATACGATTATCTTGCAATTAATGCTTACAAAAAGATGATTGAAGCTGAAACAATTGGCCTCTACAAAGCTTCGGATGATGGATTACATGATTAACGACAAATAGATATATTGACAAAACTTGCTGATTCCCGGGTAGAAAAATGGCTTCGCAACATCGACCTAATTAAAAAGACGAGCTTAAGCCCTGATGACGTTTTAGAATTATTTCCTTCTGTAATATTAGAAGATCCGCCTATTGAAGAAATGGCTGAATAAAAATAGCTATTATCGGTAGAAAAGTTATCACAAATGAAAATATTTACATACATCAAACCAAATAGTACAAAGGGACCGTTAGTCGAGCCTCAGGATGACGACTCACTTGTTGTTTATATCCGAGAAATTGCGTCTGACGGCAAGGCGAATGAGGCATTAATTAGATTGCTAGCTAAGCACTTTAGTGTACCCAAGGCTCATATTGAAATCATCCGTGGGCATAGCTCGCGTCACAAGGTAGTTTTGATTAATAGTAAGTAAATGTTTATGGTGTTTTTTTACCTAATTCATTCAGAGTATAATAGTAGCTACGGACAAGCAAAACAAGGTCGTCGGTAATTAGGAGGGACTTGGGCGTGACTGACTCAAGACATCTACACATTGAAGCGGTTAGACTGCGTCGTAGAATGCAGGCTAAACTGAATGATGCCGACAAAGCCAACCAGAGAGCGGAGGCCCTTACAAGGCTCGGCGACTTTAACCGATCAACTATTGAGAGCGACGGGTCAAGAAAATATTATAAAGAAGCCCTGGACCTAGAACGCGCCGCCATTGAGTGCGACAACAAGGCGGACGCCCTTGAAGCCAAAGCGTGTGAGATTGAAAAACAAGAAAATGAACTTCAGTCGAGTATAAAATTAAAAATTGACATCTTGGAAAAGTTAAAGCGGGCGCTGCGAGGAGATTAAGTATTAGTATATACAATTCCGCAAACTAATATCGCCTTAGGCCTTACGGTCCATTTTTTCGATGTATGAGTTCGGAGTATAATAATAGGTGAGACGCACAAATAAAGTCTCAGGTTGGTTGGGGGGAATTTGACTATGACTGACTCAAAACAGCTTCACACAGAAGCAGCCAAACTACGAAACAAGATGCAAATATGTCTTGGCAATGCCGATAAGGCCAATATTAAAGCCGATTTATACACCAGATCGGGTGACTATGATCGTTCATCATTCGCCAGCGATCAAGCTAATAGATACTATAAAGAAGCTTTGGAACTAGAACATGCCGCCATTGAGTGCGACAACAAGGCGGCCGCCCTTGAAGCCAAAGCGTGTGAGATTGAAAAACAAGAAACTGAGCTACAGATGCATATTAGCGAATTAGAAAAGATAAAGAAATCACTAAGGGGCGATAAATAAATATTTAATACGCCCCACTTGCGATAAGCGGGGCGTATTAAATATTTATCTGCACTATGGAAGGTGTCTTTTGGCAATTGATTGACAACAAACCACAAGCGCATTAATCTAGAGGTATAAATAGAAGGATAAATAAATGAAAAAATTATTCAAAAAAATTGCCAAGAAAAATATTAAAGAAGTTCGGGCTGAATTAGCACGAGCTCATTTAATTATCGCAATGCTGTCGATTGCAGTCATAGCCTTATTAGCGCTAGGTGCTACACAACCAGTAACATTCGACCCGACCTTATCAGCCATATGTGTCGTACTACTCAGTATTGTCGCTATAGTCTCGCTTAGCACCGCACTAAACTTGTTCCGCAAAAAATAATCTTTCCAATAGACTATCACTGACAATTCGAGGGTTAGTTTAATTTCTAACCAACCCTTAGTGCTATTGTAAAAACCAACCATAATCGTCATAATATCCATCAGGTTAATATAAGTAGTAGGGGGCATCATTAAACCAGTCACGTTAACACGTTTTTGGCATCGCCGTATTTGCGAGGTAGCTTTCCTGGTAGCTGTCACTATTATTTCTCTATACCTATATAGATATTTTGCAAAATACCCAAATATCGCCGAATCATTGATTGTAAGCACGTCAGTCGTCATCTTGGCCGGAGTAGCCGCTTTATCATGCTTAGCAGCGTATTTATGGGCACCAAAAAAGTTTATTTTTCTGACTTCACTCGCAATCTATTTACTCCTCACGGCGACAATCGCTATCCTTATCACTGAAACTGGCGGAGCTTCATCGCCATTTATAGCCTTATGGATGCTAGTGGGGATATTCGCAGGCATATTTGGATTATGGGGGTCATTACCAATATTATTTGCAGCTAGTGTTTTTATCGCTATCCAGTATATTAATAGGGACTTAACAAATACGGTATTTATAATCACAATATTCAGCAGTCTGATGCCCTTAATCGCTGGAGCGATTATCTGGCACGGCAAGTCAGACAAGGATGAAGTTGATAACGATAATAAGGCTTACCGAAATTTAGCCAACGAATTGAGCGAAGTCGCCAATAAATCCGAAGTAGTGATTAATGCCATTGGTGATGGCGTAATTGCGATTGACAGTCAAGGTATTATAGAGTTAATCAACCCCGCTGCACAGAGCATCATCGGCTGGGGCAAGCAGGATGCATTAGCGCTTAATTATAAATCTGTGTTAAAGCTTGTCAGCCAAAAAGACGAGGCGCTCGATGCTAACAACGACCCAATACAGCAAGCCCTAAACAGTAACCAAGAAGTCAGAACAAACAACTTAACCCTATTAACGAGTAGTGACAAGAAGCTATTGATATCCTTGGTGGTATCGCCGGTCGGCGAATTTGGATCAGGTGTTATTACGGTTTTTCGTGACGTCACTAAAGAGAAAGCCGAAGAGCGCGAACAGGCAGAATTTATTAGTACGGCTAGTCACGAAATGCGCACACCAGTTGCTTCGATTGAAGGCTACCTAGGCCTCGCCCTGAACCCACAGACTGCCCAGATCGATGATAAGGCACGCGACTTCATCATGAAGGCTCACGCTTCTGCTGAGCACCTAGGGCACCTATTTCAAGACTTATTGGATGTTGCAAAATCAGAAGATGGACGTTTATCAAATAATCCCAGTGTCGTTAATATCGTGACGTTTGTTCATGATGTAGTGCAAGGCCTAAAGCAAAGTGCCGACGACAAAGGCCTTGACCTTATCTACAAACCAATGCCGGATGATACAACTGAGAAATTTATAGCCCCGGCTTATGACGTCAACCTAGACAATGATCATGTTCGTGAGATTATTAATAATTTAGTTGAAAATGCTATAAAATACACACCAAAGGGTGAGGTGGTAATTGATGTGACTGGCGACGATGAACATGTTACCGTCAGCGTCAAAGATAGTGGAATCGGTATTCCGGCCGAAGATATGTCACATTTATTTCAAAAATTTTATCGTGTCGACAACAAAGACACACATGATATCGGCGGAACGGGCCTTGGTCTATACCTTAGTCGTCGACTGGCTGAGATAATGGGCGGCCGTATCTGGGTTGAGAGCGTCTATACGAGCGGAAGCACCTTTTATCTAGAACTACCAAGAATCAGTAATCAAGAAGCTAGACGCCTATCTGAGCTTGAAGAGATAAAAAATAAACAAGAGGCTGAAAAAAAAGCCGAAGCTAAGATGGAACAGCCCGTTATTGTAGCTCCTGCCGAAATTGTTGAAAAAACCGAAATTACGCCTCCCGTCAGTTCGGTACCGCGCGGTCAAGCTTTGACCCCAGAACAGATTGCAGCCTATGTCGTTAAGCAACGTGCTTTAGCACAGCAGGAAGCCACGCCGCAGATCAGCCGACCTCAATCCGTATCTGTTCCGAACGGGGAGCCAGAACAATGAGCGCAATAAGCGTTAGAACTATAGTATTTTTAACTATATTTGGTTACAATGGGGGTAAATATGACTAAAATTATGCTAGTTGAAGATGACAAAAGTTTACGCGAAATTTATGGCGTACGTTTATTAGCGGAAGGTTACGAAATTATATCAGCCGGTGATGGCGAAGCGGCATTAGCTATGGCCGTTAAAGAAAAACCAAATCTGATCCTAAGTGATGTCATGATGCCCAAGATTAGCGGCTTTGATATGCTTGATATTTTACGCGCTACGCCAGAGACGAAGGACATAAAAGTCATCATGATGACCGCTCTAAGTAGCGAAGATCAACGCGCGCGCGGTGAATCACTAGGTGCAAATAGGTACTTAGTCAAATCTCAAGTCGGTATCGAAGACGTCGTAAGGACCGTTCATGACGTTCTAGCTGATGCGCCAGTCACAGCAGCTCCAACAATCCAAAGATTTGGTATTCCAGCACAATCAGCTGCTATTGTTAACCAGCCAGTTTCCGTTACGCCTAGACCACTAAGTCCTCCGCCCGTACTTTCAAATCAGGCGACGGAGCCAGTTTCGCATCTTGTGCCTCAACCGTTGAGCCAACCAGTGGGATTAGTAGAGGCGCTTCAGCCCGTAATAGCACCAACTCCAGATACCGTAGTACCAGTCAAAATACCCACACAGGTAGTTGAACCAAGCCCCGTAGATACCCAAGAGCCCACGCACATATCGGCACCGGCGCCCGTCGCTGAACCTGAATATGCACCTGCGCCCGTATTTAACCCGGAACCAGTCGTGCCCGCGCCGGCACCTTTACTTGAGTCAGTACCAACTACGCCAACACCCGTTACAGTTATCGACGTAGTCGAACCGCCAGCTGCAGCCCCTGCGCAGGTTGAGACAATAACAGCGCCTGTCGTCGCACCGACCCAAATGCCACAGCCAACGGCGCCATTCTCAACACCAGCACCAGCAGGACTAGGCGATCGAATCATTAATCCAATCTCTCCGGCTGCTCCGACACTAGATATGTCCGCCCTAATCGACCAAGAACTTAATGACGGCTCAGACACCATACCTCAAAACCCATTACAATAATTTTAATCTGTTATAATAGACTCTAATGACACCACAATCACCTGATTTATTGCGCATGAATAAATACCTAGCCCTGCATCTAGGTATTTCTCGTCGTGAAGCGGACAACTTAATTGATCAACAAAAAGTTCTAGTAAACGGCAAAAAAGTAACACTTGGCGCCCGTTTTAGTGAGGGTGACAAGATTACCGTTAACGGCGAAGAGCTCCATGGCAAAACCGCTTACCAGTGTATTGCCCTCAATAAACCATCTGGCTATGTTTGTTCACGCAAGAAACAGGGCGATAACCCAACTATTTATGAGCTTCTTCCCGAGAAGTACCATCACTTAAAGCCAGTCGGACGCCTGGACCGAAATAGCAGCGGATTAGTCCTACTGACTAATGATGGTGACTTTGCATACCATATGACACATCCTAGTTTTTTCAAAACCAAGATCTATAACGTTCGTCTTGAGAATAGCTTGTCACCACTTCATCAACAGATGATTAGTGATTATGGAGTCACACTAGAGGATGGACCAAGCAAACTACAACTTGAAAAAATGGACCAACCGGATAGAAAAAGCTGGATCGTCACTATGCATGAAGGTCGTAACCGCCAAATCCGCCGTACCTTTGGATCACTCGGCTACACTGTTAATAAACTCAGCCGAACAAACTTTGGCAATTATGCACTTGGTGATATACAGTCGGGTACATTCGAAATAGTCGATATCCAGTAGGTGATATATACCGTTTAAGCTCGCACCCTTAGGCCATCTCTGTTATAATAGTCCTCAGTTATGGCTTCAAAACTTCCAACAGTTGCAATTATCGGTCAAGCGAACGTCGGCAAGAGTTCGCTTTTTAATCGTTTCCTAAGAACTCAACAAGCAATCGTTGCCCGAGAAGCTGGCACAACCCGTGACAACGTCATTGGACGAGTCGAATACAAAAATCATAGTTTTTGGTTGGTTGATACTGCCGGCCTAAAAGATCCAGATGATGAGTTCGAAGCATCAATTCAAGAACAAATCACCGAAGCCGCCGATGTCGCTGACATTATCTTGGTAGTAGTTGATAGTAGTCAATACGCCAGTGACCAAGATCGACTTGTTGCCAAGAAAGCCCTTCGTAGTAAAAAGCCAGTAATCCTACTGACTAACAAAGCTGACCTCAAGGACAGCCTACCAATTGACGAGTTTAAACGACTCGGTATTAAACAGATTATTCGGACAAGTGCTGAACATAATCAAGGCATTACTGATGTCTTAGATAGCGTTGTCGAACTTATTCCAGCGAAAAGTGAATACATACCTGACGATATCCTACGCATATCATTAATAGGCCGACCAAATGTAGGCAAGAGCTTTTTATTCAATACACTAGCCGGCAAACAGCAGGCGATTGTAGCTAACATCGCCGGCACCACCCGCGATGTCAACCGAATCTCGGTTCGATATGGCGACCGCGACATTCAGCTACTCGACACAGCTGGTATACGAAAACCCGGTAAACAAGAAGTTGGCATCGAAAAGTTTAGCGTACTTCGCAGCCTAGCCGCTATCGAAGAGTCCGACGTCTGCTTCTTACTTATGGACGTTAATGAATTAAACACACAGCTCGATCAACGCATCGCCGGCATCATCGACGAGGCCGGTAAGGGGATGGTCATCGTCATCAGCAAATGGGATAGCGTTGAAGGTAAGGACGCCTTTACTCGTGATGAGTTAGCGCCAAGCATCGTACGAACGTTTGACTTTACGCCTTGGGCACCATTAATCTTTACTAGCAGTGTAACCGGACAAAACGTTACAAAATTATTCGATCTAGCACTTGATATTGAAGCCCGTCGCGATCAACAGACTAAAACGCGCGTATTAAACGACTTGTTGCAAAAGAGCATTCAACGCCATCCGCCAGCTGGACTAAAGAATACACATCCAAAACTTCGCTACATCGTTCAAACTGATACGACTCCTCCTTGGTTCGTTATTTATGGATCAAACCTCAAGTTCCTGCATTGGAGCTATAAGCGCTACCTGGAGCGTCAATTACGCGAGACCTACAATTATACCGGGACACCAATTAAATTCAGCTTCCGTGACGAAAAACAAATTAAAGCCAACCGTGAAAAAGAGGAATTAGAAAAAGCCAAGTTAGCAAAACAACCGAAAGGTGAATAATGAAACTTATCTTTGCACAGGGTAACCCAGAGCCAGACTATGCCACGTCGCGACACAACGTTGGGTTTCTAGTGCTAAATGCTATTGCCGCCGAGCTTGGAGCAAAATGGTCCAATAAGCCCCAATTTCACGCTAAAATTGCCCGAGTCACTATTGGTGATGAAAAAGTCATCTTGGTAAAACCGACTTCATACTATAACGAAACTGGTAACTCGGCTCGAGGAATATTAGATTTCTTTAAACTAGATCCAGCCGAGGATTTACTTGTGGTCCATGACGACCTGGCCTTGCCATTTGGCACTATTCGCGTTCGTAATCAAGGGAGCGATGCCGGCAATAACGGCATTAAATCCATCAATGCTCACATCAACAAAGTTTATATGCGCATCCGAATCGGCATTAATAACGAGCTCAGAGAGCGTATGGATGACGCCGCGTTTGTGCTGGCAAAATTCAAAGCCGACGAAGTAAAGCAGCTCGAAAAGACAATAATCCCTCAGGCTATTAAATTAGTTACTCAATTTTGCGAAGGTAATATTGAAATTACCAGTTATAAAAATATTGAATAAAAAAACACTCCACTACAGAGCGTTAAACGATTGCTTACGTCATGAAATAGTGAGGGCCGAAGCGATAGGTAGAGACGAGGTCTCGATACCTACCACTTCGGCCGAACGACTGGGACGGTGGTCTATTTATCGGACTTATCCCTGATAATAAAAACGACCTTACGGAAAAGACGAGATTCCATCTGGATACCTATTATCCCGCCGATTAAAAACAGCGGGGCGACGCCGAGCAGGACCATCTGGAACCAGTGACTCTGAATTGGCGCCGAATAGATACTAGGATCTATGATGCGCCAAATACCCGAAGCTGTCAGCATCGTCAAGCCGAAACTGATGTCAGTTCGCGATCGGAGAAATCTATTGTTTCCGTCGAACATCAGCCCCATCACAGACCTGGCGAGGTTTATGATGGTGAAAAGTCCGAGTGTGGCGATTAGGAGCCAATCGAAAAATGCCTGCACAGTAGCCACATCCCTAAATGTCATTGATACACAGTTGTGTATTTATATATAATATCACTTTTTTAGCTATTTGTAAATATAAAAAACACCCAAAAAGGGTGAAGTGGCGACGGGGGAGAAAAGAAAATCTCACCCCGTCGCCATGAATCAAGGACAGGTGCGCAACGGTTATGCTTCTCGACGATGACCAAGTTGGCCCAGGCTAGGGATGATTCTGCGTAGCATCATCCATAGATTCACCAACAGACCAATCACAGTCATCGAAGCAAAACCCCACGGTACAGGGTTACCAGGCAAAAGCATCGGCGCAGACCAAATCGTGACGCTAAAAGCACCATAGCCGAAAAGGGCTGCCAACAACACGGCTACGAATGACTCCCAGGTCATTTTATGGTACATACATATGTACGATATTGCGACGCTGACCGCCGCTGACCCCATGAATGCAATCATCGAAATGAGCTGAGGGTCGGTGTACGACGTGTGCTGCATATGACCACTCCTTATCCTTGAAACGTACGATGTACGGATGCACATCTAGTTTGTTATTATAGCATAAGTAACATACTTTGTAAATAGTTTTAAACAAAAAAAGCGCCCACAGTAAGGGTGGGCATCACTGAGGGCGCTATTTTACCCTTTAACCCAC